>Ga0163144_10002567_pt1 | contig 41747 bp, 52 predicted proteins | sample OliLak19BULKMAT1_FD_123175 | JGI IMG/M metagenome (GOLD analysis project Ga0163144, IMG submission 123175) | Freshwater microbial mat bacterial communities from Lake Vanda, McMurdo Dry Valleys, Antarctica - Oligotrophic Lake LV.19.BULKMAT1 | ecosystem: Environmental > Aquatic > Freshwater >...
AGCACTGGAGTCGACGCGGACCTCACAGGCGGACTCATATTACACAAGGACGATTACTATGTGGTGAAGACTGACGACTGCCGTGCGGTGACGATATTGGCACGGGAGCCCAAGAAGTACACAGAGGAGGACGTCGTTCACATACTGAAGGCCTTCCACATGGACACCGTTCAGGGCAGGTATTCCAAGGAGCTCCTCGATTGGTGCAACAACTGGATTGAAAAGAACATCAAGAACACGATATGAAAAAAAAAACAAAAATATGGAAGAAGTTAAATCGAAGAGTTATACGCTGAGTACCGAAGACGGTTCTTGGCTGGGACAGATAGTGTTGACAAGCGACGGGATGTTCTCGGGCGTCACGGACTGGGGGAACATGTCGTACGCGTGGAGGAGTTACGGCGACAGGGATTTCAGGAGATTTCTCATTGGATTAAATGTAGATTATTTCGGAGGTAAAATGTACCAGGGCATGTCTTACATCGCGAGCGGCAAGAAGTACCAGGACGCGTGCAAGCGTTTCGCTGAACGCGTACTTCCGGCGCTGCAGAAACAGTTGATCGCGGAGCTTGAGTCGGAACCAGTCGTGTCCACAGAAAGAGGAGAGAGCCATGAATAGGAAGGACCTGGTCAAATTCAACCTGAACTGCCACGTCTACGTGAGCCTGAACGAAGACGGCGTCGTCGCGTTTTTGAAACATGTCAACAGGTTCGTGGAGTTCTCCGGTCAGATCAAGGCGTGTACGACACTGGAGCTCACGGAGAGATACCTCGACGTGGATACCGGATTGTGGAAGATGCGGATGCACGAATTCATGGACGCGCTCGGTTCGATGGTACACAAGACGTACTTCGGACTGGAAGTCTACTTCGAACCGAGCGATCTCGTGACGCATGTGACCGCACATAACGGAAACAACAGAAACAACAGACCGGTGCAGTCTCCAGACATAATGCATGATGGCCGCGGGACAAAAGATTGAGATATAGCATGTAACACAATGATAGGCACCCGGTAAATATGTACATTTTTTTGGCTATAATTTTAAAAAGAACAGAACGATATGTTAAACAACTTCACCACTCTAGGCATACCCGAAAAGACCGCTGTCAGGATAATGATATACGAGGTGAGAGACAGACGCCCAGAAGCCGTAAAGTTCATTGTGGACGATTCTGCAGTGACAGAGCTCCTCGAATATCTCAAGTCTCGCGACTACCGTGATATTATACGGGTGTTCGGGCACGAGTTCACCGCCGGCGTCATGCGACTGTTCGAGGAGTACGAGAACTACGAGGAGTGCAGGCACATCAAAGACGCCATGGACTGCGTTGCCGCGCATGTCCCCGGCGACTAACGCCGACAACACACTTTACTATAGACGGTAAATGGTAAAGAGTTAAAAAAATAAAAAAACAAATCGAAGCATGGACACACTGAGAGACGATTACGTACAGGCAGTTGCCGACCGGGCCAGAGCCCGTGGACGCGTCGTTCGGCATATTCAGGGACAGGCCCAGCGACATGAAGGAACTGCAGGACCAGAACAATCGCCTGTCGCTGGAGCTCGCGAACCTGCGGGCGTACCACGACACGAGCGGCGGAACGGAAAAAGGAGGAACCGATGATTGAAGAGAGAATTGAACTGGCGAAGGAGATTGTCGCGCTGCTCGAACAGCTCGTCGACTTCTCAGTGACCGACGACGACGACATGGACATAACCGTGCGCGACGTGCCCGAGTTTTACGCAGTGGAGACGAACGCGAAGATGCAAATCATGGTCGAGAGGCTGTCCGACATGTGCGGCGGTGACAACATCCTGAAGTTCGGCTACCTGGCCGTCGCGAAGAACCTGTCGGAAGAGGGCTACGAGAAGACTGACGAGTACATACATTACGTTCGTGAGCTAGAGTACATAGAGTCCGTGATGAACCTAGACAGCATGATGAAGAGCGTCGCCGCGAACGCGTTCGGCGAGAACCGGCGAAGTGAGTGACGAATGAATGGCCCCGTGGCGGAACGGCAGACGCGCTAGCTTGAGGTGTTAGTGTCCGCAAGGACGTGGGAGTTCGAGTCTCCCCGGGGTCACAAAAAAAAATAAAACATGACACATAAATCAATCAAGATAGAAAATAAAACGCGTTTAGACATCGACACTCACAAAGCTAAAGCAATTACCGATTTAGGTAAGCGTCTGTTGGAAGGCCTCACACATAAAATGAAGGAGGCCGGGTTTCGAGTTTAATTGGCTCCTGGCGCATCATCGCGAGCAGCCTCGTTGTTCTATCGGATTCCCCGTTGAGGTGTAACAGATTGACCAGAAATGATTAAAAATGACCATCCACGAACCTTATGTTCTGTGTGTCGTAATCATTGTCTCTGTATGTTTATATTCAATTGGCCAGTGCCCTTTATCAGTCTGTGCCAAACACCCGCCGGTATGTGCACACCGTCTACGTCCCTCGGCAGCTCGTTGTCTAACTGTATCTTCCAATCAGTCGTGCCGATCACTTGAATGGCGCGGTCTTCCGGATCTCGGTGCCACACCAGGTCCATCTGGTCGACGGTCTCCGCGAACGCTCTCTCATCTCTGTCGTCGGTGTAAACCATCACCAGTACCCAGGATAGGTGTTCCCGTTCCATAGATGCGCGTAACGGTTTATGCGGCACGCCCAGTAACCGGCAGTGGTCTTGTCCTTCTTGAGGTGGCACTTGTGTCTTGCTGCGAAACTCTTTCGTGCTTTCGGGTCGGACACTTTGGCGGTCAGCCCACCGTGCACGTCGCCGAACGAAATCTTCTTGACATTGCCCGTATCCGGGTTCTTCACGTACACGTAGTATTTTTTCTTAGTCCCACCGCGTCTCGGCACGTTCAGTTCCACGTCTCTGCCCTTGTACTCTGCCTCGTATACGGATTCGAACGGCAGGTCCAACGGGACTTCACTGCCCTCGCACATTTCGAATCTGCCGATGTCAGTGTTCTCGTACAACTCATTGTCGACGCCTTCTAGTATTATGCTGCCGGCGTCCAGGAGGTTCCTGGTCTCTCTGACGCACCCTATGTACGCGTCAGAACCGTGCCTGTATATGTTGGCGACTATGTCGATGCCGTTCGATACATGGTATTTCAGGGATTCCGAGACCGTCACGAAGTCGTTAATTTTTGTTATCATAGTCTCTGTTTAGTTTTTTGTCGACAACACGCCTGCCTCGTAACGGGTCTGTCCGTTTTCGATCAGGTACTTGAATTCGTCGAACTGTTTCTTGCTCAGCTTCTTCTTCTCCTTCAATTGTTTCATGACCGATATGTAGAACGGATCGCTGTGGTATTTTATGTGCACCGTGTTGAAGCGTTTCTCCATGCTCTTTATCTGCACGTCGTCGAAACTGATCCACTGTGCTATCGACTCTCGCATCATGGTGAACGACTCTCGAGACATCACGTACGGGTCTAGGTATGTTATCACCAGGTGGTCGCCTTTCATGGTGACGTCGAACAGATCAGAGTCGAACAATTCCTGTGCCATGTTGCTCAGCGTGCCGAGCTTGGTATCTCCGGTGGGGAACACGTTGAATATGTACTGACCGCCGTTATCGTCATTATCGCCGACGAACTCTATGTTGGCTGCGTCCATTTTGAAGACGTTCCAGAGTACAGTCTTTATCTCTTCTTTTGTGTACTTTATCATAACTTATTGAATATTGTTTAATTTCCTGAATTCGTTTATTGTAGTTATCATATCGTTTGTATTTTTTATATTTTTTATATTTTTGATTTAAAGAACTCCCTGAATTTGTTGAACAACAACGGTTTGATAGATTTCCACACGCTGTCTAGCATGTCTTCACTGTCGAATATCGTGTCGAGCACATAATACGCCGCGTCTTCTGTTTCTGCCGTTGTGTAATCCGGGAACATCGCCTCTATGTCGGCTTTGATCTCATCGTTATTGTATCTGTCGAAAAGACGGTTGACTTCTTTTTCTATATCCTCTGGCGTCATCTCGTGGTCGTAATTAGAATCAGGGGTTTCATTAATAACTGAGACCTCATTTATGTTCTTGAACCAGTCCAGCTTTGTAATCATGTTGGTCTCATTTATCCCGTACTTGTTTCTTATCGATTCGAACCTGTTCTCTGTCATATTGTATTCCGATGGCACCTGAGAATTGGGGTCTATGACGGTCTTGCATATGTGGTCTGAACACACGACGTGTCCGGCACCGCAGACGCTACAGTTTCCAATCTCGATTCCGTCGTTGTTAACCTCGACGTCCGTGAACGTGTCAGCCGCAGGCTTCTGTAATTTAATTATCTCACCGGCCTGTACCGGCACGATTTCGCCAGATTCGTTTTTGGCGATGTGGTATTTGGCGTTAGACGCGTTAATCTTTCCGGAATTGTATAAGTCACGGTCAATGTTGACGATGTGTTTCTTGCCCTTAGTCTGTGCTTCAAGTTTCTCTGCGGTCTCCAAGTCTTTGTACAGACCGACGGCCTTGCCGTTTGCGTCTTCCACATAGAACAGCTGTATGAGAGTTGGTACATTGAAAGTAGTTGACTCGTTATTGGCAACTTCAATATCGTATTTCTTCTTCATAAGTTCGGGCTCCTTCGCAGCGCGGTTGGACCAGTAACCCCCGCCCTCGGCGTCAGCCCATAACACGAGGTATTCTTCCTGTGTCGTAGAGTGGAACCCGGAACCGTTCTTGAATATGTCGAACTCAGTTATGTCTTGTTCCTTAGCATGGCGCAGCGCCGCGTCTTTGCTGTTGAAACCCTCGGCTGAACGCATGTTGTTCTTCGAGTGGTACAGCTGTATCGGGAAGTCCTTGAACGACTTCTCGTTTACTTGTCCCAGGTAGTGATTGAAATTCTTCATATGTTGTCTGTATTTTTATTTATTTTTTGAAATGTTCCCTAATCTTCCTGTTCTCACTGTACTCGCGCATCGGGTTTATCACCCAGGCAAAGACTATGAATACCAACGTGTAGAATGATAGGATTACTGCGCACACGACGAACAGCACGTAGAACACGGTACCGGTGCAGTCATTTGTGGCGACATCAGAGATGTAGCTGAACAACGGCAGAAGCAACAACAGTGCTACGACGCGACCGATGTGCGTAAACACTATGTATTTGAGGGCGTTTCCCATCTTCTTTGAAATGTCTCCCATGATTCGGAGTGTGTTTAGACTTATATATTAAAATATCCGTATTAAATGTAGTAAAATGAGAAAACCTTGGAAATATTCCAAGGTTTTCTGCCAAATCTAATATCTGCTCTTTATCTCCATTCATTTGCGATTGCTTCGCTGATCGTAATCAACTTTACTTTTAATTTACTTCATTTTGTTTTATTTTTATAGAATACCCCCAATGGCGCACGCAGACTAGAATCATATCTCATACATACGGATGCTTGACTCGTCGAGTATGTGCCGCGCAGTGTGTGTTCGGTCTTGCCGACTTTTTCAACTACTGTACGAAAGAAAGATATTGCATCGTCACGCTCTTCGGGCGTCGATTGCTCTGGCACTTTTATACGAACGTCGGCCTTGGTTATAGTTAGCTTAAAAGTCTTTTTTATTCTTGACTTCTATGGTTTCCATGATGCAATAGTATAAATTAAAATACGAAAACAAAAATAGATCGTGAATTTAATGTTGTCCCAGCCGGGTTCGAACCAGCATTACAAGAGTCAAAATCTTGTGTCCTTCCAATTAGACGACAGGACATTATGCGATTTCGTTTGTTGTCCCTTCAGGGTTCGAACCTGAAACTCCGCAGCCAAAATGCGGCGTGATGCCAATTTCACTAAAGGACAGTATAAAATAAAAAGCCGCACAATATTGCGCGGCTTTTAACGTATCGTCATGAGTCCATCAGGATTTAAACAATGCGAGGCCGCAACAATGTGATTGCTGTTGTTGGTTCTGCTGGTTGTTTGTCGTGTTGGTATTCATCATCATTTCTAAATTATTTGTTGTTCGCGAAGTTCTTGTAATCCCTGCTAAGGAATGACTTCGTGTTGGTACTGAGATTGCGACCGTGCGCGTCTAATTCGTTCATCGTCGGTAAAGCCACCACTGTCGGCGCGACAGACATGTAATATCTGGCAGTCCATTCGGCAGTAGGTATTACATTAGTGTTGAACTGTCCTACCGTATATTCAGCCCGTGTGAAAACGATCGCCTCGCCGTCCATGTTGAACCCGATCAGTATGAAGAACTGTCTGTAGTCGAATCCGCCGGCAAATGCGCCAGGTAATGGCGGAACCGATGTAGCCTCGGGATAGAACGTCTTGCCCGTCAGTATCGCGTATAATTGTGCTGCGTCTGCTCTGTTGGCCGGCACTATTTTGAAATATTTCTTATCCATCGTAATAAAAGTCTTTTCTTTATATATTAAAATCTAAAACCAAATGGCACCAGCGGCTATTATTGTGGGCCAGGCTTTTGAACTTACTTGTGGAGAATCCGAGCTTTGCTCTCGGCTCTATAGATTGCAAATCTATGATTTTTGCTGAATAAACTAATCCCCCCTAATATTATAAAATGCATGAAATTGTTTTGACGCAATTGTTGCCGCGGTTGGTGAACTCTGTTGTGAGTTCCCTTCCGACTCTGCATGTGAGCGACATATCGGGATCGAACCGCATCCCCTGGTTGGAAGCCAGGCGCTTTACCGTTAAGCTATATGTCGCATTGGCCCTTGTGCGTTGTGAGCTCACAACCATCGTATGGGGGGACTAAGTACTAACGGTTCATTACGCCGTGCGAGTAGGCATGGAGGGAATCGAACCCCCGGTAGGTGCGATGTAAACGCACTGCTTTAGCCACTAAGCTACAGACCTGTTTGTGTTCCCGACCGGACTCGAACCGATGACATTTTGGATGTCGACCAAACGCTCTACCAACTGAGCTACGGGAACGTATAAAAGACGAAACCCGAACTTTTCAGCTCGGGTTTCGTCGTTAATATCTTTACAGTTTTAACATTACAAATCCGAGCCGGGATTTTTCCCCGCTTGTGCCTGACCGCCGACCACTTGTATGTTAGTTAATGTTTTCATTGTTAGTTATACTGTTATATATGTAATTTGTTTAACCCGTTTTAATATTATACTGCAAATATACGCATTAATTTCACAACGCGGAAATATTTTTCCAATTATTTTCAAGTGCGCGCCGCGATGTATTGCTGCCACTCGGTTTTCTGGGTCAGATTTGTATAGAGCCAGGGGTTGTCGTTCAGCCAGTTCTTGACGGTGCTTGCGACGCCGTCTGATAATTCCGACCACTCCTTGTTCGCGAACTCGTGATTAACCGAGCCTGATTCGGAGCCAAGGAACTTCTTGCGTTCTTCGGGCTTGTAGAACTGCCAGACGGCTTGCGCTACGTCTGTGTTCTGCTCGTTAATCTTCCTGAACTCGTTTATGGTAGTTATCATTATCTTTTTGTTCATTTATATTAACGCTCTAGTTAACCGAATACGCATTTAATATCTTTTTGAATTTATCTACGTCCGCCAAGAAATTTGACTCGATGAATTGTGGTTCGCCCACATAACCACCGCCGTTTTTATCGATCAGTGATTGATTAATACTCTCGACATCTGCGCCGTTTGCGTAATCGAAATTATCGTCGAGAAATCCTTCGTCCATTAAGAACTTCATATTATCTGCCAATTCAAATAAATTCATCGCGTTGCTATAATTCGATGCGGCGTCTGAATTTTCGTTAGTCTTCTTTTTCGTTAGTCTTCTTTTTCTTGTCCTTGACAGACTTCGCAATCTTGCGACGCTTGTTCAGTAAGTAGAAATCTGACTTGTCTACCTTGCCATCGTTGTTGATGTCTATGTCTTCCTTGCCAGTCTTGTCTAGCTTCTTGAATTCGTTTATCTTCGTTATCACATTAATTAATAGTTATTTTTTCAGGTTCTTCTTGAACTCTAATATAGATGTGATAATCTTGCGTTCTGTCGTAGGCGCGTTAGTAGTCCCGCCTGGATTCTCTATCGCTGCAATCTGGTCTCTCAATTCTGCTGCCTTCTCAAAATTCTGTGCCGCGAGAGCGACAGCCAATTGTGACTTAAGCGCGGCAAGACTGTCCCCTGTAGGTGTAGCAGACGTTGTCGGTGTCGCATCTTGCGGCGCCTGTTTTTCGACAAGGTCAAATTTGATATTCAGTGTTGCTAAACCGGCTCTGACAATCTCGATGTTTTCTTCGGTCTGGAATACGGTAATCATAACCCCGGGCAATGTCGTGAAACTAGGCTTCTTGCTTGGTGTCACGTATTCGAATAATTTCCCAGAAACCACAGGATTGGGTCTAGTCGCGTATCTTAAAAATATTAATTCCATATGTGTTCGTTATTATTTTTTATTATATATTAAAATATTATTTAATATCTCGATCTGTACTCATTTGTTAAACCCATTCGCTGGCACCACGCCGGGACACCTCATCCCTGGGTTCTCCTCGATTTCCTCATGAGCTGCGCGTTCGCCGTAGTTATAACACTGAGGCCCGTTCACCGCTTATTCTGTGAGAGTTGCAAACTCCATGAAGCTGTTGCCGGCGTCTTTGTCGTACTTGAATTTCACGTTCTTGCCGACGTTCGCCTTGAACATATCCGTGTCCTTGCCGCGTATGCAATATTTCTTGCCCATGAAATCAAAGCCCATGCACGTGTCGCCTATTATGGGGCCCAGTTGCACTTCGTACCAGTCTTCTACAGGCGGCACTGTGACCACCATGATGTTGTGCTGTTCGTTTACTACCGCCTCGCCAACGCCCATGAATTTATTGATTATCTTGACTCCGTTTTTCGTCACATCGCCAGCGACGTGGCCGTTATCGTAAAGGTATGAAGTGTATTTCTTGAGTATGTTGAATAAGTCGTCTTTGTTCATTGCCGCTTCGTTTATCACGACATCCTTCACCGACTGTATATTGTCGCCATAGTCTCCGTCGACAGGGGCGTTGCCCAAGTTGAACTTCCTTCCAATCCGGAAATAGTCTTTTATCTCGGCGTCTGTAAGATGTGCGGCCATGCTAGTATTTACCTTCGTGCCGTCACTGTATTCGACGGTCACGCTTCTAAGCTCGGTTGGAGCTTCTGTCGATTCGTTCACACGGTTTCGGACTTTGTCTAAATAATGTTTAAATTGATTCATACGTTTTATTTATATTTTTAGTTGTGCGTTATGTATTTGAATACGACCTTGTCACCGACTGGGTCTAACTGGTAACCCGCACTAGAACCAAACCACAACAGTATATCTCCCTGTTTTATGTTGCCCCATTTCTTTGGTTGTCTTATCGATGTGACGGTGCCGACGACTGGCGCAGACACGGTCAGCGTATTACCAGTCACATTTGTTATGTTCAGACATTTTATTATTCCATTATCTACGATGATCAGGGAATCAGTATTGGTCAAATCGTGCGTGCCTGATATAACAATTGTTCCACCTATTGCTGACACGAATGTGTATTGCTTAGCAAAAAGACCATCCCAATATGGTGTGAGAAAAGATGTAGCATTGCATCCGTCTCCTATTATTGTGTCAATTCCATTGACTTTGACTTCGACACAGACATTCCCTGCAGGTACGTCATCGAGTGGCGATATGCCTGTATACTGCCCGTCCGTCGTGGTTAGCACCGGAGATTCTATTTTGAAATCTTTGCTCAATGCCCAGTTGAGTTCAAGCCACGCGAGCCCGCCCCATTTGATAAGCATATTTGCATTGACATCGACGTTGGTAAACATTCCAGATTTTGGTGCTACGACAATCCACCCGCCGTTTGTTGTCCCGCGTGTTACCGCGTCCCAATAGTGTAATATTGAATTGGCTGGCACCGTAATCACACTGGGCGAATCTGCAATGACGTCATATACTGTAGTGAGCGATATTGCGGATTTTGCTATATATCGTTCGCTGTCGCCGGGTGTGGGCGGTAGAATATTCACGAAATCGCGTACGCTATCTTGCCAATCCCCGAAATTAAATGCCACGTTGCTTATCGGGCCTGGCCCTGGTATGACGCCCAGATTATTAGACAATAATATAAGGTTGTTTCTGAGTATGACATGCGCGTCTTCTGATTCATCCGCAGATGAGAAATTCAGTGTCAATGTGTTTGACTCGCCTCGTTGCTTGATAAATATATTAACGCCATTCTGTATTGTTGTGCAAGATGGGTCTTTTATCATGTGCACGACCAGCGCATTCGTATTACGGATTTTCAAATTCTTGTCATTAGAATTTAACGGCACAATGAAATTTAATTTACTGAACATATTATGGATTAACAGTTAATGCTATATTTTTTATTGTCGTATTAGACGCAGTGTCTATTGCAGTAATATTTATCGTATACACTCCGGGACTAATTATGTTCGCAGTCGGCGCCAATAATATGTTAGTCATTATAATATTTGCAGGCGTCAACAGGATTATCCCGTCAATATCATCGGTCACACTGGCGACAAACAGATTGATTGCGTTAGTTGCAGTAAATGCACCGACGCCTGAACCATAATTAACAGACAACGAGATTGTTGCGGTCAATGCTGGCAATGTTACGCTGCCTGTAAAATTAATCTGTGGTGCAGTGTTAATCAACGGGTCATTCACGCGTAATGATAATGTACGGATTGTTGTATTGGCTGCAGCATCGGACACTGTGAATCTTATGGTATAATCGCCTTCCGATGGTATAGTGGGCACGGTCACACCGTATGCGTCTTTGAAAACAACGGCGACACTCGCCAATGGTATCATACCATCAATATCATCGATTATATTGGTTATACATAAAATTCTGGCGTCATTCGCAGTAAATCCTGTCGGGTACGCATTGATATTTATCGGGTTGACTGTCAGTACACTGACGTTACCCGTGAAATTAATTACCGGCGGCAGTGTGTCTACAATTATAGCATGCACATCTAGATTCAATACGAGATTTGTTATGTTGCCGGCAATATCAACCACTTTTATTTCGGCTGTGTATAATCCAGCTGTGAGTATAGTATTTATATATGCTGTTCCCTGTTTAAATAAAATATTATTAGGCAATGTCAACATGGCGCCATCTCTATTGTCCACGACACTTAATATTGCAGCGTTTATGACGTCCTGTTTTGTTATAGTAGACAGTGCATACAATGACAGATCGAAATCTATTGTAGAAGTGATAGTGTTTACCCTATTGGCGTATGTTACAACCGGCGGAACTAAATCTAAGGACTGCGGTAGTGCTCTGGTCGACGGGTCTAACAGCACCCAGTTTATCGCAGATAACGCCTGTAACGTGTCTGCGGGCGTTAAGAAATCTAATACGATATTGTTTTCAGAACTCTCGTCTAGTATTATACGATTCTTGCCCGGAACTCTCGATATGTTGATTATATCTATTATGTCGACTGTTCCTGCGAGTACGCCGTCTTTGTTGAAGAACGCTAGAATTTGTGAGTTGGTTTCGTTATAAGTATGCACCTTATCAAAAGTCAACCCGTCTAAATATAAGAACGCAGTATTATCATTCAGATAATCGTTTGCTAGCGCCGACACCAATACGTCTAATTGTACAGCGCAGTCAGCATTAGGGTTATCTATTAAGATTGGAGGTATGGGATTGTTGCTCGTGCCTGTCAATGTCATAACATTTGTGAATGACCATTTGGCGTCGCCGCTCGACTGGAATTTCCATTTCAGATAATTCAAATCCGTATTGACACCACAATACGTTGGTTTTATTGTTATGAATGTCGTTTTAATGCCCAACATGGGAAAAGACAGAACAAAGTCTGTTTGTCCTTTTGGTATTTGTACACTTATCCTTTGATATTGTTCGTAATTAATTTTTATACTACACAAAGGTAACGAATTTACTTTATTTGCCCCACTAATTACCGCAATATCGGTATTGTAGTATTTCAGGTATTTTAGTGACGGTTGGAATATACTGTTCGAATTTACAAAAGTTGTCATATTTTATTTATATATTTTTAATTCACAATTATGAATTTAATCTACCAATTTTATAATATATATTAATGTATGACAAGTAATTTCTCTATTAATCGAATATTTGAAGAAAATATGTTCATTAATTTCAGTATTGATGGCGGGACATTCATGACTAGTGGCCAGACGTTCGTGATCCAACATTTCCCGGCCATACAAAATATGACGAATTTAACCAAATGGGACCATGCCGTCGTAAATGCAAATGCTGGCAATTACCTGAATGTTGATTATCGTTGGAGTTTTGACACTTTGACATGGACTCCGTGGGTTTCGATGCCGAATAATTTTAGTAATTTCCTGAACCCCAACACAAACCCCAATATATGGTTACAGGTGAGATACACGTATGTGACAGACGGCACGAGACAAGTAAAACTCAAAGAACTGAATATCGAGGGTGACAGAAAAATTGCAGAAATATTTCAGCCTGTCGTGATAACCGGGAATGCTCCAGTGATATACTCAAACCAAGACACGTACAAGGTGTTCACGTTACAAGACTTCAAGATATTCCTCTCATCTGGGAATCTCGTCGACCTGACAGTAAATTTCAGGTTTACTCAGACACAGGGCCGGATATGGTCACCGTGGACACCGCTGACTACAAAGAACCTACAGAAGACCAAGGTCGAAAGATTAAAATTTTGCAATTTTCAGTTCGCGTTTCAGAACACCGGCGTCGGCGCTATCGGGTTATACGACCTCGAGCTTATTGGCGAATTTCAAAACACGACGGCGAACTATAAGACATCGGCCAAGATGGGTTTGAAATCGCAGTGCAACCCGTTGGCAATCAAGCCAGCACCAACAGGTCCTTGCATTGAAGATTGCATAACTACCGCGGGAAGCGTCAGTGGCGTGAATTGCATACCGTGCTCCGAGAGCATCACGCCTTGGAATGCAGACATAGACTCATGCTCGGTTTGCGCGGGCTCTGATTTCGTACAGATTAACGACACGAAGTTGTGGGCATCACAGATAAACCTATATTCACAATTGAATGACTTCGCGTCGAAGACCAATTCATGGAAGTGCACATACCTATTGACCGACCCTGACGGGAAGGGCATCGACCACATATTACACGAACAGCAGATACACAACGTCATATCCATGAAGGACATGAACATCATGATTCCTGACAACCAGTTTCCGGTAGACAACATGAATTTCGCAGGATTTGACTTAGACCTTATACAGAGTTTCGAGATACACATATTGAAAGACGGTTTCAAATCTACGTTCGGCGTCGAGTTCAGGCCAAGCAGGAGAGACATCGTGTACTTGTGCGACATCAACCAGCTGTGGGAGGTGGAACAGATGTTCCCGAAGCGCGGGTTCATGAATGCAGAAGTGTACTACAGAGTGCTCATGAAGAAATACAACGAGAAGTCTTCTCGACAGTATGCCACGACCACAGATGGTCAGACAGCAAAGAATTTCGTCACAGAACTTACTAAGTACACCACGCTCGACAATCTGTTCGGCATAAATGTAGACGATGAAATAAAGAAGAACACCAAGAATAAAAACAATAAGACAGTGGAGAACCCGTCGCAGCAATACACTAACACGTCAATATTGACAATAAGAAAGGCAATGACGTCAGCAGTCATAAAGAAAGAGCCGGTTTGGAACGCATCTCTCACCGTCATTAAATCGGTTTACGAAATGCAGGTCAAATCGAAAGGCGTCAAGCACGTGCAGTATAACACAACTGACAGGGTCTTAGGCAAGGGAGATAACAGGGCTTTCAGTTTCTGGTTGAAGACTTCGGCCTATGACCCGACTTGGGACTGGACGTTGTTGAGCAATTACGATTATGTTGCGAATACCGGGTACAAGATAAGCATATTCCAGGGCGCATTGACATTCACGTTCAACAGCAACTCGTGGCAGATTCCTTTGATGGGGTTCAATAAAGATGTATGGTACTCGTTCCTGATAAATGTGGACCAGGTGCAACAGAAACTAGAGCTGTCAGTCTACAATAGACAGACAGAACTTGGCGAGACGTTACAGAACAGCCAATTGGTACTGTTCAACAAGATGATATTCGACATAGCGCCGGGCCAGTTCTCTCACAATGACGAGATATTCATCGGCGGAATAGACACATTCTCTAGTTCCGGTAATAGCCACAATTGGTACATGTCAAATATACGGATATACAACCAGGTAATAGACAAGACCGCCAGACACGTCGTACTAAACGAGAACGTAGTCACCGACGCGAACTTGACGATATTGGTAGACAATGCAGAGGCGGTTCTCGCGTTACCAGACTACGGAAATATATAAAATAAAACCAGAACGCACGTTCTGGTTTTTAAATTAATATGTAAATACGCATAATTGTAAAAACGAATTAGAAATGTTAAAAGTCAAAACAAAATTAGACAAAAGCAGAATTGCAGGGATTGGCATTTTTGCTGACCAATTTATACCGAAGGATTCAATACTCTGGGAATACACTCCCAGTCACGACAAGGAATATACACAGGAAGAATTCGATAAGGCCGAAGGCTTAGATAGAGAGTTTCTTCAGACTTATTGTTTTCGTTTTACTGATAAATTCTTCTTGTGTGTTGATAACTCGCGTTTCTTCAACCACTCGGATACGCCGAATTGCTACTCGTCAGATTTCAACGAGAACAGTTTGGGTTACACCAAGGCCTTGCGCGATATTAATATCGGCGAAGAGCTGACGGACGATTATCTGGGTTTCGGGTTTAACGAAGCCGACAAGAAATGGAATACACAAATTAAAAAATAAATGAGCGATTTCAGACGGGTTCCCCGGAAACTAAAGAAACAGATACCAGTCGGTGTCTATTGTTATAAACAGACGAGCGGTTTCAAGAAATTGAAAGACGGACGTCTCGGATATACTATAGAGCCATGCGTGTTTTACAAGAATGTGCAATGTAAGGACAAGCCAGAAAAACTCCAAGACGAAATTGATAGAGAATACCCGGAAGAATGGATTGGCTGGTGTAAGCTCATAAAGCACGGCGTAGACGACCAGTGCAAATCGTGCGGTCTGAGATACGGCAAGATGAAATAACGGATGGCATAACGCATATATTTAAACAACCGCATACAAACGGCATATAAATTGTATAACTTAACACAAAATAATAAATAATAAATAAATAATAACTATGTTTGGACAAGACAACTATTTCTTCAACTTATTAGCCGATGACCTGAAGAAGAAAAGCAAGGACGGATTCTACGAAATCAAGAATAAATTCAACGACATCGATTTCAAGAATTTTTTCAAGAATGATTCAGTGAAGAGGACTGCGACAATCGCCGGAGTGTACTCATACCAAGTAGAAGTGCCAGGTTTCGCAAAAGAAGCGCTTGACATAAACCTGGAAGATGGGATACTGTCAATCAACGGGAAGAACGGCACTCGCACAGTCGGACATGACATATTCTTGGGAGAAGACACAATCGATAAGGTGACCTTAGAGCTTGGCGTCCTAGAGATCAAAGTTAACGAGGTGAGGTCCAAAGAGAAGTCTACTAAAATAAAGATAGATTAATTTTTGTTTTTGTTTTTTTATTTGTAATATTGTAATAACATAAAACAAAACAATAAATATTAGCAAAAATTTAATCATGACACCATCTGTAATTGTAGTATTGTTAAGGACCGACAAAAACCGGTTTTGACAGTTAAATATATAATGAAAATGAAAATACCGATTATTAATCGGTCTATGATTAACAAAAGTAATAAACATTAAAATGAAAAGATTCGATTTATGTGCCGAAACACACAGAGAGGCCGTTAGATACATAAAAAACCGGGCTTTACAAATTGCGCACACCGGAGCAGCGTTACAGTCAATCGACAAAATATCTGAAGGCGCTTGGGCGACGTTTGAGTTCAAAAGTAATACATATTACGCGCTCTACATATTGAATCACTTCAGGGGCAAGGGAATATTTCATGAGCTGTGGAAACAGCAGTGCGACGATAAGGGTTACGATATTAAGATGTTGACGACCAGTGCATGTAATCTGGCACCGTATTTCAGGCACAAGCAGATACCATTTCTTTTGATGAACGGGCTGACCAATACCGCAGAATATAATATAATAGACAACATATACGGAAACACGCGTGCAGAAAGAAGCGGGGCGTATTACATGAACCACATCGACGAGGGCCTGTATATATTGCACAAATTAGGTGCATCACTGAATGCCAAACTGGGATACATATTACACCCGGTTTTTCAATCAGACGTAGAACTACGGAATATATATAATCATACGTCGCTTAATGATATTTCGCCACAGTCTATAATAAACGCGGTAGAATACAGAAGCGTTGCTAATGAGTACCTGAGTTACAGACTGGTGAAAGACACAGACGAGATTAGACTGAGCGCTCTCAAAGATGTCAATGACATGTTGAAAGCAGACAAGATACAGAACAGGAAAGATTTCGAGGTGTATCACTTGAACAGACACCAGCGTTCTGAGGAACTTTACAGGTATTTCAATAACTGGATGGAACGTCTGCAGATAGATAGGCAATTCTATGAGACAACAAAATATGAATTAATTGCGCTGGATGGCGAGATAAGAGTAGAGATATGAGTAAAACATTTATCGTAGTTGATTTAGAGGCTACGTGCTGGGACAAGGCGGACACGAATAAACCGCCAGGATTTAGGAATGAAATTATAGAGATCGGTGAAGTGAAATGTAATGAAGCCGGCGACGTAATCGACGATTTCTGCATGTTCGCAAAACCGAAGAAACATCCGATAATCTCGGAATTCTGTACCACACTCACCACAATCAGACAGGAAGATATTGACAATGCTGAAAATGCTGAAATCGTTCTGCCTATATTTTTTCGGTGGGCGTTAGGTATGCATCACGAGAATAAGGACGCTGTAAAATTTGTATCTTGGGGACATTACGACAAGAGACAGTTCAGAGACGATTTACAGTCGAACAAGATGGACCCGGAAGTCATCAACGACTCCAATCATTTAAGCCTGAAGCACCTGCACGGAGAATGGAACAAACTACATAAGCCTATAGGCTTGGGCGGCGCCTGCAAGTACGAGAAGATATTGTTCACTGGTACCGCACACAGGGGGTATAGACGATGCCAGAAACATCGCCAAGATATTCAAGAAATACATAAACAAATTTTAAGAAACTGATGGGGGTATTTGGGGAACTCTATCAAGAATAAAAAAAAAACTCCCCGTTAAAAACAAAAATAAAGTAAAATGAAAAAAGGAAAAGTAAAGTTCTTTAACGAAGCTAAAGGTTTCGGATTTATTAAAGACGACGAAAATGAAGTAGATGTGTTTGTACACGCTACTGGATTAAACGAAGAAATTCGCGAGAACGACGAAGTCGTTTTCGAGGTACAAGATGGTAAGAAAGGTTTGAACGCGATTAACGTGTCCTTAGCATAATTAGCATAAAAGAGAATGCCAGGCCTGGAAAGGCCTGGCATTTTTCATACATTTATTTATCGTTCTTTGATTTGTGGCATCTTAAATTTTTTCTTCTTGCGTTGTACGTAGTGTCTATTTATTTTCGGATTTGCTACACGCTCGCAAGATGTGTTTGACTTTGTCATTTTTGTTTTTTATAATTTTTTTTTTGAAATATGATAGAAACGCGTATAATTGTATGTATCACAGTTTATCTGGTCCGAGGAGTGGGCGTCTGGAAACAGGTCCAACAACGATAATTAATAATAAAATACAATAAATATTGAATTGTATGACAGAAGAAATACCACAGGCACCACAAAATGCACTCATACGACAGCCGTATGACAACTACAGGATATACCATCCTGACGGGACACTGATGTGTTTCTCTTCAAAAAAGAAGGCCAATTGGTATCTCAAAAACGACCTTGCGGTACAGGAGGCTGATTACGACATCAGACTGAAGTTCATGCCAAAGGGATATGGTGACCCAGAACAGATTCTCGTCGGTCGCAGCAATTGTTGCGTTGTCACCGGCGACACTACTAATCTGACAAAACATCACGTGGTACCGACGCAGTTCAGGCAGCACTTTCACAATTCGTACAAGGACAAGAACTCTTGTGACCTTGTCGTATTGAACAGGGACACGCACGACGAGTACGAGGACATGGCCAACGCATTCAAGACGCAGTTGCACAACGATTATGTCGACGAGACATTCCTGGAGGCAAACTCTGCGTGGTGTGAGGCCAGGTCGATATTCAATTGCATAAAGAATTATTACGACAAGCTGCCACCGGCTCGACAAATATTCATGACGTACCGGCTCGAGGGATTGGTGTCCAGGTGGGGATTCACCGAGGACGAACTCAAGTCAAAGACGCTGTCGGGAAACCTAGAGCAGAACAAACTGATAGTATCCAAGATTGGCGTTACCAACGTCATCGTTCTGTGGAAACTACACTTCCTGAAATTCAGCAAGCCAGTATTCCTGCCGGCATGGTGGAAACCGAATCTGGTCAAGGTCGTGAACAAGAACGAACTCGACAGAAAGACGGACCTGACAGAAATCGACATGACACAACCTGAACTATTATCACTAATAAAAAAATACGACCTATATGAAATCGCCAGTCTATACCTATAAGAAGTTGACATACCTCTACAACGTGGAGGACACATACACCGCGGGCATCATGCTGGAGGGCTGGGAGGCTAAGTCGCTTCACGAACACGGCGGAAACATCGACACCGCGTACTGTGGCATGAAGGGCAACAGCTTCTGTCTCATGAATGCCAAGATTACGCCAATGGCCAACCACCTCCTGAATGACATCGTGACAGCGAAAGAGTCACGCGTGCGCATATTGTTGCTGAACAAAATCGAGCTGGACAAGATTATGTCAAAGTTGTCCACAAAGGGTTGGACTTGTGTTCCTGCCAGGCTTTACAGGAACACGAAGAACCTGTGGAAGATTGAGATCGCTTTGGTGACAGGCAAGAAGAACTGGGACAAGCGCGAGGACATAAAGAAACGCGACGTAGAGCGTGCGATGAAACGCGAAATTTAAACATTCATGTTTCACGGCGGTATAAATAATAATGAGAATACAAGATATTTATACGAAATTTCCCATCTTAATTAACGCACTGATATACATCAACGAAAACAATCCGTCTAACGCATGTCCGTATCACGGCATCGACCACTTATACACCGTTTTCAAATACGCGTGTGACGTTTCGGAATACTGCTCGTGCGAATACAGGCTTGAACTGTTGGTTGCAGCACTGTTCCATGACTACGCACACGCCGGCAAGATGGGTAACGACCACAAAAACATATTGAACGCGTGTGACGGGTTATCTGGATTTCATGCATTATTTCCGGAATTTGACTTGGCATATGCGTGGTATATTATAACGTGCACTGAATACCCGTACGTTGTTGACGATGAAGAATTAACAACAGAGGGCAGGATAATTCGCGACTGCGATATGTCCTATCTATTTGAAGACATCGCTATAGTTAAATTGTATTATGGTCTGAGAACTGAATTTGGGTTCACACTCAAGAAGTTTGTCGAATCGCAGAAGGCATTCTTTGATAGCGTCAAGTTCTACAACAAGGTGCTGCAGATAGTATGGACAGAAAAGAAAATAGATAGATACACAGAATTAGAATTACTGTCAGTAAAAATGGCCGGTAATCTAATTGTATAAAATATATCTGATTTATTCAAACACCGGCGAAATTGGTCAGTGGAAAGTGGGCATAACTACAAACATCGCGAAAAGACTACAGACACTGAAAGTCGGTAACCCGAATATAGTCGGTGTCGAGTCGTATCACGAAATAGAGAATCGCATAATAGCGTACAAGACTGAGACGATACTCAAGAATTACTTGAAACCACACCGATTACAGGGCGAGTGGTTTTCAGAAGACTCATTAACACCGCATATATTCAAATATTTGTGCGAAAAATGTGAGGCAAACGCAAACATTTGCATAGAAATACAGAATAATATAAATAACGATAAAAACAATACATACAGATAATATGAAAATACTGATAACTCCGACCGATTTGATTAAACGTTTTGTATGGGACAAGTACGAATATTTCTGTTTAGATGGTAAGAACACCGCTGAAGTGAACAAGATTATAGACGAAAACCTAGAATTCAAGATTTCCGAAGAAGACGCATTCGTCATAGGGCTCACGAACGTAATCTATACGACAGAGGTGATATACAAGTTCAAACAGTTCTTGCGAGAGATTCTCGATAACAAGAACTTTGAGCAAGACCAGAAATTGTACATAAACAGGCAGATACTGTTGGACTGCGTTCACGATTTCAAGAACAAGATTCCAAAGAAATGGACTAGCGACGACGTTATTTTCAACAACGAGCTAAACCAACTAGCAGGGGTGTATGTAGCTTTCGACAAGGGTGTAAACGGACTGACTACCATAAACGTGCAAGAATGGCCGTGTGTCAAATACGCGCAGGTCAAGAAGATAATAAATAAATTGTAATAAAAATCCCGAGATTAATCTCGGGATTTTTTATTTTCCTTATCCCTGTTCGAATTTATGTCCTTCTCTTTCTGTAGATTATCCTGAATGATTTCAGATAATTTAGACATGTCTAATATGACGTGTTTCTTCACTGTATCGTCTTTGGTTTCCGACTCTTGCACAATCTTCTCTTCAGTGTTCTCGAAACCGTACATCGTCGCATACGCAGTCCAGTACTTCTCACATTTGTCCAGGTGTTTCTCTTCGGCGTCCATGTTATCCCGCATCTCTTTCTGTGCCTTATTGACGCTGTCGAACATCTCCTTGCTCATGTCACCGCCATCTATGCTCTCTTGTAGTTTTATGAGATTGTCTTCAGAAATCTGTACGAGCAACAGCAACCGCGAGTATTTTATGACGTCTTTCTGTTTCAAGTCCTTGAGCCTCGGAGATTCCAGTAACTGTTTGGACTTAACGTAGTTCTCTATAATGTTGGTTATCACCTGTAATGAGAACGCCATATGACTCTTCTTCTCTTTCATATAGTCGATGTACTTCGCCTGTTGCGGTGCCGGAAAGTCTGCAGTGTTTGCCAGTATGTTATTGGTGTCCAGCTGTACAGGGTCTGCGATAAGCATAGCCTTTAGTCCATCTAGCCTATTCTGTGTAGAATTATCTTTGACCTTCTTCTTTTCGGTCTTGTCGTCGCCATCATTCTCTGGGCTGAGTATATTTTCGATGCTCATTATTTCTTCTTGTCTAATTTTTTCTTCGCTCCGTCAGTGTCGTCGAACAGCTTTCCTATCTCCGGGTAAACGTAGCCCCTGCTGTCCTCTTCCCATTTTATGTTGGGATATTTGGAGAGGTCTTTCATCTGGTATGCCTGCCTGTTCAGCTTCACATTGTAGTTGAACTGTGAGTCGACCTTAGACTGTATCCGTATGACGATGTCGTTCAAGTGCTGTAATGCTATCTCGTTTATGATACCTACGCCTTTCTTGTGCTCGCGTTGAAAAGACGACAGCAGTATCTTGAACACGTATTCCAGTTTAGTATGCTTGTTTATTAAGTCTATCGTCGTCTGGTTCTTTATCAGTTGCTGGTTTATCCTGAACTTGTCGTTGCTGAAGAAAGGCGGCACTATGAATATGAAATCGATAATGTTCTTCTCGTACTTCTGTATGTACATATTGTAGAGCTTGCTTATTATGTTTATGTACACAAGTTCTCTGGTCGTGCCGGAAATCTCGATGGTTCCCAGGTCTATCGACAGCACCCACTGCATGAAGTTGAATAGCAATATGGAATAGACGTCACTGAATTCCGAGTCTATCTTCATTATCACCTTCTGATACATCGGATTCAGAATCTCCAAAGTGTATTCCTGCTGCGTCTTGGGAAATCTCACGATAATCTTCTCGAGATTGTTCTGGAAACCGGAAGACTTTAGGAACGAATTTATGGCAAATGGGTTTAATAATTTGTAAAAGAATTCCGCGAAATTAGTCTCCTTGAAGAACAGCTCGAGGTCTTTCTGATTCGTGTGAAGGAAATACGTTATGGCCTTCAGCTGTTTCTCGCCGAGACGTCCCTTGTAAATCATCGGCAGTGTCTCGACACCGAACAAATCGGCATATGTCTTTATTTCATCTACGTCGTAAGAGTACTGCTTTGCGTACTTGCAGATACACGTCAGAATCAGGTGGTTCTTGGGAATCCTGTCGTATTTTATGTGTGCCGGCTGTTCGTCTGGGAAGTACTCGAAACAGAAGTAGTAATTCGGACGCAATAGGTCAGTCACGGCGTCAGGAAGCGACAGAAGGTATGCGTAAGCCCATTTATAGTATTTCTGCATAGCCAGGTCAATTATATTGATTGGATTCTGGTTTATGCTCTTCGGGCGTATCACCCAGTTACCACTGACATAGTTCACCCATATCTTTGAGCCTTGCACGTCTTCATATACTATTATCTCGTCGTTAGAGATTAGGTCGATAAACTTATCGGCCTCGATTTGAGTGTTTCTGATTAACATTTTTTGTTTTTAATGTTTTTATTATGTTTTTGTTATATTTTTATATATAGATATATGGATATTTCGTCTTTAAAAGATTTCAAAATAAACGTCTGGTGGAGGGGTTTCAAGCTGTTGACCGTGGTAAAACTGCAAGACAACGTCATAATATTCTCGAATGCTGACAAAATCTATATTGATAACGACGGAAAGATACACTTAAATGGCAAGATGATTTGCAACATGCCCGACATGAACGCTGACAGAATGCTGGACATGTACAAGTGGCACCTGACTAAAAAAGGATACAAATTCTTAGACTGATGATAACAACAATTAACGAATTTCGTAAAATCAATGAAACTAAACAGCAATTAGATTTAATAAATTATGATAACATTGCTAGCATAATGACTGAGAGTTTGAGTCACAACGAAAATTTATATCGTAATACATCACAGCAGTGGTTAATTAATTTATTGACTGACGGTTCTATTATGACCGAGAACAAAGAATGGATTAGTATTTCTCAAGACCATAATAGTGGCGGAATGGACAATTATGGTCATTGTCGTATTGTATTTAACGAAGAAATGATATATAATCAAGGAGCCATTGAAATTGACTACGACGTGGATTTTTTCAGAGAATTTCCAGCTATATGTGCACATGTAACCGGGTTTAGCACAGAAAAAGAGTATTATGCAAATTTGGGATATTCTGACGCAGAAGAAGCTGATGAAAACTCGGAGTTAAATTGGGAACAATATTGTGAAACATTTTCGGGTGAGGATGAAGTTGTTATACATGAAATTAAATATGAACCAGGATTAATATTATCAATAGAATTAATTAATGAACAATTAGAACCGGAATTAGAACATTTGTTAAAAAAATATAGTATCGTATATTGATGATAACAATAATTGACAAGTTTAGAATAATAGATAAGACGATGCCGATTTTGGGCCAGTGTTCTTAGAATTGTGTAACGAACTATAAACACTTAAAAACACATAACGACATGATAACAAACATAAACCAATTCCTGATACGAGAAGCGATGGACAACCTGTCCGATGACATACTGATGATCAAGCCTGACACGTTGGAACCGATAGACCCGAAAGTGTGGGAGATAGACACGATTCTTTCCGTCATCACCGACCCTAAGGACATCGAGAAATACGAGAACGCCGGCACCAATGTGAGCTCAGACCTCACCATAAAGTCCGTCAGCGTGGGCCAGACATTGTGGCTGACCGCACTGTTGAAACCGAGGAACAAGTCTACGGCATATCCGATCGGTGAGATGGGTGTCATACAAGTTAAAGTCGTACAGACTTTCTATGGACTCGGCAAATTAAACCAGCTCAAGAACGCAGGAAAGCTATAAATTAAACATTGAATGATTCAGTGGTATAATTATTAAAATACCAAGTTAACCATGAATTATATAGGAATAGACCCAAGTCTTACATCTACTGCAATTTTTATCAAAACCCCGGACGCTGAATACTATTTTAATTTTCGTAATAATGACAAATTATCAAAATGGCATAAAGTATTAAGCCATGTTGATTATGTATATACGGATATAAAAAAATCGTCAGTATATTCAGAAAATGAAATATTGAAGAACATACAGTACAACTCTATTTCGTTAGCAATAGTTAAAAAAATACTCGACATTTGCAATCCCGAAGATTCCGTTATTTTTATTGAAGGTTACAGTTACAGTAGTTCTAACACCTCAAGTCTTATTGATTTAATCGGTTTTAGCACGTTATTGAGACATCATCTGATCCAATACAAGTTTGACAATATAACAGTCATTTCGCCATCGACACTTAAAATAGAAACGTGTAAACTAACATATCCTGCGATCGAGAAACATATTGGGGGCAAAAAACCAAGAATTGAATATATTTATAGGAATTCAATAGGAATTCCGGGAGGCAGTTTTAAAAAACCTGATATGCTTGAGAGTATTTTCGATAATAAAAATATCGATATACAAATAAAAAGGTCATTATCTTATCATAAAGATGAATTGCTCAAGATGAAGGCAATACCAAAGCCGATTGACGACTTAATTGATGCTGTTTGTTTGGTGTACACAAATATTTAAAACAAAAATAAACATTAGAATGCTATTACAAAAATATGAAACAGCTCGTCCTGGAATATACTGTATAGAGAATAATAAATAATATATAATTGCATGATAACTAGTTTAACCGATTGGCGTGTTTTCGAGAAGAAACAGAAAAACGCAGGAATCGACATAGTGATATGCGATGTACAGGAGCTTTTCCACAAGTTCTTCGGCGACGAGTACTTAGAAAAACTTATAGAATACTGTGAAGATTACAAAAGGGTATTCCAGATATGGGACGATACATCTTCAGACGCCCCGGACTACGATTTTCCGAACCAGGTAGGTACGTACAGTAAGTCATACGGCGGGGAGCTCATGGCCGATGACGTAGAATCATGTTTCCCGGAACCCATGTGGCAGACTGTATTCGACAAACTGGATGCAGGTCCTAACAGAGGCGACATGTTTGATACAATACATGGCTACACGTACGTTTATGTCGATGGCTCGCACCAGTGGTTCATATGCTCAAAAGAACTGTTGTCGCTGTTCAAGTCTATGAAGACTCAAGAACGACAAGTCATATTAGTTGGCGGCGCCGAAAACGAATGCATAGAAGACATATACGTGACAATGCAGGCAGTCGGCGTAAATGTCGAGTACGACACGCAATACGTGTACTCATTTCACGGTAGCAAATTCTGATAATTTTTAAAACTGGCCAAACTTTTTATCGTTAGTATTGTATAATACATATAAATAATTTAACAGCAATAAAAAGAATTAAAAAAGAAAAATTATGGCAACACAAGATGATGTATTTAATTTAGGCGAATCAGAAGCTGGTTCGTACTTAAATGACAAACAAAAAAACAATGACGGGTTATTGAGACCCAAATTGGAAGAAGGTAAAGACGGTAAACGCGAATTGGTAATTCGCATCCTCCCGAACTTAATGGTAAACGGTAAAATCGGGCCGACCGCAATCGAGAAACACTTGCATTACGCAGACTTCAAGAACAACCCAGAGTTACAGGGATATTTCGACTGTTTGAAAAACGCAAACATCGGCAAAGACTGTCCACTATGTAAAGCATATTGGGCTTTGAAAAACTCGAAGAACCCGACAGACAACGACAAAGCTAAGTTAATTAGCCGTAATACTAAGTATTACTCATATGCCTATGTTGTTGAAGACAAGCAAGTTCCAGACAATGAAGGAAAAATTTTTATCTTTCCGTTCGGTTACAAGATTTTTGTGAAAATCAAGACCAAAGCCGAAAGCACACGTAAACCGTGTAAAGTCGAAGATTTAGTATATGGCGCAAATCTGAACTTAGTTATACAGGAAGTTGGCGGTTACTATAACTATGACGCTTCTGAATTTGAAGCACCTGAGCCTATCACAATTGACGGCAAAATGTTGAAAGTTGGGGCTGATGGCAAGATTACACCGGGCGAAAAAGAAAGAATTGTTGAATTCTTGAAATCGAGAGAACACAATTTAGAAGATTTCATGCCGAAAGATTGGACGCCAGAACAGTACGACAAGGCTAACAAAATAATCGCGTTATTATCTGGTAGTGCTTATGACCCAAGTTCTTCATCAGAACGTAATTCTAGTAATGCAACGGCATCTAAGCCATTGACCAGTTCAGCGGTATTTGATGATGATGAAGAAGAAGAAGAAGAAAAACCGGCAAAGACCGAAAAGAACGCAACTAAAGCAGCGACTTCAGTTTCGGAAGAAGCCGCAGAGAACAAAGCAGTGACTTCTTCTAAGAAGAAAGCTAAGGCGTTTTTTTCAGATGATGACGAAGATTAAGCATAACTTTTATAAATATAAAAAACATCCAATTAATTGGATGTTTTTTTTTAAACATATCGTGAATTTCATAATATAAAATATAAAATATAATATTTGATGGAAATTTTAGATAAATCATACAAGAGGAAGAACTCAAGCGACTCTGACGTATTTACCGTAGATAAGTTAGACGGCGAGTATGTGATATTTTCCAACGGCGCCAGATGCAAGATTGCCACTTTAATAACAGATTTCGACCAAGTTCAAGACTTCACAAACGAACCGACAGATTCTGAGGTGGTAGTAAATCCTGACACATTCTTCGATACACCTATTGTAGACGAGTCGTTGATACAACAGATGGAATCTATAGTAAAGAACTCCAATACTAATATACAGCCGTCTGCACGTCTTCACGAGAGCGTGTCTCTGGATGATGATAGTAAATACGAGAAAGTCGCACATGGCGGAAACACTGGTGGTCTCACAGACAGATTGACTGACAACGGCCATACACCAAATACCGAAACGGCATTAAATAATCCAGGTCATCCCAGAGCAATCAGAATGCCGGAATATGACGTGTTCGATAACGTGAAACTGTCCGAGGAGATTGAGATACTGATACCATTCAAGATAAGACTTCCAAAAGCCGAGAAGATTGACCTATTGAACGACATGTTCAAGACATCATTCACCGCATATCTTTCAAAGAAATTCATAAACGATGACATAGTCAAGAATTCTGCTAAATTACAAATCACATTTCAGAAATCTATAGAAGACTGGATGGAAGGTGAACTGAATAGCGGCGGAAACAAGAGACGCAAAACCGTTAAAAAAGGTAAGACTTTAGTACAGGTTGTCGATGCTGGCGATGCAGTCGAAATGCCCGCAGTGTCTACAGAAACCTTTCCGGTTTCTGATCAGAACGCATCGTCGTTTTTTGGGCGCGGTAACAGTGGTCCTGCGTGGGACGGTGACGTCAAGAAGTTATTCACCATAAGCAGCGAAGAACAGTATGTCGCAGTAAAAAAGAAATTTATACAGATGAAAGACAATAAAGTCAACAGCCCGGATGTCGATAGATTCGAGGATATGCTGCAAATGTACGAAGAACAAACGAAATAATATGAGGATAGAAACACAATACGTAAAAGAATCTAAACGCATCATAACGAACTATAACAAAGTCGTCAGCGAATTAGCAGTTTTCGAAAAGACACTAAGCGAGAATAAGGATATTCTAATTAAACTGAAAGACGACATCGACGCACTTAAAGACATGAAAGGCACAGACCTTTTGAAGAAGTCTAAGTTGGCGGAAGTCATGTCTGGTTATGACAAGGAAATCGGCCGGTTACAGGACATAATGATGCCATACGTCGCACAATTGGAACGACTGAAGAAAGACAGTACTGTTTTATATGGCGTCTTGAAGGAGAAATATCCAGGCGCGAGCGATACTCAATTACAGCAACAGATATTCAGTCAACTAGACGAAGAAAAAAAGGAGCTATAAGCTCCTTTTTTTATGTGATGATTTTATTAAAATCATCACATGTTTATATTTTTAAAGAAACCTGGTATCACCGAGAAAACTTTTCTGTTCAACAACACCGCGCTGTATCCAGAATGCCACGACACTTCTATTATGAAATGCGGGTCAATCATACGGTCTACGGTGAATGACGTGCCAGTGTCGTCATAACGATAGTCTGCGATGATTTGATTGGCTGCCAACGAATCTATGTTAATCTTTGTCCATGATGACGTTATGCCGGGTTCGTCACCGGGTAGCACTGCGCTGGTGCATTTCCATGTCACGCCGTTGTGGTATACATTGTCGTTAACCACATAGTTTATGGAGTCGTTCCACTCTTCGAGATAGAACGTCCTTATGCGGTATCCGAACCACTCGATGTCGCCAGCACTGAAGAACTGAACTCCGAGGTTATACGTGTTAGAGCCTACCGGTATAGGAGACAGATAACCAGTGACACCAAAGTCTACAGGCGTTGCGTATTCCTGAACTTTGAAACTCTTCACGCTGTACGTATCGTGTTTCAATACAAACTCTTGTGGCATCTGATACTTACCAGTTATGTCTATAATCTTCGTACCAATCGGAATGATGTTCTCAATCAACCACTTCTTTAACCCGAGTAATTTTATGCGCACCTCGTCAAGAGAATATGCGCTTATAAAATTACCATCAGTGTCAGTTATCTTGTAATTCAGCGAGAACAGATTCGTCTTCCTGAAACCCTCGTTGCGAAGGTTTTCGAATGCGAGATTAGAATATTCCCAACCCTGAACGCTCTTATCGAATATGTTCAATAATTCCATATTGAAGAGCTGTCCGAATTTGGTACTCTCGGGATTTATGTTCTGGAAGTACTCTGTGAACGATAAATCGTTATAACCGAAGAAATTTATGGCCTGTATAACAGACTTGTAACTCGCGATGTTATTGAACAATTCCGGGTATATCTCCAACAGCTCCTTGCGCTTGCGATTCAATATTATCCAGTCTATGCCTTGCTCTTTTATGTCTACCTCTTTGAATATGTAGAAATCCTGTAATTTCAATATGTTTAGATTCTTATTGTTCAGGCTTATTGCGTGTCTCTCGTCTTCTTCCTCAGATTCTCCATATACGTCGACATATGTGACAACCTTAGGCAGTACGACAAGCGAAACGTTGAGCGTCCTTTTTTCCATCACCGGATTTCCAGTTATGTCATAATATGGTGGCGATGTTTTCGGCACTTCTTTTATCGATGTCTCTTCTAATATGTCGAGTACGAAAGTTATCTTGTGTGGCGCAACAGATGCAATCTTGTGTTTCTTGCCGGTATTGTTGAGCACTCCGAGCTGTCTGCCATCCACGTTTACGTCATTAGAGAGAACCTGTACGACCTGGCCTTTCTTGAAACCGATAACGTTGAAATCGAAAGCATTAGTAACAGATTGTACCTCTATGTAGTTGTCTTTAAACACCCACAGGTCGTCTATCAGGTTTACCGATGTAGTCAAATCGAATTTGACATCTACTATTAATTCTAAATATATTCTAGCCTTGTTCCAGCTCTCGAAATCTGCCCTGTACCCCATGAATAACTGTAACGGAGCAGGCTCTAATCCTGCTGTTTCGTTATTGTCTATGTACGGTATAATGTATTCTATCTTACTGAATACCGTCTGTTGTGCCCTGGGCTCTGTGACCAATTGCAACTTGTCGTTCGGTTTATCCAATAATTTCAGTTCTATCTCTCCTTCAGTGCCACACAATGGGGTAATTCCTGAGTACGGCGGAAAGTTTTCGTATATAGGCTTCAACTGCGTGCCTGTGAAATCGTAGAAGAAGAAGTCTGGAGTCTGTGTGTCTTTCCAAGACCATATCAATTTCGCGTTGTTCGCATACTCCGACAATCCGTATTTCGGAAATCTTATGAAATAATCTGAAATGATGTTCAACGAAAATGTGGGTAGACCCTGATCCCAGAATGCGCCCTGGTATGACAGCGATATAGTGTCAGATTCTAACGCGATTATGTTGTATGATTTATTCTGCGTCAGCTTCAGTGCGCCGTGTATCGAAATCTTCTGTCCTGTGGAATAGCTGTCAAAGAAGTTGTATGTGCCAGGATTTGTCTTTATTTCATTTCCCGCCAATACACTGCCGTTTGCGGCTGTCGCATACAGTGTGTCGTATACAGACAAATCTCCGGACTTCGGTATGTATCCTATATTGTATGTTATGAGCGCAGTCTTCTCTGGGTCCAGTGTGTCAAAAAATACAGTGCTCAGATTAGACGACACCAATATTCCGAGCGTCGACAGAGTGCCCTTGTGTGCTGTTACCCAGTTGGTGACTGTTGTTGTGTCGTTCGTGTTGAACGGTATGTAATAATTCTGCTCGTTTATAGTTATTATGAGTTGAGACTTTATGTTATTAAACTGTATAGCACGGTATTTGACTAAATATTGTGAGAAATCGCCCATCTTAAGTTGCGTGAACACTGGTATGTTGGGATACTCGCATTTTATGTTTAGTGTGTCGCCAGCATTGACTGTTGTGTTCTGTGTGACGATGATGCCAATCTGCGCCAGGCCGACAGCAAACTGCGATATGAAATCTCCTACCGTGTTAGACACTGTCAGTATCGGAAAGCCTACAACGTAGTCCCGGTCGACATTGTAATCGACTCCATTGATTGTGACATTGAGACCAAAATCGTCGATGACGGTGAACACCATGTCTCTGTTGTATATTGTACTGTCTTTGTTTATTATCTCTTCAACCAACAGCGGCTCTTCGAGCCACAGCGGGTATATGTTGTATGTCGGCGTACTGTATGCTATCGGTGTGGACACGTTAGTGATGCCCACTTTATTTACAGCAACTGTCGAGTATGCATCTGAGAAATTAGAAGTTATTAATAACTCGTCGCTGTCTGTCAGATATTGTATTGTGCTGCCGCCAGGTAAGGAATTTAATATGTCCGCCCACTTGTTTACCAATACCCAGTATGTCAACGGTAGCGAATACACGTTATTGTTATCCAACACGATGTCCTGCTCCATGCGTAATACGTTAGTCGCCAAATCTATAGTACAGTCTACATTTTGCGCGTTCAGTGTCGTCGCTACAGTTATGATGTTAGTGTTCTTGTTTATGCCGGTAACTACCAGCGTTACCGCGTTCGATATTGACAACGGCGTAATCTTCTGGAATGCCTGTATCGAATCTCCCATCTTCAGGAACGACGGTATATGCGTCACCTGAATCTCGTTAGGGTTTGAAATGCCGAATGAAGTTAGCCCGTTATGTACGGGTATGTTACTCACTCGTAATGTCATGTCTATCACCAGCTTGTCTCCTGCCACTGGTATGAATGCGTTGGGCGCGAGCTTGACTGCATGTCTGACCCTTTTCAATACCGGCTCTTTGTGCGTGTATATTCCAGAATTATCAGAGTTTGCGACAAATGACAATTTCTTGCCAGCGTATACTTTAGTGTCTAAGTTTGTCTCGTTCCATGTTGGTTCGGCCGGAATGCCGCTGAGTGCTTGCTGCACTTCCATGATATTCATCGGAATTATCTTCATCGACGGCAAAGCCGCGAATGCTGACAGTGGCGTGTTGTTTGGCGTGTTCGTGAATACCAGGGCTCTGCCCGGTTCTACTGCTAAAACTTTGCGTCCCTGTATGTATGTCGTGCTGTACTCGTCGAAATCGGTATTGTGGTATCCGTCAAGACCCTTAAAATAAACCCACATTCCCGGGTAAAAAGTTTTCTCGATGCCGTCGGCATACACCCACTTCGTGTTATATGCCGCAGAGTTGGTAGTCGTCTTTATGCCGAGTACCGGCAATTCCGTGGCGTCGAATTTAGGGAATGCTAAAAAATTATTAGTATTGAACACCTGGAACTTCTCTAGGCGTGCCTGGAACGTCAAGTTCGTGCCCTGGACTTTCTCGAATGCGTATACCCCTTGCGTCTTGAACGTTTCTGTAGAGTTTTTATCGAAAAACATCTTCCCGCTCCACAAATCCAATGTCTCGTCGTAGTTGAAATTCATGTGGTTTCCCTCTTTATTGAAAAACAGTAAATCCTTAATATCCATAAACTATATATTAATCATATTAAACTTTCCTAACAGATTGGTGTAAAATAAGTACATAACATTATAGATATTGATAATGACAGGTAAATGTGTAAATAATAAATCCGAAATCCAGCTATTGTATTGCGATAAACAACTTAAAAATACTAATAGTTTTTTGTCTTGGCACAATTTATTAAAATCTGGGTTATCGCTAGAAACGGCAAATAACTATCTAAATACGAGGTATCTGCAAAAAATTAGATTAGAATTATCGTGCTTCGAAAGCACCGATACTGAACAGTTATATAATCACTTAATCTGTGATAATTTTACAGAACATAGAGCCGCTGAATTATCGGCATATTTTAACACTAACAAAATCGAAGGTTATTTAGAATTTATAAAAATATGGTATGCAATAAAATCTATCAGAAACGTAAAATTAGAATACTGGTTAGAACGCGGGCATAATCCTGAAGATGCCAAGAAAAAAATGCTCACATTTTTCCAAGCATGGGCGAATGAAATATCTAGAAAACGTGAGAACTTACAATATAACAAAAAATTCATAGAATCACGAAAAATTGGTGGTGCAGCGGCGGCAAAATCATTTAAAAATATAAACAAGTCGAAAGTAGAAATTGACATAACAAACGAATTAATAAACGAAAATCATGCAGTAAATACAAATTTTTATTCGCCCGTTGTAAATATAGAATTACGACAAATACATACAAAATATAATTACCTACATGATATTTTATTAGACAATAAGGTGATTATAGAATATAACGGTATATACTGGCATAAAGATTTTACACACTTTAAACAATTTACCGAAAAAGAATATTTTAACGAAATTATAAAAGCGTATAATTGCTTACATGACGTAAAAAACAGAGAATCGTATAAATATGTGGTTATATGGGAAAACGACATACCCGATGTTAAAGGCATTGTCAATTTCATTAAAGATTGTGTCAAATCTAAGAGTACACAACAATTTTTCAGCACCAGACCATACGACATAGCAAAATTTAAACAATACAAAATTGAACAAATTGAATTAAATAAACAAATTATTAAATATAAAAAAAAACTTATAAAATTTCAAGAAAATAAATGCGGTGCAACAGAATGTACAAAAAAAAGAGTATATGCAATTGCTGTTAAACATGATAAAATTATTGCAGTAGGTAATAATAGAACAATCACACAAAGTTTAAATTGCTACGAACATTTTTTTGCTGTATATAAAACAAAAAAAATAGATATGTCTTTTGACGAATGGAAAAAAACAGACGAATACAGCGTTGCACATCGTAAGTGGGCGGAATTATTTGAAATCCACGCTGAGATGTCCATACTAATAAAAACGAATATTGAAAGTTGTGACCTGTATGTATCACTCAAGCCGTGTAATAACTGTATTAAACATTTGGCAGGGTCGGGAGTAAAAAGAATATATTATATTACTGATCACAATAAGACATCGCCTGATTCTATAAAACTTTTGAATAAGTGTGGAATAACATTAAAACAAATATAATCAAAAGCCTAGAACCATGCTTCAACTGCCTTAAACACGCAGTGACCGCAGGAGTCCGTGAGATATATTTTGCAAAGAAACACAAGTACAACCTGGAGACGAAAGACGCTATCGAATTAATCACGACACTCGGAATAAAAATAAAACACATATATATACAAAAATGAAGACACTATTTGTAAATCTCTTCGGAGGACCGTGCGCAGGCAAATCTACAATCGCGTTAGAGCTGACCGGCGAACTGAAGTGGAATCGCGTCAGGTGTGAGATAATAACCGAATACGCCAAGCAGTTGGTCTGGGAAGAGTCGTTTCCGAAAATGAAGAACCAGCTGTACATACTCGGAAAACAACACGGAAAACAGTTCACGCTGAACGGCAAGGTAGACGTGGCAGTCACAGACTCGCCTTTCATACTATCGCTGGTTTACGACGAGGGCCGGACACAGTTTCTTACCGAGATGGCGATGGCTGAGTTCAACCAGCTCAGGAACATGAACGTGTTCATAGAGCGTTCCGCGGAATATGACCCTACAGGCAGGATGCAGAAGACCATCGTGGAAGCGATGGTTAAAGACAAAGAGATTAAACAATTTCTTTCCGACAATAAAGTGGATTACATGACGGTGCCTTTCGACAGACATGCCACACCACATCTGCTAAAACTAATAAAAATAGAAATGCAAAAAAATGGAGATAATAACTAAGGAGAGCATCGTAGAGAAACTGAAGTACTACAACGACCCGTTGTTCAAGTTCGATGAGCCGTCGCACGTGTACACGTATGACGGGAAAGTGATATACGGAGTAACGTCATTCCTTGAAAGGTTCATAAAGAAATTCGACTCTGACTTCTGGTCAAAGAAGAAGGCAGACCAGGCAGGCATAACACAGGAAGAGATACTGGCCGAATGGGATGCGAAACGCGACAGGTCTTGTGACTTGGGACATATGGTACATGACTACATAGAGAAATTCTATGAGGAGGGAAGTACCGCACTGACAGAGGACGCGGAGGCAAACCAACGCATAGAGAAGTTCAAGTCTATTTACGAGAGCAGACTCTCGAAACTTGAGAGCGTGGGCTCAGAGATCAGGGTGTTGTCTAAAGTGTGGGGACTCGCCGGGACGATAGACAAACTGTACCTGTGGGAGAATTCGATAATAGTGGGTGACTGGAAGACCAACAAGAAGATTAAGACAGACAAGGATTTCGCATTCGGTAAGTTATTATACCCATTCGAGAAGTATAAGGAGAACGAGATTAACAAGTACTCGCTACAGATTTCGTTGTACCAATTGCTATTGGAAGAAGCAGGAATATACTCGGACTATGGTTTCATATGCCACATACCAGACAAGGGTGATGCGATGATTTACAAGCTGAAAGATTTCCGTGCTGAACTGAGGACGTACATGAACCACCAGTTCCTTAACGAGACACCGGAAGATGCGGTGATAAAAGAAGCAGCAAAGATTTCTAAACTATGGTAAACGACGAATCACAAGACAATACAGAGCCAAAGGCTCCTCTGAACACTAAGTACATACTCAAAGGTATAATACAGAAAGCGGACGTTGTATACTGCGGGCGTAGAAATTACAGAATGGAAGACTATCTGCCAGAGATATGTGCACCAAGCATGCCATCGTCTAAGAAAAAGAAAAAATAATTTTTTATGTCAAATAAAATAACTATATTTACAATATGAATAAAGTAATATTTATCGAAGGTGCGAGAAATGTCGGTAAGACCTATCTCATCGGCAATCTGAAATCCGACATACAGACGTACAAGTTTCCGTTCGCAAAATACTTCAAGGAGTCATTCTCCAAAGTCCACCGTGACGAAGCCATGGAAGAAGTTAACTCGAAGAAAGAGTTGTACTACCTGACATTGGGTTACGACATCACGATTTTGGACTTATTCAAGAAGGGACTGATAAGCGAGAACCTGATAGTGGATCGGGGTTTTCTCTCGAACCTCGTGTTCGGAGTACAGTCAGGTCGCATAACTGTGGAAGAGGGTATCGCAGCATGGTCGTGGCTGTGTAAGGAATATGAAGACTGTTTCGAAGTCGTCTACGTCTGCGCCCAACCCAATAACGACGGGCGTAACAAAGACGCATGGGACATATACGGCCAGAAGGAGACCATGGATTTGTATACAGAATTTATGGACACGTCACACTCTAACGTTATGACATTCGAGAACAAGTTCGATGCACGAAGCGTCTACCGCTTCAACAGCGTCATCGACAACATATTTTATGAGCACGAAGAAATCCCTGGCAGATAACGCCAATCGTTTCATTTAAACTGTAGCTTTATTTATTACCGTGAGTATCTGTCCTACGTTAGACCAGTCTATGTACTTGTGCTCTATCGCCTCTCCCACGGACATCACGTGTATCTCTGTTCTCTCGGAATCCGCCTCGTTGCCAAACACTTTGTTCTGGTTCGATTTCAGCACGTCGAGCTCATACTTGTCCAATTTGTATGAGTACAGGTGACTTTTATGTGTCAACAGCGTAGAATACACCTGTCGTTCGCTGACGTATTCGAGTCTGTCAATCTTCGGGATGAAACCTGTCTCCTCCTCTAGTTCGTCTATTATTATTTCCTTCGGGTCAAGCCCGGGCTTCACGCTAGAACCGCCAGGAACCTCATAGACCTTACCCATGTCATTATTCACAGGACTTCTAAACTCTGAAACCAACACGATTTCACAATCCATCGGGTTCGGTCTCCAGTAGTACAACACACAAGACGATATGTCAGGTCTAGAGAATATGAACTCGTTGTTCTTGTACCTGTTCTCTGACTTGATGAATACGTTCACCCACATGCTGAATGCGAACGGCATTCCCTTAGGAGTGCGGTATACGTGCAGTATTTTCGCGTCGCTTATCCAGTTGCCGTTCAGTCTCAGTTGTTTGTACCAGTTCTGGAACTGTGCAAGCTTCCAAATCTCTTGCGTTATGAATCTCTCGCCGTCCCGGCGTGAGCAGTCTGTCTGTGTGTTGATCACGTATTTGAGGCCGTTGAACAAATCGTGATAGACTTCCATCTTAAGGTCTTTAGCCCACCACTCCTGGTAGCGGACCTTGTCTGCGTCTAGTTCTGTTATAAGTATGCACTTGCCAGAGGCTTTCCAGAAACCCCACTCGTCATTTGTCGTGAGCCCCAGTAAGCCATTATCTATATCCCTGTTTATGAAGAACACGATGTTGTCTGCCATGTGCAGGCATTTAGATTCCCACATGATCTGGCGTTCGTAGTCGAAATCCTCAAAATTCCCAACTTCGGCTTCTGGCACAAATACGACTCCGTCATATTCTAACAGCTCTAAAATTTTTAGAGCCGCAATTCTCCACGATGTTCCGTCCTGTCCGGGTCTTAAACTCGGTCCTGCCAAAAAAATTGATTTACTAATCTCATTGGGTATTGCCTGTAGCGCGTATATTATCTTCATATCTTTAATTGTTATCTTATGTGATTTTTCTGCATATCTCTCCAATGCTTGTAGAACCCTTTATAGGCGATTATAATCATCATTAGCGTTGGGATACAAATTGCTACACAAAATGCTACAGTGGCCTCGTATTGAGTCAATACGTATATAAAACCAACTAATGCCAATAAAAATAACACGATATAGTTATTTTTGTTCATTAACTTAAACCAATCTTTAAATGTCTTAAATTCTTGTTTTGTATGTTTGCTTAAATCTACATCTTTCATAGTGTTATATATTAAAAAAGGCCGGTAAACCGGCCTTTTTTAATGTAATAATAAAAATATCTTGATTTTTAAGATTTCATAATACCTGGACTCTTCCATTCGTTATGTGTTCTTATCTCAAGAACTTGTTCAAAACTGAGATTTTCCCTGTCCCATCCCTTGTGTGAGCAATATTTTGATACGAAAATCTCTCGTAATTGCACCGTGTCAGATTCAGACAAAATTTCATTTCTTATAAGTTCGGATGTTTGCATGTTTTTGATTTATTTTTTATTATAGATTTATTTAAGTTATCGGTCTTGTGCACATTCTATTTTGTGAGTTGTGATACTATCTTTTGCCCTCACGGTTTATTACTGCAGGTTGTGATGCTATCTACACCGGCCCAGCACTCAATAACTATTTTTATTAATATTATATATTGTATTGAATGTTTGAAAATAAACAATAATGACGTTTTGATATATAACAAACTAATAACCAACACGTATATTTTTATATGAACAATTTAGATGAACAATACCGCGCGATAATTGCCGACATATTGGAGAACGGCACCGTATCTGGTGACCGCACCGGGACCGGGACTAAGAAAGTTTTCGGCAGAATGATAACACACGACATGAAGGAAGGCTTCCCATTGTTGACGACAAAGAAGATGTTCTGGAAAGGAATACTCGTGGAGCTACTGTGGTTCCTGCGTGGCGACACCAACATCAAATATCTCGTCGATAACGGCGTAAACATTTGGGTAGGAGACTGCTACAAGCGTTACAAGACCATCGAAACACTTCACGATGTGGTATCACTCAACAGTAAAATTCTTGACGCGACAACTCTTGAATACAGGATCTTGACCGAAAAAGAATTCATCCAGGCGATCAAAGACGATAAACATCTGGGGCCGATTGGTCTTACTTTCTCGCAAGCGTACGCTGAACTCGGTACTGTATACGGCAAGGAATGGGTCGACTGGTACGGCATAAACCAAGTGCAGGAAGTACTCGACTCATTGAAGAACAACCCGGACAATCGTCGAATGATGGTCACAGCATGGAACCCGGTAAATGTCAAGAAAGCCGTGTTGCCACCGTGTCACTACGCATGGCAAGTCTTCACACGCGAGCTTACGTTTTCCGAGAGATTAAATCTCATAAAAACTGAGGATGAACAAAAAACAAAAATGATTGTTTCTTATTGTGAGTTTCCTGGCGACACATGGCTGGAGGGACAAGTAGAAAATATACTTACAGAATACGATATTCCGGTGCGAGAGATTTCTATAATGTTCCAGATGCGTTCTGTCGACATGCCACTTGGTTTTCCGTTCGATATTGCGTCATATGCGTTCCTGTTGAGCATGATAGCACAAGTCGTCAACATGGTACCTGGTAAGGTTTCATGTAGTTTGGGCGACACACACATATACGTCAACCAGATCGACGCAATAAAAGAGCAAATATCACGCGAACCCTATTTACTACCGATGCTCGAACTCAATAAGGATATAAAAAATCTATTCGATTTCAGAGTCTCTGACGTGAAAATCAACGATTACCGATGTCACGATAAGATATACATACCGTTAAGCAACTAAAAATCAAATGGCCGTTTTTAACGGCCATTTTTAATATATGATTAAAACATATAGAATTTAAGATATGATAACTACAATAAACGAGTGATGTAAGCTCAATGAGTCAAACGAAGACGATACTAAATACGCGAATGTTTGGAACGCTATGTCATTACAAGACAAAGAAACACATTCCAGTGACAAGTTTGAAGAGTTCTTTGACGAGTCTGACAAATACCGGCTTTTTATTTTGCATTAAGTTTCAATAACTCAAAACACTCTTCAATCTTCTCCTTCATCTTGTTCTTGAGCTCTATCTCTGTAAACATGTCAGTCTCGTCATTGAGTTTTACGCGGTCGGTCCAATCACGGCTGATGTCTTTTATCGACTTGTCCTTGGTGTTCGCCCACGAATTTTTAGTTTTTATTGTCTTCACGACGTCGTCTATGAACTCTATGTTTTCGATCTTGTTCTTGTTGGCCAACTTGTCCAGTTCCAGTCTCAGGTGCGGCGTGTTTACCAGTAGATTGTTGCTTATCTCTAAGTCTACGAAATTCTTGTCAAACATGCTGTCAGACAGCGTCTTGAAGTCTTTCTCTGTATAAATCTTTATCTTGTTAAACTCGGGGCTGAAATCGTTCTCGAAGAAGAAATCTGATTTCTTCTTCGTGTCATATACCCATACGCCTTTACGGTTACCAACGTCGTTGCGGTCCAGGTGGTAAGGACTGCCGACGAACGTGAAGTTGTTTATCTCCTGCACTATGTGTATGTGCCCAGAGTATATCTTTCCGAAACCCTGGAAATCGTTTATGTCTAATATGTTGCGACTTACCGGCCTTGTCGGATACAGCTGTGTCCTGCACCCGTTTAAGTCTGAATGACAAAACAATAGGTCCGTGCCAGTATATTGCTCTAATACTGACTTCTCATTGTCTTTGCCGTGAATCCAAGGCATCATGAGTGCGTTCATTCCGTCGATGGTAATAATCTTAGGACTGTCGTATATCGTGACATTCTGTATGTTCCTGATGGTACACACCGAGTTTACTTCAGGGTCAGACATGTTAAAATTATCGTGGTTACCCAATAATACGTGACACTCGATTATTTCGGATAAATCTTCAAATAATTTTACAACACAGTCTATAACCTTTATATTAATGCTTGTTCTGTTATCATATAAGTCACCAAGAAAAAATAAAACATCGTCTTTCTTTTTGTGTTTTTTTAATAACGGTATAAAGAAATCATAAAAGTAAGATTTCATGTTATTTAGCCATTTGTCGGAATCTAAATTATATTTTCCAAAATGTGTATCACTTATCATCCAAATTTTCATATAAATTATATGGCACTCTGTGTCTTTTGTTTAGGTCACATAATTGACGTATTTCAAAATAAACACAGAATAATTTAATATATAATTACTACAGTACAGAAATACACTAAAAATAAATAAAAATACCAATAACATGGCTAAGAAATCAAAGAAAAAAACTGAAGAACACGTTGAAAATACAGCAATTACACCTGAAAATACAACTGAAAATACAACAAAAAATAATTCAGTCGCACCAGAAGTCGCACCAGAAGTCGCACCAGAAGTCACACCAGAAGTCACACCAGAAGTCACACCAGAAGTCACACCAGAAGTTACAACAGAAGTCACACCAGAAGTTGCCAGTAAGACTGCAAAACAAATTTTTGAAGAAGCTATTGCTAAGATACCGTATACTATTTATCAAAACAGTATCATGATTTGTCATTCTAATCCTTACTTGGTTATCAAGACTGAGGCAAAGTGTTTCGAAATCAATTTCAAGAAATTCAGTTATGCTGGAATAGAGGTTAAACACTAATTTATAAAATAAACTCACTAGCTTATGAAATATCTTTTAAACAGGGATGAGATTATATTAATTAACGAGAAGGCTGTCGCATGGGATAAGTCGGCACTGGGCATATTGACCGGTGCCGTACTTAGTCCATTGTCATGGCTTGCCGGTTCGATAAAAACAGGTATAAAGAAAACTCAATTGAATGGTATGTCTCTGCAATGGGGATTGGAATATGTGAAAGCATTAGAAGCATTAGACAAGAAAACTGATGTTCAACAATCAGAAACTGATGAAACTGAAGACGATGAAGACGATGCTACTGTAGCGCCAGTTACTCCATCGGCATCGGATGACGATTTTGTAATAACTGACGACAATAAACGGGGAATCATAGACGAACTTAAAAAAGAACAAGTGTATTTCAATTCGTTGAATACTGCAGTAAAGTCTATGACTACATGGCCGGTGATTAACAACGACGGCGGTTATGCTGCTGTTAAAAAAACACTTACAGCCATAAAAGAAATAGAATCAAGTGTGCTTGCTAATATAATACCTAAACTTGATGCAAAATATTCAGGCACTCCAAATAATTTAGAAACCGCCATCGGTTTTGTAAATACAATTAAGCAGGAATTGCTTGACGGGTTTTTAAATAAGTACAAAATAAATGTACCGAAAGACGCTAGCGGTCGTAAAGACGTGTTGAAAAATCAGTTAGTGTCAACGATTGCAGATTTTACAGGTATAGATAATGCGTGTAAGGCTGCAATAAAATATGTGACAGATTTCGTGCCCGGTTCTACATCAACTACCGTAGATTTAAAAGTCGGTAACGAATATATACACACAGACAAGAGCAAGAAACAAGTTAAAGTGAAATTATTATCGATAGACCATTCATTAAAGGCTGGTGACGATAAGACATTTTTAACT
>Ga0163144_10002568_pt1 | contig 41747 bp, 40 predicted proteins | sample OliLak19BULKMAT1_FD_123175 | JGI IMG/M metagenome (GOLD analysis project Ga0163144, IMG submission 123175) | Freshwater microbial mat bacterial communities from Lake Vanda, McMurdo Dry Valleys, Antarctica - Oligotrophic Lake LV.19.BULKMAT1 | ecosystem: Environmental > Aquatic > Freshwater >...
GCATAACTTTTCAGGGGGTTTTACGAGCGTCGGCGATTCAGCAGACGATTTAGCAAAATCGCCACTGGGCTCGTCCTGGGGGCGAGTAAACTTCAGGATTTTTTAAGCTTCAAAAAATCCGTATCCTAGAAAAGTTGTGCCAAGAAAAGAGTTTCGTAATTCAAAGTAACTACAGCTACAATATTCAAATTTAGGCACAATTAAACCGCGCAATCTTGCGGGTTCCAGAGGTTAGTTTGGCACTCGCTTTCATACGCGGTTTTATTAGTGAAGTCGTATTGAAGGTATCCCACAGGATACAACAAGAACTGACCTACAAAGTTACCTTGATGGGTAAAAATACATTTAAGCTACTTTAAGTTAAAATTTTGCACTTGGAGAGTGCACTAAGAAATTGTTTTTGAGAGCTTATGTATTCCCAGATCAAGCTAACAGGGGGTTGTTCCTTCTTCTTCGTACTTCAAAAAAAAGACTACTTCCCGTTGGCTTCTAATTCAAAGAACATTGTCTGCATCATCCTTGGTTCAATGCAAATCTGATCTGTCCTTTATTTTATCAGTTAACTTTTTAATGTAAAGGACATTTAAAATAAATGTGTGGATAACTCTGGACTTTAGTCCATAAGTAATAGTCGTATGACTATAACTTGTCCTTTATAAAAATCTCACTCGAGAATTATCTCTATAGGACAATGATCTGATCCCAAAACATTAGGTAAAATCGAAGCAGATTTTATTCTTTTCTTTAGAGTAGGGGAGACGAGTACGTAATCTATTCTCCATCCTATATTTCTATCTCGGGAATTTGCAAAGTGTGACCACCATGTATAAAAACCATTACCTTTATTAAATATTCTAAATGTATCTATAAATCCAGCATCTATAAAAGCCTGAAAACCCTCACGTTCTTCTAGAGTAAAACCTTTTACTCCTTCATTTTCTTTTGGTCTGGCTAGATCATCTGGAGTATGAGCAACATTTAGGTCTCCACAGAAAATGACTGGTTTTTTCTTTTCCAAATCCTTACAGTGTGCCAAGAAAGCGGGATCCCAGTTTTTGTATCGAAGGGGAATACGGCTCAGATCCTCCTTTGCATTGGGTGTATAGACAGTTACGACATAGAAATCTGGGTATTCTGCAGTTATGACACGACCTTCTGTTCTAGGATCTCCATATTTATCTCCTACAAGCTTGTATTTGCTAGCTATTTTCTCTGGAATCCCATTTGTGACCGATAGGGGTTTAGTTTTGGTAAATATAGCTGTACCAGAATATCCTTTTTTTTCTGCAGAATTCCAATATTCTGTATATTCAGGAAGATCAATGACTACTTGGTCTTTTGAGGCCTTTGTCTCCTGTAAACAGAGGATGTCCGGCTTGTGTTCTTTAATAAAAGGAAGGAAAGCGTCTTTCTTGATCACTGCTCTGATACCATTTACATTCCAAGAGATTATTTTCATCCATGTATTATACTCTAGAATTACGAAACTCGTCGCAGGCATAACTTTTCAGGGGGTTTTACGAGCGTCGGCGATTCAGCAGACGATTTAGCAAAATCGCCACTGGGCTCGTCCTGGGGGCGAGTAAACCTAAGGATTTTTTAAGCTTCAAAAAATCCGTACCCTAGAAAAGTTGTGCCAAGAAAAGAGTTTCGTAATTCAAAGTATTATAGCAAAATAGCTATGAAATTGCAGATTTTTAGATTTTGATGAAAATTCTACTCACCACCTTTATTATGAAATTTCTTGTGTACTTTCCTTAGTTCACTATCAGTAACGTGTGTATAGATCTGAGTTGTTCCTATGTTGGCATGACCTAGAAGCATTTGCACGGAACGAAGATCGGCACCATTACGAAGTAAGTCTGTGGCAAAAGAATGTCTTATGACGTGCGGAGTAACCTTTTTTGAAATTCCAGCTTTAATAGCATAAAATTTTACAATTCTCTCTACAGATCTAGATGTCAAACGTAGAGTTCCATCTTTTTTCTGAGACATTTTGGGAGATTTTACACTTCCATCCTTTTTTGAGCCCAAAACTTGTATAAAAAGAGCATCGTCCATATCTTTTCTCTTTTCTAGATAGGTTTTGACCCATTTTTTTGCATCATCAGAGAGAAAAACTACTCGAATCTTTTCTCCTTTTCCTCTAATAGAAAATTCATCAAGTTTGAGATTTATATCTCTTGGAAGGGAACAGAGCTCAGAAACGCGCAGTCCTGTAGAGAAAAGTAGCTCAAACATGGCTCTATCTCGTAATCCTCGCAGAGTACTTGTGTCAGGAGCATCTAGAAAACGGCTGAGTTCATCCATACTTATGAGATCTAGAGAGCGTTCTGGGACTTTTGCTAGCTCTATTCTCTCTCCAGGTAGAGATTCTACACCTCTTTTTGATAGATATTTTAGAAATGCTCTCAGAGCTATGAGATAGTAGTTTTGAGTACGTTTCTTTATGGTTGTAGCTGACATACCCTTTGTCCTATGTGTTTCCTGACGATTGAGCCAGAGACGGTAGTCACGAAGTATAGAGTCACTAAAATCTTTTGGGTCTTTTATCTTTGTATAATCAAGAAATCTAGTTAGATAATGGTCATAATTTCGTACCGTGCTCAAACTACGCCCTTTTTCTATCTCAACATATTGGAGAAATTCATTTTTTAATTCTAAAAGATTGTGCGACATGGATAAAGTATACTTCTTTACCTAAATCTTGCAATCAAAAGCCAATCGTGCTATTATCTCTCATCATGTTAACAACACGACAGAAAGCCAAAATCATCAAGACTGTAGCCATTCACGACAAGGATACTGGTTCTCCAGAAGTCCAGATTTCTATTTTGAGCAAAAAAATAGAGGAGCTTGCATCACACCTGAAAAAACACAACAAAGACAACCATTCTCGTAGAGGACTTCTAGCAATGGTGGCAGATAGACAGACACACTTGAATTATCTAAAGAAAAAGAATCCAAAGAGATACGTAAGTATCGCAAAGAAACTCGAACTCAAGGTAAAGTAGCTACAAATCGATATTGATCATTTGGTTTTAGATTCTAAACTATAAGAGGTTTATGTTATGTGTGTTATCATGATAGTAGAATAAGTTTTATTTTAATACGTAATTATATTTTTATATGTCAGTTATCAAACACAAAGAACAGCGTGTAGGAGTTTTCATAGACGCGCAAAACATTTATCATAGTGGAAAAAATCTATACCATTCAAAAGTAAATTTTGGACAGATAGTAAAAGATGCGGTGGGAGATAGATCTCTCATACGTGCTTCAGCATACGTCATCACAACCGAAGCCGGAGATGAGAAAGCATTTTTTGATGCACTCACAAAGATGGGTATAGAAACAAAAACAAAAGATCTTCAGATTTTTGGAAGTGGAGCAAAGAAAGCCGACTGGGATGTGGGACTTGCTATAGATGCTGTAAAACTAGCACCAAAACTTGATGCGGTAATACTCGTTACAGGTGATGGAGACTTTATACCTCTTGTAGAATATCTACAAATGAATCAGGGTTGCCAGGTAGAGGTAGTCTCTTTTGGAAAATCGACATCGGCCAAGCTTCGCGAAGCAGTAGATGACTTTTTTGATCTGGATGAAAATCCACAAAAATATCTGATAGGTAATAGGAGAATACAGAAACAGCAGAAAAATGGGGGACAATAGAAATAACAAAGACTATGAATGGAGATAAGCCACTAAACATACCAGCAGACGAAGAGCTAAAACCTGATATCGAAGTGACAACAGGGTCTTTTTCGACAGAAGAAAACAATACTGTAAAACTGTCCTCAGGATCTACACCATCAACCAAAATACCAAATACAAATTTCCAAACTGTAAAACTGTCCTCAGGATCTACACCATCAACCAAAATACCAAATACAAATCTCCAAGACGAACTATCTGGAACATTAAAAAAAATAATCCCTGAACAAAAAAAACAGGAGCAGGTGAAAACAAACCCCGAAACATCAACTGCAGAGATCCCTAAACCCCCGATATCACCACAAGTAGTATCATCACCGGACGGGAAAAAAGTTTTTTCTCAAAAACCACTACGAACCTACGAAGGGGATTTGGCCGAACTGATGTCAAAGAACAAAACATCTGTTGCCACGATAGCCATCGCAGAAAGTAAAAAAAATGAAGGTGAAGAAAAAATATCTACAGAAGTAAGAAAAAACCATACGAAACAAATACTACTTGGATTTCTGAGTTTTGCTCTTATAGCTGGAGGAATTGTCGGTGGATATTATCTATATCAAAAAAGTTCTTTGGCGGTACCGACGCCAGTACAAAAAACTTTACCGATATTTAGCATAGTCAGAGCAGATAGACAGATAGTACTAACTATCGCAGGTGAAAAAGAACTCGAACTTGCAACAAAAATAAATGAAACTTTTTCTAGTATAGTTGGAGCAAATGGAGAAAATAATCAGAAGATAGTAGAAATTATCCTTGGTGAAAAAAAGGGTGAGGAATTAAATAGAATTTCTGGATCAGATTTTATCAAAAAAGCATCTTTAAAAATGCCGGATGCTCTATCTCGATCCCTTATAGACCAGTGGATGATCGGAACTTTTATAGAAAACGATGATAACAAAATCCCTTTTATCATATTTAAAACTGACTTTTTCCAAAATGCTTTTTCTGGAATGCTCTCATGGGAGGCATCTATGCCAGATGACCTTGCTGATTTTTTGAATTTTAAAGATAAAGCTAGAGCTTCTGAAAACACAGCTTCTACTTCTATAGCTTCATATTTTAGTATAAGAGGGAAATTTGTGGACAAACAGATCAAAAATAGAGATGTGAGAGAATTTATCAACAATCAAGGGGAGATTCTCTTTCTTTATTCCTTTATAGACAAGGATACTATAGTATTTACAACATCAGAACAAGCTTTGATCAACATCATAGGTCGTATTGAAAAACAAACATATGTAAGGTAAAATATAGTTATGAACAAAAAAGATACTGAAAAATTCAAGTTAATGCTAGAAAAGGAACAAAAGATACTAGAGGAGGAGCTTTCTACTATCGGAAAACCAAATTCAAAAAACAAAAATAGCTGGGAAGCTACATCGGAGAAAAGTAACGATACTGCAGATGAAAATGAGGTTGCAGATAAAATGGAGGAATTGGAAGATAATGAGGGTATACTTCAGCAGCTCGAAAAACAGATGTTAGATGTAAAAAAGGCATTGTTAGAAGTTGAAAATGGAACTTATGGAACATGCGAAATCTGTGGTTCTGCTATAGAAAAAGATAGACTAGAAGCAAACCCTTCAGCCAGAACGTGTATAAAAGATATGAAATAAAGATTAGAACATAAAGAGTCCTATTGCGTAAATAGGATTTTTTGTTGTAGAACAAGAAACTTTATCAAAACTTTATTCTTTCTTAATTAAAACTTTATCTCTGTTGTGTATAGTGTCATCATGAGTGTATCAAAAATATACAGCGCACAACTTGTAGGACTTACCACACATACGATTACCATAGAAACCGATCTTTCCAACGGTCTTCACAATTTTTCCATTGTCGGTCTAGGTGACAAAGCTGTCGAAGAAGCCCGTGACCGTATATCTGCAGCAATAAAAAATAGTGGCTACATATCTCCAAAACAAAAGAATCAGAAAGTAGTCATTTCTCTAGCCCCAGCTGATCTGCGAAAAGAAGGTCCCTCTTTTGATCTTGGTATGGCTCTGGGATATCTCATGGCTGCAGGAGAGATCGATTTTGATCCACAAAAAAAGATATTCCTAGGGGAACTCTCTTTGGAAGGATATCTTCGTAAAGTAAGTGGCGTCCTTCCACTAGTACGTGGTGCACAGAAACACGGCTTCAAAGAAATATTTTTACCACTAGAAAATGCTCGAGAAGGCGCTTTGGTAAAAGGAATGAAAATCTTTGCAGTAAAGAGCTTGGATGAGATCATCGGACATTTGATAAAAAGGATAAATGCAAATATCACTCCTTGCCCTAGAACAAAAATAATTTATGAAGATATGGCTTTTGATACAGACTTTTCTCTAGTACAAGGACAAGAAACAGCAAAGAGGGGATTGGAGATAGCAGCAGCTGGTGGACACAATATAGCTATGTACGGACCTCCTGGCACAGGAAAGACAATGCTTGCAAAGGCCTTCCGCACCATATTGCCACCACTAAATCATGAAGAAATCCTCGAAGTAACAGGAGTCCACTCTATGGCTAGAATACTCGATAGACCTTTTGTTACCCATCCACCTTTTAGATCTCCACATCATACATCTTCATATGCTTCACTTGTCGGCGGTGGATCATTTCCTAGACCAGGGGAAATAACTCTTGCTCATCGTGGTGTACTTTTTCTAGATGAATTTACAGAGTTTGATAGAAGCGTGATCGATGCTCTACGACAACCACTAGAGGATGGTGTAGTCACAATCTCTAGAGTTAGAGGGACACTTTCTTTTCCAGCTCAGTGCATCCTCATTGCCTCTATGAATCCTTGTCCTTGTGGATATGGAAAAGAAAAAGGTTGTAAATGTAGCGATAGCGATATCGCTTTTTATAAAAAAAGAATTTCAGGACCAATAGTAGATCGTATAGATATGTGGGTTTCAGTATCAAAAGTTGAATATGACAAACTTTCTGGATCTTCTTTAAAAAATGAGAACTCGAGTGTACTAAGAAGTAGGGTAGAGATGGCTAGGAAACGCCAGTTGAAAAGATTTAAAGAAAATAATATAAAAAATAAAAAGATAAATAGTGAGATGAGTGTTTCTGATATAGAAAAATGTATTCATCTTAGTCAAAAGGTAAAAGAACTTCTATCTTCTTCAGCAAAAAAACTTGGTATTTCTGCTAGAGCTTTTCATAGGACAATCAAACTCTCTAGAACTATAGCCGATCTAGATAAGAGCGATGAGATCACCGAAAATCATATACTAGAAGCACTTCAGTACAGACAAAAAGGATTCTAAAATGGGTTCTTTGCTCCTCGTATTTCAAAATGCACGTGAGGACCTGTCGTACGACCTGTCATACCAATATTTGCTATCATTTGTCCTTGTTTTACACTCTGACCTCGTCCAACTAGGTTTTTTGAGAGGTGAGCATAGAGAGTCTGAGTCCCATTTGGATGAGAGATAATAATATAGTTTCCATAACCACCATGCCAACCTCCAGTTACACTAGCAATAACTACTCCCTCTGCAGAGGCATAGATAGGAGTTCCATGAGTATCAGCAAGGTCTACACTATTGTAACCATGAAGACCTTGAGTTTTTACACCACCTTTGATCGGTCTCATATAATAACCTGGATAAGATGGCCCACCTGCATCATGAACAGAATCTCTGACAAAACCCTTCTTTGTATTTGTAGATGTACGTGCAGAAGTAATAGCTGTAGGTACAGATGGTTCTGCATCTGGAATAATGATGATATCTCCCACTGAAATAACCGAGTTTACTTCTAGATCGTTATACTGAAGAACTTCATCAAAATCTGCCTTATACTTTAAAACTATTCCCTTTATCGTATCTCCTTTCTTTACTGTATAACGGATACCTATGATGGGTAGGATAATGAGTGTCTGACCTTCGATGAGAACGTCGCTTTTAGTAAGATCGTTTGCCCAAACTATAGTGTTTACTGTCACATCAAACATACTAGCAATTTGACTCAAAGTATCTCCAGATCTAACAATGTAGATACTGATCTCTGTATTTTGTGTACTCTCTTCTATATCAGAAATAGATCCAGAAGGACCGATATCTGCCAAAAGGGCATTTCCAGAAGCGCGGGGAACTAGAGCTAGAGGTTTGTTTGGATTTGGGTCTAGATTTACAGCAGCTTTTAGCAATGCCATGTTTTGAGAATTTGGTACGACTACTGCTTCTGCAACCTTAGCTGAAGCTTGATCATTTAACCCGCCAAAAATAGAAAAAAGACCTGCATGGACGGTCTCTGGAGAAAGTACTGGTAGAGAAATGATCACAAGAGAAAGAAACATCTCACGAGAGACGCTTGTAATAAGCCATTTATTTTTTGAAAATATACTAGAGTGAAATTTCATAACGAAAACTATCCTAAGTCAATATCTGTAACTTTTATATATCGAGCTTCTGTGATTATAGGATGTGAATAATATGGCTCTGTAGAGCCGTATATATACTCTTAGTTTTTAAGGTACCTCACTAGGTTACTTGAGTGAAGTTTAAATGTCAATACAAATTGTGGACAGCGTCATTTACTGATGTTTGTCAAATAGGCTATTGAACAAGTGTCAGAGATATTGTCTAATGTTAAATCAAAATATAATTTATTGTGATATAGTTCTCACATGAATACAGACAATCTAAACCAAAAACAAAAAGATGCGGTGGGAACTATGGAGGGACCACTTTTGATCCTTGCTGGAGCTGGAGCAGGGAAGACAAAAACCATTACACATCGGATACAGAACCTTATAAGAAATGGGGTGCACCCATCTCAGATCTTAGCCATCACTTTTACAAACAAAGCAGCAAAAGAGATGCGTACTCGAGTCTTTGAACTTTTACAAAATGACGTGGAGATAAATAGACCGATCTCGATATCCGAAAAACCATTTGTTAGTACATTTCACGCTCTAGGAGTCCATATCATAAAAGAAAATAGTTCACTTATCGGACTTTCTAGACATTTCACTATTTATGACAGAAACGATTCAAAAAGAGCTGTCAAAAATGCTATAGAGGAGCTAGAGCTCGATCCCAAGCGGTTTGAACCTGGCGCTATTCTCAATGCTATCTCTAGGGAAAAGGGTGATGGAGTGACTCTAGCTTCATACAGGGAAAGAGCAAAAGAGTTTTATCAAAAAATCGTTCTTAGTGTCTGGGAAAAATATGAAAAGACATTACAAAAAGAAAAATCTCTGGATTTTGATGATTTACTTTTAAAAACATCGCTACTACTGAGAAATCCTGAGGTCTTGGGGCGATACAATAAAATATGGAAATATATCCATGTAGATGAGTATCAGGATACAAACAAAGTTCAGTACGAGATCACATCCATGTTATCAAAAGAATATAGAAACATCTGCGTAGTAGGTGATGGAGATCAAAATATCTATAGTTGGAGAGGTGCAAATATAGAAAATATTTTAAATTTTGAAAAAGAATATCCAGAAGCAAAAGTTATCGTACTGGAGGAAAATTATCGTTCAACTCAAAATATTTTGGCAGCAGCAAACAACATTATTCAAAAAAATACTATGAGAAAGGAGAAAAATCTCTTTACGAAAAATAATGAGGGGGAGAAAATTGAGCTACTCATCTCTTATACCGAAATAGAAGAGGCAAGGGTGATCGCAGAAAATGCTCGGGAGATCATAAACTCCGGGACATCTGCAAAAGAGATCGCGGTGCTCTATCGAGCAAACTTTCAGTCGAGAGTTCTAGAAGAAGCATTTATCAAAAAAAATATTCCTTACCAAGTCCTCGGTGTGAGATTTTTTGAAAGAAAAGAAATAAAAGATATTCTTTCTTTTATAAGAGTATCCCTCAATCGTGAGAGTACAAACGACTTTGTTCGCATCATCAACGTTCCTCCAAGGGGTATCGGGAAAGCTACGATACTAAAAGTTATTGCAGGAGAAAAAAATACCTTAAACTCTGGACTCAAGAGTAAGGTAGAGCAATTTTCTATGCTTTTGGATAGAATAAAAGAAGTAGCCAAGAAAGACAAACCTTCAGAACTTATAAAATACATCCTCCGAGAATCTGGTATAGAAAATCTCTACAAAAACGGTGGACCAGAGGAGCAGGAAAAACTAGAAAACGTTAGGGAACTGGCCACTGTTGCAACACAGTACGACTCACTTCCTCCCGAGGAAGCCATCGAGGCACTACTTTCAAATGCTGCACTAGCGACAGATCAAGACGAGCTAGAAAAAGATCACGATGCTGTCAAACTCATGACAGTTCACGCATCCAAAGGATTGGAGTTTGACTATGTCTTTATCGCAGGACTTGAAGAGGATCTTTTTCCTCATCAGAGGATGAACGAAGATGAAATAAGCCAAGCCCAGTCGGAGGAAGAGAGAAGACTCTTTTATGTTGCGATCACTAGGGCTCGCAAAAAAGTTTTTGTAAGCTACGCACAACTAAGGACTATCTATGGGGCACAGAAGGTAAATACTCCTTCACAATTCATCGCAGATATTGGTGATGAGCTGGTGGAGTCGAAAGGTGATGTGGATGGATACCAAGAGCCGACAGGGGTAAAAGCAATATTTATAGATTTTTAATTATGGAAAACTTTCAAAACAACTTTAAAGATGATTCAAAAGAAAATTCTGTCGGAAATTTTATAGCAAAAAAGTCCCTTGGACAAAACTTTCTTCATGCACCCCATGTCATCGGGGCAATGGTTCATTCTGCTCGTATACTACCAGGGGAGAAAATACTAGAAGTAGGTCCTGGAAAGGGAGCTTTGACTGTAGGACTTCTAGAAGCTGGTGCTTACGTTATCGCTATAGAAAAAGATGATCGAGCAATACCGTTTTTACAAGAAAAATTTAAAATAGAAGTAGAAAAGGGACAATTAAAAATAATTCATGGAGATATTTTGGATATTTCTATAGACTCACTAGGATTTGATAAGGGGGGTTATAGTATTGTGGCAAATATTCCATACTACATAAGTGGGGAATTTTTGAGAAAATTTATGGAATCAGAAATACAGCCAAACAGAATCGTGGTGATGCTTCAAAAAGAATTGGCAAGGAGGATTGTAGATATAAAGGGAAGTATTCTTTCTATTTCTATCAAGGCTTATGGAAATCCAAAATACATCACTGCTGTTCCTAGAAAATTCTTTAGACCAATGCCAAATGTGGATTCGGCTGTCCTTCTCATAGAAAATATCTCAAAAAATTTCTTTTTGGAGTCAAATATAGATGAAAAAAAGTTTTTTGAAGTGGTAAAAGCCGGTTTTGCTCACAAAAGAAAGGTTCTTATCAAAAATCTGGAGACCAAAATAGATAAAAACAACCTAAAAGCCATGTGGGAAGAGGGAAAATGGTCACCAAAAGTGCGTGCTGAGGAGCTAACTCTATCCGACTGGAAAAAGATCATTTGTTTTCCACAGAAATAGCATAAAATCTATAGGATATAGCTTAACATCTTGTTATAATTTACGGAGTATGGGAAATACTAACCCGCACTACCCGTGAAATACCCAAACACAAAAAATATCGCATTTATTCTTATAGCGATTCTTATCGTTGCTGGGGCTTTCTTTTTGGCTGAATACAGAAACAAGAAACAAAAACAGTTAGCGTATACAGCTCCAGAGATTTCCACTACTACTCCATCTCTTTCACCTGATCTTCAAAACATAGATAGTGATGGTGACGGTCTAAAGGATTGGGAAGAGATTCTCCTAGGAACAGATCCTCGAGATCCAGATACTGACGGAGATGGAACGACAGATGGTAAGGAGGCTTCATCTGGAAGAAACCCTTTGGTTAAAGGACCAAATGACAAAAACTCTTCCACAACAGCCAAGGTATCTGCTTCTAAAGAAAAACTTACTTCGACTGATGTTTTAGCTAGAGACTTCTTTGCTCGCTACATGGAATTGCGCCAAGGTGGATTATCAAATGATAAAGTCAGCCAAAATGAGGTCATAGGACAAGTTTTAAAAAATGGAATAATAGTAGATAGTCCAAAATTTTACGCATTCAAGGATATTTTGGTAAAAACAGATAGTAGCGATGCGTCGGTAAAGAGGTATGGTAATGATGTAGGAATAGTTTTTAAAACATACCCTCATACAGGGAGAGATGAAGCAGTCATTGCCAAGGAAAGCATGGAGAAAGGAGATGATGATATCTTAAAAGAAATAGATCCCATAATCTCTTCCTACAAAAATATAGTAAGCGGTCTTTTAAAGATTTCTGCACCACAAAATATCTCTGGTATGCATTTGAGTTTAATAAACTCAATAAGTACATTTCTCTTTGTAGCAGAATCATTGCGAAAAATAGACAAGGATGCAATGGGGGCGATAAATGGTGTAAGTCTCTATCTAGAAGCAGGAAGATCTCTAGAAAAGTCTCTAGCGAGTATCAGGGATTATATGTTGAGTCTAAATATTTCTTATAATAAAGATGAGGCAGGAAGTATATTTATATCACAATGACTATGAAATTTAATTCATTCAAAAAAATAATACCTTCTCTTTTAATCATAGTAATAATCTATGGACTAACTATTACTCCAAAAAAAGCTGACGCTGTTGTGACCACAGTTATAGAAACTGGCCCAAGTCTTTTTCAACAAATAGTCAATACTATAAACACTACAGCAACAGCATTTTCTACTTATTCTATCCAATTCAAAGAATACGTCCTAGACCCTTTAGCTAGTGGGTTGGCAAAATTCATCATACGTAACCTTACCCAAAGCGTAGTGCAGTGGATCAACGGTGGTTTTGAGGGAAGTCCATCATTTATCACGAACCCCAGTACATTTTTCTTAGATCTAGCAGATCAGGTTACTGGAGATTTCCTAGCAAAAGTTGGTGGGCCACTTGCTGATCTCTGTAGCCCGTTTAGCATCGACCTTCGTATAGCACTAGCTTTTAAATATCACCCTAGAGGAGACCAACAAAGATACAAATGTACACTAGGTCTCATCATTGCAAATAGCAAAAATGCCGTAAAAGGAGCCAGTATAAATGGCTTTACAGCAGGAGACTTCAGCCAAGGAGGTTGGCCAGCATTTGTGTCTCTCACTACAGAACCACAAAACAATATCTATGGGGCATACCTTGGAGCGGAAAGTGAACTTTCTCTACGTGTTGCAGGTCTTCAATTACAAAAAACTAAACAATTAGATCAAGGAAATGGCTTTCTCTCATGGCAAGATCCAAGCTGTTTGAAAAATATAAAAGAGAGAAATGAACTACAGAGTCAAGAAGAAGAATACAATATTGAAGGGAAACGTGACGAATACGATTCTAAACTTGAAGGATACAATAGCACCCTTAGCAAAGCAGGTGCAAACGCATATAGATCTGGACCAGTCACCAGATCTGACTGTCCAGTCAAAACTCCTGGATCAGTAATAGTAAATTCCCTCAACGAATCTGTTGCTGGTCCTCTGCGTGAACTAGAACTAGCTGATGAAATAAATGAAATATTGACAGCGTTAGCATCTCAACTAGTAACACAAGTACTTACAAAAGGTCTGAGTGCTGTGAGCGGAAGTGGGCCAAGTGACTCAACTGCATATATAAACCAAGTAGCAGCTGAGAAAAATCCTAACCTCAAAAAGATTGTAGACAAAATGCTCTCAAATCTTTCAAAATATATAACTGACACTGAAAAATACAAAGAAAACAAAGAGGAATCTTTGCAGATAGCACTCTCTGTCAAAGCAAGTTTTGATTCTGTAAAAGCTTGTTACAGTACAAAGATAACAACTGGAGGTCTGACTCCTACACAGATAGCATATGCCCAAGCTGAAATAGCTAGTGTGGATAGCGCCATAGCTTCGGGTATAGGACCTATAGCATCGAAACTTCTCAGAGAATCACAAGAAGCCGACAAACGTCTCCAGATTCTTCTAGATATACAAGTGAAAACTACCGCAGCTCAAACTGTAAATGATGTCAGAGACCCAAGTGATGAATTTGCATTGTTGTTGTTGAACCAAGAGCTCACGTCTCCAAAAGATTTGGTCGATTCAAAAGAGGAGATAAAAGATATCAAAGATGAAACAAAAAGTATGAAGAAGGATGCCGAGAGAAGATCACAGGCGTGTACTTTGTTCCCATTTGGAGTCATATAAAACATCATGAAAAAGAAATTATTAAAAATTCTACCGATACTTATGCTACTACTAGTGGTAGGGGTGACGTTGGTGCCGGGGGTGGCTAATGCTGTAAGCCTAGTTGAATTTTTACAATGTATCTCTGACCCGCAACTCTGCGGATTATCGATTGGAGGAGGGCTAGTTTTTGATTTATTTGCTCAATCATTAGGTGAATTTATTCTAAGAATTATGTCATGGGTAGTATATGCAGCTGGAATAATTCTTAATATGTCAATCGTATTAACATTAAATATTAAAGCCCTTTATGAAGCAACTCCTGCCATAGAGCAAACTTGGCTCGTGATACGAAATATATCTAGTATATTTATAATTTTTGCATTGCTCTATGCTTCTATAAACACAATCCTTGGAACAAGTGGCCCACAGATAAAATCTCTCATACTCAAAGTTTTTGTAGCTGGTGTACTCATAAATTTTAGTCTTTTCTTCACCAAAGTATTGATAGATGCCTCAAATCTAGTTTCTATACAGTTTTATAGAGCCATTGCGCCAAATTCTCAAAATGTAGAAATATCTGGAAAAGATATCGGTACGGTTCTTTATAAATCTTTTACGGATGGTGGTATATCAGATATTTTCATGCAGAGTCTAAAAATACAAAAGATCTACAATCCTACTAATAAAACTGGTATCCTAACAAAAACTAATTCTGCTTTTTTGATTGCTGTTTCTACTCTCGGTGGTTCAATAATTATGTTGATAGCGGCACTCAGCTTTTTTGCAGCTGCTTTGGCATTTATTGCTAGGATAGCTATTCTCCTACTTATTATGGGATTTTCTCCATTGTATTTTGTTGGTTTGATATTTCCACAGATAGGTAGTGTAGCCAATGAAAAATTGGTAAAACCTTTTATAAATCAATTAACATTTATGCCTGTTTACCTACTTCTTACGTATGTAGCCCTCCGATTCATAAGTGACGACGGATTCTTTAATATTCTTACTGTTGCAACTCAAAATAGTACTGCAGGTGTAAATTCTGGAACTTCGTCTTACTTACTAGCAGATGTTGGTCTTATATTTCAATTTATACTAGCTATCATATTTATAAATATTCCTATTATTGCGGCAATACAACTCGGAGGAAAGATGCCAAAATGGGCAGGGGGAATAAAGGATATCGCGGGGAATATATTTAAGAGGGGAGGCAGTGCTGTAGGGAGAAATACTTATGGCGTTGTTGCAAGTAAAATCTCTAACAGTGGTGCACTTAAAGACTTTGCGAGTAGAAGTAAACTCGGTGCACTAGCTCTGAAAGGAACTCGTGGTGTCGCTTCGGATTATAATAAAAATGTAGAAAGAAAAGCTGCTGAGAGAGAAGCATTCGGTCGATCTCTTGGTTTTGACCAACAAGCTGTAAATACTCACCAGGTAGGCATAGATAATATTAGAAATCAATTATTTCATGCTAATGTGGCGTATAAAGCCAACCCTACAGCTGCAACACGTGCAGATGTTGATGCATTAGAACAACAAATAGATGTGGCAGAACAAGCACTATCAAATACTAAAGAATCAAGAGTAAGTAGTTATATCGATAGAACACGAGATAGATCTATTAGATCTGGATTTAGTGGTCTTGCAAGAGGGAATCAGATTGCTGCAGCCTCATTACAAATTCCTATTCTTGAAAATCAGATGAAGAGACATAAGGAGGAGCTTAGTGATGTCAGAAAAGATTTAAACGAATTGGCAGGGGATGTAAAAAAGAATGCAGGACCCGCATCTGGTATACCGACACCAGCACAAACTGCTTTGAAGAATAGTCTAGTAAATAGAGAGGGGGTTATTGTTGCACAAGTCAGAGCTGTTCAAGACAATATTAACCACCAAAAATCAATAATTTAATATGAAATACGATTACAAAACATTAGAAAAACAAATGAAGTCTCTTCCTGAAGATTTACAATATGCAATGTCTTCGGTAGAGGTCTCTAAAACAATTCAAGACATTGCGAAAAAACATAATTTACTTTTAGACAAAGCATCAGATTTGGCTGATGAAACCTTCTATATTATATTAGGTCTAACAAAAACAAAAGATTTTGTTGACGTTATTACCAATAAACTCAATATAAAAAAATTAGAAGCTATTGATATTGCTAAAGATATAAATATAGAAGTTTTTGACAAAATAAAAGATTCTTTACAAAAAATACAGTCTCAAAATCCTGAGGATTCTGATTCCGAAATCGAAGACACCTCTACTCGATCTACTCCGATCCAACCTCCGGCTCCATCCACTCTTACCCCACCCCCACCACCTGCAACTCAACCAATTACTCCAACACCCCCACCAAACCCAGACCTATCCTCCCTAGAAAAAGTTGGTAACTTCACCATAGAAAAACCACGAATGCCATCCCACTCTCCACAATACCAAGACCAGAACCTAGATAGAGACAAAGTCCTAGAACATATGGAAAACCCACCAACAAAAACACCGCCAGTTTCATTTGTCGACCACCTACTAGCAAAGCCAGTCTCGAGTGTAAACGAAGTAAAAACACAAGAACCCAAGAAAGGACCAGAGAAAGAACCGAGAAAATTCACAGCCGATCCATATCGAGAGCCCATAGAGTAATGCTATAATACATACATGCGATTTCAAGTCCCACAGTTCATCGAAGTTGAAGACAAAATCTTTGGGCCATTTACGCTCAAACAGTTTATATACCTTGCAGGAGGAGCAGGACTTTCTTTTGCCATTTACCAACTCATACCTTCAATAATCTTTTCATTTATACCAATCATCATCGTTTTGACATTTTCCGCCTCTCTAGCATTTTACAAAGTAAATAATAAACCATTTATCTTTGTAGTAGAAGCGGCATTCAAATACTTTTTTTCAGAAAAACTCTACATTTGGAAAAAAGTTGATGCTCCAAAAGTAGGATCTACAGAGCAAGAAGCAAAACAGTACGCTTCCATCATGGTTCCAAAAATATCAAACAGCAAACTCAAAGATCTAACATGGAGTCTAGATATAAAAGAGAGTATGTATACAAATAAAAACCAAAAATAGTATGCAAAAATAATATGCAAAAAATAATATGACCGCATCATCAAAAACAACCCAAGAGTTCGTTCCAATACGAGAAATACGTGATGGTATCGTTATTCTAAAAGACGGATCTATGAGATCCATAGTTCTAGCTTCTTCTTTAAACTTTGCACTCAAATCTAGTGACGAACAAAACTCTATCATTTACCAATTCCAAAATTTTCTAAACTCTCTAGATTTTTCTGTTCAGATCTTTATCCAATCAAAAAGACTAGATATAAGGCCATATATTGCTCTTTTAGAAGAAAGATACAAAGAGCAAGTAACTGAACTTATGAAGATACAAACTAGAGAATATATAGAATTTATAAAAACTTTTGTTGAAAATTCAAATATCATGACAAAAAGCTTCTTCATCGTTATCCCATATCTACCAGCGGCTCTAACCGCAAAGAAAAATCCTTTGAGTAATATGCTAGGGAAGGGTAATGTCGATAAAAATGCAGCCAATCAGGAATTTGGAGAATACCGAAGCCAGCTAGAACAAAGAGTGGGGGTCGTGGAACAAGGATTGGTAAGATGTGGAATACGACTGGCAGAACTCGGAACCGAAGAGGTGGTAGAATTGTATTATAAAATATTTAACCCAGGCGAAACAGAAAAGCCCATTCAAATAAATTAGAAATAAATCAAAATGAGCATCTTTAGCAAATTATTTGGAAAAAAAGAACCATCACCTATAGTATCTCTTATGCCAAATGAGATATATGAGGCTGGTGTCCTTGAACTAAAAGATGTTATTGCTCCTTCTGCTCTAAAGATCAGTCCAAAAGAGATCAATCTCGGAGAAAAAGTGGCTAGAACGTTTTTTGTTATTTCATATCCTAGATTTCTCACCGAGAGTTGGTTTGCACCTATCATCAACCTCGACAAAGTTTTTAACATCTCTATATTTATCCACCCTGTAGATACTGCAAAAATCCTCAGACATTTTCAAAAGAAAGTAGCAGAAGTTCAGAGCCAGATATCACAGCGAGAAGACAAGGGTCTAGTGAGAGATCCAATGCTTGATACCGCATACCAAGACCTTGAAGCTCTTCGTGACAACCTCATGCAAACTCAGGAAAAAATCTTTGATGTTGGTGTATATATCACTATATATGGTGATAGTAGTTCTGAACTAGATAAAACAGAGTCTGAAGTAAAATCCATACTAGAATCCAAGCTTGTCTATATAAAACCAGCTCTTTTCCAGCAAGAAAGTGGCTACAAGAGTGTTTTGCCTATAGCCGATGATCAGCTAGCAGTCCACTCAAAGCTAAACTCTTCACCACTCTCTAGTCTCTTTCCTTTTGTCTCTTTTGACTTGACATCTGACAAAGGAATACTCTACGGGATCAACCGTCACAACTCATCTCTAGTCCTTTTTGATAGATTTCTACTAGAAAACTACAACTCTGTAACTTTTGCAAAAGCTGGAGCTGGAAAATCATACACTACAAAACTAGAGATTCTACGAACTCTGATGTTTGATACTGAAGTCATTGTTATAGACCCAGAAAAAGAATATGAGTATATGGCAGAAGCTACTGGAGGAAAGTATTTCAATATTTCCCTGAACTCGGAGCACCATATAAACCCTTTTGATCTACCTATCGCTAGGGAAGATGAGTCGTCTGCCGATGTTTTGCGTTCCAACACCATAAATCTCGTTGGACTTTTCCGAATCATGCTTGGAGGTCTATCTCAAGAAGAAGATGCAATAGTGGATCGTGCGATCACTGAAACATACGCTTTGAAGGATATTACTCCTGAGTCGGATTTTGGAAATGTTGAACCACCTCTACTTTCTGACTTTGAGCTGGTCCTTGCAGGAATGGAAGGGGCAGAGTCTCTAGTAGAACGTCTGAGCAAGTATACAAAGGGAACATGGTCAGGATTTATCAACCGTCCTTCAAATGTAGATATAAACAAGAAATTTGTAGTTTTCTCTCTACGGGATATGGAAGATGAGCTCAAGCCTGTTGCTATGTATATAGTCACACACTATATATGGAATGCTATTCGTAAAGTTTTGAGAAAGCGTCTTCTTGTAATCGATGAGGCATGGTGGATGATGAAATCTGAGGATACGGCTTCATTTCTCCTTAGTTTGGCAAAGCGAGGAAGAAAATACTACCTTGGTCTTGCTACTATTACCCAAGATGTGGATGACTTTCTAAAATCTCCTTATGGTCTACCGATCATTACCAACTCATCTATTCAGATACTTTTGAAACAATCTCCTTCCTCCATCGATAGTGTTCAGAGAACCTTTAACCTAACTGATGAGGAAAAATATCTTCTTCTAGAGTCTGATGTGGGAGAAGGAATATTTTTTGTTGGACTCAAGCATGTGGCACTAAAGATTGTGGCTTCATATACCGAAGACCAGATCATCACTACAAATCCAGCCCAAGTCATGGCGATCAAACAGGCCAAGAAAGATCTCGAGATCAGTCGTGGAGGGGAGATAGATAAGGGGTTGATAAAATAGGATGGAAGAGGGGAAGAAAAAATATAAAATAGGAAATGGGGCTGTTGCTACTCTAATAGCATTGGCATCTTTAGTAGACATTCTTACACTTATCCCTTTTGTTGGAACATTTATAGGGTGGCTTTTTTGGGTACTTGTAGGAGTTTATTTTTGGAAGGTTGGTTTAGGTTTCGTAAATTGGAGAAGATTGGCTCCATCTATAGTATCAGCTCTGATTGAACTTTTCCCATTTGCCCAAGAATTTCCGACTATAGTTGCTGCTATGGTGATAATTTTAACTTTAACTAGAATACAAGAAAAAACTGGTTTGTCACTTTTAGCTCCACTCAAAAAAGGCCAGAAGATACGTCTTCCAGAAAAAATAGAACCCCTTTACTCTGGAGGCAAGGGTAGGGTGAGGACAGAGGGGGATGATTAAGCTAGTCTCAAATCATCATCAGGATTTTAATCAATATTTTCTATATTTGTTATAATACCCTTATTCTTAGGTCTAAGATTACAGTTCTATAGTCTATTATTAGTCTAGGTAGTTTAATAAAAGATTTTGACAAATAACATACGGTATGATAATCTTTAGTTATAAGAAGTAAGACCTCTCGTGTTGGGTTACCGGATGGCAACCCGTCAAAGCGAGGGGCTTTCTTTTTTAGTATTCTGATTCGCGTAATATCTTTTTCTTGTGATGCATGAAGCTCTCCAATGTGCTTATGTTTTTTACGCAAAGTTTTCCATGTCTTCTTTACAACATGTTCAAGAGCCCTTTGATCATTGGTAATAGCCAAAGTAAATAAAAACCATTTACTTGATCTTTGACTAAAACCCAGATCTCCGCTTTCATCTAAAAATATGTGCGTCATCGCGATATTTTATCACAAAAAAGAGAGTGGGATAAAATCTGTTTTGTATGTTAAAATAATATCAATGAATTTTTATTTGAAATTAACAATCATTTCTATATTTTTTATACCTCTATCCTTTTTTACTATTACAAACGCTCAGATACCGAGTTCTATAGATGGGATAGAAATAAGAATGAACCCACAAAATCCTAGTCCAGAAGAAAAAGTAAATATAGATATGGAAAGTTTCAATACCGATCTCTCTGGAGCATCTATGGTCTGGCTAGTAGATGGAAAAAACTATGCCCAAGGAACTGGACTGAGATCCATAAATATAAGTGCCCCGAAACTGGGAAAAGTGACTAGTGTAGTAGTCATTACAAAGACAGTTGAAGGTAGAGAAGTGAGAAAATCAGTAACAATAAAATCTGGTGGTGTAGATATAATATGGGAAAGTAGTGGATATACTCCACCTTTGTATAAAGGTAAGAGTTTGTTTGTTTATGAAAACACTATAAAGATAACTGCAATACCACACTTGGCAGGGGCTAGCGGAAAAGAAATCGATCCGAAAACACTCATATATAAATGGATAGAAAATGACAAAGTTTTACAAGATCAGTCAGGATATGGCAAACAAAGCATAAATATAAAAGAACAAATTCCTAGACCTATTTCACTGAGAGTTGAAGTCAGTACAAGAGATAGTTCAGAAAAAGCTATAGCTTTTGTCTCTATAGAACCAAATGATCCTTCTGTAAGTTTCTATGAAGAGGATCCTTTGTATGGAGTCTATTACAATAAAATGCTTATAGATCGAGCATTTATCAGAAATCAAGAGATGAGCATTTTGGCTGTTCCATACTCGTTCTCTACTTATAAAAGAAATTCTCCTATACAATATACTTGGAGTATAAACAACCTAGAACAACCAGATCTTTCTACAAACCAGAGTATCACTCTGCGAGCAAAGGGGGATACAGATGGGAGTTCTATTGTCTCTCTAGAAGTTAGAAACACTAGCGATATTTTGCAAGGTGCAAAAAATGCCATAAATGTATTTTTTAATAAAAAGACCATAGAGGAAAACTCTACATTTCAATGAAAAAAATATTTCTATATAGCTTAATAGTATTTCTCCTAGGAACAAATCTTTCTCTTGCCGCAGAGGGTAATGAGTATACATTACTCGAGCCCCTACCTTGTATAGTTGATACAGGTAACGGGGATTGTAAAGATGGTAAACCACCTATAACAAAAATAAATCTTGATACATATATAAACTACGTCTTTAAATTTGCTATTGCACTGGCTGTATTTCTCTCTGTGGTTATGATCATCTGGGGAGGATTTGAGTATATGTTAAGTGGAATACCATTTGTCAAAGTAAACGCAAAAACGAGAATAGAAAATGCAATCCTAGGCCTTCTTGGGGTACTGGTTTCTTATTTAATATTACTAACAATAGATCCGAGGTTGGTGAGGATAAGTACACGCATAGATCCAATATGTCCAAAGGACAGAGAGTACAAACCTGGATCGATATGTGATCCAGAAGGGCTTGAGGAGTTTGAATCACGATTGAGTAATGATCTAAGAGCTTTGTCTGTGGAAACCCAAGCAAAAACAACTGAGGCTTTGTCCAAAAAACAAAAACTTGAAGACGAACTTACTAGAATAAAATATTCTATTGAAAATGATCAAGAATTAAGTGCGAATGAAATAAATAATCTTAAAGTTCAGAAGGCGAATTTGGAACAACAAATACGTGATGTAAATATTGATATAGATAAAAATGTAGCAACAGTTATTGGACAGATATCATTTGCAAGAGCATACAGCCTACTCAAAAAACCTGATTTTGGCAGCACAGAAAGTTTAGAACAATATACAGTAAAACCAATATCAAATACCCTATTAGCAAATGGTCAATATCCAACAAATTCTCCCAATATAATCCAGGCTGATTACAATAATAGGCTAAATAGAATACTTAAAAACAGCGAGGGAATGAGTGAGGCTGAAAAATTGGCTAATATCCAGACACTGGAAAAACAAAGGGATTTTTATATTGCACAAGTAAAAGAAGAAGTTGAATTAACTAGAGATGTACGTATCAGAGAAACGGGAGTACTAAGCAAAGTAACATGGGATAAAAATACCATTCTACTTGAAGAAAGACTGAAAAAATACAATAATAATATAAATAACCAGGAAGGCGCAGTATCTTCTGGTATACCAACAATTGAATATAATAAAATAATGCAAGCTAGAGTCAGTGAGGTAGAGAATGCACTTAAAAGACAGAGGACAGACAATGTAGATTCTTTTAGCGCACCAGTATTCTAAAAAACTAACCATGTCCAAAAAACTTCTAACTCTCATAATCCTCCTCATCCTCCTCATTGTCGTCGGAGCGGGTTACTATTGGCTAGTATATAGAGGAGAACCCATACCTCTCACAGTCACAGAAGAAAACCCAAATGGCTTCAATCCATTCAACAGAAACACAGTTACACCCCCATCAAACTCAAACCAGCCAGTAGGGACAACAACAAAGCCCGCACAAGTAACAGAGGAGCGAGAAATACCTACACTGCGACTCATTAGTGCCACACCTGTCGGGGGCTTCTCTGCAAGCACTACAGCCAGTACCACAGTAGTAAGATATGTAGATAGAGGAGCAGGACATATCTTTGAAGCTTATTCTGATAGGGAAGAGATAGAAAAACTATCGAACACCACACTTCCTAGAATATACGAAAGTTATTGGAATAAAAACCTAAACGCCGTAATCCTACGTTATATAAAGAGTAATACAGATACGATAGTCAACTTTTATGGAGAAATCCGACCAACAACCAAAGCCACTAGCACAGATCCAATAAACACCACTCCGTACGAAGTCAGAGGAAAATTTCTCTCAGCAGGTATCGATAGTATAGCCGTATCCCCAAAAGGAGATAGAGTTTTTACATTGAACATTGAAGACGGTAGAGGAATAGGATATATATCAGGTTTTGACGAGAGTAAGAAGACAAAAATCCTAGATATACCACTTACACAGCTCTCTATAGCTTGGCCAGAAGAAAATACTGCTATAGTAACAACAAAAGCATCTGGAATGGCACGAGGTTATGTCTATTCGTTAAATATAACTACTGGATTGTTCCAAAAGATAATGGGGGATATAGTAGGACTGACCACAAAAGCAAGTACAGATGCAAAAAGAATCCTATTTTCAAATAGTGCAAACAATTCTATAAAAACTTCTGTATTTAATATCTCTGAATCAAAAACAGCTTCAGTAATATTCAAAACTCTTCCTGAAAAATGTGTTTGGAGTAATATAAATAAAAATGATCTCTATTGTGCAGTACCTGTAGAGATACCTAGCGGAACGTATCCGGATGATTGGTATAGAGGAAAAATATCTTTTATAGATCAGATATGGCATTTGGATACCAATACTGGGGAAGTAAACCTACTAGCAAACCTTCTAAACCTATCGAACAAACTCATAGATGCCGTAGACCTCACTCTAGACAAAAAAGAGGATTACTTATATTTTATAAATAAAAATGACCTATCTCTTTGGTCTCTCGATCTTACTAGGTAAAATAGTTATAGATGACAAGTGGTATCTAACATAAAGCTCTTGGGCTAGGGTAAAGAGACTCGTAACTGTCCAGTATAGTGCCACTACGGCCGAGATATTGTAAGAGATCAAGAAAACTATTACTGGAAAGACGTATTTCATATTTCTAGTCATGCTTTGAGCCATATCCATCTGAGATCCTTTTTCAAAAGAATTGTTGGGTTTTGAAGCAAGAGAATAATGAAGCTGATAATATTGGGCTACAGCTGCAAGTAAGGCAAGAGTAGTACTCTTCATACCTATATCAAGAATTCCTAGGAAATTCATATTTACTATAGGTACTTTTACAAAAGAATATAGGAGTACTTCATTTACCACAGGTAATCCTGAATTTATAAAAATAGAATACAGTGCAAAAATAATAGGTAATTGCAAAAGAAGTACGAAAAAACTAGAAAATGGACTGACCTTTTTCTCTTTATATAGAGCCATGGTCTTTAGAGCCTGTTCCTGCTTATTATCCTTATACTTTTCTCTTATACTTTTCAATTCTGGTTCTACTTCTTTCATCCTAACTTGAGTTACTATAGCTTTTTTTGAAAGCGGAAAGAGAATAAGACGAATGATGATAGTAAAAATAATAACAGCCACTCCAGCATCCATCCATGGAAAAACATCCATAAGATATATGAGTCCATTGTAAAGTGGGTTAAAAACTATGTTGTGATATAAAGAAGAAAACATTGGAATATATTTTACTTTAGAATTCTAGATTTACCAAGGACTTCTTTGATATCTGAGTCGATTTTAACAAGGTTTGCAGTCAAGATTGTATTTTTTGCTATAAAAACCCCATAAAAACCAGGGAGAATAGTGTCAAAATGCTTTGAGAGGGAAGAGTAGACGCATCTTCTGGTCTTGTTCCTTTCTACGGCTGTTTTTGCCACTTTTTTGGGAACAGTGACAGAAAAACGGCTTTTACCAGTTATTTTGATCAGCCTTAATAGAAATAATGGTGAGTGAAAGACGACCCCCTCATCCATTACTTTTTTAAAAAGACTAGTAGAAAGCCTTTTTGAGCTAGGAAGCATGTCTATACTGCTAGTTTCTTGCGACCTTTTGCTCTTCTTCGTCTGATAACGTTTCTACCCCCACTAGTTTTTGTTCTGACAAGAAAACCATGGGTCTTTGCTCTCTTTCTTTTCTTTGGTTTGTATGTAAATGACATAGTGAAGACACTATATACCATAATCCACAAGTTATCAACATATTTATAAACTTTGCACAAGTTTGCTAATTTTCAAACAAGTATATACTAGAATGAATGCAAGACATGAATAAATTATGGGAAGGTGCTTTGGTAGAAATAGAATTGGCAGTTTCTAGGGCAAATTTTTCTACTTGGTTCAATGGTACTTATATTCTAAAACAAGAAGAGGGGGTTGTTTTTCTCGGAGTTCCAAATACCTTCTCTCGTGACTGGCTTTACAAGAAATTTCACGGTGTCATACTCAAAACATTGCGCCAAATGAACGATCAGGTGAGAGCTTTGGAATATGTCATCATGAAAGAATCAGAAAAGAAAAAAGTGAATGAAAAGAAAAAAATGATGACACCAAATCTTTCTATGCCTCTCCAAGACTTTTATGTAAATAAAGACGACAATCTCAATCCTAGATACGTTTTTGACTCTTTTGTTGTTGGCCCTTTCAATGAACTGGCTCATGCTGCGTCAAAAACTGTAGTAAAAAGTCCTGGTGCAACATATAACCCACTTTTTATCTATGGAAATACTGGTCATGGAAAAACTCACTTGATCCAAGCCATAGGGAACCATATAAAAAGTGAGCATCCTGAGAAGAAAGTTTTCTATCTAACATCTGAAAGATTTGGTTCCGAATATCTCAATGCTCTTCAGAGCTACAGAGCTCAACAATTCAAAGAGAAATATAGAAAATACGATGTTATCATCATGGATGATGTCCAGTTTTTCTCTGGAAAAGACAAGTTTCAAGAGGAATTCTTTTATCTCTTCAACACTTTTCATGAAAGCAACAGGCAGTTGGTATTTTCTTCTGATAAACATCCCAACTTTATCCCTGGTCTCGAAGATAGACTAAAGTCTCGATTCAATGCAGGTATGATCATTGAAATTCCTGCACCAGACCTCGAATCTCGTATCGAAATACTGAAAATAAAAACTCTTGCTAGTGGGGTTATTATTGAACCTGATATATTGGAATTTCTCGCAACTAGTATAGACGGAAATGTTAGAGAACTAGAAGGTGTAGTAAATGCTGTAGTCTGTCAAACACAACTCAAAAACCGTCCTTTGTCACTTTTAGAAACAAAAAATCTTGTAAAAAACAATACAAAACCAAAAAAGAATATATCTATAAAGGATGTTATAAAAATTGTCTCTGAATTTTACAACATAGAAGAGAAAAGTGTCTACGATAAAACAAGAAAAAAGGAGGTGGTAAAACCGAGACAAGTGATCATGTATATCCTACGAGAAGATCTGAGTATCTCATTTCCATCGATAGGTGAGAAAATGGGTGGTCGAGATCATACAACAGTCATTCACTCTTACGAAAAAGTGAGGGGAGAAATGAAAAGTAATACAGTTTTACTAGAAGAGATTACTCAGATTAGGGCTTTGTTGTAGATAAGTTGTTAATAAGTATGTGAATATCTATGTTAATAACACTAGGGAATAACTTTGGAAAGGTTGTGGATAATCACTGAAATAAATAAAGTAGGAAGAAAAAAATAAAAGTTATTAGAAATAGTTAGAAAGTTATTAACAACGAGTAATCCAAAAAAATGACTTATAATATAGATATAGTGGAGTTATAACCATATCCACAGGACTAATAATAGTAATAAGTATTATATATATAAAAGAACCAACATGATAATAGAATGTGTACAAGACAAATTGAAAGAAGCAGTAACTCTTGCAGAAAGGGTGGCAGGAAAACATATGACCCTCCCTGTTCTTTCATGTCTACTCTTTGAAGCTTCAAAAAATAACCTCACTATAAAAGCTACAAATCTAGATATTGGTATAGAAATAAATATACCCGTAAAAGTTATAGAAGAAGGAAATTTTGCAGTACCATCAAATACCATAGCCTCTTTTGTTTCTGGTCTAAATGATACGGATAAGAATATAAAAATGAATCTTGAACAAGGGAATTTAAAAATAAAAACTTCAAAGAGCTCTGGGGTTATAAAAACCCAATCGCATGAAGATTTCCCTAGTATACCAAGGGTATTGGGAGAAAATATTTTTACTATCAATGGATCCGATTTTGTAAAAGGTCTAAAGTCTGTGTGGTATAGCTCATCGGTCTCAAATATAAAACCAGAACTTTCTAGTGTTTATATCTACTGTGAAGACGAATTTGTCTTTTTTGTTGCTACTGACTCATTTAGACTTGCTGAAAAGAAGGTGAGGATCAAAAAAAGTAAAGATTTTGGGCAAATTCTCATTCCATACAAAAATATTCCAGAAATTATGAGGGTATTGGAAAATATAAACAATGAAGTCACTGTAAATTTAGACAAAAACCAAATCTCATTTGAATACCAAGGAATATTTCTAGTTTCTCGTGTTGTGGACGGATCTTTTCCAGATTACAAACAGATTATTCCAAAAAACAACACTACAGAAGTCACCCTTCTCAAACAAGACCTTATAAACGCGCTGAAGCTCTCAAATATCTTTTCTGATAAGTTCCATCAAATCAACATAAAAGTTGTTCCTAGCTCACGTATATGCGAAATAAGGACAAAGAATAATGACGTTGGAGAAAATATTTCAGCACTAGAGGCTATGATAACAGGAGAACCTATAGAAATAAATTTTAATTACAAATACATCATTGACTGTTTTCAATCTATAGATTCAGATAGTTTAACCCTAAGTTTCAATGGCCTCAACCGTCCTATGATAGTGAGTCCAGTTTCAGATCCCAGTTTCCGTTACATAGTAATGCCTATGAATCGTTAGTCCAAAGTCCAATCAAAAATTATGAAAAGTATCTCAGGTTTTTTTGATAAATTTAAAAATAAGGCAGTTTTAGATGTAAAAAGATACCTAGTTGTTATAGAAACGATTAAAAAATATACCAATATTGAGCTGGATATCAAAGATGTCTCTATTTCAAAGGGAGTAATCACTCTCAAAACATCATCTAGTATGAAAAATGAGATCTTTATAAAGAAACAAATTATTTTAAATGAAATATCAAAGAAAATTAATCACAAAAAGATATTTGATATAAAATAATTTATTTTTTACCTAGTTCTCTACATTGATGTCTATAGAAGCATCACTCCTGTTTAAGACAGAGTCATAAACTATAACTTTAATGATACTTTTTCCTTCTTGAAACCCAATATCTTTTGGAATAAAGATTATCGTATTTGGATTTTGTTCACTAGTCATAATGTATTTATCATTTACATATAGTTCTGATTTCTTTATGGCAAATTTACCAGAAGCTTGTATGTTGATAGTAGTTCTAGAATTCATTTTTATAATATCGTTATCTAAAGGTGAAGAAATGACAACCTTTGGGAAATTTTCTGGTATATGAATATCATCTTTTTCTGTCGGTATGATGACAGATACTGCTTCTACAAAGTCTGGCTGTGTTTTTTTCCATCCACTAAACCATTTTCTAACACCATATTCCCAATATTCGTATTGGGAATCATTATTTGGATCAGTCGGGATATCTCCGTTAGGATCTTTTTTATCTACCCAGTTTAGAATAGAATGCACGCTATTTATTATAGTTTCTTTTGTAAGTTCAGGAGGGGTGTATTCTGTCGCTAGTTTATTTGAAATAGAATCCGTTTTAAAGGAAACACCTCCCTTCCAAATACCTCTCAAAACAGGTTTTACATCTGTAGGCGACAGCTCTGGTTTCTTGAAATATTCTATAGGAAAATCATTATTTACAGATTTCATAAAAGCACTCCATACAGGCACAATAATAAGTCCAGCAACTTTTTTATTCATTGGAGTATTGTCATTTTTTCCTGCCCAAGCACCAACTACGAGGTTTGGCGTATATCCTTCTATCCAAACATCCCGATAATCATTTGTTGTTCCTGTTTTCATTGCCACTTGTTTGCCACCAAAAGACTCAACATAAGGATTGAGATACGTAGCTCGAACTTTTGGATCAGAAAGTATATCGGATATCTGACGGGCAATCTGGGGCGGAATACTTTGAACAGGATCATTTTTTGCTTCTTCTAGAACATTACCATCACTATCTTCAACTTTCAGTATTGATCTATATGGATTTCTTATTCCATCATTTGCAAAGACTCCATAAGCGCTAGTTAATTCTAAAAGTGAAACCTCTCCTCCTCCAAGGACTAGAGTAAGTCCATATCTATCTGGAGTTGTAAGACTTGTGATACCCATAGCTTCCGCTGTGGCTATAGAATCTCTTATTCCAGATAAGTAAAGGGCTTTTACGGCAGGAATGTTGCGGGATTGGGCAAGAGCATAACGTATAGTCATTGGCCCTTCATAAAGCCCATCGTGATCATCAGGAGAATAACATTTCTCTGGACTCACCGAAGAATCTTTTGGATTTCCTTCGACTGTACATTGTGTAGAAAATTCTGTTTTTACATCGAAAAGAACAGTTTCTGGCGTATAACCTTTCATAAAAGATGTTGCGTATACAAATGGTTTAAATGTAGATCCTGGTTGTCTACGAGCTGTAGTAACATTGAAATTTCCATCGATTTTTTTATCAAAATAATTTCTAGAACCAACCATCACAAGGATATCTCCAGTTTTTGGATCTATGGCCACCATTGCCACATTGCTTGCTCCAAACTGTGACTCTAGATTTGTTGCAAATTTTGAGATAACATCCTCCGCTTTTTGTTGGATCTCATAATTGAGAGTAGTGGTGACTTTTAATCCACCAGTATCCACCATCTCTTGTCCATATTTTTCTGTTAGATATTCTTTTACATATAGAGCAAAATGAGGAGCTCTGATTCCTGTAGTATTTTTTTCCAAAAAGGTAACTTCTTCTTTGATAACAACATCATATTCTTCTTGTGTAATAAATCCATTTTCTTTCATTTTACTCAATACAAGTTTTTGACGCAGATCTAGACGATCTTTATTCTTTCCATAAGGTGAATAAAATGTAGGAGCTTGAGGAATAGCGGCAAGGTATGCTGCTTCTGCCAAATCTATATCTATAGCTTCTTTACCAAAAAATGTTTTGCTTGCTTCTTCTACTCCGTATATATTTCCACCATAAGGAGCCTCGTTTAGATAAGTAGCAAATATCTGTTCTTTGGAAATAATCCTTTCAAGTTTTATGGCGATAATCCATTCCTTCAGTTTACGAGTTATTGTCTTATCTCTTGTTAATAAGGCATTTTTTACTACTTGTTGAGTGATGGTTGATCCACCTTGAGCCAGACCACCACCTGCAATATCTGCGAGAATAGCCCTCATTATTGATGACGGTTTGATACCTATATGTGTATAAAATTCCACATCTTCTACAGCAATAGTGGCATTTTTTATATTTTCTGAAATCTGATCAAAAGGTATGACTGTACGTTTGGTGTCACTATGAACATTATATAAGAGAATCTTTCCTGTTCTATCAAAGATTTTTGTTGACTGAGCAACTATACGAGTCTCAAATGAACCCAAATCTGGTATTTGAAGGGTAGAAAACCAAATAGCCACTAACCCAAATCCTATGAAGATAAGGGATATGAAAAAAAGTATAATAACCTTTATATACTTGGAAAGCCGGGATCGACGACGAGACATGGCAAAATTGTACCATACATGTTAGATTATGTGCATGTTTAGTAGCAAAAAAACTCAAGTTATAACAGATGAAAAAAAGATAGACGAGCTACTTTCTCGAGGAATAGAAAATATTTTTCCTAACAAAGAATTTCTAAAATCTAAACTTTTGAAAGGAGAAAGGCTTACTTTGTATCTAGGAATTGATCCAACAGGGAAAACTCTCCACTTAGGACATCTTATTCCACTAAAAAAGCTTGGAGAATTTCAAAAGCTTGGTCACCAAATCATTCTTTTGATCGGAGATTTTACTGCAATGATCGGTGATCCCACAGACAAATCTGCTGTAAGAAAAAAGCTTACTCGCGAACAAGTTTTGGAAAATTGTAAAGAATACAAAAAACAAGCTTCAAAAATAATCTCTTTTGATGGAGCAAACAAAGCTTTTTTGAAATTTAATTCAGAATGGCTAGGAAAAATGAATTTCTCTGATGTTTTGGAACTACAAACACACTTTACTGTTGACCAATTACTCAAAAGAGATATGTTTGCAGAACGTACAAAAGAAAATAAACCGATCTTTCTTCATGAGTTTATGTACCCATTGATGCAGGGATATGACTCTGTAGCCATGGATGTTGATGGTGAGATAGGAGGAAACGATCAGACTTGGAATATGCTTGCTGGCAGAGATCTCATGAAGACACTAAAGAACAAAGAGAAATTTGTCGTTGCTACAAAACTCCTCGTCGATTTTTCTGGTAAAAAAATGGGAAAGACAGAGGGGAATATGGTCAATCTGGATCAAACTCCAGAAGATATGTTTGGAAAAGTTATGAGTTGGAGTGATGAACTCATTGTCCCTTGTTTTGAGATCATTACAGATGTCTCTATAGAAGAAATAAATTCTATAAAAGAAGAAATGAAAAATGGAGGTAATCCAAAAGAGTACAAAGTAACTTTAGCAAAAGCTATTGTAAATATGATTCATGGAAGAGAAGCATCAGAAAAATCGGCAGAAAACTTCATAAACACCTTCAAAAAAGGGGAGATCCCTGACGATATCTTGGAAATCAAAGCACAGCACGGTACTCACATAAAAGATCTTGTCGTAGAGGCAAAAGTTGTTTCTTCAAATGCTGACTGGAGAAGACTAGTTGAAGAAAATGCAGTTTCTGTTGTTGGGACAGATGAGATTATAAAAGACCCCTATATAAAAGCAGAAAAAGATATAACCTTACGAATAGGTAAAAAAAGGTTTGTAAAAATTACTCTTCCCACTTATCTTTGAAAGGATCTACTTCATCATCATCGAGAAGTGCATCCTCTTCTTCCGTATCTTCTTCTACAGTTTCTCCTGGTATAAGTTCTAGATCGTCAACTTTGTTTTCCGGATCAATATCTATGATCTTTTCTTTTTCCACTGGTGCTTTTGGATCTTTTCTTCCTATAATTTTTGATTTTTGCATACTTTGATTTTTTTGTTTATATTATTTTCCATATTTGTAACAAAACTATGATTTTTTTGCAAATACCCCTAGTTGGGGAAAACTTTTACCCGCACTCCTATTGCATTTTTCGTTCGGAAGCTATACATGTTAGAGCGACAGCGATAGCGTCGTACTCATCATCCTGAGCTTTTTTTAGTTCTACTTTTTTTGAAATATTTACTAAAAGTGGGATCATTTTTATAACTTGAGTTTTATCACTTCCACCGTGACCTGTAACGGCCATTTTGATCTGAGGAGGAGAATATTCAAAGATAGATAATCCTTTGAGTTTGGCCTCATATATGATGATTCCTCTGGCCTCGGATACATGCATAGCAGTCTTCTGGTTTTTTGTAATAAAAAGTTTTTCTATTGCCATGTAGTCTGGGTTATATTTCTTCAAAATCTTTTTTACCCTTTTACCTACAGAAGTTAGTCTGTCATATATTTCCTCTTTTGAAGATGTTAAAAAACATTCAGAATATAGTAGGGTTTCTTTTTGTTCATTCTTTCTTTCAACTATAGCTATTCCTATACGATCATATCCAGGATCGATGCCGATGACTATCATATTTATTCTGCGTTAGTAAACACTTCCTGAACCTCATCATTTTCCTCTAGTTCTTCTACGAGCTTCTCCAGAGTCTCTATGTCGTTATCCTCTAGTGGTATAGTGCTTCCTGCTACATAACCTTCATGAGTTTTGGTAAATGCCCAAGCCGCACTTCCTGGAGCTGCAAGCTCGAAGCCGTTTTTTGAAAGAATATGTTTTATTTCTTGAGCGGCTTTGTTTCTGTTGTCAGTAAGAGAGTTGATGATGATAGCTACTCCACCTGGTCCATAGGATTCGTATACTATAGCTTCCATATCTGCACCGTTGTCAGATGTGGCCTTTTTTATAGCACGATCTATGGTGTCGTTCGGCATATTTTCTTTCTTTGCTTTTTCTATGGCTAGAGCAAGTCCTGGGGACTTCATGTTCCCACCAGATTTTTTTGCTTCTACAGTGATAAAGCGCACGAGTTTGCCAAATGACTTACTTTTTTGAGCATCATTTTTTGCTTTCTGGTGTTTGATTTTTGAAAATTTGTTATGTCCAGACATATGGTTATTTTATTATAACAGTTTTCCTGAACTCTTTTCTCCTATATGTTCATAAGCTTTGAGCGTAGGAATTCTTCCTTTTGGCGTTCTTTCTAAAAGGCCAAGTTGTAAAAGATATGGTTCATAAACTTCTTCTATGGTTGCTTGTTCTTCTGATAATGCAGCAGAAATTGTATTTAGTCCGACTGGTCTTCCTCCAAATTTATTTATCATAACTTTCAGTATGTCTCTATCAGCACTATTTAATCCCAAACTATCAACTCCTAACATAGCCAGAGCATTCTTTACGACTTCTTCTGTGAGAGTTGTCTTATTGATCTGAGCGTAATCGCGACAACGTTTGAGAAAGTAGTTTGCCGTTCTTGGGGTAAAACGACTTCTTTCTGAAATAGTTGTTACAGCATCTTTATGAATCTCTATGTTTAAAATTTTTGCTGAACGATCTATGATTTTTCCGATTTCTTCTTCTGTATAAAACTCTAGTTTAAAAACCCCTCCAGAAAATCGTGAACGTAGTGGAGCAGAGATCATAGCGATTCTTGTCGTAGCGGCGATGAGGGTAAAAGAGGGAAGTTCCAACTGGATGGTTCTAGCTGAAGGACCTTTTCCTATGATGATATCCAAAGTTCCAGATTCCATAGCTGGATAGAGGACTTCCTCGATGGCTTTGTTTAGTCGGTGTATCTCATCTATAAAAAGAATGTCTCCGTGTGAGAGGTTTGTAAGTATTGAAGCCAGATCACCAACTTTGAGTATAGCTGGTCCAGAAGTGACCTTCATCTGAGCACCAGTCTCTTTTGCTATGAGATGTGCCAGAGTAGTTTTTCCTAGCCCTGGAGGACCATAAAAGAGAATATGTTCTGGAGGATGATTCCTCTCTTTTGCAGCCGTCAAAAGTATATGAAGATTGTCCTTTATTCCTTGTTGTCCTATGTACTCTGCCCAACGGTTAGGGCGTAAAGTCTGGTCTAGATAGCCAGTCTCTTTATTTTCATCATTTTTACTGTCATCTTTTATTTTCTTATTATCTATTGACATAATAGGCAAGTTGTGCTAAGCTGTTCTTGGTTAAGGTCGTATCAATCGGGTTCATAATTCTCTAAGCAATATAGCTAGTTTACTCTAGTTATCTGACATAATATTTAGGACGTTCTGGTTATAGACCTTGTGTCTATACCACTGGGGTTATCCTTGAAATTATGTTTAACTTTTGGTGATCGCATTGAAAGTATTGCTTAGAGAATCATGCATCTGATCTCCTAACTCCCTTTTTCCTCTACCTAATGTTACACCTCTTTGGGTAAAATTCAATTGACAGTAGATTTTTTGTAATTCATAACTAAAAGTACTTTGGTTTCATATCGGCACCACTTTTTGCAAGTCTCTCTCTGTTTTGTCTACTTAACTTTTCAAGTTCTACATGACGAGATACTTGCTCATCTTTCAATTTTCTTATTTCTCTATCTAGATCTCCCGCTTTATGTTTGTCAGTCAAAATTAATTTCTTTTTCTCTTCAATTAAAGCCTCTGATGCTCTAATCTCTTCTTGTAATCTATGAAATTCTTGTTGATCAGTAGAAAGAGTTTGTTCATCTCTATGCATTTCCTGATTAAATTTTTTGAATGCTTTATCAAAGTCTCCTGTACTCATATTATTTATTATTCTTCTACTTTTATTTCTATAACTCTTCTCAATTCTTCGAGAGAAGTTATTCCTTGTAATACCTTTATTATACCATCTTGTTCCATAGTAAGTATTCCTTGCGGAACAGCTGCCAGAGCAATCTCGCGGTTACTAGATCCATACTCTGTAACTTTTTCCATAGCTTCATTCATAAGGATTCCTTCATAAATACCGATTCTGCCTTTGTATCCTGTTTCGTTACACTTATCACATTTGTTGGCTTTCCATACCTTGTTCACTTCTATTTCTTTTGTCGGAATTTGAGTTTTGTCTACGATAGAATCTATGATTTTGTCTATATTTTCTTTATCTTTTCCTTCCAAAACTATTTCTATTTTACAATATGGACAAAGCTTACGTACAAGTCTCTGAGCTAGAGATATAGAAAGGGCAGAAGAAAGAATCTTTGGATTTATACCGAGGTCGATGAGACGGGGAAATGTTCCAGCAGCATCGTTTGTATGTAAAGTAGAAAAGACAAGATGACCAGTCAAAGCCGAGTTTATGGCTATAGTTGCTGTCTCACTATCTCTGATTTCACCAATCATGATGATGTCTGGATCTTGGCGGACAGCAGCACGCAATCCCTCGAGAAATGTATAACCCTTTTCATTGACCTGTGTCTGAACAATTCCTGGAAGATGGTATTCTACAGGATCCTCTATAGTAATTATTTTTACAGTTGGACTGTATATTTTTTTTATAAAAGCATAGAGGGTTGTGGTTTTTCCAGATCCAGTAGGTCCTGTTGTAAGTATCATTCCATTTGGCTTATCTATTTCTTTTAAAATAATACCTAGAAGTTTTGAAGGTATACCAAGCTCTTCAAGAGGGACACTGATACTCTTTGGGTTGAGCAATCTCATAACTACAGATTCTCCATACGATCCAGGTAGTACAGAAGTACGGATCTCTATATCAGTACTTCCTACATGAACACTAAAACGTCCGTCCTGCGCATCTTTCTTTATATTGAGTTTGAGCCCAGAAAGGAGCTTTATACGAGAAAGAAGGAGATTGTAAGTATCAAAATCAAAATCCACCACATGGACGAGAACACCGTCCAGACGAAATCTCAGACGAATAAAAGCCTCTTCTGGTTCTATGTGCACATCGGAAGCCTCGCTGGCTATACCTCCAGCAATGATAGTTTCTAAAATTCTAGAAATTCTGTAACTCTTTTTCATCGAAAGAGTGTTTTGTAGTATAGTGGTGATTGCAGGTAAATCCTTGACTTTTTCCACTATAGAAGCTATCTCTTCACTAGAAACTTCTAGTGACCCAGCCTTTGTTTCATAAGCAAAAGATAGGTCTTTGTAGGCAGACCAAGCTTTTTCTAAGCTCAATGTAGAACAAATAAAAAGTACTGGCTCATATCCTTTTTCTTTAATTAAATTTAATTCAGTTTGAATTCTTGGATCATCTGGATTTCTGACTGCAATTTTTAATTTTCTATTTATAATGGCAAAAGCCGCCATTTTCATTTCTCTAGAAATTTTTTCATCTATGAGACGAAGGGCATCTGTATTTATAGAAATAGAAGTGAGATCTACGTACTCTACGTTGTATTTTGCAGAAAGAAACTGTACGAGTTCTTCCTCCTCTCGTTTTAATAGGTCGCTAATCTTGCGATTTTGTTTGTCTTCATCAAATTGGATCATGTGATATATTATAACCTATGTTTGTTAAAGTAGCTCTGGTAGAGCATCACTAAAATATGGAAAAAGAAAAAAATCAAAAAAGAATAGAAGAACTCGAAACCCTTATGCAAAGTGGTGATTTCTGGTCTGACAAGTCAAAAGCTCAAGCTATGGTCAAGGAACTCAATCTCCTAAAAGAAGAAGTCGCTAGTGGGGGTAAAGGAGGAAAGTATGACAAAGGGGATGCTATCATGACTATATTTTCTGGTGCTGGAGGGGATGATGCCGAGGATTTTTCTGCAATTCTCTATAGAATGTATAGAAAACTATTTGAAAATAAAGGTTGGGGATCATCTGTCATACATGTACACGAAAATGATCATGGAGGATATAGAAATATAACTATCGAAATAAATGGAAAAGGTGTCTATGGAACATTGAAAAATGAGAGCGGGGTCCATCGTCTAGTTCGCATTTCTCCTTTCAATGCCAAACAGCTCAGACATACATCTTTCTCTATGGTGGAAGTTATTCCAAAATTTGAAAAGATTCATAGTGCCGATTTTGAATTGCCAGAAAAAGATATCGAGATTTCTATAGCAAAATCCGGAGGTCCAGGAGGACAAAATGTAAACAAAAGAGAAACAGCAGTGCGTATCGTTCACAAACTAACAGGTTTATCTGTGCATGTAACATCGGAACGTTCACAAGCTCAAAATAAAGAAAAAGCTCTAGATATCCTCAAAGGAAAACTTTTCAGAAGAATGGAAGATGAGAGAATTGCCAAAGAAAAGGGAATGTATATCAGCAAGACTACTTCTATAGACTGGGGAAATCAGATACGCTCGTATGTATTTCATCCTTACAAAATGGTCAAGGATCATCGGACAAATATCGAGACATCACAGGTAGAAAAAGTACTCGATGGTGACCTCGAAGACTTTTTAGAGGCAGAGAAAGAGCTCTAAAGCTCTTTCTCTGCCTCTAAATGTGATATAATCATCTCATGATTTATTTCGATAAAGTTTCGAAGATTTACCCTGACCAATCTGTTGCTCTCGATAACGTAAGTTTTACTGTACAACCAAAAGAATTTCTAACTCTTGTGGGACATTCTGGAGCAGGGAAGACAACTCTCATAAAGATGCTTATTGCTGAGGATTTTCCTACTCAAGGTGTGATTTTTTTTGAGTCAAAAAACATCCATCGTCTCAAAAAAAGAGATATAAGTAAGCTTCGTCGTAGAATAGGGACTATTTTTCAGGATTTTCGTTTGATTCCAAACAAAACTGCCTATGAAAATATCGCTTTTGCTATGGAAGCCATCGGACGTACAGACAAAGAAGTCAAATCAGATGTTCCATATGTGCTAGATCTTGTCGGTTTAGGAGAAAAGATTTGGAATTTTCCTTATGAGCTTTCTGGAGGGGAAAAACAGAGAGTAGCTATAGCAAGAGCTATAGTCAACCAGCCAGATATCATCATTGCCGATGAACCAACAGGGAATCTTGATCCTGTTAATACCTATGAAATCATAAAGATACTGCAAAAGATAAATGAGTTAGGAACGACAGTACTTCTCACTACTCACAACAAAGGTGCAGTAGATGCAGTAGGTGGAAGAGTGATAACTATGGAAAAGGGTAAAGTTATACGTGACGATAAAGACGGAAAATATATTTTATAAAAACAACATGATATTTACATATATAAAAAGAATAATTCGTACAGGTTTCGTAAATTTTTGGAGAAATGGATTCCTTTCTTTTGCCGCTATTGTCGTACTAACCCTATCCCTAGTCTCTTTTGGAGCTTTGATCTTTGGTAGTGCGTTTAGTCGAGCACTTATAGCAGATGTAAAAAGCAAAGTAGATATAAATCTTTACTTTACTTTAAATGCTCTAGAACCAGACATTTTGGCCTTAAAGAAAACTATAGAAAAACTTCCAGAAGTTGATAAGGTTGAATATATTTCTAAAGAACAAGAGCTAGTAGATTTTAAAGAAAAATGGAAAGATAACAACCTCATCCTCCAAGGGTTGGAAGAAATAGGTGACAATCCTTTTCCTGCGGTTTTAAATATCAAGGCCAAGGAGCCATCTCAGTATGCAGGCATTGCAAATTTTCTAGATAGCAAAAGTTCTCTTTCTCAAAGTGGGGTGAGCATCATAGACAAGGTCAATTACAATCAAAACAAGCTAGTTATCGATCGTTTGGGTCGTATCATCCCAGTTGTTGAAAAAGCAGGAACTATCATTGCCGTCATACTTGTTATTGTAGCTATGATCATTACTTTCAATACGATTAGACTCATTATCTATACAGCAAAAGATGAAATCTCGGTTATGAAACTAGTGGGAGCATCGAACTCATACATCCGCGGACCGTTTGCAGTCTCTGGAATCATGTACGGTATATTTTCTGGAATACTTACCCTTATTGTTTTGGCAGTTTTTGCTTTTTATAGTGATGCTGCCATCATAAAGCTTTCTGGTGTAGAAGGTGTAAAGGATTTTGCTTTGGTTACAAATATTTTCTCAAATTATTTCATAAAAAACTTTGGACAAATATTCCTCATTATCATGGGTTCGGGTATAGTTTTGGGAGCAATATCTAGCTACTTAGCAGTGAGGAGATATCTCAATGTGTAAAGTGGACAGGCTCTTTTCCTTTGCTACAATAGGTAAATGAAAAAAAGAAAGCCAGTCCGAAAGAATATAAAGAAATCTATTTCCAAACAAAAGTTCAATCACAAGTATATTTTTGTCATCGGTGGAGTTATGTCTGGAGTTGGAAAGGGAATCGCAACTTCATCTCTGGGAACGATTCTCCAGTCAAAGGGCTACAAGGTAAATCTAGTCAAAGTCGATCCCTATTTAAATGTCGACGCAGGAACAATGAACCCCACCGAGCACGGTGAGGTTTTTGTTTTAAACTCTGGGCTAGAAACCGATCAGGATATGGGAAACTATGAGAGATTTCTACACCAAGATCTTTCAAACGATGACTATATGACCTCTGGTATGGTCTATAAACATGTTATAGACAAAGAGAGAGCTTTAGAGTATGCGGGGAAATTTGTCGATGCAGATCATATAAGAGAAGAGATAGTTAGAAGGATCAAACATGCCGCTACTGTCAACAAGTCAAATATTTCGATAATAGAGATTGGTGGAACTGTTGGGGATTATCAAAACGTGATGTTTATAGAAGCTGCTAGAGTTTTGAAATTCAAAAATCCTGGAGATGTGCAGTTCATCATGGTTTCCTATTTACCCATCCCAGGAAAAATAGGGGAGATGAAGTCAAAACCGACACAAAATGCTGTCAAACAACTCAATTCCTATGGAGTCCAAGCCGACTTTATCATTGCTAGAAGTGAATCACCGATAGATCACAAAAGAAAAGAGAAAATCGCTTTTACCTGCAATGTCCATCCAGAAAATGTTATCTCTGCTCCAGATATCGACAGTGTCTACGATGTCCCTTTAAATTTTGAGAGAGATAAGATCGGTGAGATCATCCTCGAAGCTCTCCATATTCCAAAGATGAAAGGAGCCCCTGGGCTTTCACATTGGAAAAAGTTTGCTCACGATATAAAAAATTTTACAAAAGAGGTCAATATCGCTATTGTGGGTAAATATTTTCATACTGGAGATTTTGTTCTTACAGATGCTTATGTTTCTGTTATTGAATCTTTAAAATATTCTGCTTGTGCAAACAAGGTTAAAGTAAAAATACATACGGTAAATGCTCTAGATTTTGAAACTGCAGATCCAGACTATTCTACCCTTGATCAATACGATGGCATTCTCGTTCCTGGAGGTTTTGGTGAAAAGGGAATAGAGGGAAAGCTAAATGTTATAAAATATGCTCGGGAAAATAGAATTCCCTATCTAGGTCTCTGTTATGGTATGCAACTCATGACTATAGAGTATGCTAGGAATGTTCTAGGTCTCGCCGGGGCTCAAACAGCTGAGATAGATCCCAAAGCTCCACACCTTGTGATCGATGTTATGCCAGATCAAAAAAGTAAAATTGCCTCAGGGGATTATGGAGGAACTATGAGACTTGGTTTGTATCCTACAAAACTTTTGAAGGGATCTGTTGCAGAGACAGCCTATGGGGTTTCTTCTGTAAAGGAGCGTCATCGTCATCGTTACGAGGTCAATCCAAAATATATAGAAAGATTGGAAAAAGGAGGACTGGTTTTTTCTGGTAAATCTCCAGATGGAACTCTCATGGAAATAGCAGAACTACCTCGTGGAGATGGAGAGAGGCAACATCCATTTTTCCTAGGCACTCAGTTTCACCCCGAGTTTCTCGCAAGGCCACTACGCCCACATCCGCTGTTTACAGAGTTTATAAAGGTAGCGGGGAAGAGGAGAGATAAAAAGAAGTTACACCTTGAATAATCTCTCAATTTAAGGTATTTTGTAGGGACATTGCCAGATCGTCTAATGGTAGGACCGCGCCCTCTGGAGGCGTGTATCTTGGTTCGAATCCAGGTCTGGCAGCAAATGAAAAACAAAACATGCATTACAGCGTGTTTTGTTTTTCATTCTGATGTATGATTTGGATGAGAAAGCCGGAGCGACATGAGTCCAGCAGGACGAATCGCGAGGCGGGCGATTGAGCACAATCGCCTACTGGGGTAGCGGAAATTTTCGAGCATCGGCGATTCAGCAGACGATTTAGCAAAATCGCCACTGGGCTCGTCCTGGGGGCGAGAAAATTATCCGTGACCGAATCCATGTCTGGCAGCCGATTTTTAAGCGTAAAAATCGCGTCGAGCAGAGCACTGCGAGAAGATGATTTACAATGTACCACCTCGCCGTTTTCGCCAAAATTCGGAGCGTCGCAAAGCGACGCAACAGGGGTTTCTGAGAGATAACGTCAAGGGTTTTTGAAATGTTTAACAGCGAGGTGGTACAACAAAGCCCACAACAGATCAAAAATGCGCACTACTTTAACTAAGGGAGATAATACAAAAATACTTTTTTTACTAAAAAAGCGTCTTGAAAAACATCTTGAGATATTACAGCGCACCCGACACAATAGGGTTTTATCAAAAGAAGAAAAGGAAATAAAGGAAGCTATTGAAGGTGATTTAGACGAGGTAGATAAGGCTATAGAAGAGCAA
>Ga0163144_10002569_pt1 | contig 41729 bp, 31 predicted proteins | sample OliLak19BULKMAT1_FD_123175 | JGI IMG/M metagenome (GOLD analysis project Ga0163144, IMG submission 123175) | Freshwater microbial mat bacterial communities from Lake Vanda, McMurdo Dry Valleys, Antarctica - Oligotrophic Lake LV.19.BULKMAT1 | ecosystem: Environmental > Aquatic > Freshwater >...
CTTAAAACTGCTAAGCATGATACTACACGGTGTAATATTTTAATAGCGATTATTGAAGCTGAAAGTGATGACGCTATTTGGCCAAAATACAACAAACAATTAAACGATATTGCAGAATCGAAATTAAAAATTACGAGCGTTAAAACCGCCGAATACAGCGTTTATAAAAAACACTATGCAAGCGCTCTCAATAACATGGGCTACTTTTATAACCGCGCGGGCAGTATTACCAAGGCCTTGATTTGTTATGGTAAAAGCTTGAAAATTGAAGAAGAAACTCGAAATAAAAAGGGCATTGCCACAACGTTAATTAACTTAGGTTACATTTATTTCGATCAAGGCAATGTGCCTAAAGCACTAGAATATTATTTCCGAAGTTTAAAAATACTAGACGCGTTGGGCGATAAAAGCGCAATTGCACTTCTGTTAAATAACATTGGTATTATTTATTCCGAGCAAGAAGACCTTCCCAAGGCTCTTGAATATTATGGTAAAAGCTTAACAATACGAGAAGAAATTCAGGATAAAAAAGGACTTGCAAATACTTTAAATAATATTGGCGCAATTTATGACAGTCAAGGTGATATTTTCAAAGCTTTGGACTACTATCTTAAAAGCTTAAAAATACGAGAGGAAATTAATTATAAAGACGGAATAGCATCCTCATTAAATAATATAGGAAACATTTATAAAAATCAAGGTGATATGCCAAAAGCCTTAATTCACTACATAAAAAGCTTAAAAATACAAGAAGAAATTGGCTATAAAAAAGGTGAAACTAATACACTGAGTAATATTGGGGCAATTTATTTTAACCAAAATAATTATAACAAAGCATTAACCTATTGTTCTAAAAGTATGACAATAGCTAAAGAATTGGGCTTTCCGGAAAATATAAAATATGCTGCCACTACTTTAACTAAAGTATACAAAGCTACTGGCGATTACAAAAATGCTCTATTAAATTACGAACTTTACATTCAAATGCGCGATAGCATAAGTAATCAAGAAACTAAAAAAGTCACTTTTAAAAGCCAATTAAAATACGAATATGAAAAAAAAGCCGCAGCTGATTCTGTTCATGTTTCGGAAGAAAAAAAACTAACAACCGTAAAACTAAAACAAGAAAAAACACAACGTTATTATTTATATGGTGGTTTAGGCTTAACAGTTTTATTTGGTGTTTTTATGTTTAATAGATTTAGAATTACTCAAAAGCAAAAAAACATTATTGATGAACAAAAAACATTAGTTGAAAATCAAAAACACATTGTGGAAGAAAAACAAAAAGAAATTTTGGATAGTATTCGTTATGCAAAACGTATACAAACTGCTTTTTTGCCAAGTGAAAAATATATCAACACACATTTAAAAACAAGTTAATGAAAACAATTATTTACGGTCTATTTATTATCTGCGCAAGTATTTATGCTCAAACAAGTGATATCGATTCGTTAACACTATTACTCAAATCCGCAAGCCACGACACAATAAAAATTAGATTATATCAACATCTATCGGAAATCGATACTGACGAAAAATTAGAAAAATATTCAGATAAATCGTCTGTTTTAATTAATAGCCAATTGACCATTTTGCCTAAAAATTCTAAAGCATATTTAAATATTTTATGCTTTAAAGCCGCCAATTTGGAAAATTTTGGTTTGGTAGAACAAAACAAAGGGCAACTTAGTAAGGCCATTGATTATCACTTTAAAGCACTAAAAATACGCGAATCAATAAACGATAAAAAGGCAACGGGTGCTTCTCTTCAAAACATTGGTCTTGTATACTCCACTATGGGCGAAATGGATAAAGCGCTAGAATTTTATGAAAAAAGTTATGCTTTATGTATAAAAATTGGGAGTAAAAAAATGGCAGCGTATTCATTAAATGGTATTGCGGATGTATGTCTTACTAGAAACGATTATAAAAAGGCGTTAGAGTTTTACTTAAAAAGTTTGGTTATGAAAGAGGATATTAACGATAAATATGGTATAGGATATTCCTTAAACAACATTGGTGTAGTATACAAAAAAATGGAAGAGATGGATTCGGCCATTTTTTATTTCAAAAAAAGTTTAGCCATACGCGAGGAAATAAATGACAGAAATGGGATTGTATATTCCTATATAAATATTTCACGAACTGCATTTGTACAAAATAATTTACAAGAAGCAAAACTTTATGGCGAAATGGCTTTTAAACTTTCCAAAGAAATAAGCTTTCCTAATATTATTAGATATTCTGCCGATGCACTTCAAAATATTTATGAAAAGCAAAAAAATTATCAAAAAGCTTACGAAATGCTTAAAGTTGCTAAAGAAATGGGAGAAATTATTGTAAATGATGATACAAAAAAAGAAATGTTAAGAAAAGAAATGGAGTATAATTATTTTAAAAAAAATATTGCCGATAGCATTATAGTTGTCGAAGAAAAAAAACTAACTACCGTAAAACTAAAACAAGAAAAAACACAACGATATTATTTATATGCTGGTTTAGGTTTAACCGTTTTATTTGGAATTTTTATGTTTAATCGCTTTAGAATTACCCAAAAACAAAAAAACATAATCAATGAACAAAAAACAATAGTTGAAAATCAAAAACACATTGTAGAAGAAAAACAAAAAGAAATTTTAGATAGTATTCGATACGCAAAACGGATACAAACTGCTTTTTTTCCAAGTGAAAAATACATTGAACGAATAATTAAAAAAAATTTTAAAAATTAGTTATATTTTTAAATTTAAAACAAAAGTCATATAATCTTGTAAAATAAGTGTAGCACTTATCATATCTACAGTTTTTTTATCCTGTCTATCTTTTTTTTTCAATCCACCTAAAAGCATAGTTTGTTGGGCTATGGCGCTTGTAAAACGTTCATCGTAACGTTCAATTTTTTTATTAGGAAATTTTTTTTGTAAATGAACAACAAATGGATCAATAAAACGAGCACTATCGCTTTTATTATTTTGTAATGTTTTAGGTTCGCCTACCACAATAATATCTACCACTTCGGCTTTAAAATAATTTTCTAAAAAAGTAATTACATCTTTGCTATGCACCGTTGTAAGCGAGTTGGCAATAAGTCTTAAATTATCAGTTACTGCAATGCCTACCCGTTTACTGCCGTAGTCTATTGCTAAAATACGCCCCATTAATTTTTAATTAATTTAAACGTTTTAATTCTATTATTTATTTTTAGTGTTATAAAATATATACCAATATTTAATTCATCTAAATTTATTGTAGAAGTGCCATTTGCAATTTCAAGCTGCTTAAACACAAGTCCTAAAGTAGTTGCAATTTGTAATAAAGCTGGTTCGCTATTAACCTCTAAAAATTCAATATTTATACTCGAATTAGTTGGATTTGGGTAAATTTTAAAAATATTTTCTAAAGTTCTTGTCTCTTTAACATCAACGGTACTAATAATATTTATATCATCAATAAAAATATTATTTCCCGAGCCATTTGCATCGCTTGTAAATTTAAATTTAAAATAAACTTTAGGGCTACCAATAACAGTGGTTAAATTTATTAGTTCATTTTTCCATTGCGAAGTTAAAGGATTTAAAAAAGCCATTGTTTGCAAACTACTTGTAGTATTTAAAGCACCACCACTTTTAGCATAAATACTTTGCCAACTTACACCACAATTATTTGACACATAAATGTTAAGCGAATCATCGTTTAAAATACTTTGTTGTATGTACGCGTATTTAAAATTTAATTGCGCGTTAGCACTATTTTGTAAATTATAAGCAGGGCTATAAAAAGATATAACTTCGCTCGGGTTATCAAAAAAATTATTTACCCAAATGCAATTATTTCCTGAACCTGCCGAAGCATTATAAGTTGCAAAACTACTACCATATTGTGGTGTTGTTTCAATCCAATTATTATCTGGAAAAATTCCAGTTTCAAAATCTTTAACAACATTCGCATTTCCACTTCCTAAACCAGCCAAAACAATAACGTTAGCTTTTGTAATAGAATCGGCACCAAAGCCATTACTAACTTTTAATTTTACGGTTGCTAAACCTGAATTGGTAAATGTTAAACTCGCATTTTGTAATGTTGATATATTTAATGCTAAACTACTACTCCATTTCCAGCTAGTTACAGGCGCGTTATAGCTATAATCAATAAATGCTAAACTGTTGCCCACACACGTAATTGGGTTAGTTGGCATATATTCGGCTTTTGGGACACATGCCGTATTTGGACTAATAATCCCAGTCGCAATTAAGTTAGCATTCGTCCATAAATTATTTCTTAAGCCAACAGAGCTATTTAGAGCATTTTGCATTCGGGTGCGCTGATCAACAGTAAACATATTTGAGCAGAAGGCATACTCCATAAAATTTTGAACATTTTCAACTATTCCTAATGTACAAATTGATGCATTTAAATTACAGGCAGAATTTCCCTGTGTTAATGGTGTGTCGTTTACACCATCATTTCCGCAAGCAACGCCTGGTTGATTTGTGTTTCCCCATGTGTGTTGCAAATTTAACCAATGACCTACTTCGTGCGTTAATGCCCTCGAAACTAATGTGTTTGCAGTACCAATACTGCCAACATATTGACTTAAAATAACAATAGCGTCCGCACTTGCGCTAACAGCACCAGGGTAATAAGCATAACCCGCAATGCCCGATGGCATAGTTTTTACAACGTATATGTTTAAATATTTTGATGCATCCCAAGTATATAAATAATTACTAAAATTTATTGTCCAATTAGTATTTTGGTCGTAATGGCGGGTAATGCCATTTGTACAATTGCCGTTAGGGTCTATTGTAGCTAATTTAAATTCGATATTACAATTGGCAGCTATATTTTTAAATGGCATAACTATATTTATAGTATCGGCATTTTTCTTTAAAAAATCGCGGCTTAAAATACTAATAGCATCATTAATTTGTGCGTCACTAATATTTTCGAAGCTACCATTATGTAAAACATGAAACACCACTGGAATGGTATAATTTGCAACAGACATGGCTTTATTTAAATTATAGGTTTGATTTGTTTCTGCATCTAACATTAATTTTTCAATATGGCTTTTTGCTGTTTTATCGTAATTAAATAAGTAATTTTGAGCTGAGATACTTCCACAATTAAATTGAGATTTAACACTTAAAAAATAAAAAAATAGTATTAAAATTATATATATTTTTTTCATTTAAATTTATTTTAATATTAAGCTAATATAATAAATTTTACTTTACTAAATTTACAAAGTATAATGAACAAAACTATTCAACAATTACAAATAGGTATTTTAGGTGGAGGGCAATTGGGGCGTATGATGCTTCAAAATGCAATTGATTTAAATTTAAATATTTCAATTTTAGATCCCGATAAAAATGCACCTTGCAAATATTTAGTTAAAAAATTTACATGCGGTAGTTTAACCGATTATGATAGCGTTTACGATTTCGGAAAAGATAAAGATTTAATAACTATTGAAATTGAAAACGTAAATATTGATGCTCTTAAAACGCTTGAAAAAGAAGGTGTAAAAGTTTATCCCCAACCACATATTATTGAATTAATACAAGATAAAGGCTTGCAAAAAATGTTTTATCAACGCAATAATATTGTAAGTGCTGATTTTTTTTTAGTTGAAACGAAATCGCAAATAAAAAAGTATGCCGATTTTTTTCCATTTTTCCAAAAGCTTCGTAAAGGTGGCTATGATGGTAAAGGTGTTGTAAAATTAGTAAGTCCTCATCATTTAGAAAAAGCTTTTAACGAGGCCAGTGTTTTAGAGCGTTTTGTAGATTTTGATAAGGAACTTTCTGTAATTGTTGCAAGGAGTGAAAGCGGCGAAGTAAAATGTTTCCCTGTTGTTGAATGCGAATTTAATACTGAAGCCAATTTGGTTGAATTTTTATTTTGTCCTGCTAACATTAAAAAATCAGTAGAAAAAGAAGCTTTAAAAATTGCTATACTTCTCGCTGAAAAGTTAGGAATTATAGGGCTTTTAGCCGTTGAGTTTTTTTTAACAAAAGATGGTAATCTATTAGTAAACGAAATTGCACCTCGCCCCCACAACAGCGGTCATCATACCATAGAGGCAAATATTACCTCGCAATTTGAACAACATTTGCGCGCTATTTTAAATTTACCTTTAGGCGATACAAGCAGCATAAAAGCAGGCGTAATGGTAAATTTACTCGGAGATTTTAGTTACGAAGGTGTAGCCATTTACCAAGGTATTGAAGATGTACTTAAGTTTAGCGGTGTTTATTTACATTTATACGGCAAAGAAAAAACAAAACCTTTTCGCAAAATGGGTCACGCTACCATTGTTGACGATGATATAATAAAAGCCAAGCAAAAAGCAAAAATGGTAAAAAATACCTTAAAAATTATTGCATAATTTAATTTTTTAGAAATGGAAAAACGTTTATGTCCTGAGTGTGGCGAAGTTTTAAAAGGACGAATAGATAAAAAATTTTGTAGCGATTTATGTCGTAATGCTTTTAATAATAAGCTAAACAGCGATACCAATAACTATGTTAGAAACATAAATAATAGTTTACGCAAAAATCGTAGAATATTAGAAGAAAATTTAGTTGGCGATACAACAAAAATTTCTAAACAAAAATTAATTGATAAAGGTTTTAATTTTAATTTTTATACCAATCAAAACCTTACAAAAAATAACCATACTTATATATTTTGTTACGAATTTGGATACCTTCATTTAGAAAACGATTACGTTTTAATTGTAAAACGGAAAACCGATTAATAAAAATTTTAGTTTTAATTTGTGGTTTAAAAAATCACATGGAGTTTTAAATGGTGCAACAAACAGACATAATTGATTTTGAAAATACAGTAAAAAAATATTTACCATTTACGCCTAATGCCGACCAAACAATAGCCATTAATAAAATTTGTAAATTTATTTTTAATAAATACGAGCGCAGTGTTTTTATTTTAAAAGGCTATGCGGGAACAGGTAAAACAAATTTAATTTCAGCATTTACAAAAGCATTACCCGCTATAAAATGGAAAAGTGTTTTATTAGCACCAACAGGTAGAGCAGCTAAAGTGTTAAGCAGTTATTCTCAAAAACCTGCACATACCATTCATAAAAGAATATTTAAAAAACAACTAGGTGCCGATGGTGTAATAAATTTTACACTATCAGAAAATTTACATAAAAATACTTTGTTTATTGTTGACGAAGCGTCGATGATAAGTGCTGATAGTGGTAGCGGGCAACAATTATTTACTAATTTATTAGAAAATTTATTTGAATATGTGTATAGTGGTACTAATTGTAAACTTATTTTAATTGGTGATACTGCTCAGTTACCGCCAGTAGGAAGTAACGATAGCCCAGCTTTAAATCCAAATTATTTAAAAAGTACATTTTATTTAAATATTTTTTTGTTCGAATTAAAAGAAGTGGCTCGTCAACGTTTAGAAAGTGGTATTCTATTAAATGCAACAAATTTACGAAACACCTTAACTGATGCACAATTTTCCATACCAAAATTAATTTGTACGCAAGATTTTGTAAAATTAAGTGGAGAAGAATTAGAAGATGCCATTAATAGTTCGGTGAGTGAGTATGGCGAAGAAAATGTTGTAATTATTGCCAGAAGCAATAAAAATGCAAATTTGTACAATCAAAATTTTAGAAACAGAATAAAATATTTTGAAGACGATTTATGCACAGGTGATAAATTAATGATTGTAAAAAATAATTATTTTTGGTTACCAGAAACAAGCGGTGAATCAGGTTTTATTGCCAATGGCGATATGGCAGAAATTACAAAAATTATTAAACGTGAAACTAATTATGGTTTTAATTTTTGCGAATGCGTTTTAAATTTTATCGATTACCCAAACTTACCACCACAACAAGTAAAATTAATTACCGATTGTTTAACAACCGATAGCCCAGCACTAACTATTGAAGAACAAAAAAAATTATTTAATGCCGTTTTAGCCGATGCTAGTCATGAACCATCGCGTACTTTACGAATGAATTACGTTAAAATAAGCCCATATTACAATGCCCTTCAAGTAAAATTTAGTTACGCAATTACCTGTCACAAATCACAGGGCGGCCAATGGCCAATAGTGTTTATAGACCAAGGTTTTTTAAGTGATGAAAATGTAGATGTAGGTTTTGTCCGTTGGCTATATACAGCCATAACGCGTGCTACCGAAAAAGTATATTTAATTAATTTTAATGAAGTGTTTTTTGAGCAGTTTAAATAGTTAAAAAATTGCTCTAAACAATAAAAACAAACCTCCAGAAAGAACCACAGTAACTGGCAATGTTAATACCCAAGCTAATAAAATATTTTGAATAGTTTTTTTCTGTAAATTTTTTAAGCCCTTTTTAGCTACCATTGTACCTGCAATAGCCGATGATAATACATGCGTTGTAGATACTGGTAAATGCAAGCCAGTACTTAAAGCAATGGTACTCGATCCTACAATTTGCGCTGCAGCACCTTGAGCATAACTCATACTTTGTTTACCAATTTTACTACCAACAGTTTCAACAATGCGTTTCCAGCCAACCATTGTTCCTAAACCTAAGGCAATAGATATTACTATCTTTACCCAATTTGGGGCAAAATCGGTAGCTGATTTAAACGTTGTAATATTTATATTAATAATTTCAACATCTTTTTCTGATAGTGATAAATTACCTTCTTTACTTAATTTTTCAAAGTTCTTTGAAAGTATTATAATATTTTTTCGTAATTCAACTTTTTCAGTATTCGATAAATCGTCAACCACCTTTTTACCCTCTGTGATAATTGCAATGGTACTTGCCGAACTTTGCACTTTGTGATACCACTCAATATCAGCTTTTTGAGCTAAACGCGCAGTATCTGCTTGATTAATAAAATATTTAGTTGCTGTAACACTTGCTGTAACTTGGCTTAGCTTAACATCAGGATTAATAACAAAACTTTTTGGTATAAAAACAATTAATACTAACATCATTAAACCAATTCCTTTTTGCCCATCGTTACTGCCGTGGGCAAAACTAACTAATCCGCAACAAAAGGTTAGTAGCACCCTAATCCAAGTAGGCGGTGTTTTACCAGGTATTGGCTCTTTGTAAATAGCTTCATTTTTAATAAATCTTTTAAAAACATACATTAAAAAAATAGCAATTGCAAAACCAAAAATTGGCGAAAATAAAAGTGCTAAACCAATTTCTTCGGCTTTACCCCAATTAACCGAATTTTTACCAGTAACAATATACAATGCAATGCCAATTCCTAAAATGGCCCCAATTAAAGTGTGAGAAGATGAAGCTGGTAAACCAACAAACCAAGTACCAAAATTCCAAATAATTGAAGTTAAAAGCACTGCTAAAATCATACTAACACTGTGGCTAATATTGCTATCAACCAACACTTCGGTTGGTAATAAATTTACAATACCCATTGCCACGCCAATACCGCCCACTAATACGCCAGTAAAATTACAAATACCACTAATTACTACAGCTATTGTTGGCTTTAGAGAGTTGGTATAAATAACAGTAGCAACTGCATTTGCTGTATCGTGAAAACCATTTATAAATTCAAAAACTACTGTAAGTAAAATACAGAAAATTAATAAAACTGTTAAACCGGTACTTAAATCGAACATAAAAAAGTATATAGCTTGCAAAACTATATTTTTAAGAAACAACCTTTGTTAACTTAAGGTTAAGAACGTGGAATAAAAAGTCCTTTTTTGTCGAAAATAATTTTTGATAAATCTAAATTAATTTAAAAATTAATGCCATTTAGTTTATTAATTTCTTTTTGATAATCGTTTATAGGAAAATAACCAAACTCTTTAATAATTTTATAGCCATTACCACTTAATTCAAATAAAATAAAATTTTTAATTTTAGCTTCAGGTTTTTCTTTTATATATTGGTATAAGGGTCGTGCAAGTGGATACTCGCCCTTAACAACTAACGATATCTCTAGCGGAGAGATTGCTTGATGTGAGGCATCGATACTTAATGGCATACTCCATACTTTGCCGCTTGGCTTTCCATTATTATCTAAAATATAACCTAAGCCACTGTAGCCAATACCACTAATATCTTTACTAACGGCAGCAATAATTTCTGCACTTTCTTTAAACGTTTTTACACCATCGGCATATTTTACAATATTAAATTTATTTTTTAAAAATGCTTGCGTACCCGAGGTAGAATCGCGACCATAAACCGTTATAGCTTTATCTGGCCCGCCAACTTCTTTCCAGTTTTTTATATTACCCGACAGTATTTTCCCAACTTCATCAATTGTTAAACTATCAATTCCTAATTTAGAATGTGTAACTATTGCAATGGCATCTACAGCAAACATAATTGGAATTAGTTGCATTTTTTTAGATGTAGCTATTGCCTCTTCCTCAGTAGTAATTGAGCGCGAAGCATTGGCTATTTGAGATTGTTCGCTTAAAATATCCTCAAAACCAACGCTTGTGCCGCCACCCTGTACATTAATTTTAATAAGTGAATCATTACTACAATAGGCTTCAGCTAATTTTTTTACTATTGGTAATTCGGTGTCAGAGCCTGAAATATTAATTTGGTTAGGATTATTTTCTAACTTGTTTTCGTTAGTTGATTGTTTACATGCATTTAGAAGTAAAACAAAAATTAGCAGAGTAATTATTTTTTTTATCATAATATTTGCCCAAAAGTAGAAAATCTTATACAAATTGTAGTTTATGTAATTGTTATCAATTTATGTAAATATTAATATTTTGTTTAAATTTTATAAATAACTTTGATAGATAAAGTAATAAAATATGACTAAAAAAATTGTAAATGTTGGAAATGTGCCTTGTGGAAGCAAAGATCTTTTTTTAATTAGTGGTCCTTGCGTTATTGAAGATGAGAAAATAATGATGCAAACTGCTGAAAAATTAAAAGAAGTTGGCGAAAAATTAAATATTAAAATAATATATAAATCTAGTTTTTTAAAAGATAACCGCAGTAGTTTAACCTATTATGATGGACCAGGATTAGCAGCAGGAATAAAAGTTTTAGCTAAGGTTAAAGAGCAATTTGGGTTTCCGGTTTTAACCGATATTCACGAAAGTACTCAAGCCGCTGCAGCTGCCGAAGTGTGTGATGTATTGCAAATACCCGCTTATTTATGTATGCAAAGCTCATTATTAGTAGCAGCCGCAAAAACAGGTAAAGTTGTAAATATTAAACATGGCCAATTTTTAGCACCTGATAATATGAAACACCCATTACAAAAATGTATTGATAGCGGTAATGATAACATTATTTTAACCGAACGTGGATATACTTTTGGATATAATGATTTAATTTTAGACCCTCGTAGTTTTTACCACATGAACCTTTTAGGTTACCCTGTAGTGCACGATATTACCCACTGTGTGCGTAAATATGGCATACCAAGTAGCGATGCTAAGGGCGGCGCTCGCGAATTTTTACCTGTACTAAGTCGCGCTGGTGTAGCAAGTGGTGTTGATGGCGTGTTTATTGAAACACATCCAGAACCCTCAAAAGCTATGTGCGATGCGGCATCTCAATTATGCGTATATGATTTAGAAGAGTTTTTAAAACCATTAATTGAAATTCATAATTTGGTAAATAGTTACCTGTAATTAAGAAAATCTACAAATGCATAGCCGTTTTTTTAGCTAATAATTGTTCTTCAGTTTCAACAACATCTTCATCTAAAATACAGCAATCAACTGGGCAAACTGCTGCACATTGTGGCTCGTCGTGAAAGCCCTTGCACTCGGTGCATTTATCTGAAACTATAAAGTAAACATCCATACTTTTTGGCACTTGCGGGTCATTAACATCAACTTCTAAACCACTATTATGCCCCTTAAATATTCCTTTTACGCCAGTACCATCAGCAAAACGCCATTCTGCGCCACCTTCGTAAATTGCGTTATTTGGACATTCAGGTTCGCAAGCGCCACAATTTATACACTCATCTGTAATTTTAATTGCCATTTTATACTTAATTTTGATAAAAAATAGAGTGCAAATATACTACCATTTTTTATGATATTAAAACAAAGAATAAGTGCATTTGTTCAAGTTGGACTTTTTATAAGCCGACACTTGGAAAATAATTATAATTCTACCGAAACCCAATTACACCAAGGTTTAGATAAATTAATAGAAACGGCAAATACCTACAATAATTGGTTTATACCGCAGTTTGTAAATACCGCCATTGCCAATATTGGTAAAATGTTGCTTGAAGAACAATTAACTAAATTTTGTCTTTCAATTCCAAACGAAATAGCCCAAACTGATGAAAAAACCGTAGCCATAATTTGTGCTGGAAACATACCTATGGTAGCCTTTCACGATATATTATGTGTATTATTAAGCGGACATAAAGTTTTAATAAAACTTTCGAGCGACGATGATGTGTTGTTACCTTTTTTCTTAAAATTATTAATACATTATGAGCCAAATTTTGAAAGAAATATTTTGATTGCTCATGGCAAATTAGCAAATTTTGATGCAGTAATTGCTACTGGAAGCAATAATACTAGCAATTATTTTAATTTTTATTTTTCAAAATATCCACATATTATTCGCAAAAACCGCACCTCTATTGCTATTTTAACTGGAAACGAAACTAACGTGGATTTTAAAAATTTAGCCAACGATATTTTTTTATACTTTGGTTTAGGATGCCGCAATGTTAGTAAATTATTAGTGCCAAAAAATTATAATTTTAATTTATTTTTTGAATCGATTGTAGATTTTGGCTTTGTGATTAACAATAATAAATACGGCAATAATTACGATTATCACCGAGCTATTTATTTGCTAGAACAGTTACCGTTTTTGGATAATAATTTTTTAATGATAAAACAAAATACTGATTTGCATTCGCCAGTAGGGGTTTTATATTACGATTTTTTCGAATCTCAAAACGAAATCATAAACTATTTAACCCAAAATACTGAGCATATACAATGCGTTATAGGTAAAAATTACATTCCTTTTGGTTTTGCACAACAACCTGTTATTACCGATTTTGCAGATAATGTAAATACATTAAAATTTTTACTAAATTTATAACGTGTTAACTAAAAAGTATTACATCCTTTTTTTAATTAGTATTGCAGTGTCTGTTTTTAAGGCACAAATACCTACTGCAACTATATTAACACCTACAACCACTTTATGCAGCGATAAAGCGTTTACATTTTTAACAAATACCACAAACACTCCAACAGCTTATAGTTGGTCGGTTTCGCCAGCTAATTCGGTAGGCATTTTTCCAAATTTAAATGGTCAGGCTATCGTTCTTACATTTTCTAATTCTGGTATTTTTGTAGTTAGTTTAAATGTAGCTAATGCTAGTGGAAGCACAACAACTTCGCAAACTCTAACAATTAATAAGTCTGCTAAAGCATTGTTTAATGCAAGTTTAAATAATGTTGGTTTTCCTAATCAATTAAATTTAACAAATTATTCAAGCAATGCCTTAAGTTATAACTGGCTATTTAGCGATGATGCAACAATTTATTCAACAACAAACATCCTTAAAAGCTATATCACAAGTGGCTCTTACAGTGTTACGCTAATAAGTTTTGGCATAGTGGGTTGTAACGATACCTCAGGCTACGCGTTCAGAATAAGTGATAGTAGCAGTTTTTATTTACCAAATATATTTTCACCCAATAACGATAATGTAAATGATATTTTTAAACCAGTTGCTCAAGGTATAAAAGAGTTGCACGTATGGATTTATAACCGTTATGGTGTTATTATTTACGATTGGGATAAACCAAAAGGATTTTGGGATGGTTATACAACTAGTGGTTTGCCTTGCGATGCTGGTATTTATTTTTGTGTTGCAGAAGCGCTTGGGTTTGATAATAAAAGCTATAAATTAAAAGGAAATGTAACTTTAGTTAAATAGTTTAAAAAATAAAAATCTTATAGTTTTTGAATTTTAAAAATTCATTCCCTCATTCAAAACCATAGTTTACTCAATAATGTTAAAAATTTAACATTTGTATTTTAAAACTTGCCAATAAAAAACTATATTTGCAAAAATAATCATTTAAAATCTTATCCCATAGAATAGACATTTACTAGCAATTTTTAAGTTTAACCAAGCAAGTAAAAAATATGTCTATTCAAACATTAAATGATAATGAGTTAGTACAACTCTATATGGGTGGTAACGAAAATTCTTTAGCAGTTTTATTACAACGCCACAAACGAAAAATATTTTCGAGTATTGTAATTGTTGTAAAAAATAATGCCTTAGCCGAAGATATTTTTCAAGATACCTTTTTTAAGGTAATACAAACTCTTAAACGCGGGCATTATAGCGAGGAGGGTAAATTTTTGCCTTGGGTAATTCGTATTGCGCGTAATTTAATTATCGATCATTTTCGCCGTATTAAAAAAATGCCGCCAACTCCTGTTTATATTAACGAAGAAGGCGAAGAAGTTAGCGTATTTAATACTTTAGCTAGTGATGCCGATATAGCTCAAACTGCACACGAACAAGCTAAATTTAAACACAGCATTCGCAATTTAATTAGCGAATTACCACCCGACCAACGCGAGGTTGTGCTAATGCGCACCTATTACGATATGAGTTTTAAAGAAATTTCAGAATTTACTAACGTATCTATCAATACCGCTTTGGGTCGCATGCGCTATGCTTTATTTAATCTTAAAAAAATGATTGAGGAGCGTAAATTAGAAATGGTAGTAAGATAATTAGGTATTTTAAATCCTATATTATTAAAAAAACCGTCTTAATTTTAAGACGGTTTTTATTTTTTATTTCAATAACTCTCTTGCTATTACCAGTTTTTGAATTTCGCTAGTGCCTTCGCCAATGGTACATAATTTGCTGTCGCGATAATATTTTTCAACTGGAAAATCTTTAGTATAACCATATCCTCCAAAAATCTGAACGGCCTCTGTGCTTACTTTTACACACATTTCGCTGGCATAATATTTTGCAATAGCACCCTCAGTAGTTACTTTTTTATGATTATTTTTTAAATCGGCTGCTTGAAAAGTTAGCAACTCGGCGGCATCGTATTCAGTTGCCATATCGGCTAATTTAAAGGCAATACCTTGAAAATTTGCGATTGGTTGGCCAAATTGCTGACGTTCTTTTGCATATTTTATGCTTGCATCTAAGGCTCCTTTTGCAATACCTAAACTTAAAGCAGCAATACTAATGCGTCCGCCATCTAATATTTTCATTGCTTGAACAAAACCATCGCCCACATTACCTAATATTTGTGATTTATGTACGCGACAATTTTCAAAAATTAATTCGGCGGTTTCGCTGGCACGCATCCCTAGCTTGTTTTCTTTTTTTCCGCCACTAAAGCCTGGTGTAGTGCGCTCTACAATAAATGCAGTTATACCGTGACTATCTAATAATTCGCCAGTACGAACCAAAACAACAGCTACATTGCCAGTAATACCATGTGTTATCCAATTTTTAGTGCCGTTAATTACCCAATAATCACCATCTTGTTTAGCTACACATTGCATACGCATTGCGTCACTACCAGTATTCGCTTCTGTCAAACCCCAAGCACCAATCCATTCTGCGGTTGCTAATTTTGGTAAATATTTTTTCTTTTGTTCTTCATTACCAAATTGTAAAATATGCCCTGTACATAAACTATTATGTGCAGCCATAGATAAAGCAATCGAACCGCAAATTGCTCCTAATTCGGTAATGGCAGTTACATATTCTGTGTAACTAAACCCCGATCCACCATATTCGGTTGGTACTAAAACGCCCATTAAACCTAATTCACCCAATTTTTTAAAAACCTCTATAGGAAATTCTTGCGATTCGTCCCATTCCATCATTTTTGGATAAATATGTTCTTTACCAAATTTGCGAATCATATCCGCAATCATAATTTGATTTTCGTTTTTTGCAAAACTAATTGCGCTGTTTTCTAATACTGTACCAGACATTGTATGTTATTTGAGTGATTAATTAATTTATTTCTTCCTCCTAAAAATTCTAAACCTATTACAAAGGTAAAACCTAAAACGTTAGCTCCCAATTTTTTAACAAGGTGTGCAGCCGCTTCAGCAGTACCACCTGTTGCTAATAAATCGTCGTGAATAATAACATTCCAACCCTCTTCAAGGGCACCTTCGTGAATTTCGATGGTGGACGAACCGTATTCTAAATCGTATTCATATTTTATTGTTTTGTATGGCAATTTGCCAGCTTTACGAATTAAAACAAACGGAACGTTTAATTTGTTCGCCACTAAAAAGCCAAATAAAAAACCTCTACTTTCAATGCCAACAATAGCGTCGGGTTTTGCATCTAATTTGTCAATAAAAGCATCTACAATTTCTGAACATAAGGTTTGATTGTAAAAAATAGGCGTTATGTCTTTAAACATTATACCTGGTTTTGGAAAATCAGGCACATCTCGAATTGTATCTTTAATAGATTGTTCTAAGGTCATTTACTTTACAAACCTAATTAAAATTTTAAATTATTGCTATTGGTTTAAATAATTATTTACAGCTTTCTCTATATCGTTTAAAATTCCTCCATAATCAGCTTTAACAAATTTGTTGCCTGTTACTTTTTCAAATAATTCAATATATCGGTTACTAATTTCTGTTACCCATTCATCGCTCATTATTGGTATTGTTTGCCCATCTTTACCTTGAAATCCATTTTCTATTAACCAACGGCGTACAAATTCTTTACTTAATTGTTTTTGCTCTTCTCCTTGTTGCTGGCGTAATTCGTATCCTTCTAAATAAAAATAACGACTACTATCAGGAGTATGAATTTCGTCCATTAAGATTATTTCGTTATTAAATAAACCAAATTCATATTTTGTATCTACTAAAATTAAGCCCATTTTATTGGCTATTTCTTGTCCGCGGGCATAAAGTGATAAAGTATATTTTTCTAATTGCTCATAATGTTCTTTACTTACAATATCTTGTTTTATAATTTCTTCTTTGCTAATATCATCATCATGTCCTTCGCTAGCTTTGGTAGTAGGGGTAATTATAGGCGTCGGTAACTTATCATTTTCTTTCAACCCGTCTGGCAAAGTTACACCACACAATGTTCGCAATCCGTTATTGTAAGTCCGTGCAGCATGTCCGGCCAAATAACCACGCACTACCATTTCTACTTTAAAAGGCTGGCATTGTTTGCCAATAGTAACGTTTGGGTGCGGAGATGCTAATAACCAATTGGGAACAATATCTTTGGTTGCATTTAAAAATATTGCTGCAATTTGGTTTAGTACTTGACCTTTGTATGGAATGCCTCTTGGTAAAACCACATCAAATGCGCTAATACGGTCGCTGGCAATCATTATTAAAATATTATTTTCTAAAGTGTAAACATCACGTACTTTGCCTTTGTAATAAGCAGTTTGTTTGGGAAATTTAAAACTAGTATCTGTTAAAGTCATTTTTTAGATTTATAATTTTTTCATTAAGAATGTTTTTAGAAAAACCATATTTTTTATTTCACATCTTCCATCTTAAATTTCCTTATCCTTTATAATATTCTTTCTCAACTCAACTGGATTGCGGTTTTTACGAATACGTAAGTTTATTAATTCAATTGCAAAGCTAAATGCCATTGCAAAATAAATATAGCCTTTAGGTATATGAATTTCTTCTAAATGAACCCCTTCAACCACCAACAAAACTGCAATTAATACTAAAAACGATAAAGCTAAAATTTTAAAAGTTGGATGTTTTTCAATAAATGCCGAAATTTTGGGTGCATAATAAAACATTACAGCCATACTTATAATTACAGCTGTTGCCATTGTTACAATTTCGCGCGCCATACCAATTGCAGTTATTACACCATCAACGCTAAATACAATATCTATTAATAAAATTTGTATCATAATGGATTTAAAACCTTTTTTTAAATTTTTTTGTGCAGTATGCCCCTCTTCATTAGCCCCCTCCAATTTGTTATGAATTTCTAAAGTGCTGTTTACCAACAAAAATAACCCTCCAGCTAACATAATAATATCTTTTAGTTGAACCGGATGATTAATTAGAGTAAAAATTACTTGATCGCCTTTTATTAAAAATACCAAGGTAAATAATAAAATAACACGCATAAAAATGCCAACCACCATCCAAATAAAACTTGCTTTTTTGGCCTGATCTTTTGGCAAGCGTGCTAAAACTATTGATACAAAAATTACATTGTCTATGCCCAACAAAACTTCCATTAAGGTTAAGCTTAGTAGGCTTAATAAGCCATTTAGAGTAAGTAGATGTTCAAACATATTTAAAATTATTAATCTGTATACGAAACTTTTACATTAAAATCTGCACCACCCCCACCTTTGCCACTTGTTCTATGCCACTTTGCAAATGCTTTTACTTTAAAAAACGATTGCGTGCTCACACTTCCAGAGTAACAAAATTTTGTAATTTCCATTTCATCCATTAAACATTCTAAGCTAATAAAAAAATCTTTATTGGTGTGAATATTGTAATCTCGAATAGGCAAAGTAAATTGGCCATTTTTTATACCTACTTTAAAAATTATTGCTTTTTTTAGTAAGGTTGGTCCAACCCAATCGTCTCCAACCCATTTTGGCGCGTCCTTTGGAGGATCGATACGTTCGTATAAATTTAGACGAAATCGTAACGAATCGTTATACTTATTTTGAATTACGTAAAAACTAAAATTCTCCATTAAAACATTTTTTTTATTTTTCACCAAAATGGCAGCTTCCGAGCCTTTCCAATTACCTTCAATATCAGCAAAACCAGTGCAATTATTTTTTGTATAATCGGTGGTACCTAATGTTTTGTATTTTACTTTTTTCGATTTTATTACGACCTCCTCTAATTGAGTAGGTATATTTTTTAAAGTTATTTTTTTATCACTTTGTTTAATAAATTCTGATACTAAAAATACTAACGGTTTGTAGCCAATACTAAAAATTTTAATACTATCATTTTTATAAAAAGCAGCTAAAATAAATTCAAAATTTCCATTTTCATCGCTCAAAGTACCCACATTTTTTCCAATAATACCAATACTTGTAAAAGGCACTCCTTTTTCGGTTAAGGCATCAATAATTATTCCCTTTACGGTAGTTTGGCTATTTTGTTTTAATAAACTAAATATAAAAATTATAGTAAATAAACGACTTAACTTCATTTGCTAAAAATACTAAACCTTAACTACTTTTATTAGTATCTTTGTAAATAAATTTTATAAAATGAACTTAACCGAAATCCCTTATATTATTTATGCTGAAGAAACGCCAAATCCATCAAGCATAAAATTTGTTGCCAATAAATTGTTATTGGTAAGTGGCGCAACAGCTGAATACACAGCCGTAGCCGAAACTACCTTTGCACCCATAGCCAAACAATTATTTCAATTTCCGTTTGTAAAAAGTATTTTTATTGCAAGTAATTTTATAACCATTTCAAAACACGATAACGTTGTTTGGGAGGAAATAAGAGACGAAATTCGTGTATTTATTACTAATTATTTAAATGCAGGCAATGCAATTATTGAAAAACTACCCGAAAAATTAGTAGCGAAAGATTCAAGTTTTAAAGAAACAATTTCGGTAAATACCCAGCACGCTGCACCAACAAACGATGTTGAAAATAAAATTATTGAAGTGTTAGAACAATATATTCGCCCAGCCGTAGAAAACGATGGCGGACAAATTACATTTAAAGAGTTAAAAGACGGAATAGTTACCGTGCAATTACGTGGTAGTTGCAGCGGTTGCCCTAGCAGCACTATGACCCTAAAAGCCGGGATTGAAGCACTTTTAAAACGTTTATTGCCCGATGATGTTAAAGAAGTTGTGAGCGAAGCTTTATGATAGTTTTAACGTTAAGTTGTTAGTTTTTAATTAATTTTAATGCCTAATTTAAAATTAATCCTCAAAAACTAAATATTAAAATAATGCAAAAGCTCCCTTTCGACCTAATATATATGGAATTGGCTGAGAAATTAGCTACCCGTTCACATTGTGTAAAAGCCCAAGTTGGTGCAGTTCTTACAAAAGATACTCGGATAATTTCTTTAGGTTATAACGGTCCGCCAGCTGGTACTCACAATTGCGATATCGATTTTCCTATCGAAGGATGCCCCAGAGACAGCAAAGGAAGTTGTTCTTTGGCTCTTCATGCCGAACAAAACGCCATTTTATACGCCGCTAAAAATAATGTAAGTATGCAGGATGCAACTTTATATGTTACACTTTCGCCTTGTATTTCATGCGCACGAGTAATTTATACAACGGGTATTAAAAAAGTTTACTTTATGCACAGTTACGCTAAATTTAAAGGGTTAAAAAACGACGAAGGAGTTGATTTTTTGCGCAAATTTGGAGTAGAAGTTATAGAATATAAAAAAGAAAATGTGGTTTAAAAATAAACTGTTTTTTTTAGATGATTGGCATCCGTTCCCTCCTTGTGAGAAGGAGAAAAGGAGAGGTTTTTTTAAAACTAATTATGCAAAAAAAATAGTTTATTTTATTTTAATTTTTTCTATATCATTTTCAACTTTTTCGCAAGATAAAAAAGGAACTGGGCCCAAAGAAAAATCTGTATCAGGCCAGCGTAAAATAGAAAAAGCTCTTCGTAAAGAAGCTCGCGAAAAACGCCGAAAAGAACGTGCCGAACGCAAAGCTATAAAAGCTTACCACAAACGCCTTCAAACCAAAAAAGTTCGTAAACGAATGAAGAGCAGCAAACGCACTGCTATCCTTCATAACGAAAACCGTCGCGAACCTTTTTATAAACGTATGTTTAAAAAAAAGAAAAAAACTTAGTTCTTAATTTAATTGTAATTCTTAAAGTATTAGTAATAAGTGTTCAAATAATTCCTTTCAAAATTTTTAATTTTTAATTTATAATTGAATTAACCACTTATTTTCTAAAACGTGCCACTTATAAAATTACCACTACCACTTTTTTAATGTTAAGTTAATTTTAACACTTTTTGCCTAACTTTACTATATAGTTAAGGTTTGTTAACAGCCTTGTTAAAGTTTAAGATGTTAAAAATGAACAACATAAAAAAAAATACTCACTTTTTTTTGCATTATAGCGTTGGTGTTTATACTTTTAGTGCTTTCTATTTAAAAAGAATTTAAGTTAATTTAACAATATGATTAAAAAATTATACCTTTCAGTTATTGCAGTTGTTTTTGTAGGGCTTGGTGCTTTTGCTCAAAATGGGGCAATAAAAATTTTATTACAAGATAAAGCAACCAAAGAAGCTATACCTTTTGCCAATGTGGTAGCTTACCAAGATGGTGTGCAAGTTGGAGTGGCCACTACTAATATGGATGGTGAGTGTTTTATTAAACCTTTAAACCCAGGTAAATACACTGTTAAAGGTGTTTATGTTGGTTACCAAGCTGCCGAAGTTAAAGATGTACAAGTAGGTGAAGGTAAAACTGCTTACGTTACTATTGGTTTATCAAATGGTGAAGGAGTTAAGTTAGATGAAGTTGAGGTTGTTACATATCAAGTGCCTTTAATTGATCCAGATACAAAATCTGGACAAACCGTTACCCGCGAAGATTATCAAAATTTAGCTACAAAAGATGTTAACTCGGTTGCTGCAACTACAGCTGGTGTTTACCAAGCCGATGAAGGAAAAGAAGTAAACGTGCGCGGCGCTCGCTCTGGCAATACAACTTATTTTGTTGATGGTGTAAAAGTATTCGGTACTCCTAATTTACCTCAACAATCTATCGAACAATTAAACATAATTACGGGTGGTGTGCCAGCTATGTATGGCGATTTAACATCTGGGGCTATTTCTATTTCAACCCGTGGACCTCAATCAAAATATTTTGGTGGAATTGAATTAATTTCATCGCAATTAACCGACCCTTACGGTTATAACTCTTTAGGTTTTAGTTTTGGCGGACCCCTTTACAAAAAGAAGGATTCAACGAAACGTACTGTTTTAGGTTTCTTTTTATCTGGGCAAGGTAATTTAATTAAAGAACCAAGTCCTTCATTTATTCCAATTTACGTTTTAAAAGAAGATAAATTACAAGAAATAAAAGATGCGCCTTTACGACCTTCACCGTCTGGGACTGGTTTTATACGTTCATCCGAATTTGTAACAAGAGATGACATGGAGGCACAAAAAACACGTCCTAATGCACGGTCTCGTTCATTATCAATTAATGGTAAAGTTGATTTTGCACCAACTGCTAATACAAACATTAGTTTAGGTGGTTTTTACGAATTTGCTGATAATCTTAACGCTGGTGTAGGCAATCAGGTTTTTAATTCAGTAAATAATTCAGTTTCAAACAGCCGGAGCTCGCGAGTAAATTTAACACTTACGCAAAAATTTGGCAACTCTAATACAAGTAAAGATAAAGCACAATCTATTATTACAAATCCATTTTTCCGTTTTTTAATTAGTTACGAAAACTTTTTAAATCAAACCTTTAGTGCTAAACACAAAGATAAAATTTTTAATTATGGATATGTAGGTAAGTTTGAAAGGACTTTTTTAGAAGAAAATTTTGCTTTTAATTATCAATTTAAAAATGATTATGTAATAAATACAGCAACTGGTACACAAACAATAAATGCTTATGAATACCAGCAACGCAGCGAAAGACCTTTAACATTTACTCCAAGCGATTTAAACGCCGATGTGGGCTTATACACAAGCTATTTATTAGCCAATAGTCCAAGTAATCAATTTATAAATTTAGCTTACATACAAGGTAATAATGGTATTATTAATGGCGGTGCGCCTTCTGATATTTATGGTTTATATAATAATTTTGGCGATTACCCTACCAACAATTTTAAACAAAATCGTAATCAATTTCGTATAGCTACTAGTTTTAATGCCGACATTAAAAGTCACGCTTTAACTTTTGGTTTAGAGTTTGACCAGCGAGTAGTAAGTTCATTTAATGTAGCAGCTTCTGCTTTATGGACACGTATGCGTCAAATTGCAAACAGCCATACAGAAGAATTAGATAAATCAAATCCAATATTAAACTCACAGTTTTCGGGTTTGGTGCCTTATTATTACTATAATTATTTATATGAAGAAAATAAACAAACGCAATTTTCTCAATCTTTATTAGAAAAATTAAACTTACCTAAAAATTACACTGGTTTTGTAAATACTGATGCTTTAAACCCCGATGATTTAAGCTTAAGTATGTTTAGCGCAGATGATTTATTATTACAACAACGTACCGATAATTTAGTTGGCTATTTTGGCTATACTCCTCAAGGAGAAAAAATAAGCACTAAAACAAATATTGGCGATTTTTTAGATAAAAAAGATGCTAATGGCAGAAATATTCGCCCAATAGGTTCGTTTCGCCCAATTTATGCGTCGGTGTTTATAATGGATAAGTTTGATTATAAAGACATTAAGTTTAATATAGGTTTACGTGTTGACCGTTACGATGCCAACCAGCCCATTTTAAAAGATAAATATGCGTTACACGATTTAGCCTCAGTAGGCGATTTAAAATCGTTAGATTATTTACCAGCCGGATTTACTGAAAATATACCAGCTAATATTTCAAAAGATGCCGCAGTTTATGTTGCTCAAAATCCTTCTGGTGGTAAATCTCCTTTATCAATTAAAGGTTTTCGCGAAAAAGACAAATGGTTTGATGCACAAGGTAACGAATTATCTGACCCAACCCTTTTAGCTTCTAGTGATGGTCGCCCAATACCATTGTTTAAAGACCGTGCTAACTATGATAAAAAAATGAGTACAGGTGCGTTTACTAATTATATTGCTGCAGTAAATGCAATGCCACGTGTAGCTTTTTCATTCCCAATATCTGATGTTTCTAACTTTTTTGCCCATTACGATATTTTAACCCAACGCCCTACAAATAATCAATTAAGCCCACTAGATTATTATTATTTAGATGCTTTTGGCGCGGCAAATCCAACAATTAGCAATCCAAATCAACGCCCCCAACAAACTATTGATTATGAGTTGGGTTTCTCTCAAGTATTAAACGAACGTAAAAATGCTTCATTAACAATTACCTCCTTTTACCGCGAAATGCGTAATATGATCAATCAGCGTGTAGTTACAGGTGCTTACCCACGTACCTACATTCAGTTTGAAAATATAGATTTTGGTACTGTCAAAGGTATGTCATTTGTTTTTGATTTCCGTCGTACTGGCGGTTCGCGTATTAATTTTAATTATACTTTACAATTTGCCGAAGGTTCTGGTTCAAATGCTAACTCAGGAGCTAACTTAGCGCAAACGGGTCAGCCTAATTTACGTATTTTACAACCTTTAGATTTTGACCAACGCCATAGCTTTGTATTAAATTACGATTACCGTTTTGGTAGCGAAAAAGATTATAAAGGACCTTCGTTTAAAACGAAAAGCGGTAAAATCATTAAAATTTTACAAGATGTTGGCTTTAACTTATCATTTTTGTTAGGGTCGGGTACTCCTTACACACGTTGGAACACAGCTGTGCCATTAAATGGTAATGCACGCTCAAATATTGTTGGGCAAATAAATGGTTCGAACAAACCTTGGAACTTTAGATCGAACTTACGTATTGATAAAAATATTGAATTAGCTTGGGGTAAAAAAGACGACGAAAATCGTAAAACTGCAAATTTAAATGTATATCTTCAAGTATTAAATTTGTTTAACACGCGTAATATATTAAACGTTTATAGTTATACTGGCAATGCCGACGATGATGGTTATTTATCTTCAGCACAAGCGCAAGCTGCATTAGCTTTAACAAATAGCGCTACTGCATTTAGCGATATGTATAATTTAAGAGTTAATGCATCAAGTAATTTTAGTATACCACGCCAAATACGTATAGGTGTGTTATTTGAATTTTAATATTATTGGAAAGGAGACAAAAAATGAAAAAAGTAATTATTCTATTAAGCGTTTTAACAAGCTCAGCTATGCTTGGAAAAGATTTTGTTGGTAATGGACAACGCGTTGCGCAACAACAACAGCAAGACCTAAGTCAAAAAATTATGTCGAATTGCGCAGCGCCTAAAGCAAGTAAAGAATTGTGGGTAAACAACGTACGTACAATTATTTATAGCGGTGGCGATATGTGGTGGGATTTATTTGGAAATACCAATGCTTACTACATTATACCTGCTACCGTAAATCGCAATACTGGCGTTTCCTCAAGTTTTGCAGGTTCAATTTGGCTTGGTGGTATTGATAATAGCGGGCAATTAAAAATAGCAGCTATGACTTATCGCCAAAACGGTATCGACTTTTGGCCTGGACCATTAAATATAGTGGATGCAAGTGCCGACCCAGTGCAATGTGCTAAATACGATAACTTGTTTGAGATCAGCAGAACAGAAGTGGACGCCTTTGTTGCAAGTGGATTTTCTTCACCTTCACCTAATATTTCAGCTTGGCCTGGTAATGGGGATGTATCTTTAAATCAAGATATATTTTTAGCGCCTTTTTTTGATGCAAATAAAGATAATTTATACGACCCAGCAGGTGGTGATTACCCTGATTATGATGTTTTAAACAAAGCTGATAAAGATAATTTAGGATTTTGTAAAGCAAAATTATATGGCGATAATACCTTATTTTGGGTATTTAATGATAAAGGTGGGCCGCACACAGAAACTACCGGTCAACCTATTGGAGTTGAGGTTCGCGCTCAAGCCTTTGCTTTTAAAACAAACGACGAAGTTAATAACATGACATTTTATAGTTACGAAATTCATAACCGATCATCGTTTCAATTAAACCAAACTTATTTTACAATTTGGAATGATGCCGATTTGGGATATTATTTAGATGATTATGTAGGTTGTGATGTAAAACGCGGATTGGGCTATGTTTATAATGCAGATGGTTTTGACGAAACAGCCAGTGGGGTAAATGGTTATCAAGATTTCCCACCAGCCCTAGGTTGCGATTTCTTTAGAGGACCATTAGCTGATATTGGCGATGGTATTGATAATGACCAAGATGCAAACGTAGTTCCTCAAACTCAATTTACTGGAACAGATGAGCCAGGCGAAACTATACAAATGAGCAGATTTACTTATTACAACAATAATATTGGAGCGTTTCCGCCACAAACAACAAACCCCGACATTGCCATTCATTATTACAATTTTATGACTGGTTTTTGGAAAGATGGCTCGCCATTTACAACAGGCGGTAATGCTTATGGCGGCACATTGCCAGCTATATTTGTTTATGATGGCGACCCCGTTGCAGGCACAGGTTGGACAGAAAAAGCCGCAGGTAATTTAGCTGGTGATCGTCGTTTTTTGCAATCTGCCGGACCTTTTAGTTTAAAACCAGGAAATGTTAATACAATTACATTTGGTTTGCCTTGGGCACAAAGCCCTGTAAAAGGCGGTAATATTCAATCTATTGAATTATTAAAAGTAGCCGATGATAAGGCGCAAGCATTATTTGATAATTGTTTTAAATTATTAGATGGTCCTGAAGCACCAGATATGACTATACAAGAATTAAACAATGAATTAATTTTTTATCTAACAAATAAAAAAGGGGTTAGTAATAATTACAAAACGTTTAATAATGATTATTTAGAACAAGATATTTCAATTCCTTCCGATCCCACATCAACTATAACCGCAATTTCAAATCCTGATAGGAATTACCGTTTTGAAGGCTATATTGTTTATCAAGTAAGAGATGATAAAGTAAGCTCATCTGATTTAACCGATGCAACTAAAGCAAAAGTTGTTTTCCAATGTGATGTTCAAAATGGAGTAAGTAAATTAACAAATTTCGTTACTAACCAAGCTGTAAATGCCAATTTAGGCAGCGTGATGGTAGAAGGAAAAGACTTAGGAATTAATAGTACCTTTAGAATTACTGATGACGCTTTTTCTACCCTCGAAAACAGAAAGTTGATTAATAATAAAACCTACTACTTTTTAGCAGTAGCTTATGCATACAACAATTATTTAACTTATAAAGAAAATACAACTATTGCCGAAAGCCCAACAGCTAATTCATTTGGTCAAAAACGCCCATATTTAGAAGGCCGCAAAAATAAACGAGCAGCAGGTATACCGCACGTACCCGATACTGAAAAAGATGGAACTGTTTCACAATCTGCTTACGGTTTTGGACCAAAAATTACCCGTATAGAAGGGCAAGGAAATGGTGGTAATATGCTTACTTTAACCCAAGCGTCTGAAATGGAAATTGTAAATAACTTTTCTGTAGCTAATATTACTTACGAAAACGGACAAGGTCCTATAAGCGTAAAAGTAGTTGATCCTTTAAACGTTGTTAACTCTAACTTTACATTTAGATTTATTAATACGCCAACAGTTAATACTGTTCCAAATACTAGTTTAAATTTAATGCCATCAGCAGTTCCAAACTCAACAAATAATTTAACTGGAAATGGTGCAAATACAGCTATGTTAAATGTAGATAATACAAGCTGGGAATTGACAGATTTAAATAGTGGTAAAAGATATTACCCAAACAGCTTAGCTATATCATCTGGCACAAACGATGTTTTTTACCAAACTATAAAGGTTGGTAACGAGTTTTATTTTCCTGATTTAGGCTTTTCAATTAATGTAAAACAAGTGCCCGATCCAGGCGAATTTTTAAATAGTTTTACTAATTTATTTTCAATTCCAACTACTTCTAATTATGCTGGTCCGCAACCGGGTTCGTTTATTGGCGCAAGTATAAGTTATGTAAATGGTGCTTCAGGTTGGTTAGACCCTTTAAAAGATGTAGACGGTGCAAATCCAGATAATTGGATCCACTCTGGTACTACAAAAACAAGTGCTGGTCAATTAGGTATTAATTCAAACGACGATGCCTTTTTTCAAAAAACAGGTAGCCCCGCAGAGGTTAATGCTTTTTATGATCCTTTTAAGCAATTTGGCAATATTTTAGGCGGTACTTGGGCACCTTATCCTTTATGTGCTTCATTTTATAGTTTAAATGCCAGTAACAACGCTTCTTTTCCTGCTAGAGTATTTGGTGGACCCGCATTAAATAGCTATGTGTGGTATATGGATACAAGAGAAAATCCGACTAAATATGTATTGACACCTAAAGAAACAACACCAGATAGGAGCAACACCGACTTGAGAAAAATGAGTAGCGCCTTAATTGTTTACACAAAGGATAAGAGTAAATGGACACGTTGCGTTGTTTTAGAAATGCAAGAAAAAGCAAATTTGAGTGAAGGTAATGCCGTATTTTTCTCGCCACGTAAACACAAATCGGTTGATAAAGAAGGTAAAGTTTCTGTTTCGTCAGCTACCACAATTACTAATATTAACGATCCTAATTTTGTTAGTGATTCATCTATGGGCTGGTTTCCGGGCTATGCTATTAATTTAGAAACTGGTGAGCGCTTAAATATGGCTTTTGGAGAAGATAGTTATCAAAAAGAAAATAATGGTAATGATATGATGTGGAATCCTACAGCTAATAAACATTATCCTTACCAAAGCATATTTGGTGGTAATGGTTATGCGTTGGGCGGTAAGCACTTTGTTTACGTATTTGGTGGTAACAGTATTACTTCATCATTTGTAAGTCCTGCACCCGGCCAATGGCCATGGAGTGTAGAGTTGGATGGAACACCTTATGGCGTTGGAAGATACGATTATGGTTTAAGAATACATCATATATTAAAAGTATTTTTTAGTCATTTAGGCCTTACAAGTGGCGGTGGTAGCGAATATGCTCCAATTAATGCTATTGAGCGAGATATTATGTGGGTATCAATACCAATGGTTAAATCTGGCTTTGAATTTAAAGATCCTGCAAATATGCCAAGTGATGTTAGAATGCAAATTAATGTTGCTAAACCCTATAGATATGGATTTTCGGGTGTTGGAACATTTATTTCACAAAACCTTACTGGGCAAAATAAATTGCAATCGGTTACTAGTCCATCTATGCTAACAACGCATATTTCTAGTTCGCCACAAAATAATAACTTCCCCTTATATGGCTTTAATACTGCCGAAATAGCAACTTTAATAAAAGACGCTGCTACTTCTAAAAACGCTTTAGATTTAATTAAAGTAGTTCCTAATCCTTATTACGGCGCATCATCATACGAAACAAATAGAATTGATAACCGTGTTAGAATTACTAATTTGCCTAATAAATGTACCATTAAAATTTTTACGATGAACGGTACTTTAGTAAGAACAATTAAACGTGATGTTGAAGGTCAGGAGGATTTATTTATTGGTAATACTGGCAGCGGGTCGGATATTAAACAATCTAAACGCATACCTTATCAAGATTGGGATTTAAAAAATCAAGATAATATTTCGGTAGCTAGTGGTTTATATATCTTCCATATAGATGCACCTGGTATTGGCGAAAAAATAGTGAAATGGTTTGGTGTAATGCGTCCGTTAGATGTTCAAAACTACTAAACAATAATTAATAAAAGAGAGATTATTATGATGAAAAATATAAAATATCTTGGGTTATCAGCACTAATTTTATCAAGTGCTTTTACTAAGGCAGGTAACCCCGAACGTGCTGGTCAAGCGGGTGCAAGCCAGTTATTAATAAATCCTTATGCTCGTAACGCTGGCATGGTGGGAAGTAACTCTGCTAAAGTTCGTGGTTTAGAAGCGCAATTTTTAAACGTTGCTGGTACCGCATTTACCCGTAAAACAGAAGTTATTTTTAACAGAAGTAGCTGGTTACAAGGTACTGGCATTAATATTAACGCTTTTGGTTTAACGCAAGGCGTTGGTGAAACGGGTACTGTTGGTTTTGGAGTAGTTGCCATTAATGCTGGTAAAATTGATATTACTACCGAAGATCAACCAGAGGGTAATTTAGGTACTTATACGCCAACGTTTTACAACTTAAGTTTAAGTTATGCCAAAATGTTTTCTGATAATATTTATGGTGGTATTAATATTAAACTTATTAACGAGCAAATACCAAATGTTTCCGCTCGTGGTTTAGCATTAGATGCAGGTATACAATACCATACAGGTAAGTACGACCAAATACATATTGGTATAGCTTTACGTAATTGGGGACCTAAAATGAGTTATAGGGGTGATGGTTTAAGTCGTCAATCAAAAGTAAATTTTGGAAACAATTACGAGTTAACAGTAAATAACCGTTCTGGTGCTTTTGAATTACCAGCGTTGGTAAATATAGGTTTAAGCTATGATTTTTACCTAACTAAAGATAGTACAGGCTTATTAAAAAAACACCGTTTAAGTTTAAATAGCACATATACTTCAAACTCGTTTACTTACGATAATTTTTTAATGGGTGTTGAGTATGCCTGGAAAGAAATGTTAATGTTTAGAGCGGGCTATTATTATGAAAAAAATATTAACAAATCTTATGATAATGGACGCAGAACAGCCTTTACAGGGCCAGCTGCTGGTTTAACTTTCGAAATACCAATTAACGAAAAAAAATCTACTGTTGGTATTGATTACTCCTATCGATTGACCAATCCATTTGGTGGTACGCATACTTTTGGGTTACGCTTAAATTTATAAAAAAAAATTACTAACTTTGTTAATAAAGAGTCCCGACTAAATCGGGATTCTTTGTTTTTTAATACATACGGAAAATGGCACAATTGGGATATTATACACAAGAAAGCTTAACAAAATTAAAAGCTGATTTGCAACAATTAAAAACGGTAGAACGTAAAAGTGCTACTTATGCAGTAGCAGAAGCACGTGATAAAGGAGATTTAAGTGAGAATGCCGAATACGATGCCGCGCGGGAGGCTCAAGTTTTATTAGAAATAAAAATAGCAAAATTAGAAGATGTAATTGCAAACGCACGCATAGTTGACGAAACCTTATTAGACCTAAACAAAGTAAGTATTTTAACCACCGTTAAAATTATTAATACAAAAAATAAAGCAGCAATGAAATATACTTTGGTTGCCGAAAGCGAAGCTGATTTAAAAGCGGGTAAAATTTCGGTTGATTCGCCTATAGGTAAGGCTTTATTAGGTAAAAAAGTAGGCGAAAAAGTTGATGTTACCGTGCCGGCAGGTATATTTACATTTGAAGTTTCTGAAATTACCATTTAATGGCTAGCATATTTAGTAAAATAGTAGCGGGTGAAATATCTTGTTATAAAATTGCCGAAAACGACCTTTTTTTGGCTTTTTTAGATGTTTTTCCGTTAAAGAAAGGACATACCTTAGTTATTCCGAAAAAAGAAGTAGACGATTTATTTGACTTAGATTCGGAAACTTATTTAGGTTTAATGAATTTTGCTAAACAAATTGCTCCAGCTATTAAAACTGCTTTTTCTTGTAAAAGAATAAGTTTACAAGTTATTGGTTTAGAAGTACGACATGCACACATTCATTTAATACCAATAAATACGCCATCCGATTGTAATTTTAATAACGATAAGTTAAAGTTTAGTATTGAAGAATTTAATGATATTGCAACACAAATTTCAAAAAATATTATTTTAAACTAATTTATATATGACGAAGATAAAATTTGGTACTGATGGCTGGAGAGCAATAATAGCTGAAGAATTTACAGTTGAAAATGTAGCCCGCGTTACTGAGGCTACTAGCAAATGGTTATTAAAAAATTACAAGAATCCAACGGTTGTTGTTGGGCACGATTGCCGTTTTGCTGGAAAATTATTTGCCGAAACAAGCGCTAAAGTTTTTATTGCCAATGGCATTAAAGTTTTTTTAGCCATTGATTATGTAAGCACCCCTATGATTTCGTTAGGGGCAGTAAAATATAAAGCAAATTTGGGAATTATTATTACTGCAAGTCATAATCCGCCATCTTATAATGGTTATAAAATTAAAGGTAGTTACGGAGGCCCCTTGGGTCCAGAATTGGTGCAAGAGATAGAAGATGTAATTCCCGAAAAAGCAAATATAAATTTTAACAATATAAATTTTGAAGAAGCAACAAAAAATAATTTGTTAGAAATTGCGCCTTTAGAAGATATTTATGTTAAACACGTTGAGGATAGTTTTGATTTAAACGCAATTAAAAATTCAAACCTCGTGCTAGCTTATGACAGTATGTTTGGTGCAGGTAAAAAAGTAATGAAACGTTTGTTTCCAGAAATTTACCATCTTCATGGCGATGATAACCCAGGCTTTCATGGACAAGCCCCTGAACCTATTCATAAAAATTTATTAGAGTTTAGTAATTTTATTAAAGATAAAAAAAATATTAGTTGTGGTTTAGCAACTGATGGAGATGCCGATAGAATAGGACTTTACGATAATGAAGGTAATTTTGTTGATTCGCATCATATTATTTTATTATTGATTCATTATTTAGTAAAATATAAAAACCAAACAGGTAAAGTTGCTACAGCTTTTAGTACAACGGTAAAAATTAATAATATGTGTAAGCATTATAATTTGCCTTTAGATGTTGTAAAAATTGGCTTTAAATATATTTGCAGCATAATGGTTGCAGAAGATGTGTTAGTTGGTGGCGAAGAGAGTGGTGGTATAGCCATTAAAGGACATATACCTGAGCGTGACGGTATTTGGATGGGCTTAACTATTTGGGAATTTATGGCAAAAACTGACAAATCGCTTAAGGAATTGATACAAGAAGTTTACGATATTACTGGTACATTTTGGTTTGAACGTAGCGATTTATATATTGACGAAATAATTAAAAATAAAGTATTAGATCATTGTAAAAATAACGACTATAAAGAATTTGGAAAATATAAAGTACAACGCATTGATAATTTAGATGGATTTAAATTCTTTTTTGATGACAATACTTGGTTAATGATTCGTGCTAGTGGCACCGAGCCCGTTTTGCGAACCTACGCCGAGGCTGCTACTAAAGAAATTACCTTTGATATTTTAGCTGATGTAAAAAAAGTGTTATTAGGGTAATTAAATTATTATTTAATCCAATCCTTTTGCATCGTTTATTATTTCAACATCTAACACGCCAATAATTTTAAAATCTGTGCGCCGGTTTTGTGCTCTGCCTTCAGGATTATCAGTACCATCTGCTTTTTCGTTAGAGGCAATAGGTTTACTTTCGCCATAGCCCTTAGCTTTTAAACGTTCTTTAGCAATGCCCTTACCAATTAAATAACTCACTACACTTTCTGCACGACTTTGAGATAATTTTATATTATATTGTTCGCTCCCTTTACTATCGGTATGCGATTGTATTTCTATAATAATTTCAGGGTTTGCTTCCATTAGTTCAAATACTGTGGTATCAATAGCAATTTTACTACTTTCTAAAATAACTGATTTATCAAATTCGTATTGTATGTTTGGTATGCGAATGGGATCTTTAGGATTTTTTGCCATCAACGATGTTTTTTCAATATCTTGCGATGTAGTAATACTGCGTGTGCTTACTTCTAAACTTGTGCCTAAATAATCGGTTTTTTTTACAATAATAAAATAATCTTGATTGGCTTCTAAACTTGTTTTATAGTTTCCTAAATTATCGCTTAAAATTGTTTTTACTAAAAATTTATCATTAGATTTTTTATCTCTAACATAAACTTCAACAGTTGCTTGAGGAATAGCCACATTAGGATCAATCATCTCATCTACATTACCTTTTAAGTTTATCTTAATGTATTGTGTGTGTTTATATGTATAAATATCATCACAACAGGTATTGTTTTTTAAAGTGTTACCGCCTTTACGATTACTTACAAAAAAGCCTTCTTCGCGGTTGGGCGAAATAGTAAAGTAAATATCGTCGGCACCGGTATTTATTGGCTGACCAACGTTTTCGGTACTCATCCATTTTTTACCATCGCCAATTGCTTTAAAAATATCATAACCACCTAAGCCTCCTAAACCTTCGCTACTAAAATAAAGAGTGCGAGTTTCATTATCAAAATAAGGACTCATTTCGTTTTGAGATGTATTAATGGTTTTACCTGCATTTTTTGGAGTTTTATATACTTTATTCTTTTTATCGTAAATGCTATACCAAATATCTAAACCTCCTTTACCCTCTTTATTATTACTAACAAAGTAAAGCATTTCATTACCTTTGGCAGGGTCGGTAGTAACGGCAGGCATAGTGCTGGTGTATTTTGGGTTATTAATTATTTTGGGAAGTTTAATAGATTCGCTCCAATTGTTTCCATTTTTTTCAGAAACATAAATGGCGCAAATCATTTCGCCTTTAAAATTGGGTTTGCAACGAGTAAAATACAAACGTTTTTTATCGGGACTAAAACATACATTACCCGTATTAAAATTTGGAACATTTAAATTGTTGCCATATTCGCCTGTAAATTTCCAAGTATCGTTTTCTTTTTTTGCTTGATATAGTTTGCGCTGCAAGGGACGTGTGGTATCATCTTCAATAATAAATTCTTTTTTGTTGGTGCGAAGTGACGAAAAGACCAATGTATTTTCATCAATATTTATTGGTGCACCCTCGGTATTTACTTTATTAATTGTGGTATCTAAATGTGTAATTATAATTTTTTTTTCAATAACAATTATTTTTTGCACGCTATCGCAAAATGCAATTTCTTTGGTGGCTTGTTTTTTTAATTGCTTTTCTGCTCCCTTATATTCTTTTTTAAATTTTTGAAAACTAACTTTTGCACTATCGTACTGTCCGTTACTTTTTTGCATTTGCGAATAATAATAAAGAGCTTCAGGACATTTTTCTTTATCGGTGCTATAAGCTTGTAAAAATAATTTTTGTGCATGTTCGTAATCTCTAATTTCCAAATAATTTTGTGCTAATAAATTCATAGCTTTAGCATCGATGCGATTATTTTTTAAATAGGCTTCAAAAAAAGTAATTGCACTACTTGGGTCGTTTTGAAGCATAGCGTTTTTACCTAAGCGCTTTAGAGTTTTTCCACTTGCGTTTTTTACCAAAGCGCTATCACTTTGCGAATAACAAAAAAACGAAATAAAAATAAATATATAAACCAATTTAGTAACGCTCACAAGGAATAGCTTTTTTGTTTAAACGTGTATTTTTTCCTTTATAAATTATGGCAATTTCAAATGCACCTTTGCTATCTACAGCAGTTTTTAATTGAGACTGCGTTATATCGTAACTAAAGCCAATAGTATAATGCGAATAATTTATGCCTACGGTTGCAATACCTGAATCGCTATTGCGTTTTAAACCATCGCGCCACATAAAACCAGCATAAACCGAATTTGTAAAAAATGCATTTTTATTAAGCACATACTCTACATTTAAACCCGTTACCCAGTTACTTGCTTTAGAAGTGTAACCGCATAAACTATAAGCTCGTAGTATTATTTTAGGATTTAAAAAATAATTTAAGCCAACGTTGTAATATTGTCTAATTGGTAAACGGTTGTTGTAGCCTAAAAATGTTTCTTTTGGCTTTGTTAAATGAAAATACGAAAAACCAATTTCAGGTTCCCATTTACCAAAACGGTAACTGGCGCCAAAACCAGCATTTAAATCAAAATTAGTGCTACGTTGGTTTACATTTGTTTCAGTATTTGTGAGGGTATTATCAAACTTACCAGTGTTCCAATTTAATTGCTCGGGAAAAGAATGCGAATAAAAATCAATTGACTTAATTACAAGCCCTGGTTGAATACCTAGATGTAAATTAAAGCCTGCAATTTTTTTATGAACCGCACCGGATACTAATATTTTATTTACGTTTAGGTTGCCGCCACTTTTATCATTAATAAACAATAAACCGCCACTTATTTGCTGGTTTGCTGGATAAATATTAAAATCGCCACCAGCACTAAATGTATTGTAGGCTTTGCTAATATCACGCCATTGACTGCGGTAATTTCCAAAAAAACGGTAATCGCCTTTGTAATTACCAGTGTTGGCTGGGTTTAAACTTAAAGGAGAAAGGTAATATTGGCTAAAGTGAATATCTTGAGCTTTAGACGCAAAATGATTGAGAAAAAAAATTAAAAAAAATAATTTAGTTATTTTTTTCATTTCGCTAACGTATCAATTTAAATGTACCGGTTTTTAAAAGGGCTTTTTCGTCAATATAAGTTTCTGCACTTACCTGATAAACGTAGGTTTCCATATTTTGTGGTACACTATTAAAATAGCCGTTCCAACCTACTTTTATATCGTTACTCTCAAATAATAACTGTCCCCAGCGGTTAAAAATTCTAAAATAATTTAATTTTCGAATGCCCCATCCGTCCACATAAATAATATCGTTGGTCCCGTCTCCATTTGGTGTAAAAGCTGTTGGCACATCAACACTACTTTTCGGTTCAACATTTATTGTGTATGTATTTAAGGTTCTAAAACATCCTAAATTATCGGCAACAGTAACGGTATACGTAATATTATTGGTAGATGTTGAAATAGGATTAACACAATAGTTACAGTTCAAATCGATAGGCGGACTCCACGTATAACTCATATTTATACCAGCGTAAACATTATTAATTGGAGATGTTTGTCCAATAATAATTGTTGTATCCCATTGTAAATTATTTGGTGCTTCTTGAATATAAACGCTTGACGTAGTTGAATTTCTACAGCCGTTTAAATCAATAACATCTAAAGTATATTGTGGCGAAACACTTGCGGTAGCCGTTGTTGAAGGTGAGTTGGGAGAAGCTAAACCAGCTGATGGACTCCAAGAATAAGATGCAATACCTGCTGTAGATGTTGCAATACTAAATAAATTAAACATTACATCTTTACATATTGAATCGGGATTAAATATTTTTACAGTTGGCAACGGATTAATAGTCATATTTTTTACAGCATTACCTTTGCAGCCGTTAACATCAATTACAGCTAAGGTTACTTGGTAAATACCCGATATGGGATAAATATAATTTGGGTTAGAAGCTGTTGAACTTGATCCGTTACCAAAATACCAATTATAAGCAAATCCGCTAGAACCGACGCTAGTATTAGTAAATATATCCGTTAATCCTAAGCAATGAATACTATCGGGTTTTGCCAACTCTGCATTACGTTTAAAATCGGCATCAATTTTAATAACTTGTATAGGCTGTGTTGCTGTATAACTGCAAGAATATTGCGCAGAATAATAAGTTAAAGAAACTGTAGTTGTGCCATTAGGTAATTGATAATATGTGTAATTATGAGTTATACTTGTTGAAGGATTAGAATTAGCAGTAATTGTGGGCGAAGTTGTGCCATCGCCAAAATCCCAAATCCATGCAAAAACAGTTGCGCTATCTTTTACATTAAATTTAATATCCTTACCTAAGCAAACAGTTATCTTATCTAAATTTAAATTGGCTTTTGCGCCATAAACAATTAAGGTTTTTGTAACAACAGCTTTGCAACCGTAAGACGTACTTACAGTTAAAGTGATTGGCACGACTACGCCTTGTGTTGTGTAAATATTTACAACGGTACTTGAAGGTATAACAGGACTTCCAGTTCCTAAATTCCAACTAGGCGTTAATGTAAATGCAGATGTTGAAGTATTAATAAAAGTAACCGGAGAACCCGAGCAAATATTATTAGTGCCAGTTGCATTTGCATTTGTAAAGCTAAAACTGGCAGTTGGGTAACTTTGAATATTTATTATTGCTGAACTACTATTTTTGCAGCCTCCGGCATCTTGAATTGTAACAACTGCCGTATATGTTCCTGCAACAGAATAACTATAAATAGTAACGCCTGATGTATTTGTAATGGTTTGAGTATTAGCACCATAATTAAAAGTATAGGTGGGATAACCACTTGGCGCATTAAAATTTATAGGAATATTTACACAAGTGTTTTGCGGTAGGGCAAAAAGTTGAGCATTTGGGTTATTTACTTGTAAGGTATGAGTTTTAGCATCAGTGCAGCCTTGCGAGTTGGTAGCAACTAATGTAATGGTAAAAATTTGGTTGGGCACGGTTGCTGAGGCGTAATTATGTGTTGGAGATGTAAAAGTAGATGTTGCTGTTCCATCGCCAAAATCCCAAACATAATTTGTAATAGGGTCAGGCGTTTGAGAGGTAGTATTAATTAATTGTAATGTACCGCTGCTTAAACAAATGGTATTTGTACTAAAAGCGAATGAAGGGTTAGCACTACTAATTCTAAATGTTTTTTTGGTAGTATCGCAACATCCATTCATATCTTTTACCATTAATAAAACAGTGTGTGTTCCCGCTGTGGTAAAGTTATAATGAACGGTTGGGCTTATAGTATCATTGGGTGGTAAATTATCAATAAACCACACATAGCCTCTACCACAACCTGTTAATACATCTACAGAACTACTGCCGTTAAAAGTTTGCATAACACTAGAACAAGCTACTGAAGGCAATGTAAAGTTTGCTTGTACGTCTCTAACAGTAACCAACATTGTATAAGTATAGGGCAAACAGCCCGTAAGTGCATTAACACCAATTAAAGTAGCAGTATAATTTCCTGTTGCAGTATAGGTATGGCTTACACTATTTGCAACAATAGCGGTAGCATTACCAGTAATTGTAAATGTGGGGCTGCCGTCGCCATAATTTAAAGTGGCATATTGTGCATTTTGTAATTGTGAAGCGAAAACAACTGTTTTTCGAGTAGCCTCATTGCAATTTGTTTGATACCGCCCCTGCACTATAGGACCTAAAACTGTGACGGATTGAGTAGAAACCGCCGAACCCTTGCAACTGTGTAAATAACCACTCATACTAAAAGTGTGTACACCAACATGTGTAAAATTCCACGATGGATTTGCATTATTTACACAATGCGAAAAAAAGCCATTATCGCTTTCTACATGCCAATGTTGCACAGCAGTAAATGAGGGCGAAGTATTAGTAATGGTTACTGGCTGATTCCAACAGACCGTTGGTGGAGACACATTAAAACTAATTGTTGGCGGATTAACTACTGTTACTGTATCAATAAACGAAATATCAGTACATCCACTTGCTGTTTGAACAATTAAAAAGGGTGTATAGGTGCCAGGAGCAGAGTAGGTAAAGGTTGGGTTTACCATAGGTGGAGGAATATTACCGCTAATTATTGTTGCAGGAATAGCGCCATTGTTCCAAGTATAACTTGTTATAGGGTAAATGCTGGTATTAGTAAAACTACTATCTCTAAACTTTACAACTAAAGGTGCGCAACCTTCTTTTTTATCTTTATTAAACCACGCAGTTGGCCTGCGTATTGAGTCAAAAATATTTATTGTAGCTATTGAAACACAACCAAAAGCCGAAGTTGCTGTTAGTGAAACAACAGATGCAAAGACGCCATAGATAGTGTATGGATTTAAACTACCCTGTACAAGTGTAAATGTAGGATTGGTTAAATTACTTGATGAAAGTGTTGTGCCATTATTATTTGTTGCAGTCCAATTAAAAATGGTAGCATTGGATGACGATAGATTGGTGTATTGCGCAGTCATTGTTGGGGCACATGTAAATGACGCGGGAGTAAATGTAAAATTAGCCACAACTTGTTGCACCAAAATTGTTTTGGTTAAAACCGCTGAGCAAGTTCCGCTTGTGGCTGTAATATTAATTGAATAAACTCCAGGTGCAGCATATGTATGCACAGTTTGTGACGCTGTAGAAGTTGGAATAAAAGTAGTAAAACCATCGCCAAAATTCCAAAAAGTTACAGGTACATTCGAATTATCAACTATTATTAATGGCTTACCATAACATACTGTACCGGGTATTGTAGCCAATACACTTGGCTGACTAACCGATGCAGGCACTGAGGTAGAATTACTGCAATTATTATTATCGGTAACAGTTAAAGTAACATTGTAATTTCCAACCGCGGCATATGTAATATTGCCGGGCGTAGCTTGAGTTGAAGTTTGAGTGTTACCAAAATTCCAACTATATGTTAAACCACCACCTAAAGGTGAACCGCTTGTGCTTGTATTACCATTAAAAGAAGTGGTAAATGGTGCTGTACACGAATTTAAACCTGGCGTTGCAATTATAACTGGGTTTGGCGGTGCTGATACATTTATTGTCCCTATTGTTGTAGTATTATCGCAACCATTGCTATCTGTAGCTTTTAATGTTACACTAAAACTACCGGGCAATGTGTAACAGTAAATATTTGTATTACCAGTAAAAGTGGCAGAGCCCCCATCTCCGTAACTCCACTGCAGGCTGCTAATGGTAGCTCCACCTGTTGTAGTGCTTAAATTAGTAAAAGTAGCACATCTTACCGCGCAGCCTACCGCAGGCAAGGCAAAATTAAAGTTAGCTACTGGTTTTGGAAACACTTTTACCAATGCAGTATAAGTAATAGGACTTCCTGAAATTATTCCATTAAATGTTATTATATAATTACCTGCATTGGTGTAATTATGCATTGGATTTGTTATAGAAGAAGTAATACCATCCCCAAAATTCCATAAAATACTTGTTGCACCAGCGGGGCTTGTATAATTAACACCAACTAATGGCACACAACCCATAGTTGGAGAAACTACAATTGTTTGAGAATTTATTTTTAAAGAAAAAATCCAAATGCAAAAAATCAAAAAATAAATTTTGTATTTGGACATGTTAAAAAATGTTATATATTTGGTTTATCAAAAATAGTAAAATTTTTGAGTTAAACAACTTAAATTTTGAAAAAATTATTTTTAATCATATTTATTTCGTGTGGCTTCTTAATTTCAGCTCAAAATACCATAAAAACTTGTGGTACCGAAATGCCTAAAAATTTTTTAACTTGGCGAAACAAAATTATTAGTAACCCCAGTAGTATTCAAAATATGGTATCTACCTTGCAACATGATACTTGCTTAAACAAAAAATTTTCAATTGTATTTTATGTAATTTTAGATAGTAATTACACGTGGGGTAGCTTGTTAACACCCGCAAATTTGGTTACTGCAGTTAATAATTTAAATAACGAATTTAAACGGATTTGCGTTCAGTTTTTAAACTGCAGCACAGTTGTTATTCCTAATCACCCATATAATTTATGGACTCAAAATATAGTAGACCCTGTAGTTACAGCTAACTGGAATACAACTAAAACATTATGCATTTATTTACCTAATACTGGCGGTGGCTACACATATCCGCCTGGTTCGGGTAAAGATTATATTGTGTTAGATAAATCGGCTTTATTAACTGCTCAATTATTTCACCAAGTAGGACATTTTTTTGGCTTACCTGATACTTATGCAGAAATTGGTGCAGTTACCACGCCAGCTCCACCACCAGGTGTAGCAAGTTATGAATTTTTTAGGCGTACAAATTGTTACACTAACGGAGATGGTTTTTGCGATACAGAAGCAGATTGCTATCCTGTTGGGCTTAATATTTTTGCTGGCCCTTGCACACATCAACCCGGCACTAAAGATGGTTTTTTAGATTATTATGTACCACCAGTTGATAATTATATGTCGGAATGGAGCTGTAGATGCCGTTATACTCAAGAACAATGGAATTTTATGGCTAGGGTTATTTTAAACCAACGTTTATATTTGCATTAATAATTTTATAATGCTAGCAAGTTATTTTGGCTCAGTTCCATAACGTGGGGAAAATTTCACTAAGCAAACAATTTTTCTAATCTAAAAAGAAAGAAAGTTACATCTCTTACTCCTTTTTGATTTGCTCTAAACAATTTTATTTTTGAGTTAAATGATTCAGCATTTGCGTTAGTATTTCTATTAATAAAGAAGTTTAAAATAGTATCTAAATGATATTCGATTGATTTAGCAGCAGTATTAAACTCTTTGATATCACTATTTTTTATGTTA
>Ga0163144_10002570_pt1 | contig 41727 bp, 34 predicted proteins | sample OliLak19BULKMAT1_FD_123175 | JGI IMG/M metagenome (GOLD analysis project Ga0163144, IMG submission 123175) | Freshwater microbial mat bacterial communities from Lake Vanda, McMurdo Dry Valleys, Antarctica - Oligotrophic Lake LV.19.BULKMAT1 | ecosystem: Environmental > Aquatic > Freshwater >...
GAAAATCGTCCGTTCGCGCGGTCACTCGGACATTCCCCTGCGCTGGCATCGGCTCAAAAACGATCCGAGCCGAAATCACAATGTTCGGTGCGATTGCCGCTGGGTCCGCTATTGGGTCAAGGTCAGGGTTGTCATGCAGAACCTGGTCGAACGTTTGCTGAACCGCCACGTCGCGCACTCCCGGGAAACTGTCAGGTGTTGGATACGGTCGCTGGCGGTCAGAATGACGATCATTCGCCAATTCCTCAAGTCAACGTCGTCATCGCAAAAGGGTGATTTGAAGGCCAGATTCAAACTCAATGCCAACCTGCTCAAGAATTCGCCAACTGCCGGCGAGAGACAATTCAGTGGGGCCAAATATGGCATCGTTGCGAGTAAACACGTTCGGAAATCTCCGAACCCGATAGAACTGAGCTTGTCTGTGGCTTCCTCACTCAGGAGAAAACGCGGAGATGTCCATACATTTCAAAGCCATCAAATGCCTTGAACGTGCCGAGAAACTCATCGACGAAGGAGGCAGAGAAGCACTTTCGTATGCGAGCTTGGAACTGCGGTTGGCGATCGAATCGTGGTTCTACGACATTCGAAAACAATACATCGATCACCTGCCTGAAACTTTGCATGGGAAGTGGCAACCGCACCAATTGATGAAGGCAATCGAAGCCATTGATCCAGAATCGCTCTGTGACAGAAAGCTGACGATTTTCCCGGACGCTGCGGCTGGTGCTCCAGGGCTCACGTTTCAGGCGAGAAACCTCTCGACGAAGGAAATCAAGAAACATCACAACAGCCTGGGGAAGTACCTACACGCTGATCTGAACTGCAAGCTAATTGATTTGGGGAAGTGGCGCGACGAACTTCAGGAAGTTGCTCGCTGTTTAGATCGACTTCGTGATGCGAATGCCGTGCTTTCGGGGCATCAATGGATCTTGTTTCCATGCGAATGTGGACTTCAGATCAAGCGCGCGCAATCCGCCCTGAAAGAAGGGACAATCATCGAATGCATCAAAGAAGATTGTCAGAAACAATATCGCGTCTCAGTGGCCGGCGAAGAGTTCCGCATATCGCCGGAAGTTGTTGACGGTGTCTGCCCAATGTGCAACGGAGCAGTTTTCATCAATCGAGGTTTTTTGCGCGCCGATGCCGTGGTTATTCAATGCCATCTCTGCGCCAAGGACTTCGGTGTCGTTCCAGGCTTCACGCTTCAACCAGCGAAGGCGTAGAACTAGCTTCCGCCGCACCGACACTTGGAGTGTTTCACTTTGCCGACGATTTAGGACAGTCGAATTGTCCGGATCGTTATCCGTTCTTGCCACGCAAGCCAGTGAGCATAGACCGGCCGTGGACGCTTGGAGTGTTGTTCGCGACTGCGATGAACTAGCTTATGCGGCGACACACGGGAGCGGAACTTCAACGCCCTCGGTGGCTCGCTTGAGTTCGTTGTAGCGGTGGACGTTCTCTCTGTTTTGGAAATGCACGGCAGCGGCTACGAAGAAATAGTCCAACCTCATTTTGTTGTCCTGAACGAGCACTATTTCCTGGAGGTCCGGACACTCGCGAAACAGCCGTTGGACACGCTTGATGAGACAGCCCACCAACCTACCGTCATTTTCAGCGACATACATCGCGACCCAATCGTCCAACCGGACCGCATTGAACGGAACGTTTTCCGCGAAGAATTCGACACAGTCACCATCTTCGTCGTACTGTGCAATCGGCTTAAACGGCATTGCCAGAATCGCCTGCAACTCTGCATCGTTTTCAAGTTCAGCGATCATTGTGATTGGCCTTGCATTCCAGGATCCGGAAAAATCCGCCTTCGAAACCGCTCAGGATGTTCCTCTCGCATCCAAACGACATTGTTTTCGTTTTCGACCTCTTCCCACCGAGCATTGTAGACAACATCCTCGTCTGTCACGAATACGGGAAAAATTTCGCGTGCGTTTGGTTTTCTAGCGCCACTGCCGTGCTTGATGAATCGCGTCGAAGGGACACCGACAAAACACCACCACCCTGCGCCATCCGGCCCTTTGTTTTCGTCTTCCTCTTTCCGCAGGCCCTGAAAAATGGCGTGTGGATGCTCTAGGACTTCACTGACGGTCACTTTCACTTCTTCCAACCGCCATGCACCCAATTTCGCCCAAAAGAGCAGTTTTTTCCGTGTGACAACTACCGGGAACGGCTTGTCTGCAGGGTGAAACGCCTGAAATCTGAGCCCCCCGTTGTGAGGAATGGGCAACGTGGCCATTGTAACACTCAAACGGAGAAAGATTGCCGAAAACCGCGGCTGGTCGAGGCCAGATCGTAGAGTCGTTGATATCGGTTTGCAAACGCAGCCCAGTTGGTAGAGTCTTTCGGCGGGTGGCGGTGACGGTTCGAAACGTCATCGTCTGAAAACATGGCCGGGCTTGTGGTTCACCTTTCCGGATTGCAACTCCGGCCAGTCCCGTTCAGGAGGGGGCGGGCGATGGCGACGAACATCGTGGGGCAGACGCCTCTTGAATCTGCAGCACTGGTGAAACGGCTGAGGTCGTCGATGATGTTTCTCGATGGACTGGCCAGGACGACAAAGGTACCTGCAGACGCTGGATGCACACCTTGATAAGGCGCTCATTTCATGTGTGCAAAATGCTACGCAACAATCACAAGAATTGACAGAAACTGACGCGAAACGGCGGAAGCAAGACTCAGACGAACACAGTTCAGAAAGTGCGTCGTAGCCAGTGTTTTCGCAGCGTTTCGCGTCAGTTGTAGGGTGGAATTACATTCCTCCCACGGAAGCGGAAGGGAATCGAACCCTCCCAGCGGCTTTTCAGCCGCCACAACGGGTTTGAAGCCCGCGACGGTCACCAGATCCGCGTACGCTTCCGGAGAACTGGCGAGAGCATAACACGGGCCACGGGTCTGTGGCACTGTCGAACAGGAATCTTCTTCCGTGTCGTGCATTCAATTCTGGTTCTGCTAGAGTTCTCCCGCAACGATCGAAGGCAGCTGAGCGGAATGTTCGCTGCCGGGTGATCTCCGGCACTCGCAGAAGTGCGGTTTCGTTGCATTCAAGTCGCATCGCATGTTTACCGGCCTCGTCGAAGGACAGGGAACTGTCAGGCAGATCGCCTCACTTCCGGTCGGGTTGCGCTTGTCCATTGCTCCGGACGCACGATGTTTTTCCCCGTCGGAGATTCGGCTCGGAGACAGCATTTCGATTTGCGGCTGCTGCCTCACTGTCGTAGCGGTTGGAACGGATTCACTGGACTTCGAGGCAGGTGCAGAAACGCTGGCGAAGACGAATCTTGGTCGGCTGCAGCCTGGCCGTCGAGTCAACCTGGAGAGGTCTCTGCGGGCCGACGCACGGCTGGGAGGCCACTTTGTTCAGGGGCATGTCGACGGCACGGCAACGGTGTCTGAAATCCGGCGCAGCAGTGACTGGATCGACATGTGGTTTGCCGTCGCTCCTGAACAGTTGCGTTTGCTTGTGCCCAAGGGATCGGTCGCTGTTGATGGCATCAGTCTGACGGTTGTGGACGTCACTGCGGATTGTTTTTCGGTTGCTTTGATACCGCACACTCTGCAAATGTCGACGCTGGGAACGGTCGGCGTGGGTGACGTGGTGAACATCGAGAATGACATTTTGGGGAAGTATGTGGATCAGTTACTGGAACGTCGGCTGGGGCGGGACGAAAAGCGGAAAGCGGAATGATTCGATGCCGCTTTCCCAGGCCCCCTCATCTCCCGGCGCGCCGGGATCGGCCACTTTCTCCCCCGAGGCGGGGGAGAAGGGACGGTGGAAAGCGACAGAGTGAAGCGATGAGGCGCGAAGCAAGCATGAGGAAACAAACACGTCAGGAAAGTCCACCGCAACGATGAGAGACGTACTGCGTCAGACCCGCTCATACCTGATGTCGCTGTTCAGCGAGCGCGGGTTCAATCCGCGCGGTGATCTGGGGCAGAATTTTCTGATCGATGTGAATCTGATCGAGTTCATCGTGCGGAGTGCGAACCTCACGCCGCAGGATGTGGCTCTGGAAGTCGGATCGGGTACCGGCGGCATGACGGCGTTTCTGGCGCAGAGTGCCGGGAAAGTGATCTCGATCGACATCGACCGGAACATGTTCGAGCTGGCTCAGGATGCCGTGAAGAATTACGACAACGTCACGATGATCAATACGGACATCCTGAAGAACAAGAACTCCCTGTCACCGGAAATCTGCGACATCATTCGTCAGCAGGTGGCTTCGATTCCCAATGGCCGGCTGAAGCTGGTGGCCAACCTGCCGTACAGTGTCGCAACGCCCGTGATTTCGAATGTCATTGCGTCCGATCTGCCGTGGCAGCGGATGGTATGCACGATTCAGTGGGAGCTTGGCGAAAAGATGGCGGCGGAAGCGGGCAGCTCCGCGTACAGCGCGCTGTCGGTGTGGATCCAATCGCAGGCGAGTGTGAAAATCCTCAGAAAACTGGGGCCGCTGGTGTTCTGGCCTCGTCCGAAAGTGGATTCTGCGATCGTGAGTATCTGGCGCGATGAAGCAGCACAGTCAAGGATTACGGATCGTCGGTTCTTTCTCGATTTTCTTCGACGCATGTTCTCGCAACGCCGGAAGTTCATTCGCAGCGTGCTGATCGGAATGTATCGGAAGCAGCTCGATAAGACAGAAATCGACAGCCTGCTGTCTGAGCTTGGTCACGGTGCCGCGGATCGCGCGGAGAAGATGGAGATCGCGACGCTGATCCGGCTGTCGAATCATCTGCACGCAGCGATTGAGAAAAAGGGCGGGGATGTGGATGTTATGGAATCAACTGACGATGCGGACGGAGAAACTTCGCCGCTGATCTGAAATCTGAAATCTGAAATCAAACAATGACACGACGGAGACAATGACCATGCAGGATCGCATTGCTTATCGCGGGCTGACGTTCGACGACGTGCTGCTGGAGCCGGGTTACAGCGAGGTCGTGCCGTCGGAAGTTGACATCAGCTCGCATCTGACGCGCAACATTTCGCTGAACATACCGATCATCAGCAGTCCGATGGACACGGTCACCGAAAGCGATATGGCCGTGGCGATGGCACAACTGGGCGGGATCGGCATTATTCACAAGAACATGACGATCGAGCAGCAGGCGCTGCAGGTCGATCGGGTGAAACGCAGCGAGCACGGAGTCATTGTCGATCCGGTCACGCTGCCGCCGGAAACTCCGGCCGGTGAAGCCGTTCGTCTGATGGATGAACGCAACATCGGCGGCGTTCCGATCACTGTGAACGGGCGGCTGGTCGGTATCCTGACGCGCCGCGACCTCAGGTTTCTTGAATCGAAAGACCGCCCGGTTTCCGAAATCATGACGAAGGACAATCTCGTCACGGCACCAGAGGATACGAGTCTCGAAAAAGCGGAGCGAATTCTGCTGGAAAACAAGGTCGAGAAACTGCTGCTGGTGGACGATGATTATCAGTTAAAAGGCCTGATCACGATCAGAGACATCGACAAGAACCTGCAGTTTCCGCGGGCATCGAAGGACTCACGCGGTCGTTTGCGGGTTGGCGCTGCGGTCGGAGTTTTTGATCTCGACCGGGCCGTTCAGTTGGTGGAAAAAGGTGTTGACGTTCTGGTCGTGGACAGCGCTCATGGTCATTCCCGCAATGTGATCGAAACGGTTGCAGCGATCAAACGGCAGCTGCAGATCGAAGTCATTGCGGGAAACGTGGCAACCGAAGAAGGTGCAAGGGCGCTGGCCAATGCCGGTGCGGATGCTGTGAAAGTCGGCATCGGACCGGGGTCAATCTGTACGACACGAATTATTTCCGGGATCGGAGTTCCACAATTGAGTGCCATCGCCAACGCGGCGAGGGCTCTGCAGGGAACCGGCATTCCGGTGATCGCTGACGGAGGAATCCGGTTCAGCGGAGATATTACGAAAGCACTCGCTGCCGGAGCGTGGACCGTGATGGTCGGCGGTCTGCTGGCGGGTGTGGATGAAAGCCCGGGGGAGATGATTCTCTTCCAGGGACGAAGCTTCAAGCGATACCGCGGAATGGGTTCGCTGGGAGCAATGGTCAAAGGCAGCAGCGAACGCTACCGGCAGGGACATGCCTCCAGTAATGACCAGTCCAAACTGGTTCCGGAAGGCGTGGAAGGTCGCGTTCCTTACAGAGGAGCCCTGCAGCCGCTGATGTATCAGCTCACGGGCGGTCTGCGTTCCGGCATGGGTTATGTCGGGGTCGGAACCGTTCTGGCGCTGCGAGAGACAGCTCGTTTCATCGAGATATCAGCGGCATCGGTGAGGGAGAACCATCCACATGACATCGCGATCACTCAGGAATCTCCAAACTACTCTGTGGAGCATGCTCCCAAAGACTGACCTTGTCACTGCCGGCCGCTGTCTGTCGCGCCGACTGCGTGGTGCGGGACGGACAGCACTGGCAATTGCTGTCCTCGCGTCGTATGCCGGCGCTGATGAAGCTTCCAGTCGGGCACGTCTCGAATCAGAATCGCCACTGCCACCGGCGAAGGCCGCCACTCATCGGGAATCCGGCAAGTCAAAGGTCGCGCGGACGAAAAAGTCGGCCTCATACTGGCAGAGTTCGTCCGTTCCGAAGTCTCCGGTGCCCGCCGTGCCCGCCGTGCCCGCATCACGCTCGCGAGTGTTGTCGGGCGACGAACCCGTTACGGAACCATTGCCGGTGCGTGGGGAACCGGCTCGGGAGCGTACTGTTTCTGAGTCATCTGCACGGAAGACTACGGCAACTCAGCCGGCCGCAACAAAGAAACCCCAGCTCGCCGGTGATCCGCACGAGGTTGCCGGACCCATGGTGGACTGGAAGTCAGATTACTCCGCGCGGATGGATAGCGTGGTCGCGGAAAAATCCGTCGACGCCACTCAGGGTTCTGTCGGCGAATGGTGGTCCGACCGGACTCAGGGCCTGCTCGATTCCTGTCGGCAGGTCGGTCACAGCTCCGCAGGAACTCAAGCAGGCGGCCTGCGTCAGGCGGCTCGGAACTTCATCGCCAATCACACTCTGCCGGACGAAGTCGATTTCGATCAAGACGTTTACGACTCACGACCTGTCGCAGTCTCGGCACCGGTGATTCATCAGGCAGGCGCTCAGGAGACTTCAACCGATTCCGCAGGGGCTGCGACTCAGAGTCGCCTGAAAACTGACATCCGCTCGATTCAGCCGACGCTCGGTTATGCCCTGAAAAACATCAAGAGCAATCAGCTGCCGGATGACTTCGATACCAAACTCGATAATGGCGAATACGTGGCCCGAGCGACGAGCCCGACGGTGCTGCAGTGGGCGCCGACCAACTTCTATCACTATCCGTTGTACTTTGAAGACCCGTCACTGGAACGTTACGGCCATACCTATCATCCTCTGATTCAGCCGTTTGCGTCGACTGGACGCTTTGCGACGCAGCTTGTCGGCCTGCCGTACCAAATGACGCTGCACCCGATCGCTTCGCGCGAGTACGCACTGGGCCACTACCGTCCCGGCGAATGTGCTCCGAAAAAGCATTATCAGATCCCGTTCAACGAAGAAGCCACGCTGATGCAGGTGGCTATCATCGCCGGGCTGATTATTGTCATTCCCTGACGGATCGCTGCAGCTTCATCCAGTCGAAGGCGCTGGCGTCGGGCCATGGGGCCGGGAAACGCCTGGGAACCCGCCGCTGTCGCTGTTGGCTGAGACAGCAATCGACCGGATCATACGAAGAGAGCGGCTTGGTTTCCCAAGCCGCTCTCGTTGTTGAGTGCAGTGAGGCGGGCCATGACTCACGTCCCAACAATGAATACGAGAATGCAATGCCCGTGCCAGGCGGCAGGCAGATCTGAGGACAAGGAAACGACAGACTCGGTCGTTCTGCAGGCGCAGCGTGATGGTGCATTCTGCGGCGGACTGTTTCAATCTGCTGCAGTTGGTGCCGTAGACTGTGAAACATGACCGCAGAAGACTCGCCGCCTTTGACGGCACGCGATAGAGTTCCGGCGAACACTGGAACGGTTACGGACGTCAATTATAAAGTGCAGAGAGACCAGAAGCAGTTTGCACCACAGAGGGCACAGAGTTACACGGAGAAGTCAGATTCGACGTCGTGTGCTGTTCGCCACCTGAATTCATTCACGCTGCGAAAATCGGGAGTGTTTTCAGCAGGAAGTGGCGCCTGATTACTTACGATTGAACCCGCATGTATCGATCTCTGGATCCTGAAAAGACGATTGCCACGCTGAAGACGCTGGAGAACCGCATCGAAGAGCGGTTTCCGGGGGCGAGCCTGCGCAAGGTTTGCGAGGAACTGCTGACGATTTCTCAGGAAACCTGTGGACGGATTCAATGGCTTTCCAGGGGCCACGCCGGCATCCGGGTCGCCGTGTTGTTTGTGATCGGTCTGGCCATTTGGCTCGGCTGGCAGCTGGTTGGTCGGGTCAAGGTCCACACGGACGGTTTCAGCATCGAAGAACTGGAAGCGGCCACGAATGCCGTCGTTCTCATTGGTGCGGCTCTGTTCTTTCTGTTCACTCTGGAATCCCGCATCAAACGGCAGCGAGTCCTGAAAGCCATGAATGAGCTCCGGGCGATTTCGCATGTGATCGACATGCACCAGTTGACGAAAGACCCCAGCCAGGTTTTTGCCCCCGCCGGGAATCGCACACGTTCGTCGCCGCAGCGGACGTTGTCTCCGTTTGAGCTGACTCGGTATCTGGATTACTGCAGCGAACTGCTGTCACTGATCGGTAAGCTTGCAGCGCTGTACGCCCAAAGCACCTCCGACAGCGTGGTTCTCCAGTCTGTGAACGACATCGAAACGCTGACCAACGGCATCAGCCGCAAGATCTGGCAGAAAATCATGATTCTGGACGACGACCTGGAGCAACACAGGGCCGCAGTCACCGGTGCCTTTCAAAGTCCTGCCACTGCAGAGAAACCATCTCCCGCCAGAACTGTCTCGGTGCCGTTACCGGTTACCGAACCGAAGGCGTGACTTGTCCGGTCAAATTCTGCGGCGTACCCTGCAGTTCGGCGTTCGATTCCTTTGGATACTGACTGTCTCGGCGCGACTGCGATGCTTGAATTTGCCGTTATGCATGTCGGCCTGCTCTTCCGCGTCGGTTCGGCTCTGCGCAGTTGATCGGCCAAACGATCTCGTACTGCGGCTGAGAGTTGCCTGCTCTTGGCCCGCCACTCCGCCGGCGGGGCCTTCGCGCTTGACGGGGACGCCGGTGAGCGCCTGCGAATTCGCGGAAAACTGTCCGGAAATCACCGTCCTCAAGACAATTCGGACGCCCAGCCAAATCCTTCCCCGTGCGAATCTGTTCCTGAGCCGGTATCCTGAGTCTGTGGTGACTGCCGAATTCATGGATTTCGTGTTTTTCGACGGGATGAACGGGAGGTGATTTCGATGTCGAATTCGACGCCGTTGAACGCCCGGCCGGAGGCGCCGGCTCATGTCACACCGTGCAAATCGCAATGCCGGCGCCTCCGGCTGGGCGTTCAACGAACAATCTGTGCCATCTTGATGAGATCAATTCTACTCCTCGCAACTCAGTTCGCTGTCACGTCGGCCACTTCGGCTGACGAGCCCGTGAAAGCCCTGACCGCGCAGGAGACAGCAGCAGAAATCGACCGGCTGTTCGATGACGCATGGAAGAAGAATGGTATCGAGCCGGCTCCGGCGGCCGATGATTCGGAGTTCGTCCGGCGACTGTATCTGGATCTGGCTGGTCGCATTCCAGCGGCCTCCGAGACTCGTGAATTCCTGGCCCGCACATCGCCGGATCAACGCAGCGAGTTGGTTGAACAGCTGCTCGACGGCCCGGCTTTTGTCCGGCACTTCACGATCATCTGGCGGAACGCATTGATTCCGCAGGCGTTCAATGAACCGTTCACGCGGCAACTGGTGCCCGGCTTTGAAGCATGGTTGTGGAAGCACTTTTCAGAAGAGACGGCCTACGACCAGATTGTCCGTGAACTCATCACGACGCCGATTGACTTTGGCAATGATCCTCAAGCGGTGCTGACCTCGGCCAGCAGTCCGAGTGCATTCTTTATCGTCCGCCAGCTGCAGCCGGAGAATCTCGCCACCGGCACATCACGCGCGTTTCTCGGAGTTCGGCTCGACTGCGCTCAATGCCATGATCATCCGTTCGACAAATGGAAGCGAAATCAGTTCTGGAACATGGCTGCGTTTTATTCGGGTTTCAAGCCGCCGGAAGGAGCTGACCCGGACAACCCGGCGATGATGATGAACATGAAGGAAAGCCTTCAGTCACGCTCCATCAAAGTGCCGTCCACAGGTGATGTCGTTCCCGCGGTATTTCTGACGGGGGCTGAGCCGGCGTGGACAGAGTCCTCGGTGCCGCGACAGGTGCTGGCCGACTGGGTCACGGCGAAAGACAATCCCTGGTTTGCAAAGATGGCCGCGAATCGCTTGTGGGCTCAGTTCCTGGGTCAGGGGATTGTGCAGCCGGTGGATGATTTCTCCGACAACAATCCGCCGTCGCATCCGGAAGTTCTGAACTTGCTGGCAGCACAGTTCGCCGCCCACGAATTCGATCTGAAGTTCCTCGTCCGAACGATCACAGCGACTCGGGCGTATCAGACCAGCAGCCGCCAGACTCACGCCAGCCAGTCCGATCCGACTCAGTTCGCTCGTGCCGCGCTGCGAGGCTTGACTCCCGAACAGTTCTTCGACAGCCTTGCTGAAGCCATCGGCTACTACCAGCCGTATCGCACCGACAATCCGTTCGTGATCGATGCGGACACGCCGCGAGGCCGCTTTCTGGAACTCTTCCGCGATGAGACCGAATCGCCACTGCTGAAGGAAACGACAATCCTGCAGGCCCTGGCGATGATGAACGGAGATTTCGTCGACAACGCAACGACGATCGAGAAAAGTCAGACTCTGCGCGCAGTCGCCGACTTCCCGCTGATGTCCGATGAAGAACGACTGGAGACTCTGTTTATCGCAGCCCTCAGCCGCCGACCGACTGAGTCGGAGAAGGTGACGTTTGGAAAGTACATCGCGGACGGCGGGACATCGCAGAATCCGCAGGAAGCGATGACGGACGTGTTTTGGGCGCTATTAAACAGCAGTGAGTTCTTGTTGAATCATTGACCACCGGGTAGGTCCTTTCTGCCGGAAAGGACTTTCGCTGAGTAGGTCCTTTCTGCCGGAAAGGACTTTCGCTGAGTAGGTCCTTTCTGCCGGAAAGGACTTTCGCTGAGTAGGTCCTTTCTGCCGGAAAGGACTTTCGCCGCAAGGCGAACCTGCGCGACGTGCAATGGACAGTCCAGGCTGATTTTGGCGAATCGTATGCACTCAGGTCGCGGCACGCCGCGAAGTCCCGCTCGGCAAGCGGGACGTACTTGAATTGCTGTCCGGCAGACAGCACCTGAACCGATTAAGATCAAGATGAAGAGCAGGATTAAGAGTAAGAGAATCGCATGAACAACAACTTATCTCGTCGTCAGTTTGCAAAATACTCCGGGCTTTCCCTGCTCGGCGCTTCGGCGTCCGGCTGGCTGCCGCGGCTTGCCGCTGAGGTTCAGCAGGCCGGAACAAAGCCGCCTCGGTCCTGCATTCTGCTCTGGATGTCCGGCGGGCCGAGTCAGATGGAGACATTTGACCCGAAGGAGGGAAACGAGAACGGGGGACCGACAAAGGCCATCGATACGAGCGTGCCTGGTATCCGCATTGCCGAGAATCTGCCGAAGGTTGCAACCGTGATGGAGCATCTCGCGCCGATCCGGTCGATGTCGACGAAGGAAGGCGATCACACTCGCGCCACCTACTACATGAGAACTGGCTATCTGCCACAGGGACCGATTCAGTATCCGGCGATGGGTTCGTTTCTCGGCAAGCAGTTGAAGAAAACGGAATGCGATCTCCCAACGTTTATCAGTATCAATCCGTTCCGAGCCTTCAGCCCGGCCGCGTATGGTCCGGGATTTCTCGGGCCGGCATGGTCTCCGCTGGTAGTGGCTTCGGAAATGACAGAGGACGATGAGATTTCGTTTGAAGTACGGAATCTGAAACCGTCCGATCGGTTGTCGGCCGCTCAGGTCGATTCGCGACTGAGTCTGCTCAGTACGCTCGAACATTCGTTCCTTACCGAACGACCAGGCGGACCAGGCAGCAGCCATCTGCAGTCGTACGAGCAGGCCGTGCGGATGATGAAATCCGATGCCGTCAGTGCATTTGCACTGGATCAGGAAGATGACATGCTGAGAGATTCGTACGGACGCAATCCGTTCGGTCAGGGCTGTCTACTGGCTCGGCGGCTGATCGAACGAGGCGTCTCGTTTGTGGAAGTCTCCTTGAACGGCCTGGATGCCGGCGGAGGAGCCGGCTGGGATACTCATGCTGAAAACTTCACGGCCGTGAAATCGCTCTGCGATATTCTTGATCCCGGCTGGGCGACGCTGATGACAGATCTGAAGCAGCGCGGCCTTCTCGAAAACACGCTCGTTGTCTGGATGGGTGAGTTCGGGCGGACTCCGAAGATCAACGAAAACACCGGGCGAGACCACTGGCCCGGCAGCTGGAGCACCGTGCTCGGTGGGGCCGGTATCAGGGGAGGACAGGTTTACGGCGCGACAAGCGACGATGGCATGGAGATCAGGGAGAACCCCATGACGGTTCCCAATCTCATGGCCACGATCTGCAAAGCTTTGACGCTCAGTCCGGAAACCACAAACCTCAGCAACATCGGCCGCCCGATACCGCTGGCTGATCACGGCTCGGCTGCCGTGGATGCACTGCTGAGCTGAGCTGAGGTACAGGATCATTTTCCTCGTTACCAGGCTCCAGCCTGGTAACGGGCTTCCCGGAAGCTCCGCTTCCCGTGCGATGTCGTGACCGAGCGGCCGTCGCGCACGGGCCTCTCGGGTTATTCCTTCAGCCGCTCAGGCCTACAAAGCAGCTTCTTATCATTTGCGACCCGTCCGCAATGAGTACACACGTGCGATGGATCGCAGACAAGCTTCTTGTAGGACTTGAAGTCCGACTTCAGCAGCTTCTTGAGTTCACAGAGTGTCTTCGACATGAATTTCTATCCGGCTGTTTTACTGTTGACTCCCGGCGCGCCGGGAGTCAACAGTAGAATTCAGAACTCTCCCAACACTTCGCCCCCGCCCCGCGTTCCCAGTCCGCGCCAGACGCCGCGGTCGATGTTGTCGGAAAATGACCGGACCGATCCGTCCAGCAGCAGCGACTGCACAGTGCCGGTGTGAAAACTGCGCGAGGTGAAAACGCCATAAGTCGATTCCGTCGCGTTGTTGCCTTCACGGATGTTGACCCAGTCAATGTCTCGTGTCGTGCTGCCGTCGAGATGTGGCACTTTGGTATTGGGTGTGAACGTCGTCGTAAAGGCCGTCTGATTGGCTCGCGAATCCACCCACTCGTTGTGTCCGGAATTCTTCAGAGTGCCGCCAAGGGCAGAGATCGCGGTCGCGTCGGATGGCACCGCGGGAGCAGCAACGGCACCGACATCTCGCAGGTAATACTGGAACGCTTTGACTTCGGACATCGCGATGGTGTTGCTGGTGCCGTCCGTGAAGTCCCGCATCGCAGTTTTCGCATTCGGACCGAATGCCCCCGAACCGAATTGACCGCTGACTGGATTCCAGACAAACCATTCGCCGTAGTTCGCCGCGTAGTTACAGGGCCAGTAGTTCGTGCCGCCGTCGACATAGACCTTGTCATTGATCTCGCTCGGACACATCAGAGTCGCTACGCGGATCGCGGTGACTGTCGGCTGAACAGAGTAGCTTCGGCTGAAATCGATCAGGCTCGTCAAATTGGCCTGCTCAAGGTACGGCAGCAGCCGAGCCTGAACTGACCAGCCAGCCGGCTGAACGGTCGCCGCCCGGTAGGTGCCTCCCGGAGGAAAGGCATTGAACACATCGTGATAGTTGTGTAAAGCCAGGCCGAGCTGCTTCAGATTGTTCTTGCATTGCGTCCGGCGGGCGGCTTCCCGAGCGGCCTGAACGGCGGGCAGGAGCAGAGCCATCAGAATTGCGATGATCGCAATCACCACCAGCAGCTCGATCAATGTGAAACCACGCAATTTTCGAACGGTAAGGGTCGTCATGCCACGATTCTCCTGCACTTGAGTTTTGCTGCGGAATTCGCCCGATCGTATGGATCGGGCGTCCTCAGGGCGTGGCTGGCTGTGCACGAATTGCAAACTGGCTGGCTAGCTTTGAGTTGATACTGAGATTCAGTCTCAGTAACATATTCGTCAAATTGTCTGGTTTCAAGAGCGTTTGGCCGAATTCCGGATTTTTGTGGTTTCAGAGACTTGAGACGAGTTCTCATACAAGTTGCGAGGAGCGAAGCCCTGTGAATTCCACCAACAGCGAGCATCCAGGCACGTCCATCGTCCCTGCGGAACCTCGCCCGGATGTAAAGAACCGGGCTACCACGGTCCTGCCAAAGTCAGTCACGTTTGACGAGCTGGCTTCGGGCTGCGGTGAAGTCTTGATCCTCCATCACGGCCAGCAGTACCGGTTGCGTGTCACACGGAACGGCGGCCTGATTCTGAACAAGTAGACCCTGCCTGCCGGGCAGGATTTTCTGAACAAGTAGACCCTGCCTGCCGGGCAGGATTTTCGCTGAAAGCCGAACCCGTGAAATGTTGTGTTCACTCGTCGCACGTCTGCGGCATCACGGTCGCGGCGAGCCGCGAAGTGCAGCCCGGCAGGCGGCACCTACTTTGCCTTCCCCTCCACAAGCACGACGCGCCAGCGAGTGGTGCGCGTTACCATTCGCTGGCGCGTCGTGCTTGTGAAATCGGTGTTCCCAGGCGGGAGCCTGGGAACGAGGCTCGCCACTGGTTAGCATGACGGACTCTCGCAAACCCACTTGACCCCGGTTGCTTCCACCGGGTGTTCACTGCTGCTCATTCTTCAGGAGGTCCCGCCATGCTGCCTGCACACTATTCAACCATGGTGCTCCGAATCGGTGCCGCATGGATTCTTTCCGTGGCACTGTCCGTTGCTCAGGACGTGAGTGGCCCGACCGAAACCGTGCCGCTGACAATGGAGGGTGATCTTGCTTCGCAGATGGTCGATGGCATCGATCGCTTTCTGTTGAAGCAGATTGAGGCCGACGCTGCGTCACGAGCCGCACGATTCACAGTGGACACGTCGTCGCTCGAAGCATACGAGGCGTCACTGAAACCGCATCGCGAGAAGCTGGCGAAATGCCTCGGGATTCGTGATGCGCGAATGCCGTTTGCGAGTCCGGAAATCATCGCCGGTGTTGGTGCGGATTCGGTGATTGCATCGACCGAGCGCTTCACGGTGCAGGCCATTCGCTGGCCGGTGCTGAGCGACCCATCTCCGCAGGGACAGGGACTGCCATCGATCTTTGGCGAAGGCTTGTTGCTGACGCCCAAGGGAAAAGTTGTCGCGAATTTGATCGTCCTGCCCGATGCGGATCAGACTCCGGAGCAACTCTGCGGACTGGCTGACGGTATTGAATACTCGCAAGTAGCTCGCAACTTCGCCGAAGCTGGCTGCCGTGTCGTGGTGCCCGCAATCATCAGTCGTCATCGCGAGAAACGTCAGGGGCGGGCCGATCTGACGACTCGTGAATACCTGCATCGGGTGGCATTTGAACTTGGACGAACACTTGCGGGTTACGAAATTCAGTCCTCTCTGAGCATTGTCGATTGGTTCGAATCAGCGACCCCTGAACTTCCGGTCGGCGTGTTCGGTTACGGCGAAGGCGGCATGATCGCTCTATTCGCCGCAGGACTGGACACGCGCATTCAGACGACGTGTGTCAGCGGCTTTTTCGGCCCTCGTGAAGGCAGCTGGAGTGAACCGATCGACCGTAATTTCTCAGGTCTGTTGCGCGATTTCGGAGCCCAGGAACTGGCGATGCTCGTAGCCCCGCGCAGTCTTATCGTGGAAGAATCTGCGTTTCCGGAGGTATTGCTGGCAGGGAATGGCGGAGCGCCAGCCGAACTGAAATTCCCATTGAATGGACTCATCCGGAAGGAACTGAATGGGGCACTTCGTCGTGTGCAACCGATTGAGGGCTGGTTAACGCATCAGGAGACAAAGGGGCAATTCGGTTTCGTTTCTCCAAACCAGATGTTGACACCACTTAACGCACAAGTCGCTGTGCCATCAAGGAGTGAATTCGAGTTATTGACTGTCGCAAACACATTGCAGCCGAATCCTGCAGAACGCGAAGACCGACTTGTCAAACAAATCGACCGCCACAATCAGCAACTCCTCCGCGAAAGTCCGTTTGTGCGCAAGGATTTCATGGCGAAACTGGACACCACTTCGGTCGAGGCCTATCGCAAATCCGTCGAAAACTATCGCACAGTCTTTCGCCAAGAAGTGATCGGCGAGTTTGATCAGCCGCTGCTGCCATTCAACGCTCGCTCACGCAAGTCATGGGACACGGAAAAATGGACGGGCCATGAGGTCGTGCTGGATGTCTTCCCGGATGTGTTTGCCTTCGGAGTTCTGCTCCTGCCGAAAGATCTGAAGCCGGGTGAGAAGCGTCCGGTCGTTGTCTGTCAACACGGCCTGGAAGGCCGTCCGACGGATATTTTCATGGGCGACAATCCGGCCTACCACGACTTTGCTGCGAAGCTGTGCGAACGAGGATTCATCACGTTCTCGCCGCAGAATCCCTACATCTTCCAGGATCGGTTCCGAACACTTCAGAGGAAAGCGCAACCTCTGGGTAAGTCGCTGTTCTCGATCATCGTGCCCCAGCATCAGCAGATCGTCAACTGGCTGAAGACGCAGGCGTTTGTCGACAACGATCGCATCGCCTTTTACGGTCTGAGCTACGGCGGAAAATCGGCCATGCGGATTCCGGCTCTCGTGACCGATTATTGTCTGTCAATCTGCTCGGCCGACTTCAATGAATGGGTACTGAAGAACGCGAGTACTCGTCACAACTTCAGCTATGTCTGGACGGGCGAGTACGAAATCTTCGAATGGGATCTCGGCAGCACCTTTAACTATGCCGAGATGGCCGCGCTGATCTGTCCGCGTCCATTCATGGTCGAACGAGGCCACTTTGACGGAGTCGGCGAAGACGACTGGGTCGGCTACGAATATGCCAAAGTCCGGCATCTTTACGCCGCGAAACTCAACATCGGCGACCAAACCGAAATTGAATGGTTCGTGGGACCGCATACCATTAACGGCAAAGGCACCTATGCATTCCTGCACAAGCATTTGAATTGGCCGGAACCATAATTCCGGATGATAGTCACTGTAGGTCCTTTCTGCCGGAAAGGACTTTCGCTGTAGGTCCTTTCTGCCGGAAAGGACTTTCGCTGTAAGGCGAACCTGCGTGGCCTGCGATCAACGAGACAGGCCGATTTTGGCGGATCTCATGCACGCAAGTCGCGGCAGGCCGCGAAGTCCCTCCTCACAAAAGCCCGTTCATGTCCTTCTTCCCCAACATCGACACTCGACGTGAGTTCCTCAACCGTTCCGGCATCGGCCTCGGCAGCATCGCGCTGTCGGATCTGCTGGCGAAGGACGCTTCTGCTGCGGAGCCAAAGGATCGAGGCGTCCTTGGGGAACCACATACAGTTCCGAAGGCGAAGAGAATCATCTATCTCTTCATGTCGGGAGCCCCATCGCATCTGGATCTGCTGGACTACAAGCCTCTGCTGAACAAGATGAATGGCCAGCAGCTTCCGGACTCCGTCCGGGGGACTCAGCGGCTCACCGGAATGTCGGGCAACCAGTCGTCGATTCCGCTGGTCGGCTCACCGTTTCAGTTCAGGCAGCATGGTGACGGAGGAGCCTGGTTCAGCGAACTGCTGCCCCACACGGCCAGCGTGGCGAACGAGCTGTGCGTGGTGAATTCGATGTACACCGAAGCCATCAACCATGGTCCGGGAGTCACGTTTCTGCAGACGGGAACACAGATCGCCGGGCGGCCCAGTATGGGGGCGTGGCTCAGCTACGGGCTTGGTCAGGACAACGAAAACCTGCCGTCGTTTGTCGTGCTGATCACCAAAGACAAGAGTGGCCAGCCGCTGGGATCGCATCTGTGGGGCAGCGGCTTTCTGCCCACTCGTCATCAGGGCGTTCAGTTCCGTGCGGCTCAGGATCCGGTGCTGTATCTGGGGAATCCGGCGGGAGTCAGCCGTGACAGCCGGCGAATGCTGCTTGACCGACTGAAAGAATTGCATGAACACCAGTTCGCTCGAACGCCGGATAGTGAAATCCAGAGCCGTATCGATCACTACGAAATGGCATTTTCGATGCAGGCGAGCGTCCCCGAAGCGACCGATTTCTCACAGGAATCAAAGTCGGTGCTGGATGAATACGGACCCGATGTTTCGACGCCGGGAACCTTCGCGGCCAACTGTTTGCTGGCTCGTCGGCTTGCGGAACGTGGCGTGCGGTTCATTCAGCTGTATCATCAGGACTGGGATCATCACGGCGGTCTTCCGGCAGCACTGCCGAATCTCTGCCGCGAAACAGATCAGCCGGCGGCGGCACTGGTCAGGGATCTGCGACGGCGAGGCCTGCTCGATGACACGCTGGTGGTCTGGGGCGGTGAATTCGGACGCACGAATTACTGCCAGGGAAAGATCTCGGCGAACTTCGGACGCGACCATCATCCGCGCTGCTTCAGCGTCTGGATGGCTGGCGGCGGGGTGAAGGCCGGCTCGGTTTATGGATCATCGTGTGAGTTCGGTTACAACGTGGCGACCGACGGTCTGCACATTCACGATCTGCATGCCACGATCATGCAGTTGCTTGGGATCGATCACGAGCGGCTCACCTACAAATTCCAGGGCCGCCGCTATCGTCTGACGGATGTGCATGGGAAAGTGGCCCAGGGAATTATTGGCTGAGATTCCTTTGTTCCGGCGAGCGGAGGGTGTGAACCCTCCGAGGAAGCGCGTACCGCGAGCGCAGAAAACGTGGTGCGCGAGTTGACGTGGCGGGTGATCATCCCGAGTGCGAAAACGGATCACAGGGGCAATCCTCGGAGGGTTCACGCTCTCCGCTCGCGGTGTTCGGGACTGCGTCCGATTGCTTTGCGAGATCGTCCGCCATTAAGCTTTCAGTCAGAACAAACTTCCCGCCATGCTCCTTTTTCCCTCCCGGAGCTGATCACGATGTCCCGCCCGTCGCTGCGATGGCTCTGCCTGAGCGCCGCTGTTTTCCTTTCGCTCGCCGAATCCAATCGCGCAGCAAGTGCTCAGGACACAGACGCCTTTGCTCCACTGCAGGCAGAGTATGAGAAAAACCAGAGCGGGGCATTGAAGAAGTATTGCCTCAGCTGTCATTCAACTGCCGATCCGCAGGGCGAACTGGATCTGGAGCGGTTTCATGCGGTGACGGATATTCGGGGCGACGTGGTTCCGTGGCAGCGAGTCGTCGAGATGCTCGATGACGGAGAAATGCCGCCGAAGGATGCGGAAGTTCAGCCGTCGAAGGAGGAACTCGCAGCTCTGCGAAACTGGGTGCGCGCGGTGCTCGATGCCGAAGCTCTGGCCAATGCCGGTGATCCCGGCCCGGTCGTACTTCGGCGGCTGAACAATACCGAGTTCACGTACACGATTCAGGATCTGACGGGAATCCGGCTGGAGCCCGCACGTGAATTTCCCGTTGACAGTGCGGCGGGGGAGGGATTCACGAACGTCGGCAACGCATTGGTGATGTCGCCCGCACTTGTCCAGAAGTATCTCGATGCTGCAAAAGCTGTCGCCGACCATGCGATGCTGCTGCCTCACGGAATTGAGTTTTCGCCGAGCACGACATCGCGTGACTGGTCGGAAGAAAAACTCGCCGCCATTCGTAGTTTCTATGCGCAGTTCACGGACAACGGCGGAGCGACTTCGGTCAATCTGCAGGGCATTCAGTTCGAAACCAACGGCGGAGGACGATTGCCGCTCGACAAGTATCTGACAGCGACTCTGATTGAACGCGATTCGCTGCAGGCCGGGATGAAGTCGGTTGCCGATGTGGCTCGTGAGCATTCACTCAACGAAAAGTATTTCACGACTCTCTGGATGGCATTGAATGACGACACGCCGTCGATTGTGCTCGACTTGGTGCGGGCTCAGTGGCGGGCTGCGAAACCCGAAGATGTTCCGGCACTGCTCTCGACGATCGGACAGTGGCAGCAGTCGTTGTGGCGGTTTACAACGATTGGCCACATCGGCAAGCGCGACGGCCCGACGGCGTGGCAGGTGCCGATTCAGCCGCTTGCCGCCCGCCAGGAGATCCGTACCAAACTGCCGGTGCCGCACGACGGAAAGAACGTAACACTGTACCTGGCGACCTCCGATGCGTCCGACGGCAACGAGCACGATTTTGCAGTCTGGGAGAATCCCCGATTCGTCGCTCCCGGCCAGCCGGATCTGCTGTTGCGCGATGTCCGCAGTGCGGTGTCGCAACTCTCTGCGCATCGCGAGCAGGTGCTTTCCAGTGCCGCCGCCTGTCTGGGTGCAGCAGCGGAAGCCGGTGATGCGACCGATGCTGCTGCGATTGATCAACTGGCGGCAAAGTTTCAGGTCGATCGTGCTGTGCTGGCTTCCTGGTTCGGCTATCTCGGCATCGGAGCTGGCGAGGCCCACATTGATTCGTACATCACTCAGAAGTCGGAGCGATCCGAGAACTACGATTTCGTTAAGGGCTGGGTCGGACCGGATGCGCTGAGCGTGATCGCCAATTCGTCGGATCAGATGGTCCGCGTCCCAGGTGACATGCAGCCGCACAGCATTGGCGTGCATCCGACTCCCAAACTGCGGGTCGCAGTCGGATGGCGCAGTCCGATCACCGGTTCGGTGACGGTTTCAGGACGGGTCCAGCGCGCTCACATCGGCTGCGGTAATGGAGTCACCTGGCTGCTGGAACTGCGTCGCGGCCACACTCGGCAACGGCTGGCGGCGGGAACAGCGGACGGCGCGGAAGAACAGAAATTCGGGCCACTGGATAATCTTGTCATGCACCCCGGCGATCTGCTGTCGCTGAGCATCGGACCTCGCGACGGGGAGCATTCGTGCGACCTGACGGCGATCGATTTGTCGATCACGGCTGATCAGAAAGTTGCCGCCACCAACGCAGGACGGGCGTCTCAGCCCGTCCAGACCGCGTTTGATGACACGAAGGCGTGCGAAGAAGTAACAGGGGCGGCTCTGGAGACCCGTCCTGCGGAATCTCCGCCGGCATCGGAAGCGCAGGAATGGGATCTCGCGAAAGACATTTCCCCCGACATCCTCGCCGGCAATCCACATGTCGACCGACTCGGCAACGCTGATGTCTGGCATTTTTACAGCGAACCGGATGCCGGAGGCGGCGCAGATTCGATGATTCCTGTTGGCTCGCTGATCGCCCAATGGCAGGTCGCACCCGATGTCGATGTCAAGAAACAACTCGCCGACAAAGTTCAGGCTCTCTTGAAAGACGGCTCCGGGGCCCTCGCTGCCGACGCACCCGATTTCGTGCTGCACCGTCAGCTCACGTCGCTGAACGGACCGTTGTTCTCCGCAGTTCGCGGCGAACTGCTGGCACGGAAGACAGCTGCAGCGGCCTCGACCGAATCTGCGTTCGGACTCGATGCGGCGCTGTTCGGCAAACATCCTGATGGCGAGGCAATCGACAGTGCCAGTGTGTGTGTCCAGGCACCGTCGGTCCTTGAATTCATGGTGCCAGCCGATTTTGTTGAAGGCTGCGAGTTCGTGGCCACCGGATCGCTGCACGGCAGAACGGGAGCAGAGGGAACAGTTCAGATGCAGGTGCTGACAGCGAAGCCGGAGCAAATTGCCGGCCTTGCTGCGAGCTCTGCTTCCGCGAAGTCCGGCAAGGCCACGTGGTCCGACGGCGATAAACCCGTCAGTTACGAGACTCCGATTCTCGTCGCCGACGACAGTGCGTCGAAACAACGGCTGCTGGTTCAATTCGACGAATTCCGCAACCTGTTCCCGGCGGCACTCTGCTATACGAAGATTGTACCGGTCGATGAAGTCGTGACTCTGACGCTGTATTACCGTGAGGACAATCACCTGCAGCGGCTGATGCTGAATGAGACTCAGGTGGCAGAACTCGACCGGCTCTGGGATGACATGCACTTCGTCCGACAGGATGCGCTGGCTCTGGTCGATGCCTACGATCAACTTTGGCAGTTCGCCACTCAGGACGCCGATCCGACTGCCTTCACGCCGATGCGTGATGGCATTCTGCAGAAAGCGGCGGAGTTCCGGCAACGGCTGATCGATGCGGAGCCCGTCCATGTGCAGGCGGTACTCGATTTTGCCGAACGAGCCTGGAGAAGACCGGTCACGGACGCGGACAAGGATCATTTGCAGGTTCTGTATCAAACGCTTCGAATTCAGGAGCTTCCGCACGATGCGGCCATTCGCATGTTGCTGGCACGAGTCCTCGTCGCGCCGGCGTTTCTGTATCGCGGCGAGAACGCGTCGCCGGGCACGGAACGAACAGCCATCAGTGACTGGGAATTGGCAACCCGGCTGAGCTACTTTCTGTGGTCGTCCGCACCGGACGACGAACTTCGAGCACTCGCGACGGATGAAACGCTGAGCGATCCCGAGGTGCTCCGGGTTCAGACCAGACGCATGCTGGCCGACGCGCGGACGCGCCGGATGGCGATCGAGTTCGGCTGCCAGTGGCTGCACATCCGCGACTTCGATCAGCTGGATGAGAAGAGCGAACAGCACTACCCGGAGTTTGCCGGTCTGAAGGGCGACATGTATGAAGAGTCTGTCCGTTTCTTCGAAGACATGTTTCGGAATGACGGCTCGGTGCTGGACCTGCTGAATGCCGATCACACGTTCGTCAACGCTCGTCTGGCACAATTCTATGGGATCAAGGGCATCGAGGGCGACGCATGGCGGAAAGTCGACGGATCAAAAGCAGCGTTCCGCGGCGGCATTCTGACGATGGCCGCGACACTCTCAAAGCATTCGGGCGCGTCGCGCACGAGTCCCATTCTGCGGGGTAACTGGGTTTCGGAGTTTCTGCTCGGCGACAAACTGCCGCGGCCTCCGAAGGGTGTGCCGATTTTGCCCGAGGAAGCTCCTCCCGAACTGACCGAACGCCAGCTGATCGAACTCCACAGCAGTGACCCGGCCTGTGCGAAGTGCCACCAGAGAATCGATGGTTTCGGATTTGCTCTTGAACAGTTCGATACGATCGGCCGCTTCAGAACTCAGGATGCCGGCGGCCATGCCATCGACGTGGCGGCGTTACTTCCGGACGGTACTCCGGTGCAGGGTGTCGAGGGCCTGAGGACCTATCTGTTGACAACTCGTCGCGACGACTTTCTTCGCACGTTCTGCCGCCGATTGCTGGGGTATGCTTTGGGACGTTCAGTGCAGCTCTCCGATGAACCACTGATTGAATCGATGATGAAGCAACTGGAGGAAAAGGACTACCGCTTTTCCGAGGCGGTGGAAACAGTCGTGCTCAGTCCGCAGTTCAGGATGATTCGTGGTGCGGACAGTCACAATCCTCAGGTCGCAGGCAACTGACAAAGATGGTCCTGATCTACGAAGACCAACTGGCTGCAAACGTCGACACTGCGTTTCGTGAGGGCAGCATGCACTTTGAAGAGCAAAGCGCGGTGCATCGGACGTTGCGGAAGATCTGCGCCGACTTGAGCCGGCACGGGATTCCGCATTGCGTCGTGGGCGGCATGGCTTTGTTTTTTCATGGATACCGCAGGTTCACAGAGGACGTGGATTTGCTTGTCACACCCCATGGTCTGAAACAGCTTCATGAAGAACTTGACGGACGAGGATACCTGCCGCCGTTTGAAGGCAGCATCAATTTGCGAGATACCGAAACCGGTGTCCGGATCGAATTCCTGACATCAGGAGGCTTCCCGGGAGACGGCAAGCCGAAGTCTGTCGTGTTCCCGGATCCGTCTGAAGCCTCAATGGAAGTTGACGGACTACGATTCCTGACTCTGGAACGTCTGATCGAACTCAAATTGGCGTCCGGGCTGTCCAATCCTCGTCGTGCCCGCGATCTTGCAGACGTTCAGGAATTGATTGCCGTACTCGGTCTGTCCGCAGATGTGGCAAGACGACTCAATGATTCTGTGCAGGCGAAGTACCAGGAACTTTGGCAGATCGTCCAGGACTTTCCGGGACAGTGACCTGCGGGCTACTTCTGCACTGCCGCAAACACGGTGTACTCACCGATGGCATTGGCCGTCACCTGCTTGAAGAGCTGCTTCATCCGGGCTTCGTGCCATTCGAGCAGTTTCGTGACGATCTGGATCCTGCCGCCGGGTCGTAGTGCCGTCTTGGCGGTCTGAAGGAAAAGTTCCGAAATGCGGAAGTCGGAGTAGTACGGCGGATTGCCGAGCAGCAGGTCCCATGTGCCAGGTTCAGGGACGGCACCGTCCGACGTCAGCAGCGTTTCCACGCTCGTGATTCCGTTCAGGGTTGCCGAAATCGCTGTGCATTCGACTGCGCGGGTGTCGCTGTCGACGGCCAGGATCCGGGCCGCAGGAAACTCGACCGCAGCGGCCATCGAGACGGCTCCTGAACCGCAACCCATGTCAATAATACGTGCCGGTTCAAATGATGATCCCGGGTTGCCGACGCCATCGGCGGCAGGCTTGAGCAGACTCAGCGACCGAATCAGCGCTCTCGCGCCACCGTCGACTCGCCGGTGACAGAAGACGCCAGGGCGGCTCTCGCAGTAGATCAGACGTTCGCCCTGCCGATATGCGAATCGGGCTCGGAAGCCGCGGACCTTCTTCAACTGGACCGATTTGGTCGCGATGCAGGCGACTCCCTGCTTGTGTTTGGATACGACCGTGCTGCTGAACATGGTTTTCAGCTGTGTCTGAACCCAGCGGTCTTTGGAGTTGTTGACTGTGACGAACATCCGGCCACCAGTTCTGAGTCGCTGATGGGCTGACTGGAGGAGTTCCTGACCCAGTTCCGCCGATGCACCGGCCAGAGACGGAAACAGAATCTCATCAAAAGTCTGGTCCGGAAGGTCAGCAGCACAGACGAGCGTGATCTTTCCGGTCGAAGCGGATGACAGGTTCGAGCCGGCGCCATGATATTCGTTCAGAGTCCGCCAGAAAAAATGTTCGGGTGTATAGAACGTGAAATTCAACTCCGGTTTGGCATCCCGCAGTGCCGAAGCCAGCGTTGTTCCCTGCGTCAGCAGCACCAGCACATTCGGACCCTTCAGTTCACCGGCGAGGTCCAGCATGATCCGGTCTGAAACAGACTTTAGCGTTCGCGGAATCAGTTCAGCGTCGGGAATCAGTGATTTGCGGAAGTCAGTCATGCGGAGAACCCAAAAACGTCAATCCTTATCGGTCACACAGCGGCACGCTCGGATTGGGATCCTGCAGCAGTTCGGCCAGTGTGGTTGAGCGAAAAGCGAGTTCCATCGACTGGAGCGCCTGATCCATCCGGAAATGCAGGGCACACAGCTTTACGCCGTGAGCTTTGAGGTCCAATGGACAGTGGGTGATACGTTGCACCGGGTCGACGGCATTGACGACATCGAGAATAGTAATCTGATCCGGCTCGCGCGCCAGCGAGACGCCTCCGCGAAGACCTCGCTGCAGCTTCACGATGTCTTTTGCGCGCAGGCCCTGAAGCACCTTTGCCAGATAGGCGGTCGGCACCTTGGTCGCTTCGGCGATTGCGGCTGTGGTCTGGGGTTCCGGCGAATGCATCGCCAGATACACGACCGCTCGCAGAGCATACTCAACCGTCTGTGATAACATCGTTCCCGATCCTCACCGGGCTGCAGCCATATGTCCGGGACTGGTGATGCGTCCACTGCCCATAATGCGCGCAGGCTCCGCTGCAAAGGATGGTTCGAGAAATCTGTGTCACATTTGGCGATCAACTGCCGGGTGCCAGCCGAAGGTTCCTGGGGAAACCGGACGCGAGCGCGTGGCGGCTGATGCTGCAGGTTTCAGAATCGAGATCACGGCACAAGGCTCTGTCCGGCAATCACGGCTACCTACAGAGGCAGACCGTGACTCACTTCCCTGAGTCACTGACCTGTACTTCCCACGGCTTGGCTTTGCGCTCTTTCAGGCGAGTCGCCTTACCCGTGCGATCGCGAAGATAGAACAGTTTGGCGCGCCGAACTCGAGCATGGCGTTTGACTTCGATGTGGGCGATCTTGGGCGAATTCGCCGGAAAATTGCGCTCGACACCTTCGCCCTGCACGATGCGGCGGACGGTAAACATTTCGCTGGTACCAGTGCCTCGGCGGGCGATGACGACGCCGCTGAAAATCTGGACTCGCTCTTTGTTGCCTTCCAGAATCCGAGTGTGAACGTCGACGCTGTCGCCGACTGCAAACTGCAGCGGCTGCTCACGCAGGCTGGATTTTTCCACCGCGATCAGAAGATTGTTTCGCATTGCTTAGGTTCCTTTTCGCTGATTCACAACAATAACCGACATCGTGAAATTTCGGGAGATCAGGCCCGAACTGCCACGAGTCCGGCTAAATTCATACTTATCTTCACACCGCATCAGGAGTCCGCATCGGGCAGCAGATCACGGCGTCGTTCGGCCGTTTTCTGCAGGCTTTGGTCCTGCTGCCATTCTTCAATTTTCCGGTGATCACCACTGATCAGCACATCCGGCACCGTCATTCCGCGGAATTCACGAGGCCTCGTGAACTGCGGATGCTCCAGCAGTCCGGACCTGCTGAATGATTCATACTGACTGCTGGTTTCGTCGCCAAGAACACCCGGGATCAGCCGGATGACCGTGTCCACGATCAGCATTGCGGGAACTTCGCCGCCATTGCAGATAAAGTCACCGACAGAGATCTCCGTGGGCTGCAGCCCCAGGCGAATCCGGTCATCAAAACCTTCATACCGCCCGCAGAGCAGCAGCAGTCGAGGCTCCTGAGCGAGTTCCTCAACCAGTGACTGATCCAGTTTTCGACCCTGAGGGGTCATCATCAGCAGTCGTCCGGGAATACTTCCGGAAGACTGCACCGCCTCCACACAATCAAACACCGGCTGACACATCATCAGCATCCCGGGACCACCACCGAACGGCCTGTCGTCTACCTGTCTCCTCTTTCCGGGCGCATAGTCCCGAAAGTTATGTCGCCGAATTTCCACCAGACCTCGTTCGATCGCCAGCTTCAGGTGACCCTGTTCGAGATAACTCCCGAACATTTCCGGAAACAGGGTGAGAATATCAAACCGCATCACTGTCTACTCAGGGGCAGGAGCTTCGGCTTCTGGTGCTGCTTCAGCCTCAGGTGCCGCCGCTTCTTCTTTGACCTTTGGTGCGAGCATCGGAGGAGGCGCCAAGGCGGATCCGAACTTGTTGGCTTTCACTTTGCGGATCAGGGCGTTGACTTTCTCGCTGGGCTGAGCGCCCACAGACAGCCAGTACTGAACTCGCTCCATGTTCATCTTCACGCGGGCGGCCTTGTCCTGAACCATCGGATCGTACTGCCCGACTTCTTCAATTGCTTTCCCGTCGCGCTGAACGCGGGAATCCATCACACAGATCCGGAAGAACGCACGATGCTTGCGCCCCATCTTCTTCATACGAATACGAACGGCCATTGCTGCTCCTGAACTGACAAAAACAAGTCGCCCCGTGATCAGATCGCGGTCTGAATGATGCAATCAAGGTGCGGTACGTTACAAAACTTGTGAACTCTCGAATACTGATGCTGCAAACCTGAGTCCCCCGGGAATGTCAATCCTGGGCGGCAGTGATCTCCCGCTGCAGGGAAACCCGTGTTAAAAACAGCGGAAAGCTGAAAGCGGAAAGCCGGGATCATGACACCTCCGCTGTCGGCTTTCCGCTTTCGGCTTTTCCTTTACCTTTTTCTGTTTTTCTTTTTTGCCTTCTGTGCTTCTTTTCGTTGCTTTTTCTTCTTGTCGCGGGCTTCATTCTTGTCGAGAGGTCCGCGTGTACTTCGCATCTTCTTTTCGACAAGCTCTGCACCGGGATTCATGAAGCCGCCGTCCGCGAGCCCTTTGACGGCTCGCATCCGGTCGCGCAATCCCATGTTGGACATCCCCTGCATGAGCTTGCCCATGGCAGAAAAATCCTTGAGCAGCTTGTTCACGTCTGCCGGCTGAACTCCGCTGCCGCAGGCGATGCGGTGTCGACGACCCCGGTCGATCAGATCCGGATTCTGCCGCTCTTTGACCGTCATCGAGCTGATGATGCCTTCGAGCCGCCGCATTTCGTCTTCGGGGTTCACGTCGCCGAGCTGATCAACAACGCCTCCCATGCCGGGGATCATTTTCATGATCTCACCCATTGAGCCCAGCTTCTTGATCTGCCGCATCTGTTTGCGGAAGTCTTCCAGCGTGAACTTGCCCTGCTGCATCTTCTCCTGTTGGCGCAGCATCTCCTCTTCATCAAATTCCTTGTGCGCTTTCTCAAACAGCGACACCATGTCGCCCATGCCGAGAATACGTCCGGCCATACGGTCCGGATGAAACTCCTCCAGCCGGTCAAGCTGCTCACCGACGCCGATGAACTTGATCGGAACACCGGTGACGGCCTTCACGCTGAGCGCTGCGCCGCCGCGGGTATCACCGTCCAGTTTCGTCAGGATCACGCCGTCAAGTTCGAGCGCTTCATTGAACGCCTTCGCGCTGTTGACGGCGTCCTGACCAGTCATTGCGTCACAGACCAGCAAAGCCTGATCCGGTGCAACGCTGTTGTCGATCTGCTGCAGCTCTTTCATCAGAGCGGCGTCGACATGCAGACGACCGGCGGTGTCGAGAATCACGACCTTCGCACCGACGCGCTTCGCTTCTTTCACTCCGTTGCGGCAGACCTGGACAGGATTGCTGCCTGACGGGTCTTCGGCATAGACGGGGCAGCCCACCTGCTGCCCGATGATTTTCAGCTGCTCGATCGCTGCCGGACGCTGCAAGTCCGCCGCCACCAGAAACGGCGCGATGCCGGATTCTTTCAGTCGGCGAGCCAGCTTGCCGCAGGTCGTTGTCTTGCCGGACCCCTGCAGTCCGCACATCATGATGATGCTGACGCCGTCTCGTTTGATCGCCAGCGAATGGTCCACCGGTCCCATCAGATTGATGAGCTGCTGATGGACGATCCCGACAATCTGTTCTTCCGGCCGAAGCGACTTCAGAACTCGCTCGCCGATGGCCTCTTCCGTCACCTTCTGCACGAAATCCTGGACGACATCGTACGCAACGTCGGCCTCCAGCAAGGCCTTCCGGACCTGCTGCATACCGTCGCGTATGTTACTTTCGGTGATCTTTCCGGTTCCCCGAAAAGCCGAAAACGCCTTCCCCAGACTTTGTGTGATGTTTTCAAACACGACGAACGGACGACTTTGAAGAGCGAATGGTGGATCCGGCCGCGGCAAGCACTTGCCGCTGGAATTGCGCAAGTCCTGTGAAGTAAAGGCTTTGAACAGCGATACTGACGTATCGCCAGCCTGCAGCACCCACTGCGCGCAGAACGGGCCGGAAAAATCGAACCGCGGATGATATCGACCCACTGAGTTACAGACAAGTCGTTCGACGCGTTTGACGACGATTGGTGGGAAGTCGCAGGACGGGTCTCCAGACCCGTCCTGCGGAAAAACGCTTCTGCGTTATGGACAACTTACTGCGGCAGTCTGCCGCTGACCACATGCGGGAACGGCCCAGTGCAGGCCCGCATGAATTCGACGAGGTCGATTTTGTCCTGCGTCGTCGCTTTCAGCGGAACAATTTTGTCACTGAGCCACGGATTTTTAGTGCCGCCTTTGACATAGTGTTCAACGACTTCTTCCAGTGTCGCCTGGCTTCCGTCGTGCATATACGGGGCTGACAGTGCCACATTCCGGATCGTAGGAGTCTTGAAGGCCCCTTTGTCCTTCTCGGCCTTTGTCACTTCGTAACGACCAAGATCCGGTTCTTTGGCTGACATGCCGACGCCAAGATTGTGGTACAACTCGTCCGTCAGATTCGCCCCGACGTGACAGTTGCTGCAGCCGATTTCTTTGCTGAAGAACAACTTGAGTCCCCGGACAGCGCTTTCGGACATCGGATCCCTTTCTGTCATGAGCTTCATCTGCTCGTACTCTGCGTACGTTTCCGGTGAGTCTGTTTTCAGGTCGGCGAGGTCTTCTTCCTCAAGGGCTGTAAAGCGTTTGTAGGATTCGTAATAGTCGTATGGGGACGGTCCTGTGACCAAAGTCCGCTCGAACGAAGCAATTGCCAGGCCGATGGAGTCGATCGTGATGCCTGTTCCGGGAAAGATCTTTTCGAACTGCGCTGCATAGCCAGGAATTGTCTTCAGCGTTGCGACACAACCTTCGTGGGTGTTTCCCATTTCGATGGGGTTGTGTATCGGTCCGACTGCCTGCTCTTCCAATGATGCCGCCCGACCATCCCAGAACTGGGCGTCACTGAGGATGCGGTTGTAGCTTGACGGCGAATTCCGTCCGCCTTTCTGGCCGCCGATGCCGACGCCCGTCGGCGTGTGTCGTGCGAATCCTTCCTGGGGATGATGACAACTCGCACAACTGACGGTGCTGTCGCTGCACAGACGCGAATCGAAATACAGCTGTCGTCCCAGCTCGATCTTGGCTCGCGTCAGCGGGTTTTTTTCGAGCCCTTTCATCTGGGTCTGGCCGAGACTCAATCCGAGCGGCAATGAAACCGTCAGCACTTTGTGGTTGGCTTCGTCGTTCAGCCAGGTCTGAATCTGTTCACTCGTCAGTGGGCCGCTGCCGGGAATTCCCTGTGTCAGCTCTTCTTCTCCAAGGACGACCGCCGTTTCCTGGCAAAACGCCGGCACAGCCTGCGATGCCGTCAAAAGCGCAGAAGCCAAAAGCAATGCACTTCGATGAATCTTCATGAACGTCTCCAAATTTCGAGCCCGCCGGAAATCCGGCCGGCGCAATGGTGGCGAGAATTGATGTGTCTCGGATTATAGACGTTCGTCAATCGTGTTCCAGGCAAGTCGTCCACCGGCCCGCCGCTGCGTCGGCGGGTTTTTTACAAGCACGACGCGCGAGCGAGCGGCCGTCGTTCCGCGGTACCCGGGAGTGGTGTGATCAGGGGACACTCGCCTGCCGATCTTGCTCGAGCCTTATGTCGTCGGCACACGCCTGGCCACCACGATGGCGGCTCGTCCGGCGATGCGGGCGAAGAGGATGACTCGCGGAGCGGCATTGCCCGTCGGCAGTTGACGGCTCACCACATCTGACTCGGTTGGAATGCGGCGGCATTTGATCTCATAGTATGGAGATGGATCATCGCGCAAATGCTGTTTCAGTTCTTTCAGATTGTTCGGTAACACCGCTTCGATTTCGAATGCCGTGACGAAGGCCGTGGCTGGCACAGAGTCACCCGTGAGATATTCCTCCTCGCTGTCCAGACGCAGCAAACTGTGTCGTTCCGCCATCACATCCAGCAGCCCCGACCGGACGACCGCCGGATCAGGATCGAAGATGAACGAACCGGCTTGAGGTGCAACGTTGGTCCAGGCAGACAACGGATCGGCACTGATGCTTTCGCGTGCCGGCAGCACTGTCGCTCGGAACGAATGCGCGCCGGCCAATGCTCCGAACCAGACAGTCGCTTCACGGCATTCTCCGTTCAAGCTGATCAGTTCGATCTCGCAGTCGGGAAATTTCTGCTGGAAGTTGCTCGCGGGCCCAATCTTGATTCCTCCGCCGGCCGCATTACGAATCAGTCTCTGCAGCCATTCCAGGTTGGGCTGATACTGCTCAAGACGTTTCGTCGGCCGGTGCTGGCCCACGCGGCGATCGGGGTCAACATGGACGATGGCTCCAGCCCATTCAGACGCACGGACGTCCTCGCATCGTGTTTCGATGCGAGCTGTCCGGCCCCAGATCTCTGCGTTCCACCGGGCTCGCAGACACATCGATGGCGACTGGTCCACCGAGATGACATCAGCGACACCGGCAATCCCAGCCGCGTCGACGCCGATGCCGCTGCAGAGGTCGAAGACCGGAGACAGCTTCGCCTGGCCATCCTGCGCATCACGCCCCTGCGTGATGCGACTGCTGCCGACTCCCGCAAACCGCTGAGCCTTGTGCCGTGCGACTTCCCACGCCGTGCATTGCTCAAGGCCGATCCGTGTGAGCCACAGCTTGTCTGCATCAGGGAGAATCCCCTGAGCCTTCTCCCGCGCGTCATTTATCGACAGTGCAGCGCGGACCAGTTCCTGATCGAATCTTGCACGCAGCGATTTCTGACCCGACAATTCCAGAGACGTGCTCCGACGAATGGCTTCAAAGATCTCAGGCGTGTCCCGCACACGCAGCAGCAGTTCTGACTCAGCATCAGACGGCAATGGATCCGGTTGACCCGCCATCAACCGGACTTCTTTTTAATGCGGACGATGCCATCCCAGTCGGCAGGTGCCTTGCGGTCGTGCTGAGTGATCATCATCGACAGATAATCCTGAGCCCTGTCTTCCGCCGGCATGCGATGCAGAAACTTCCACGCATCGCCCCACTGACCGGCGATGAAGGAATTCAGTCCCTTCTCAAAATCCGCGAGATGATGGTTGGTCAGCAGAGGCAGTCGCTCCTCTGACGGAACAAGTTCACTGACCATCAGAGTCCTGTCCATTCCATACGGCAGCACTTTCAGCAGCCGGCGAACTCGCCCTTCTGACGGCGGCAGCTTCGCGCGAATCTGTGCATCGAGAAACTCGTCAATCAGCACCGACACGTGCAGTTCGCGAGTCATACTTTCGAGGCGGCTGGCAAGATTCACGACTGGCCCGAAGACCGTCACTTTCACCTGCTCGCGCGTGCCGATCTTGCCGGCGACCGCGCGTCCGTGAGCGATTCCGATGCTCGTTTCGAAATCTTTCAGCGGATGATTCGGATCCGCCTGCGCGCGAGCGAACTCATCCCGAATCGCCAGTGCCGCACGACACGCATTGAGCGGCGCTTCTTCCGAACTGATCGGCCAGCCCCAGAATCCCAGAGCCGCATCACCCTGAAAGTCGCCCGTGACTCCGCCGAAGCGCAGAATCTGACTGGTCATCACTTCCAGCGCCAGACTCACTCGTTCCAAAAGCGCTGTGAGGTTGTCCGACTCTTCTTCGGCCCGATGACTGAATCCTCGCAGATCGCAGAAGAGGACCGTCACATCGCACTCCCGAGGTTCCAGCAGCGAAGTGTCCAGGTCACGTCCGAGTGCTTCCAGAATCGGCGGGGAAAAAAACTGCCTCAGTCCCGATTGCTGGCGTTCGAGCCGGCGCTGGCGCTGCAGAGCACTGACAACCTCGGCGATGAACTCCGTGAATTTGATGTCGGCATGCAGCCGCCGCTCACCGGCATCGGGGCTGTCGGGTACACTCCGGCCCGTGACATAGAATGCGCGGTCTCCGCCGAGATCAGCGAACGGCGAACAGTAGGCCCACGCGAATCCCGCGACCTGCGTGTATTGCGAATTTGAACTGGCCGCGTTGTCCCAGACGTGCAGCAGGGTCGTCTGCTGTTCCATGGCGTTGGAAATCAGCCGGGTACTTGGCTGCATCAGCGTTCCGTTCTCGAAGCGCTGTTCCTGATGAAAGACTCGAGGTTTTCCGTTGTCCGCGAGTCCAACGATCGCGACCCCGTCTGCATTCTGAACACCTGCCAGCAGCAAACTGGCCAGTCGCACATGCAAATCCCGCTCGACACCGGATTCCCGAATCACGGCAGGCAGGCTGGTGAGCACGTCAATGCGCATGGCCGCATCGTCATAGCGAATACGCTGCAGCTGCTGCCGGTCGATGGCGAGCTGCTGCACAGGCTGACTGCCTGGCGAATCGGTCTGCGTCACCTGCTGCAATTCGAAGCGAGACGCTCCGATGACAAATGACTGTCCCGAACAGAGCCGGGCCGATGAAACCTCCGTGCCATCGACAAATACCGGATTGGATGTGTCCGTCAGCCTGCGAATCTTCGCTCCGTTCGCATCGAACGTGATTTCCACATGTCGGCGGGAAATGCGGTCATCCCAATCCGTATGCAGCCCGGCATCGTCCGCCCGCCCCAGCACGTAAGTGGATTCACCAGCAAGCAGAAACTCGCGGTCCAGTCGTCGTCCGTGATGAAATGCCAGGAGGCGGAACATGTTTGCGTTTGAGCCAATCGGATTTTGTGTCACTACGGAGTCGGCACGCCCAATTGTCGGCAAATCATCTTTGCGAGTGGATCTGGAATTTCGCGATGACGCGGCACCGGGGCTCTTCGGCGTTGTATTGAATTCTCATAAATCGAGTGGCTGTGTCTTTCACGAATCAGCACACAACCATGTTCCTCGAGATGCCGAATCAGCTGCCACCGTTTCATGGCGACGGTACTGCCACAAGTTGTGCCAGCCGCTGACCAGCCTGGAGGATGAGATAAATCGGCTCCGACAGTTCAGCGTCCGGGTCGCTGCGGCTCGGATCAGGCAGTGGCAGAGATTCTCCCCGAAGGAGATTTGTTTCCGCCATATCCCGAAGCGCTTCAGCCAATGCCGTTCGAGCTTGTTCCAGCGACTCACCGCAGGCAACCGTGCCAGGAAAGTCCAGAACTTCTGCAAGGCAGACGCCGTCTTCCCATTTAAATGCCGACTTGTAAATGAGCATGAGGAGTACTCTGATTTCAATTCAAGGAAAGTAGGTTCGCGCTTAGCAAATCCTGACATGTTGATGCTGGGCCACATCATTCACAAACTCAAACAGCAACTGCAGCGAATGCTCTGCATCCACGTCAGTCATGCACATTGGCGGGCTGATGCGGATCACGCAATTGGCGAGTGGTCCGAGCAGGTGGATTCCGTCGTTTTGTGAGTTGCCTCGATAGCAGCGTTCGACGACGGCGTTCGCCACTTCGTTCGGTGTCAGGACTCCCAACGAACCGCATTCGAGGCCGAAGACCATGCCTTCGCCGCGGATGTTGACGACGACTCCGGTTTCTTTCAGACGACGCAGGCCGGCGACGAAGATCGCGTGCAGGTGTCGAGTCCGATCCAGAATGTCGGTGCCTTCGAACTCATCCAGCGTTGCCAGCACTGCAGCACATGACAGCGGATTCGCGCTCCAGGTGTCGGAGGTGGATCCGTAGCCCATCGGATCACAGACATCGCGTCGACCGACTGCCGCACTGACAGGAATTCCGTTGCCCAGCCCTTTGCCGAGGCACACAAAATCGGGCTCAATGCCGTAGGATTCGAAGGCGTACATATTCCCTGTGCGTCCGAAGTTGGACTGCACTTCGTCCAGGATAAAGAGAATGTCGTGCTCACGGCAAAACTGCTGCAGCAGCGGCAGGTAAGCCTTCGGCGGATGAAAACTGCCGCCGCCGCCGAGATAAGGTTCGGTGATCAAACATCCAATCGAGCCCTCGGATTCACTCCAGAGGCGATCCAGTTCCTGACGGTACGGAACTGGATCAAACGCTTTTGCCGGATGATCGATGTCCGAACATTCTTCTCGCGGAAATGAGATGAAGCGGACTCGGGTATCGCGATCCGGATCGCTCTCCGAACCCGTCACGGCACCGCTCAGTCCTTTCTTTCCGTGAAAGCCGAAACGAGTTGCCAAAATGCCCTGCCGCGCGGGGTCTCGCTGCATGCACGCCCAGAGTGCTTTTTGAACGGCCTCGGAACCGGATGCCGACCAGATGACGGTGTCGAGGCGATTTCCTCCGGGACTGGCCTGCAGATTAGCGGCCAGACGTCGGCTGGCTTCCGCTTCCAGTTCCGTGATTGCATTGTACGCCGTCAGTGAAACGGCCTGCACAAAACCGTCCTCGATCGAGCCAAATGTCGCCGCGTTCCAGCCGAGGTATCCGGCAAACCGGGACAGCCAGCGTTTCGGGTTGTGCCCGAGATTTGCCACGAGCACTCCCGAGCTGAAATCGAACAGTCGGCGACCTTCAGGAGTCCAATGAAAGACTCCCGCAGACTTCGCCAGCACCGCCTGGCTGGGCGTGAACGTTCTCAGCGAATGTGGTTCGGTGCCGGCAATCAAGTCGCGAACGGCGTTGGAACGCTCTTCGTGATTGAAGTGAACGGCAAATGTCGGAGTGAGCTGCTGCATCGCATTTGCCTTAAATTGATTCCCTCGACGCACCCCACAAGCACGACGCGCCAGCAAGTGGTCGCGACGGAGACCGATACCACTCGCTGGCGGGTCGTGCTTGTCGCCTACAGCGGCGATGAATCCACGTCATGCCCGCTTTCCTTCCAGCCACGGAATCCGCCGTCCATGGAGATCACATTGCTGTAACCCATCTGCTGCAGATTGAGTGCCGCCAGAGCCGAACGATAGCCACCACCGCAATAGAGTACGATGGGAGTCGCCGGGTCGGGGATCGCTTCTTCAATATCGCGTTCGATGACGCCTTTTCCGAGATGCTTTGCTCCCGGAATCCGCCCCGCGCTGAATTCGCTTTCTTCGCGGACATCCACGAGCACGAACTTGTCGCCGACAGATTTCCGCTGCACGACATCCTCAATCGTGCATTCGGTCACTTTCGACCGGACGGCATCGACCAGCTGCACAAATCGAACGCCGTGTTGTTTTGCCATGAGAGTCACCGTTCACAAAATTCGGACTGATTCCTGTTGCCGCGATCGCCGGAGCGAGGTTGGTTGTCACATTCGCTCCGGCTCTGGCGAGCGTGGCTACGAACTTATCACTTCACCGCGTGAACTTCCACCTTGTCGTGCATCGTGTACAGCCGCCAGTGAGTCCCGTCCTCGACCAGTTGACCGCTCGATTTGTTTTCCGCGACCGGCCGCAGCGGATTGTGCGGAGACTTCGTCCAGTGGATCAGATCGCTCGATTCCGCCAGCGTTGTACACCACTGCCGCGGCTTCTCCGGAGAACCGGTCCCGTGCAGCACAGCGATGTACTTGCCGTCGACGGCGATGACCTGATTCATAGCGATCATCAACTTGTCGTAACTGTCCGGTCCGGGAACGATCACTGGTGTATCACTGACATTGGTCCAGACTTTCAAATCGGTCGAACGAGCCAGCCAGATGCCGGCATCACGCCGCTCGTAAAAAAGGTGCCAGCCACCGTTTGCAAAAAACGCCGTGGGAGTGCCGAACGGGCCGGGCGGAATCGGATCGCCATTCGCGAGGCGGACATCGAGCGTCCCGATTCGAGTCCAGTGAATACCGTCCGGCGATTTCAGTAACTGAGCCTGATCGCCAGCACCTTCCGCAAACATGAAGTACTCATCACCGTGCTTCACGACCATCATGTCTTCGACCCAGAACTCACTGATCAGCGGATTCTGTGGATGCCGCGTCCAATGGAGTCCATCGGAAGATGTGGCATAGCCCAGCTTCATCAATGGAGGCTGCTGGTTCGGATCAAATCCCGTGTACCACAGTCGCCAGACTTCGCCTTCTTTCAGAATCCAGCCGCGCTCACGAATCCTGGCATCCCAGTGACCTGGATCGCCTGAGAAGACAGGTTGATCGGTGACCGGCTGAAACCGATCGACGACCGCCAGCAGATCATCAGTCGGAAGCGACTGCGTGAATGCTGCGGCGATGAGAAATGCGGCAAAAATGCGAACGAGGATGTTCATGCTGATTTACTGTTGTCCAGCCGCTCCGCCGGCTGGGATTCGTGGTCGGTGCAGAGCGACTTGCTGCCACTCCGGTCGCCCAGAGCGCCGTACGCGGATGCTCTGCCGACGGAGCTCCGGGGAACGCCGTGAAGGATGCGAAAACGTCAGAACCAGCGAACCCCCTCATCTCCCGGCGTGCCGGGATCGGCCACATTCTCCCCCTGGCAGGGGGAGAAGGGACTTCGCGAAGCCCTTGAAAATCGTTTCGATAAATCCTCACAGCGTCGTGTCGCGGGCCAAAAGCAGGAGATTCTACGGCAGCACTTTGATTTTCACATTGCGAAACGACACGGGGTCACTGTGGCCGGCGAAGCCAAAGAAACCGGAAGTCCGCTCTTTACCCGGATGAGGTGAGTTGGCCATGTATTCAGTCACTGTCGCCAGATCTCCGTTGAGAATTACGTTGCCGTTCAGCTCAACCTTAACCTTGCTGCCGTCGATGGTCACTTCCTGAAAGTTCCACGTTTCGGCTGGGCGCTGAAAGCCTCGAGCGGCCGGAATCATGCCGTAGGCGGAACCGTGATACTGGCGCGCATCCAGTTTGGCGTAGTTCGAGTGTTCTGAATCCAGCACCTGCAGCTCACACATTGCGGCGTAGGCCGGATCGCCGGTGCCGTCCGTGCGAATCGCCAGACCATTGTTCCCGGATGGCGGAACCTTGAACTCCAGTCGAACGACGAAGTTGGCGTATTCATCGGTCGTATGCAGGATGCCGCCGTGACCGTCCTTGCAGCGAATCGCACCATCAACGACTTCATAGTTCTCCGACGCGCCAGCCCAGCCGGTCAGATCGGTGCCGTTGAATATTGTTTCGAAGCCGTCTGCAAGACTGTCGGCGAGAATCGTATTGGCTTCCTCTGCCGGGATTTCGCGAATGGCGATGTTACGCCAGCGGATCTCGCCGCCATGAGTCTGCAGGCAGATCGGGCCTTTCACGAATAGTGGTGCCGGACGATCGTAGTAGTTTTCCATGATCGCATGGTCAACGACATGTTTGCCGTTCAGCCAGATGCTGGTGCGAGCTCCGATCTGGCGGATCTTGAAACTGTTCCATTCGCCGAACGGTTTGTCGGCGAGTTCAGCCGGATCTTTGCCCGCCGCACCGGCACTGTTGTTCCAGAGCCCGCCACTGCCTTTGTCGGACCCAATCCCGAATTTCTCGTTGTCGGTGTAGTCCCAGATCTGAACCTGCGGATTGGCTTTCAGATAGATCCCGCTGTCGGCCTTTGCCACGGTCTTATAGTCGATCAGCAGTTCGTAGTCGGTGAATTCTTCGTCCGTTGTCAAATACGCACCGTGGCCGTCGTTGACGAGTTCATCACCGTCGACCGACCAGTGCATCTTCGCGTCGGCCGTCCATTCGGCGATTTGCTTGTCTCGAGCATCCGCCGGCATTTTCCCGAGATCGCGCGGATCGTAATGCGGCATGCCGTGCCAGCCAGTTAAATCGGTGCCGTTGAACAGCGGACGAAAACCTTCCGGGACTTCCGCCGCCGAGACAGGTGACAGCACGAAGGAACTGAACGCGAGTGCCAGAACTGCCATCAGAGGCGTTCGAAGTTTCATGGGGTGTCTCCAGGGCGGGGGAATTCAGGAGGGTTGCGGTTTATGACGTCTGTGAACAGCACTGCTCAGGCAGCGTAACCAAACCGAAGGTTGGGTCAAGCTCAGCGGGATAGTCGCGGTTTGCTTCAAGGCGATGCAGTTAAGACAACTTGCTGGACGGCCTTCTCAGGCCGTCCAGGTACCGGGAAAGTCGCCGACAAGGGACGGCCTGCGCAGGCCGTCCTGCGGAAACATCAGGCTGGCTTTGGTGCCAGCTTTGTGATCCGGACGTTGCGATCATGGTGCGCGGTGACCACCTGTATTCCGTCCGGATGCAGGTCCATATCCCTGACGAGATTCGGAAGCTGGAAGCGGTGGAAGTCTTTTTCTGCGTCGTTCTTCCAGAAAATCAGCCAGCCTCCGCTGCCGCCGCCGCTGGCACCCATCAGAGTTCCGTCGCTCAGCCAGCGAAGACTCCAGACGACGCCCTGTGTGATCCCTTCCGCAAGCAGCTGTCGTTCCATCGCTCCGGTTTCCAGATTGAACAGCAGCACCAGTGGTTCGTGGACCGCTCCCAGCGGATTGGTGCCCTTATAAAGTCCTCCTGCGGCCATCCACTTTCCGTCCGCGCTGACGGACAGGGCTCGCACGCCGCCGAAATCGACCTGCTGGCCGCCGTTGTATTCGTACAGTGCTTTCGCATCGAATTGTTTGAGTTCAGTTCCTGCAACAACGTCCCATTGTCGGATGGAGCCAGCGAGATCCCCGCTGAACAGCGACTGGCCGTTCGGATGAAACGTGACTGAGTAGACATGCTTCTCATGCCCGGCGATTTCCTTCACCAGCGTGCCGTCGGCGAGGTTCCACAGTCGCACCATCCTGTCATTGCCGGCGCTGGCCAGCAGAGTACCGTCGGGGCTGACCGCGAGGGCGCGCACCCATTGAGTTCCATGTCCGGCAATCGACCGGATCGGCTGAGGAGCATCGTCGTTGACCGGCCACCAGGTCAGCTTTCCGTCACAGCCTCCGCTGACGACGGTGCCGCCGTCTTTCGAGAACGCGAATGCGGCGACCCACGTGGCATGCCCACCGGATAACACCGTTTTCACTCCGTCGGATAGTCGAAACCGTTCGACGAGAGCATCCTCCGAACCGCAAAAAACATACTGACCGTTCGGATCAAAGCGGCAGGCAATGAGCGGCCTTTCATGTGGCCACTGAAACGCAACATGGGCGGATTTCGGGTCGGGTTGCTGCTGAAGATTCATGGGCGGGTCTCCGATGACTATGCCGAGATTGTGAGCCGCAAGGCGCTAGCCGCGGGTGTTGATTTAATCGTAACCCGATGCGTCAGCGAGTGATGTGTGGCGAAGAACGCAGGCAATTCCATCCCTCACTGACGTTTCGGGTTTTGAAAACCCATTAAATCAACAACCCGCTAGCCGCGGGTGGCAGCGAGACGACCCGCGGCTAGCGCCTTGCGGCTCACGAAATCGCGGTCTTAATGTTAGGCAGGTTCTAAAGGCGGGAAATCAAAGGCGGGAAGTGTTGCAGCTTAGTCGGCGGTGGCCGGGGAATCGAGTCGACCGTCTCTCAGTGAGCGGTCCCGGCGCGCCGCGATCAACCCGCCGAGGATTCGCCCGGCATTGCACCCTGTCACAAGGCCGTTCAGTCGTGCGGTGTGACGGTCGCCATTTTTTGCCGCAGACGACGCGGGTTGGCTCGGCGGGTTGACACCCTCCGCTCGCCGGGTGCGCTTAGAGCGCCGTGCGTCGGTATCCGGGGTGCGAAGCGTCGAACAGATGCGGCAGCCAGCGAGCCCCGAGGCCCGGTCGGTCGGGAAGTGGGATTTCACCGTTCACAACGGCGATCGTGTCATCGATCAGCAGCGGGTACAGTGTCGCGAGGTGTGCTCTGACGGTTTCCTGAAACGCGACTCCTGAAACCACGGCGGCGACATTGATCCCGGCCAGCAGCGTCAGAGGTCCGGTGCAGTCGTGCATCAGGGACGGCACGTTATACAACTGAGCCAGTTCGGCGATACGACGCGTGGCCGAGATGCCGCCGACCCAGGTCGGATCAATCATCACATAGTCCGCCGCGCGGGCCTCCAGAGCCTGACGGTAGTGATCGGCCATGACCAGCATTTCACTGACCGCGACGGGCACGCTGATCTGCGCGCGAAACGCCGCCATCGCGTGAATCGAATCCGGACGCAGGATGTCTTCCAGCCACAGCGGTCGGATTGGCTTCATCGAATCCGCAATACGACGAGCGGCGGCGAGCGAGAAAAAGCCGTGTCCGTCCAGCATCACTTCGATGCCGTCACCGACCTTGTCACGGATCTTCTCAAACGGAGAGATGCCCTCCCGGATGTCGTACCACGACAAATAGTCGCCTCCGTGTTTGCGGTACACGGCGTCGAACGACCAGAGCTTCATCGCTTTGCAGCCGAGCGAGATCAGTTCTTCGGCAAGCTCCGCCGGCGTGTTGATGCTCGCCCAGTTGTCTTCGAGCGGACCCGGCTGCCCGGGATCACCGTGACCGGGCCAGCCCGATGCCGAAGGAGCCTTCCTGTTGGATCGGCCATAGCACGGACCTCCGCAGCTGTTGTA
>Ga0163144_10002571_pt1 | contig 41674 bp, 34 predicted proteins | sample OliLak19BULKMAT1_FD_123175 | JGI IMG/M metagenome (GOLD analysis project Ga0163144, IMG submission 123175) | Freshwater microbial mat bacterial communities from Lake Vanda, McMurdo Dry Valleys, Antarctica - Oligotrophic Lake LV.19.BULKMAT1 | ecosystem: Environmental > Aquatic > Freshwater >...
AAAATATAAAGATGCAGACGGTAAAATACACAACAAAACTGGACACGTTAGTTTAATTAAATAAATAAAAAAAAGCTGTACATTTTGTACAGCTTTTTTTAAATATAATATAATGTAAAATTTTTACTCCATTAACTTTTTTAAATACTCTCGGGTCGATTCGTCTTCCCAATCTATAAAGCCAACTGTTTGTTTAACCACTTCTAATTTTGTGTTAACAATATAGCTTGTAGGAATTGAAAAAATATTAATTGCATTAAAATTTGTATTTAACTTTAAAAAAGTAAAGGGATACTCTTTTCGTTTTTTCCAAGCGGAAATAGTTTCAACATCCTCATCACTAATACAGATAATTTCAACATCTGCTAAATTTTTATCTTTTATTTTTTTAAGAGTATTTAATTCATCAATACAATTACCGCACCAGCTGGCGCCAAAACTTATAAGTATTTTTTTACCTTTAAAATCATTAAAATTAATTTTTTGTGATTGAAGATCGAAAAGTTCTAACTTATTAAAATTAATACTTGGTGGAATATTATATTTTTTATAAAAATAATAGCCAATTAAACCACCAATAATTAAAATGATTATAAAAATAAATTTTTTGTTCATATAAAGTAATTAAAAATGAGTAGTTGATTAAAAGTTAAATCTGTTTTAATTTGCTCAAAAATACGAATAGATTTGTATGATTAACAATGCTTATTTTTTTTAAAATATTAAAATTATTATTTAAACTTTTTTTAGGTTTTTTTATTTTATCTATTGGTTCAGTAATTATTTTTAAATGGTTGCCAATACCTTATACACCTCTAATGTTTATACGTTGTATTGAACAAAAAGGTGACGGTAAATCAATAACTTTAAAGCACAATTGGGTTAGTTTAGAAAAAATATCACCAAAACTACAACTTGCAGTAGTTTGTAGCGAAGACCAAAATTATTTAAAGCATTTTGGCTTTGATTGGGGAGCTATCCAAAAGGCGATCACAGCAAACGAATCTGGTAAAAAGTTACGTGGTGGTAGCACCATTAGCCAACAAACTGCAAAAAATGTTTTTTTGTGGAATGGTAGAAGCTATTTGCGTAAAGGTTTAGAAGCTTACTTTACATTATTAATTGAAATTTTTTGGAGTAAAGAACGTATTATGGAAGTATATTTAAACAGTATTGAAATGGGCAATGGCGTTTATGGTGCTGAAGCTGCTGCCCAATTTTGGTTTAAAAAAAGTGCTTTAAAATTAAATAAAGATGAAAGTGCTGCAATTACTTCTATCTTACCAAACCCATTAAAATATATAGCCAACCCGCCAAGTGCATATATTAATAAACGAAAAATTTGGGTAAAACAACAAATGAGCTTTTGGGGCAACCAATTAGACTACAATAAGTATAACGATAATGAAGGAGAGAAAGAAACTATAAAAAACAAAAAATAATAATGAATAAACTCAATATACTCACAATTTTACTTATTATGTTTTTAAGTTGCGGTAACTCAACTTCTAAAGTAAAAAATTTTATTAAATCACAAAAAGCGAGTGTATCAATCGAATTACCCTCCTACAAAAAAATTATTGCCTTTCAATTAGATACCTTATTTAGTAATATGAATACAAATGGTAATTTTAACGGAAGCATTATTGTTGCTAAAAGTGGCACCATTATTTACAAAAAATCTTTTGGTTATTGTAATAAAGAAACTAATTGTTTGCTAACAGACAGTAGCATGTTTCAGTTGGCCTCGGTAAGTAAAATAATTACTGCTACTGCCGTTTTAATGCTTTACGAACGTGAACAATTAGATATTAATAAAAACTTTAACTATTATTTTAACGATTTTCCGTATGATGGAATTACAATTAAACAGCTACTCAATCACCGTTCGGGCTTACCAAATTATGTGTATTTTTTAAACAACGAAATTGCTAAACCAAATTATAAAATGAGCAATGCAGAAATGTATAATTACATTTTAGAAAAAAATCCGAAAGCATATTTAAAACCAGATACACGATTTAATTATTGTAATACCAATTACGCTTTGTTGGCGCTTTTGGTTGAAAAAATTTCCGGAAAAACCTTTAATCAATTTGTAAACGAAGAATTATTTAATCCTTTAGGAATGAAACATACCGCTACAATTAAAGATATAAATTTAAAGGCTCAAAATATTACAAAGCCTTACAATTTAAAATGGAAACCAATTGATTTGGATGCTAGCGATTACGTTTTGGGTGATAAAAGTATATATAGTACCCCCTACGATTTATTTTTATTTAGCGAAGCCTTGTATCAAAATAAATTAATAAAACCCGAAACACAACAATTAGCTTACACAGCCTATAGTTCTGAAAAAAAATTAAGTAATTACGGCTTGGGTTGGCGAATAAAAAATGCTGACGATAGTTTAACAAAAGAAGTATTTCATAACGGTTGGTGGCATGGTTACCGCTCCTCATTTCACCGCCGATTAAAGGATACGTTAACTATCGTAATTTTAAGTAATCAGCTTAATAAATCGGCTTACCATACTAACAAAATTTATCAAATTTTAGATAAATCTACTACAGGTGTTTTACAAGGAGAAGAAGAGTAATTCAGCTAATACATAAAAATAGGTAGAATTTTTATCTCATAAACAATACTTTGCTACATCTGTTTATTTACTAAATTTGTATCACTAAAAATAGAATAATGGCTTCAGACAACTTTCAATCTCACGATTATTACTTAATGGACGAACTTTTAAGCGATGAACATAAATTAATTCGCGATACTGCTCGTGCATGGGTAAAAAAAGAGGTAACTCCTATTGTTGAGGAGGCTTGTCAAACCAATACTTTTCACAAACCTTGGATAAAAGGTTTAGCCGAAATTGGTGCTTTTGGCCCCTACATCCCAGCAGAATACGGCGGACCAGGGTTAGACCAAATTAGTTATGGTTTAATTATGCAAGAATTAGAGCGTGGCGACAGTGGTTTACGCTCAACAGCTTCTGTACAAAGCTCATTAGTTATGTATCCTATTTATGCTTATGGTAGCGAAGAACAAAAGAAAAAATATTTACCAAAATTGGCTGCAGGCGATTTAATGGGCTGCTTTGGCTTAACTGAGCCCGATCACGGTAGTAATCCAAACGGTATGATTACTAATTTTAAAGATAAAGGCGACCATTATTTATTAAACGGTGCTAAAATGTGGATAAGTAATTCGCCCTTTGCAGATATTGCTATTGTTTGGGCTAAAGACGAAACAGACGAAGTAAGAGGATTAATAGTAGAGCGTGGCGACCCTGGTTTTACAACCCCCGAAACTCATGGCAAATGGAGTTTACGTGCTAGTGCTACTGGCGAATTGGTTTTTGATAACGTAAAAGTGCCAAAAGAAAATTTATTGCCAAATGTAAAAGGCTTAAAAGGTCCTTTAGGTTGTTTAAATTCTGCACGTTTTGGTATTGCTTGGGGTGTAATTGGTGCAGCTTTAGATTGTTACGATAGTGCTTTACGTTACAGTAAAGAGCGTATTCAGTTTGGTAAACCTATTGGTGGCTTTCAGTTAACGCAAAAAAAATTAGCCGAAATGATTACCGAAATAACTAAAGCGCAGTTATTAACTTTTCGTTTAGGGCAGTTAAAAAATGAAAACCGTGCTTCGCCAGCACAAATAAGTATGGCTAAACGCAATAATGTAAATATGGCATTGGTAATTGCCCGCGAAGCCCGCCAAATACATGGTGGTATGGGTATTACAGGCGAGTATCCAATTATGCGTCACATGATGAATTTAGAAAGTGTAATTACCTACGAAGGCACACACGATATTCATTTGCTAATTACGGGTATGGATATTACTGGCTTAAATGCCTTTAATTAATTTATAGTTTTTTTTAAATTATTATTTAGATTAAGTAATTTAAAAATTTTTGTTATTATTTTATTCAAAAATATCTAAATAATAAGCACATGTAGTCGAACTACAAAGTTCATCAAATCCTTGCAAACGCCAATATTTGCGTTTGCCAGTTTTTGCAAAAGTAAAAATACCTGTTTTATTAATTTCACCACAACACTCTTTTGTAAAAATTTGAATAGTGCCGTTAAAAGTCATTTTTTTATCAGAATCAAAAGTTAAAGTGCCTTCAATTTTACAATACTCTACTTGATCTTTTGAAAATTGAGAACCTACAATTTTTAATGTGTTACCTTCTTTGGTAATATTAGCTTTGCCGTAGCCATCCCATACAAACTGCACGCCAAACACTTTTTTGCCAATTAATTTTTTTTCAATATCGATGTTGTTTTGAGAATTAGATTTAAAAAAATTAAATATTATAAAAAATAAAATGAGTAAATAAAAATTAAATTTTAATTTCATAAATCTAATATACTAATTAAATTATATATTTGGTAACAAAAATGTTTAAAAAAATTGCCATCGGCTTTGTAAAATTTTATCAATATTGCATACGGCCTTTATTACCTAATGCATGCAGATACACGCCTTCGTGTAGTGCTTATTCAATCGAGGCAATAAATAAGTATGGCGCTTTTAAAGGTATTTTTATAGGATTTAAACGAATTTTACGCTGCCATCCTTGGGGCGGACATGGATACGATCCGGTACCTTAATTTTAAACCTTAAATTGGTTATATCACCTTATCAAAAATATGAATATCGGTAACTGAAATAATAATTTTTCCTTTTTTATTTGCCTCTTGTTCTAAACGTTTAAACTTTGCATTTTCAACTATATCTTCGGCTTTATAAGAATAGCGTGAGTAAACTGTTTGAGAAAATGTATCGTTAATTCCTTTAATTAAAATCATAATTTCTGTATCGCGTTCTAATAAATCTTTAGTACTTAAACCGTAAATAGGGCTGTTTTCGTCAATAGGATGAACAATTGTCCAGCTTAATGCTAAAAAACTAATTCGTTTTGTTTCTAAATTTAATTGGTCAAATTCTCGCCGTTTTGTTTCTGGGTTGTTGTAAGAAACCGTTACCAAAGCTTCACATTCAATCAATTCATATTGCATTTTGTTTGTAATTCTAAACATAAGTCCTGTAATGCCCTCGTAAGGAGATATTAAAATATTTTTACTATATAACAATTCTGCTTTTGGTCGCGAAAAACGCCCAAATAAAATTCCAGTAGCTAAAGCAAAACTCATTAAACCTAATAACGATTCAAATGCTGCAACTGTGTTAGCTGCGTGACTTATTGGGTACATGTGCCCGTAACCTAATGTAGTTAATGTTTGAGCGCTAAAAAAAAATAAACTTAAAAAGCCATATATTCCATCGGTAAAATCAATTCCACCAAAGCCTCTTACACCAATTAAATAATAAATGGTTGCAAATAAAAGGTTAACAAAAGTATAGCCCACTACAATTACTATTATTAATTTTGAAAGTGGAATATTAATTAGCCAGTGATAAATATCTGTGTTTTTTAACCAGCCCAAGCCTAAACGTTTTACGTTTACAGAGCCATCTTGATTAATAAATCTTACAGATTTATTATAATTTTTTGTGCCAAAACCCAATTCGGGTTTGTTTTTATTTTTGTTGTTAAATAATGCCATTGTGATAATTAAAGTATTTACCTTTGTATAAATGAATAACAAATTTAATTATTATTGGCTCTTAATTTTAATTCCTGCAATTTTTATTGGTTGGTATTTTGTTTCCAAAAAATCAGGCGAACCTATTCGTTATTTGGAATATTTTGGACCTAAAAATGCTTTAAAGGCTGATGATACTGCTTATCATCGCATTCCTGATTTTGAGTTTGTAAATCAAGATAATGAAAAAATTACCAAACAATTTTTAAAAAATAAAATTTATGTAACCGAATATTTTTTTACTACCTGTAAAAGTATTTGCCCCATAATGAATAAAAATTTAGAACGTGTGTACGCCGAGTTTAAAAACCGAAATGATTTTTTAATTTTATCACATACTGTAGAGCCTGAAATTGATAGCGTAAAAATTTTAAAAGAATATGCAAAACTGCATAATGTAAACGATGCTCGCTGGCAGTTTGTAACTGGTACAAAACAACAACTTTACAGTTTAGCACGCAAAGGTTACTTATTAAACAACGAAAGCGGCACTGGCGATGCAGACGATTTTATACATACACAAAATTTTGCTTTGGTAGATAAGGATTTTCACATTAGAGGGTTTTACGATGGCACAAATAACGATGAGATTACAAGATTAATACAGGAAATTAAATTATTAATGCAAGAATATGACTATAAAGATAAGCATAATCATTAGTTTTATTTTAGTTTCAATTTTTGCAAAGTCGCAAACAGTTAGTGGTATTTATAAAATTGATAATTTATTAAACAGACTAAAAAATAAAGATACCACTTACATTGTTAATTTTTGGGCAACTTGGTGTAAACCATGCGTGCAAGAATTACCAGCTTTTGATAGTTTATTTGTATTAACAAAAAAAACAAATACGAAGATAATTTTAGTTAGTTTAGATTTTATAGAAGATATTGAAACAAAAGTTAAGCCGTTTTTAGCAAAGAATAATATTAAATGTCAAGTATTAATTTTAGACGAAATAAATGGCAACGATTATATTAATAAAATCTCCCAAAAGTGGAGTGGTGCTATACCTGCCACATTATTTAAAAATGAGCAGAATATAAATTTTGTTGAATCAAAAATTAATTTTAACGAATTGCAAAAATATGTAGAAGATATTAAAAGGAAATAAGTTTTTTATAATCCTAATACCTTTAATGCGTCTTCTTTTGTTTCGCTTATTTTAAAAAGAGTATGTAGTTTTGTAATTAAAATAAGTTCGTTTATTTTTTTATTCATATTAAATAAAACAGCTTCGCCACCGCCAACTCTGGCCTTGGTAAGTAATTGAATTAAAGTGTTTAAACCGCTGCTATTCATATATTTTAATAACTGTAAATCGATAGCCAATTTTATAAAATTGTCTTTTACTAATTCGTCGGTTTTTTCGAGTAATTGTGTTGCTTGACTTTTTTCAATTAGCTCACCACTTAAACTTATAATGGCATATTGTTCGTGTTTTGTTAAAGTAAAATCAAAATTCATAATGTAATTTTTTAGTTTTTTAAATGTTCGCAAGTACCATTATTTTTTAAATTTCTGCATTTTGCAAAAAAATTGAGTGAGTGGTGTATTACATTAAAATTTAGCATTTCTTCGGCGCTACGTTGTATTTGTATTATACGAGGATCGCAAAACTCAAATACTTTTTCGCAATCTGTGCAAATTAAATGGTCGTGTTGTTTATATTTGTATGCTTTTTCAAATTGCGCCATATTTTTGCCAAATTGATGTTTTATAACAAGACCAGCGGCTAATAAAATTTCAATATTATTATAAAGCGTAGCACGACTTACTCGGTACTTTTTATTTTTCATTAAAATGTACAATTGCTCAATATCGAAATGCCCGCTATGCGAGTAAATTTCATTTAAAATAGCAAAGCGTTCAGAAGTTTTACGGTGTTTGTTTTCCTCTAAATATTCAGTTAAAATTTTATTAACGGCTTCTTTTGTTTCTTCGCTCATAGCAAGCCTCTAATTTAATTATTAATTAAAGTGTGAGCAAATAAAATTTTGTAATTTTACGCCTTATGCAATATGGTATTTGTTTATTAAGTGTGGTGCCTTGTCGTAAAGAGCCTAGTAATACTTCAGAAATGACTACACAGTTACTTTTTGGCGAACATTACGCAGTATTAGAAATTAACGAAAATTGGTTAAAAATAAAAATAGCTTTCGATAATTATGAATGTTGGCTAAATATAAAACAACATCATAAAATTACCGAAACTACCTTTAAACAACTACAATCTCAAGATTTAGAATATACTACCGAATTATTTCAATTAATAAAAAATACCACCACACAATTTAATTTCCCTATTACAATTGGATCTAATTTGCCGTTTTATAATAAAACAAAAATTAATTTTGAAGATTTTATATTTACATTCGATGGTTTGCATACCCTATCAACATTAAAAAAATCGAACGAACAACTTATACAATTATCTTTTTTATTTTTAAATGCACCTTATTTATGGGGGGGTAAATCGCCTTTAGGGATTGATTGTAGTGGTTTTACACAATTGGTTTATAAACTAAACGGTTACAAATTACCCCGCGATGCCCACCAACAAGTAGATTTAGGCGAACCCTTAAATTTTGTTGAAGAAGCCGAAACTGGCGATTTAGCATTTTTTGACAACGAAGATGGTAAAATTATTCATGTAGGTATTTTATTAAATAATCAACAAATTATTCATGCCAGCGGTTGCGTAAGAGTTGATAAATTTGATCATTACGGTATTTTTAATAATGATACAAAAAAATATTCGCATACTTTAAGAGTTATAAAGCGAATTATTTAATGTAGCTTTTATTTAACACCTAATAATATTTTTTACCTTTGCTAAATGATTAAAGTTGGTATTATAATGGGAAGCAAAAGCGATTTGCCAATTATGCAAGCAGCCGCCGATATTTTAAAAGAGTTTGATATACTTTTTGAAATAGATATAGTTTCGGCACACCGTACACCAGAAAAAATGGTAGAATATGCCAAAGATGCTCATATTAAAGGTTTACAAGTTATTATTGCTGGTGCAGGAGGCGCGGCACATTTACCAGGTATGGTAGCATCTTTAACACCTTTGCCAGTAATTGGAGTTCCAATAAAAAGTACTAACAGTATTGATGGTTGGGATAGTTTATTAAGCATTGTGCAAATGCCAAATGGCGTACCAGTTGCCACTGTGGCTGTAAATGCAGCACAAAATGCAGGTATTTTAGCTGCACAAATTTTGGGAAGTAGCGATAAAGTCATTCTTGAAAAAATAATTGCGTTTAAAAGCGATTTAAAAGATAAAGTTATAAAAGCAAGTGAAGACTTAAGAGGTACAGGCCCTAAAAAGTATTTATAAATAAAGAATAAAATACAAACCTCTAAAAAATAATTTATTTACCTTTGCCAATTATTTAGTTTCAATAATAATTGCTAAATAAAACATTATAATTATGAAAGATATATTCGAAAAAATTAAAGCCAATATGGGCCCAATTGGCGACCATGCTAAAGAATCTCATGGTTATTTTACTTTTCCAAAACTTACCGGCGATATTAATCCCCACATGGATTTTAGAGGAAAAAAATTATTAAATTGGAGTTTAAATAACTATTTAGGTTTAGCCAACCATCCCGAAGTTAGACAGGCTGATATTGAAGGCGCAACAAAATTTGGTTTAGCTGCCCCAATGGGCGCGCGCATGATGAGTGGAAATTCAGATTATCATGAAGACTTAGAAAAAGGTTTATCAAAATTAGTGCAAAAAGAAGATACCATACTTTGTAACTTTGGCTACCAAGCCGTAGTTAGTGCCATTGATGCCATTGTTGATCGCCACGATGTAATTGTGTACGATGCCGAAAGCCATGCTTGTATTTTAGATGGGGTACGTTTACACATGGGCAAACGTTATGTTTTTAAGCATAACGATATAGAAGATTTTGAAAAACAAATGCAGCGCGCTACTAAATTAGCTGAAACTACAGGTGGTGCTATCTTAGTAATTACCGAAGGAGTATTTGGTATGCGAGGCGATCAAGGTAAACTAACAGAAATTATTGAACTAAAGAAAAAATTCTCTTTTCGTTTATTTGTAGATGATGCACATGGTGTTGGAACTATGGGGCCAAACGGAGGCGGCACAGGCGAAGCGCAAAATTGCCAAGATGGTATTGATATTTACTTTGGTACTTTTGCAAAATCGTTTGCCTTAATTGGAGGATTTGTAAGTTCAACCAAACAAATTATTACTTTTTTACGTTACAATATGCGTTCGCAAATTTTTGCAAAAAGCTTACCAATGCCTTTAGTATTTGGTTTATTAAAACGTTTAGAATTATTAAACAAACATCCAGAATACCGCACAAAGTTATGGGAAACAGCAATTAGTCTTCAAAAAGGCTTGGTAGATGCTGGCTTTAATATTGGAGATACAAATACAATGGTTACGCCTGTTTATATGAACGGCTCAATACCTGAGGCAACAAATATGGTAATTGATTTACGTGAAAATTTTGGTATTTTTTGTTCAATGGTTGTTTATCCTGTTATACCAAAAGGAATGATTATTTTACGTTTGATACCGACTGCTATGCATACGCAAGAAGATGTAAACTATACTATTGAATCGTTTAGTAAAATAAAAGATAAATTATACGGTGGTTTATACCAAGCTGATAAAATTCGTGAAGGATTTTCGCAAGCATTATAATTTTTAGCAATTTTTAATTATTTAAATTTATTTAGATTTTTTCAAGATTTTTTCATCGTTTAAAAAACTTAATTTGTCTAATTTAACTTACTTATTAAGCATATTGTTGAAAATTAATATGTGTAAGTTATTTTTTTTTAAAAATTATTTTATTAAATTTATATTAACCAATTTTTAATTTGTTTAATATGAATATAAAATTTACAATCTCCATCATAGCTTTTGCAACTAATTCAATAATCGGACAAGTTGTGGCGCAAACATTTGAGTTAATGCCAAACTCAACTAAAGACACTATTAATTATATAGATGTTGCAGGACGAAAGCAAGGTAAATGGGTACTATTTGGCAAACATAAACAAAATGCTTGTTTTGCGCCAACCCAAAAAGCAGAAGAGGGTGCTTATAAAGAAAATCGTAAAATTGGCATTTGGATGGAATATTTTTGCAATGGCAATCCAAAAAACAAAGTAACTTTTGCTAATGGTCGCCCTGATGGTTATGCAATAATTTATCACGAAAACGGAAAAATTGAAGAAGAAGGTCAATGGAAAAATAACCGTTGGGTAGGTAATTTTAAACAATATTATGCCAATGGCGAAGTGCAACACGAATTTAAGTTTAATGAAAGCGGTAAGCGCGAAGGCGAGCAAGTTTACAAATATGAGAATGGAGAAACTGCTATTAAAGGTAATTTTGTTAATGGAAAAGAAACAGGTGTTATTAAAGAGTTTCACGAAAATGGAGATTTAAAAGCCGAAAAAACATTTAATAACGGTAATGTAGATGTAGCTTCGATAAAAATATACGATCCAAAAAAAGAGTTTGTTAAAAAAGCGGATGCGCCTATTGATAATGCACCTAAATTAGCTATTAAGGCAGATGAAAAACCTATAGATGCTACCAAACAACCGCTAGTATTAAATGGCAAACATACTTTATACAACGCTAACAAACAAATAACTAAAGATGGTGACTTTAAAAATAATTTATTTTTAACAGGCAAAGCCTATATTTATAATGAAAACGGCATTTTAACCCGTGTTGCTATTTACAAAAATGGCGTTTATGCAGGCGATGGGGTAATTGAGAATTAGTTTTTAGATTTTTAATTGTACCATTGTATTAATTTGCTGGATTGACTTTTACAAGCAAGGGTTGAATAAAAAACAATTAACAAATAAAAACTTAAAAGCCATGAAAAATATTTCAATATTAATAGCTATTCTGTCGTTAATTTATCAATAGCATTGCTATTCACACAGCTTTTCGTTTACTAAAGAAAATCATTCAAAAATCAAAAAAAATTCTAAAAGGCTTAGTTTAGAGGTCGAAGATTTAATAACAATTAAAAAAAACGGTAAAACAAGTTGGTCGGTTAAATCTACCTTAACTAATTATTCTCGTGATACATTATTTTACTTCATTACGGCTAATTGTGAACCTGCCAATTTTATGGCTATCCCAATGGTTGACACTATTTCATTGTATGCGGATTTTGAACGATGCGATAATTCCAAATAGAACGTAATAGTGATTCCACCAAAAGGACATCGAATTGTTGAAGTAATATTAAGTTCTGAGCAAACTTTGACTTCATCTTTTAAATTCATAGTTTTCTTATTATTACATAAAGCTAAAAGAAATGACGAACGTATTATTCATCATAATTTAATGAGAAAAAGAAATAGAGAAATATTTCTTCAATCCAACAAAATTAAAGTCAAAATGCCGACTAAGAACAGCAAGTCTGCGTAAAAATGCGAAAAACTACAACCAATAACAGAAAGTTGCATCATCGTTACTACTTCCTTTCGGTTTTGCAAAGCTTTTGAAATTTGCACCTTTTATATATTATTTTTTTTAATTAAGCTATCTTAGTGCTTCGATGTGTTAATCGTGCCTTAGGCCTATAATATCAAAACAATTTCTCAACCGCAATTTTAAACCAACTTGTAAATTCATTTGGGCTTAATTTTATTTTTTCTTTTAACGCTTCAATATTTATCCACAAATAACTATCTACTTCATCAGTATTTATTATAGGATTATTATTAAATGTTCCAAAATAAACATGGTCAAATTCGTGCTCGGTTAACCCATTATCAAATGTAGTTTTGTAAGTAAAAAAATCCTTAAAAATTAATTCTGTATTTATCCCCATTTCTTCGTTTAATCTTCTATTAGCTGCTTGTAAAGTAGTTTCATTTGGGCGAGGATGGCTGCAGCAGGTGTTAGTCCACAAACCCGAACTGTGATATTTGGTTAAAGCACGTTGCTGCAAAAGCAATTCTTTTTTTTCATTAAAAATAAAAATTGAAAATGCACGGTGTAACAAACCTTTTTGATGGGCTTCTATTTTTTCCATAATACCTATGGCGATATCATCCTCGCTTACTAAAATTACCTCTTCAATCATATTATTTCAGTCACCAAATAAATATCTAAATTACAATTATTAATTTAAAACTAACCACTTGTAAAATAACAATAGCCACTTATTTAATAAAATTATCTTTTTAAGGTTTTTAAATTTATATTAGTAAAAAGATTTTAATAATTAAAACACTTAATTACATATTTTGTTTACTCACAATTTCATTTTGTAATGAAATAAAATCGCAACAGTTTTTTTTTAAAAATTATAGTGCTGAAAATGGTTTGCCTTTTGTGCAGGTTTCTGCTTTATTTCAAGATAGTAAAGGCTATTTGTGGAGTGGGGGATATGGCGGTTTAAGTCGCTTTGACGGAAAAACTTTTTTAAATTTTAATAAAAAAAAGGGATTAATTGACCATAATGTAAATGCCATTTGCGAAGATGATAGTAATATTATTTATATTGGCACAAACAAAGGTTTAAGTGTAATTGCTAATACTAAAATTACAAATTACAGTGGTGCTAGTGGTTTAAACTCTCAAATTACAGCACTGTGTAAAGGCAACAATAATAGCATGTTTATTGGCACAGCGCGTGGTTTATTTTTGTTTAGTGAAAATAAAATTAAATCTGTTTCAAAATTACCTAGCTACAAAATAAATTGTTTATTTAAAGGTGATACTTCTTACTTATACATTGGTACTGATAGTGGTTTGGTTATAAATGGCAATAAAACATTTAAGGTATTAACGATAAAAAATGGTTTGCCTTCTAATAAAATAAATGCAATAACTAAATACAAAAATTTTATAATTGTAGGAACTAATAAAGGTTTAAGTTTTTACAATTTAGGTACAAAAAAATTTACGAATTATTTTATTGAGAATGGTTTAATAGATGAAAACATTTCTTGTTTATTATCTCAGGCTAACGATGTATTATGGATTGGTTCGCAAAACGGTTTACTAAAATTTAATGGAAATCAATTTTATTATTACAATATTGGTTTTGATAATAATTCAAATATTGTACGTTGCTTAATAAACGACAAGGAAGATAATGTTTGGGTGGGTTCTCACAGCGGCTTATTTAAGTATCGCGATAATTCTTTTTCAACATTTGATAAAATAAATGGACCAGGAAACGCTTTTGTGTATCAAATTTTTAGGGATTCAAAAAACGATTTATGGATGTGTTCTGAAAATAACGGTATTTATAAATACTCACAAGGCTATTTTAAACGCTATGGCATTACCGATGGATTATCGACAAACATTAGTAGAGCAGGTCTTCAAGATAAAAATGGGCGTTTAATTTTTGGAACAGCTAATTCAATAATGCAATTTAAAAACGAAAAATTTTATAATCTCCCTATTCCAAAAAACCTTGTAGGACCTTTTGATATGCTGTATTTAGCCAAAACTGGTAAAGTTTGGATTGGTGGAAGCAATGGTATTTGTTCGTTAAATTTTAATGGTGAAAAATTAGAAACTAAATTTTATTATTTAATAAAAAATAGTAATACTTTGGTTTATGGTTTTGCCGAAGATGAAGAAGCCAATTTATACATTGGAACTTTTGGTCAGGGGTTATTTAAATTAAAAAATGATAGTGTTTATAATCTTAGTAAGCAATTTAAACTACCTGAAGAAAATTTTTTCTCATTAAGATATATTAATAATTTTATTTTAGCGGGTACTTTAAATGGCTTAATACTTTATAATACAATTACAAACACTTATAAATATATTACTGAGTTAGATGGCTTAAACTCTGATTTGGTTTATTCTTTAGAATTCGCAAGCAATAAAAATGATTTGTGGATTGGTACTAACCAAGGCATAAATAAATTAGATTTAAAAAAATATTTAAACGAAAATATAATACAAATTACTTCTTTTGGCAAGCAAGAAGGTTTTGTTGGCGTTGAATGCAATAGTAATGGTATTTGGGAAGATAACGATAAATCGCTGTGGTTTGGCACTGTTAGTGGTATTGTTATGCATCAACCATTAAATGTAAAACAAAATACAACGCAAAACTCTACTTTAATACAATCTATAAAATTAGTAAATGAAGATACAATATTGTCTCAAAATTGTAAACTTCCCTACTACTTAAATTCTATTTCGTTTTATTACAAAGGTATTTGTTTAACCAACCCCGATAAAGTTTTGTACATAAAAAAATTAGAAGGCTTAGAAAAAAATTGGAGTGTGCCAAGCCCAGAAGATTATAGTAAATATGCCAACCTTGCGCCAGGAAAATATACATTTAAAGTAAAAAGTTGTAATAATGAGGGTGTATGGGACGATAATGAAACTACTTTTATCTTTAAAATTAATGCGCCTTATTATTTAACTTGGTGGTTCATTTTAATTTTAGTTTTATCTGTAGCTTCAATTATTTATTTAATTTTTAAAATACGATTACATACTATTCGTAAAAATCAAAAGCAAGATTTTGATAGAAAAGTTGAAATGAGTAAAATAGAGCTTAAAGCTTTGCGCTCTCAAATGAATCCTCATTTTATTTTTAATTCCCTCAACTCAATTCAACATTATATTTTTAATAGTAAAACCGACGAAGCCATTAAATACCTCAATAAATTTGCTCGTTTAGTGCGTATAATTTTAAATAATAGCGATAAACCAACCGTTACCGTTGAAGAAGATTTAGAAGCATTAAAATTATATTTAGAATTAGAACAAATGCGTTTTGAGGGTAAATTTGATTACGAAATTATAGTTGATAAAACTGTTGATACAGATTATGATATTATGCCTCCTTTACTTATGCAGCCTTATGTTGAGAATGCAATTTTACATGGCTTAAACCCAAAACCCGAAAAAGGATTATTAACTATAAATTTATCGTTTAAAAATAATTTTTTAATTTGCACAATAATTGATGATGGCATTGGGCGTGATAAAGCATCGCAAATTAAAAGAACAATGCCTGGAAATAAACATAAATCGCTTGGAATGAAAATTACTGAAGATAGATTACGAATATTAAATGAAATTAATAGCTCCGAATTAAGTGTAACTATAACCGATTTAAAAGATAATGAAGAAAATTCATTAGGTACGAAAGTGCAATTGTATGTGCCTTTGATGGGATAAACTAAAAATAAATAATATGATAAAAACATTAATTATTGAAGATGAACAAAAAAGCAGAGAAATGCTTGTAGCAATGCTCGAAAAAAGTTGTGAATTTTTAAACGTAATAGGTGCAGCTAAAAATGTAAAAGATGGCGTAGAGTTAATTAAACTCCATAAACCAGATTTGGTTTTTTTAGACATTAGTATGCCTGATGGTAGCGGCTTCGATTTATTAGAGCAAGTACAAGGGCATAAGTTTGAACTCATTTTTGCAACAGCTAGCGATCAACACGCAATCCGTGCAATAAAATATAGTGCTTGTGATTACTTATTAAAACCAATTGATATTGAAGAGTTAAAGTTGGCGGTAGATAAAGTAGTACAGAAAAAAAATGCAATTCCAAATATGGAAAATCTTAATTTCTTAATTCAACAATTAAAAAAAACTGATGATAATTTTCAAAAAATTACCTTGCCAACCGGTAATGCATTTGAAGTAGTTAATATTAAAGATATTGTGCGTTGCGAAGCTGACGGGAGTTACACCACCTTTTTTTTAGCAGATAAACGCAAACTTTTAGTAAGTTTTGGTTTAAAGCATTATGAAGATTTATTACCAGAGTCTGATTTTATTCGCATCCATCATCATCATTTAATAAATATGAATCACGTTTTAAGGTTCTTAAAAGAAGATGGTGGCTATGCCGTGATGAGCGATAATTCAAAATTAGAGATTTCTCGCCGAAAAAAAGATGCCTTTATGGAAAAACTAAATCATTAAATTATATTAAACTGCATTCATTTAACATTTAGCATTTAATATTTACCATTTACTTACCAGTTATATAAAAATTCCGACCAGTTATTTAAAAGTTTAACCATTTTGCCTTTTTGTGCACTAACTTTACTGTACGTTCTTTATCAAGGGTTTTTGTTTATAGCAAAAAAATAATGCCGCTTTTATTTATGGAGATTTATAAAAGCGGCTTTTTTATGCCCACATGTTATCGATTTCTTCTTCTTAGCGAAATCGATGATTTATTTATTTTCTAATATAAATATTTATTTTTTAAATAATTTTTTATGGAATAATTAAAAACCTTGCATCTAAATTTTAAACGTTAAATCATTTAAAATTTAGATATATGAAAAATTACACAAAAAAAACAGCAAAAATTCTTTCTGTAAGTTTATTAAGCTTATCGCTTGCCGCATGGGTAACACCAAAAAGTGTTTACAAATTAGCTTTAGATAATGAGGTTATTAAAAACATTCAAAAAAAATTAACAGGTTATAACGAAACCTTAACCGAAGAACGTGTTTATTTACATTTTGATAAGCCTTTTTACGAACCCGGCGAAGCCATTTGGTTTAGCGCTTATTTACGTGATGGACAAACATTAAAGCCATCTCAAAAAAGCGACATTATTCATGTTGAATTATTAAACCCAAAAGGTGGCGTTGAAAAATCTTTAAATATTATTGCTAAAAATGGCAAAGCTGCTGGCGATTTTCAATTAGATAATGAAGCATTAGGAGGTTTATATAAAGTGCGTGCATATACAAATTGGATGAAGAATGAGGGCGAAGATAACGCCTTTGTAAAAGATGTACAAGTGCAAGATGTTATATTGCCAAACTTAAAAATGAAATTAAATTTTGAGAAAAAGGCTTTTGGCGCAGGAGATGAAGTTATCGCAAAATTGGAATTAAACACTAACGAAAATAAACCATTAAGCGATTATAAAATAAAATTTGTTGCTAATTTAAACGGACAAAAAATTATTGAGAAAGCGGATGTAACCGATGAGGAAGGTATTAAATACATTAAATTTAATTTACCTAAAGAATTAAAAACCAACGATGGATTATTAAATGTATTAATTGATTACAATGGAAGCACCGAAAGTGTTTCACGTTCTATTCCTATTATTTTAAATACGGTAAAATTTGCAGCATTTCCTGAAGGTGGCGATATGTTGTGCGGATTTAATAATACCATAGCTTTTCGTGCTTTAAACGAATTTGATAAACCTGCTGATGTAGAAGGAATTGTGTTAGATGAAAATGGAAACACGATTACTACTTTTAGTAGTTTTCACCAAGGGATGGGTACTTTTAAATTAAACCCAGTAGTTAAACAAAAATATACTGTAAAAATTACTAAGCCCGAAGGTATTAGCGAAACATTTAAATTACCCGAAGCTTTACAACGCGGTTATGCGTTAAGTATTGATAACTCAAGCGAAGAACAAGTTTTAGCAAATATAAATTCTACCGAAAACGAAGAATTATCTTTAGTAGCACAAGTGCGTGGCAAAGTATATTACACTACTACAGTAAATGTAAAAAAAGGAAGCACTAAAATTTTATTTCCAACAAATAATTTTCCTATTGGTGTTTCGCAAATTACTTTGTTTGATAGTAAAGGTATTGCTCGTGCTGAACGTTTAGCATTCGTAAATAAGAACAAGCAATTAAACATCACAGTTGAAACAGATAAAGATAAATATCTTCCTCGCGAAAAAGTAAAAATGACTGTAACTGTAAAAGATGAACGTGGCTTGCCAATGCCTGCAAATTTAAGTATGGCTGTAGCTAACGACCAACTTTTATCGTTTGCTGATGATAAACAAGGCAGTATTTTAGCACAATTTTTATTGCAACAAGATATTAAAGATAAAGTTGAAGAGCCTAATTTTTATTTTGATGAGAAAGAAAAAAAATCAACCCAAGGTTTAGATAATTTACTGTTAACAAGCGGTTGGAGACGTTTTACTTGGGAAAAAATATTAGAAGGCGATGCTCCTATAATCAATTTTACTGCCGAAAAAACTATTATTGCCGGTAAAATTGTAGATGCTTATACAGGTAAAGTAATAAATTCATCGCAAATTAAAATTACTAGCGGTTTGCAGTTTAATGCTGATTGGGACGGACAATTTTTTCTTAAAGGAATAGATTTATCAAATACGCAAACCGTTACATTTAAAGCTCAAGGATATTCTGATCAAGTACAATATATTCAGTCGTATAACCAAGATATGATTGTGTTTTTGTATCCAGTAAATAACAACTATTACAATTATCCCAAAAGTACAAGTAAACATGCTAGAAGTAAAAATGATGGTAACTTTGCTCCACAACAAGTGCCATCTGTGGCTATGGGTGGCGGCATAAATGACGACTTTGATGTAGCTGCAATGAATAATATTGGCAAAGGTCCTCTTAATGCTGTTAATAAAGTAAATCGTGAAGAAAAACAAAAAGCGCCTAAAGAGGGTGTGGCTTTAAAAGATAAAGAAGTTAATTTAGACGAGGTAGAAATTGTTTCGGCAGATGCAAAAAAAGCAGAAAGTAAGATAGAAGTGGCGGATAGAAGAGCCGATGCTTTTGGTAAATTGGCAAGCGGGAAAGCTTTGCAAAATCAAGCTAATATTATTAAATATTACAGAGCACGTCAATATCCTGCGCCAATATATAAAGAAGATGAAACTACCGAAACACGTACTGATTTTCGTAATACTATTTATTGGAATCCAAATATTGAAATAGGTTATTCAGGCAAAAAAACAATTGAGTTTTTTACCTCAGATGATATTACTTCGTTTAGAACAACAGTTGAAGGTATGAGTAACGATGGATCTTTAGGCAGAGCAGAGATAATATTTTTCTCACAATTACCTTTTGCTATGAGTACTAAAATTCCGGTTGAAGTTGCTACGGAAGATATTGTGTCGATACCATTAACTATAAAAAATAATACTAACAAGCCAATTGGAGGTTTGTTAAATGTTATTGTTCCTGAGGCTTTACAAGCTATTGTGGCTACACCAAGCATACAAACAATTATGCCAGGCGCTGCTAAAACTATTTATTTAGATTATAAAGTGTTAGATAAAATGGGTGTTGGCGAAATGACAATTACTTACAAGGCATGTGGATTGGGCGATGCCTTTACACAAAAAATTAAAATTGCGCCTAAAGGTTTCCCTGTAACTACTTCATTTTCTGGCCAAGAAGTGGAAAATCAATTTTCGTTTACGATGAATAAAGTAATTAATGGTTCGGCAAAGGCTATATTTACTGCCTATCCAAATGTAGTAAGTGATTTAATGAAAGGTGTTGAAGGCATTTTACGCGAACCAGGCGGATGTTTTGAACAAACTTCAATGAGTGCTTACCCAAATGCAATGGTATTAGATTATTTAAAAAGTACCGACAGCAAAGACGATAAAACGTTGGCGTATGCTGGTGGGTTATTAGACAGAGGTTACAAACGTTTAACAACTTTCGAGACAAAAGATAAAGGTTACGAATGGTTTGGCGCTAGTCCTGCACACCAAGGTTTAACAGCTTTAGGCATAATGGAATTTGTAGATATGAAAAAAGCTGGTGGCGATGTAGATCAAAAAATGATTGATAGAAGTGCAGAATGGATTTTATCTCAAAAAGACGAAAAAGGTGGCTTTAAACGTAATACACAAGCTTATCACGATTTTGGTAGAATTAGTGATGATGTTACAAACGCCTATATTGTATATGCAATGAGTGAAGCGGGATTTACCAATTTAAAAATAGAGTTTAATGCATCGGTTAAAAAAGCTTTAGAAACTAAAGATGCTTATTTATTAGCCATGATGGCAAATACAGCGTTTAAAATGAACGATGTAAAAACTGCTGATCAAATTATGAATGTGTTATTACCGCTGCAATTTAAAGATGGTAGTTGGACGGGCTCTACACATTCTATTACGTATTCGCAAGGGCAATCGTTAACTATCGAAACAACTGCAATAACAATGATGGCGATTTTAAAATCGCAAGGTAAATATACAAATGAGCTAAACAATGCAGTTAAGTATCTAGTTAATTCTCGCAGCGGTTATGGAGTATTTAGTAGTACACAAGGTACTATTTTAGCCTTGAAAGCTTTAACTGAATTTGCAAAAGCGAGTAAAAAAACTACTGAAGACGGAACTATTCAAATTTTTGTAGATGGTAAGAAGGTTGCAGAAAAAGAATACAAGGCAGGTGATAAAGGTGCTATAACGGTTGATGGCTTGGAGCAATATTTAACCAAAGAAGGCAAACACGATATTAAAGTAAAATACGTTGGCGTTAAAACACCTTTACCTTACTCGATTGCTGTTAATTGGAATACAACTTTACCAAACAGTCAAATAGAATGCGCTGTTGATTTAAAAACAAAATTAGCGCAATTAACTGCCAATGTTGGCGAAACTGTTCGTTTAAGCGCTACTATAACTAACAAAAAAAGTAAAGATATACCTAGCACTATGGTTATTTTGGGAATTCCTGCTGGATTTAGCGTTCAACCTTGGCAATTAAAAGAATTACAAGAAAAACAAATATTTGATTATTACGAAATAAAAGGTAATAACATTGCTATTTACTATCGCGGTATGGGACCAAATTCGGTAAAACAAATTAATTTAGATTTAAAAGCAGAAATGCCAGGAGAGTATGATGCACCTGCTTCGGTAGCGTATTTATATTATACTAATGAGTTTAAAACGTGGTGCGGTACAGACAAAATTACAATTAAAAAAGGCTAAGCAATAAAATCACACAATTAAAAAAATCACATAACCACATAGATAAATAGTTTAATTTATAAAGAAGACATATCCTTAAAGCTAAGCTTCAAAGCATTATGTTTACTAAATGTTGTATAAAAAAATCTATGTCAACTTTGTGTTTATGTGTTTTGATTTTGGAATTAATAATTTAATATGAAACAATTAAAAATCATAATTATAGTATTTATTAGTAGTTACTGCTACAAAATGTCATCGTTTAACAACGACACTTTAAAAAATAAATACGAATTAAACGACCCACTTAACCCTAATTGTCCCTGTCATAAATATCAAAAATTAGCTGATGAAGAATTTAAAAAATTAAATAAGAATAATATTATTGGTATGGGCAATTCAAACTCAACCCCAACACAAATTGTGTCTTCAAAACTTTCGGGTTCTGGAATTAAAAAGAAATATTTTAAAAACATAATCGTATTTCATCATAAAAATAAAACGTATAAATTTTTAAATTTTAATATAGGGCATGGAATTAAAAAAAGGCATTTATTTAAAAATAATAAAAATATGAGTAGTTGTTTTAGTTGGAGGTAGATGATTTAAAAATTTATATTTTTATTCCAATAACACATACGTCGTCTACCTGTTCTAAATCCCCCTTCCAATTGATAAAAGAATTATTTAAAATAGTAGATTGAAAAGTTAATAATTGATTTTGGTTTTGTTTTAAAATATCGGAAAATTGTGAATATTTGAATTTTTTTCCTTTAGGACCGCCAAACTGATCCGCAAAACCATCGGTAAAAAGATAAAAAATTGAATCTTTAACAAAGGGTATTTCGTGAGTAGTAAAGGGCTTTGCATAATCTGATTTGCCTATGGGTTGTTTATCAGCTTTTACTTCATTTATGATTGATTGTGTATTTAAAATAGTAGGCGGGAAAATAAACCAAAGTGGATTATTAGCACCACTCCATGCAATTTTACAAGTGCTGTAATTAATACTTAATAACGAAATATCCATGCCATCTTTTACATCACTAGTGCTTTTTTCAAATGTTTCTAAAACTAAATCTCTTGTTTTATTTAGTATTTTTCCTGTTTCAATTAAATTAAATTCTTTTACAGCTCTATTTAAAGCGTTACTACATACAATAGATACCATGGCTCCAGGCACACCATGTCCAGTGCTATCGGCTACAGCAATTAAAATAATTTTTTCGTTGTTTTTTTCTATTACTTCCATCCAATAAAAATCGCCAGCTACAATATCTTTTGGTTTATACAATATAAAATTTTGAGGCAAATAATTAGTAACCATTTCTAAAGGTGGTAAAATAGCTTCTTGTAAGCGTTTTGCATAAGTTATTGAATCAAATATTTCTTTATTTTTTTCATCTACTAAATGTTTTTGTATTTCAACTTGTTTTTTTTGTTCATTAATTAAATCTTTTTGTTTTTTTGTTACTTGAAACCTTCTGAACAAAATATACGCAAAAAGTGCAAGTACAATAAATAAAAATGTTATTGAAAATATTATGAGGTTTTGACGTTTAGTTTCTTCTTTAGTTTGTAATTCTTTTTTTTGTTTTAATAATAATTCTACTTGCTGTTTTTGTTTAAAATCATTTTCAAGTTGTTTGCGTTTTACTGTTTCAACCTGCATCATTTCACGTTTATCTTGCAATAATTGTATTTTTTGTTTTTCTTGTTCAAAAGTAAAAGCTAAACTATTTCGTTTTATTTGCTCAATATTTTCAATTTTTAATTTTTCGGTTTGCAATTTAGCTTCTAAATCATACTCTCTTTTAATTAATGCACGTTTATTTGACTCACTTAAAGCACTGTCTTTAAGTTTAATGAATTCATCTAATGAATAAAACGCAGCTTTATAATTAGCTATTTTTCCGTAAGATATATTTAAAACCTCTTTTGCTTGATACATATCTCTTATATTGCCAGATTTTGCTGCATATTTATAAGCTTTTTCACCTTGTTCAATAGCCTCGTTATATTTCGAGTCATCAGCCAACAATCTGCTTAGATTATTATATTGAACCGAGAGTTGGCTGTTTGGTGCTTTATTTTTTTCGTTCAACTCTATTGCCTTTAATAAATAAAAATAGGCGCTGTCTTTTTGATTTAACCCATTGTATATATTTCCTAAATTATTATAAATTGTTGCTGTAAAACTTACAGATTTAATTTTTGAAAGAATTGCTCGAGCTTTTCTAAGATAAACTAAAGCCGAATCATACTGATTTAATTTTGAATGTGAATTACCAATAATACTTAAGGATGCTACCCATTCTGTATTTAAATTGTTTTCTTTTGCTATTTTAAGCGAACGCTTACCGTATAATATTGATGTAGTATAATCCTTTAGCTCATAATGTATTTGAGCAATTGAGTGTAAAGCTGAGGCAATTTCTTTTGGTTTTTTTTCTTTGCTTGTTAGTTCTAAAATCTCATTAAAATAAGCTATGGCCTTTTTATATTCTCCAAGATTTCTGTAAGTAATACCTAAATTGCTTAATGAACTTAAATTTAAGTTGTAATTTTTACCCTTTTTGTAATAAGCTAAACTTTTTTCAAAATAGGGTAATGCTTTTTTTAATTCTAATTTTTGTGCCGTATAAACCCCTAAATTATTATATGCCAAACCTAAAGTATTGTAGGCTATATTTGCATTTTTGTTTGACGATAGCTTATTATCCACTTCAATTAAAGCTATAGCTTTGTTACATAAATAGGGTATAGTATCTATATGATTGTTTCCTAATATTTCAGAAAGTTCAACATAAGCCTTAGCTTGCTCAATAATATTATTGCTCCTTTTTATTATTGTCCATAGGCTGTCGGTGTTTTTTAAATTTTGCGCGGTGCATAATCCAAAAAGAAAAATAATAAAATTTATAGCTATTATTAATTTACGAATTTGTATTAAATTAAGCAATAGTACCATTACTAATATAATTATGTTTTTAAAATTTTAGTAAAAGTTTGTTTCGTATTTATTTATTTATTTAATACTATTTAAAGTTAAAAAAATTATTAGATTATTAAAAATATATTTTTAATCATTTTAAAAAATGTGTTTTTATTTTAAGTAGGCTTAAATGTAAAGTTTGCGTGTAGGATAATTTATTTAATTGTACAGTTTATTAAATAAGGTGCACTGTATGGTAAAAAGCCATTTATCGTACCTTCAATAGTTACGTTTTGTTTACCAGCTGCAGGGCTATTTTCAGGTATTGACGGGAAAGAAAACCCAACTTTTGCGTTTTCAAAACCTTGAGTTGATGAAGTCATATCAATTCGGCAATCTAATATTTTACTTTTGTCTTTATAATCGTAAGATGTAGTGGTGCCGTTATAATTGCCGATTACAATTACTTTTTTATCTTTCCAAGCTGTAATATTTTTATAAACATCTTCTACTGCGTAAAGTTTAGCGCTATCAATTGCGTTCGCTTGAAACATGTCAGCTTTTGCATCTTTTAGTTCACCAAGTAATTCAACCGAGCTTAAATCTAATCTATTTTCAAATGTATTTGCAACTATTTTACATTTTACAATGTAGGGTGTAGCCGAGGTAAACTCGCCAATAGGAACTGTTTTAAAAACAAGTTGTAATTGCACTTTATCATCAGTACTATTTAAAGAACCTCTTAAATAGTTAGCCCACTTTTGTTTGCCAGGATAAGTGTTTGGGTACACAATTAGCTTTACAGTTTTGTTGTAATAACACGTCATTGATTCGTGTAATGTAGCTACATCTAATGGCTTGCTAAAATCGGCTGTTACTGGATTTATAACATTAGGATTACCTTTTGCTGCTGTTGTTTCTGTTGCCTCAGTGTTAATGCTGTCAGTTTTAGTGGTATTTTCGGCAGTAGCGTTTTTATTGCCACCGCAAGATATAAAAGCCACTAAAGCAAATGGTAAAATTAGTTTTTTCATTTTTTTTTATTTTTCAAACCCTCTACAATATATAGATGGTTAATTATTTTATAATTAATTATTGTTTTTATAGTTTTATTTACCTATACATTCTTTACAAAACGAGTCGTAATTTCTTACATATTCTATGTTTTGTTCTTCTACTGAAGAAGTAGTGTTGCTGTAACCAGATCCACCACTACTAGTGTTTTCCTGATAAAATGTAACACTTGAGTAATATATAAAATTATCCTCTTTGTTTAAAAGATATGCTCCTGCACCACAGCTTCTGCTTAAAATAATTCCATAAACATTTTTTTTGTATGTCCAATCGGTTTCTTCACTTACTACTTTTAGTAGCGTAAACTTATTCCAATCAACAGTAGTTGCTTTTTTAACTAATTCGTTAGCATTAGGAACCAATGTAAATGCTGGTTTATTATATAAATCAATATCCTTTTTATAAAGTGGACACACTTTTTTGTACATAGCTTTTTTATCCGCTTCAGTTATGGTTATATTAAATTCTCCTGTTGACAACACTTTCTCTGGGCCGAATTTTGTAGTGTATAGATACTTACTGTATCCATTGTCACTATCTTCTGGAATATCATACACAATTTCCATTTTTACTTTGTGTTTTCCGACAGGCAAATATCGCATCAACTTAACAAATACTTTAACTTTACTTGGTTCAAAAGTTATATCTGCTGTAGAAGGCAAAATAGCAGGTTGCCATGTTGTCCATTTATCCAACTCTTCTGCACCTATACCTGTAGGTTCAGTATGTTCTATATAATCAGGTGCTTTTGTAGCTCCATCATCAAAAGTAAAGCGAATAAAGTTGGTGTTATTAAAGCATCCAGCAATATTTTTTGCTTCGTATCCAATTGACTTATCGAGATACACTCGGCAATATATATTGTCAAGTAATGAAAATGAATTGCCAAATTCTGCTTCATTTTCCTTACCTTTTGCTATTTCCGATTTAGAAAAAACTATTTTCTTTTGGTTTTTTGTGTGCGTTGGTCCAGATGTACCATTATCTGTTGGTATTTTGTCGCATTTGTATTTCATCGCTTCCATTTGGTTTAGCTGTCCTTGAGCGCCTGCAAGTTGCTTTTCCTCTTCTTTTTGTTTTGCTGGGTCCATATTGTCGCGACATTCATTCATTCTCTTTTTTACCATTCCATCTTGGTAACCACGGTTTTCTGCTTCTTCATAATATGCCAGTGCGTCGGCCCATTTTTCGGCTTCATAAGACTTGTCTCCTTTTGCAGCTAAGTCAGATCCGCTTTCATTTGCATCAATTTTTACATCTGCTTTGTTATTATTAGAATTTGAAGAACTATTATTTTTATCTTTATTCCCTACATTATCTGCCGTATTTTTAACTTTGTTTTTTAAACCTCCAAATTGAGCGTTTGTGTTGTAATTGCAAAATACAAGCATTATAGCTGCTACGGTTGCCGATTTTAAATACTTTTTTTTCATCGTTTTATTTTTAATAATTATTTTTTATGTTTAATGCTGTGAATGTATAAGCATTAGAGAGGGTAAAAATCGTTAATTTGTAGTAGGTACAATAAAAGGGGTGAACGACAGTATTATAAGGGTGAGATTATTTTAATTTTATTGGGATAAAGGGTATAAAGGTATAAAAAATCAAAAATTTATTTGTGAAACAATAAAATAAGAGAATATAATTTAAAGGTTGTAGTGTAAACTACCTAATAAATAATTTCATTTACCAACAATAATTGTACATATACCAATTAAAAATAATATCAATGCTATCAATTGTTAATATTGAAAATAAAAAAATAATTTAAAAAATTAAAAAATCATGAAAAAATCAATTTTATTATTATGCTTTATTGCTTGTTGTTTGGAATTTAGTTTTTGCAGTTCGAAAACTAAGGATAGTAAAAATAGTACTGAAGCCGAAAGTAAATTAGAAACTGCTAATACAACTAACACATTAGAGGGGGATTGGGAAATTGTAAAAGCTGAGGGCAGTATGGCAAGTATGAATAAAGGAACGCACTATATTTTTGAAGGAACAACTTTTACTACAAAGTTTGGTAGTATTAAAACTACTGGCCCTTTTACTAGAACAGAAACATCAATAGTATGGACGCCAAAAGGAATGAAAATGGAATATACTTACAAATTTGAAGATAACCAGCTTATAATTGAAGTATTAAATAGTGGTGGTCAAAAATTTTGGTTAGATAAAAAATAAATAAACTAATAAAACATAAACTTATGGAAATTACATTTGAACAACTTAAACCCCTTATTGAGAGTGAAATATGGGATGGTAACATTGTTAATCTAAAATTTAAAGCATATAACCAAGAAGCGGCAACAGAAACAATGGGCTACGTTGCTATAAACCAAGATGACGTAATGAAAAAAATGATGGAAGAGGTTGCTAAGTCTGCTGCATCGGGCATGGTTATTAATACAGCAGCTAATGGTCTTGGCGGGTTAATTGGTGTTAGCGGCGGCTCATTATCTGGGTTGGCTAGCAAAGCTGGTATCGGTTATCAAACGGATATGAATAAAATAACAAATACAAAAATTTCGGAAGAGTTAAAGCAATCTACAATCATAAACGCCTTTAAAAACCTTATGGCCTATTACGAGTTAAAGGACGGTAAAATTTTATACAAAACGCCAGCATAGTAATTAAAAAATTACTAAATTTTAATTATAGCATATTTATTTTATCTAGCAATGTTTGCCTGTAACTACGGCTAACTGGTATAGTATTTTTACCGATAACAATTGTATTTTCTTTTATGGTTTGTATTTGATTAATGGCTACAACATAAGATCTGTGAACTCTTAAAAAACTATTTTGTGGTAATTTTTCGGTTACGTCTTTTAAAAAATTATGAACTGTAAATCTGCCTTCGTGAGTAAAAATATGCGTGTAGTTATCTAGTGCTTCTAAGTACAAAATGCTTTTCATATCTATTCGATGCACAGCATTTTTATCCTTAATAAAAAAACTTTCGTTTTTAATGACGGTATCAATTTGCCCGCTAATTTTACTTTTTTCAAGTTCTATTATCTTTTTTGTTTCAAGTTCGCTATAATGTTTTTTTAAAGCCAAGTCTATTGTATTTTTTAAATCAATATCTACAAAAGGTTTTAAAATATATCCATAAGGCTCGGCATCTAATGCTTGATTAAATGTTTTATTATCGCGTTGGGCAGTAATAAAAATTACAGGTATGTTAAGTTCTTTAAATAAATGTTTTGCAGCTTCAATACCGGTTTTATCGCCTTTTATTTGTATATCCATTAATACTAAATCAGGGCATTCTTCTTCAACTAAAATGTATGCAGAATCGGCGTTATCGGTAGTGCCAATAACATTAAAATTTAGTTTTTTAAGTCGCATTTCAATATCTAATGCTATCGAAAATTCGTCTTCAACAATTACTATAGATGTTTTTTTAATAGACATATACTTCTAACAAAAATATACATTAAATTAAGAATAATAATGCTAGTCGAAAATATATATTATTTTATGGGACAAAAACATTATTTAATCGCTTTTTATATTTTTTAGTATAATATTAAAATTTGAACCGTTTGATGAAGTCGTAAAACTTAAATCTGCTTTTAACTGATTACTTAAGCCATTTATTAATTTTAAACCTAATGTTTTAGCTTTATTAAAATTAAAATCTTTAGGTAATCCCAGCCCATCATCACTTAAAGTTAAACTGTAGGTTTGGTTAATAAATGTACCTGTAATTAATAAATTGCCACTTTGTTTGTTTTTAAAAGCATGTTTGATGGCATTTGTAACTAACTCGTTAATTATTAAGCCAAGTGGTACTAATTTATCAATATCTAAGTTTATTGATTCTATTTCTAATTTATAGTTAATATTTTTTTCTTTAAATAACAATAAGCTAGCTAATTGTTCAACAAACGAGGTTAGATAATCAGAGAGATTAATGTCTTTTAAGTTTTGAGTTTGGTATAACTTTTCGTGAATTAATGCCATACTATTTATGCGAGACTCGCTTTGTTTAATAAGCTCGTCGGTTGATATTGTAGAGCCATATCCACCTTGCAGACTTAATAGACTTGAAATTATTTGTAAGTTGTTTTTTACGCGATGGTGAATTTCTTTTAGCAAAATTTCGCGTTCTTGTAAAGATTTTTGAATAATATTATTTTTTAACTGTAATTGTTTTTGTGTTTTAGTTTTATTTTTAATTACAAAAAATAGTAAAGCAATAATTACTAAAAAGGCTACTATACCAAAAACAAAAAAGTTTTGGCGTATTTTTTTTTGAATAATTTCAGTATCTTTTAGTTTATTAGCCGTAGTTAAAAGTGTTATTTTATCATTTAAACTTTCGGTTTCAAACCGCGCTGTCATTTCGTTTTGTATACGTTGTGCATTTTCATTTGCTAAACTATCGGCATATTGTAGTTGCAAAGCACTATACTTAAAGGCGGTTTGGTAATCGGTTTTTTTATTATATAGTTTAGAAAGCATATTGTATAAGTTATACAGTTGCTCATTTGAGCCAATCTCTATAGCTAACTTTTCGGCCTTAGATGCATACGAAAGTGCAAGGTCGGTATTATTTATTTCAGAATTTAATCGCGCTAAATTTATACAAACTGTTACTAATGATGTTGTATTGTTTAACGAATCGTAGATGTTGTAAGCTATGTTTAGCATTACATTTGCTTTACTATAATTTTTCTTATCTAAGTAGGTTAGCCCAACGTTAGAGGCGGCCATAGCAATACCTTTGGGATATTGCTTTAAGGTGCTTAATGCTAATGAATTATTAAACCAATAAAGGGCTGAGTCGGATTTATTTTGCTCTAAATAAATATTGCCAATATTATTATAAACTATTGCTTCGTTTTTATATTTTTTACTTTTTTTAAAAATAGTAATAGACTCTTTATAATATAAAATTGCTTTAGAGTATTTTTTAAGCTTTACATTTATTTGGCCAATGTAAGTGTTAGTAATAGAAAGTATTTCGGTATCATTTATTTTTTTGCCTAATAATAAAGCTTTATTTAAATAAAATAATGCTTTTGTATAGTCCCCTAATTCAAAATAATTATATCCAATATTATTTAGTGCTGTGGTCGCATCTTTTAGTTTATTTGATTTTATATTAAATTCGTAAGCGTAATTAAAGCAAATGTTTGATTGTTTTAAATTTCCATTATGCCAGTTTGCCGCGCCACAAAGTGCAAATAATTCTCCATTGTAGTATTCTAATTTACTTTGTTTTGTTAAAGCAAAAAGTGAGTCGGCAATTATAAGTGTTTGGTTAGGGTTTTCGTATTTAAGTTTTTCTAAAAACGCAATACCTGTTTTTAATTTATCTGTGGTTTTGATTGCTTTATAATAGTTATTTTTTAAGCTATCTTGAGCTACTGTATAATTAAATTGGTAAAGCAACCAAAAAAAAAATATTAATTTAAGTTTATTAAATTTATTTATTAATTTACCTTTAAACATTATTTAGTAAATATACTCTGATAATGTAAAAAATAAAATAAGGCTTTAATGCAGTTTTTAAATACCTTTATAAAAAATGAAGATAGATAAATACATTGGGCAAAGCGGTTTTTCATCGCGACGAAAAGCAGTTGATTTAATCGAAGAAAAACGTGTTAAAGTAAATAGTAAAATTGCTACGCATAGCACTAAAATTGTTGCAGGGGACAAAGTATTTATTGATGATGTAGAATTAATTGCCAAAGAATTTGTTCCTATTTACATTGCTTATAATAAGCCCAAGGGTATAATTTGTACTACTGAAAAAATTAAAAATAATATTGTAGATGCTATCAATCATCCCGAAAAAATTTATCCCGTTGGTAGGTTAGATAAAGATTCGGAAGGTTTAATTTTATTAACTAATAACGGCGAAGTAATTGATAAAATTGCCAACTCACTATTTGGGCACGAAAAAGAATATGTAGTTACTTTAAATTTACCTATACGCACAAAATTTTTAGAAGAAATCAGTACAGGAATTGAAATATTAGGCGAGCAAACAAAGCCTTGCACTGTAAGTATTGTTCCTGGCACTAAACGTCTTTTTAAAATTATTTTAACTCAGGGTCTTAACCGTCAAATACGGCGTATGTGTAACGCTTACGATTATCAAGTAATAAAATTACAACGTTTACGAGTAATGCATATTTGTTTAGATAAATTAAAACCTGGCGAGTGGCGTTATTTAAGCTCTGTTGAACTTAATGAATTATTAAACGCAATTAAATAACTTGTCACTAAGCAATTTCAAATGGCTGAGCAAATAGCACAATACCTAAAAAATGCTATATTTGCCAACTTAAATTGCAAAAAAAGAAATTCATATTTGATTTAGCTATCTTACTGATTCTTAATTTATTAATTAAGCCTTTTTGGACAATTATTATTGAACCAAAAGTACAAGGACAAATTGGCGATATTAGCTTTGGCGAGTACTTTGTAATTTTTCAGTTTTCGTTACTCCTAAACATTTTTTTAGATTTTGGTTTAACCAATTTTAATAACCGAAATATTGCACAATACAGTCATTTATTAAGCAAACATTTTGGTAAAATGTTAAGTTTAAAATTTGCATTAGGACTATTTTATTTAATTATTTCGCTTGTAGCAGGCTACCTAATTTTTGGTTATAATTTTAAACTTTTAATTATTTTATGTATCAATAGTTTTTTATTAAGTCTAAACGTTTTTTTACGCTCCAACTTACAAGCCCTTCATTTATTTAGGTTAGATAGCTTTATATCGGTATTAGACCGAGTTATTCAAATTTTAATTGTTTTAGGAATGTTGTTTAATTTGTTTTGGCTAAAGCTAAGCGTAATGAATTTTGTGTACGCACAAACTATTGGCTATGCTTTAACTAGCATAATTATATTTTTTGTGGTGCTTAATAAAACGCATAGTTTTAAGTTGAATTGGGATTGGAAATTTAATAAATTAATCTTAAAAAAAAGTTTGCCCTATGCAGTATTAGTTTTATTAATGACTTTCTATAATCGACTAGATCCGTTAATGATTGAAGAACTTTTAGGAGGCGATGTAGGTAAACAACAAAGTGGTATTTATGCCAAAAGTTTTAGGTTATTAGATGCTGCTAACCAAATAGCTATGTTATTTTCAATACAATTAATACCGTTATTTAGTAGGATGTTAAAGAACAAAGAAAATATGGAAAATATTGTAAAGCTATCGTTTACTTTACTTTTAACGCCAGCATTAATTGTATCAATAAGTACTATTTTTTATGCTGAACATTTTTTTGAAAAAATTTATTATTCAACAAACAAAAATTATTCAGCAACCGAGGGCTATTTTATTTTAGCCGTTATAATGAATTGCTTTACAGCAGTTTCGTTAACTTGTATTTTTGGAACTTTGCTAACTGCTAATGGTAATTTAAAGCAATTAAACATGATGGCATTTGGAGGGATTTTTATAAATTTAGTGCTAAATTTTATTTTAATTCCAAAGTTTCAGGCACTTGGAAGTGCTATATCTAGCTTAATTACACAATTTTTAACTGGGTTTTATCAAGTATATTTATCTTACAAAGTATTTAATTTTAGAGTAAACAAAAGGCTTATTCTATCGTTATTTTTATTTATTGCGGGATTGGTTTTTGCAAATTATTTTACCCTAAATTTAACCAAACAATGGATGCTTAATTTTATAATTATGCTTATATTTAGTTGTTTATTGGCGTTAGTAACTGGTATTATAAATCCAAAATCGGCATTACGTTTAATAAAAAAATCAAATAATTAAAATGACAGAAAATATTTCAGCCAAAACTTTAATCGTTAAATTAATTGAGTGGCGAAAACAACTAGTACTTTATACCCTAATTGCCGTTGTAATAGCTGTAATTGTTGCACTTTTACTACCAAAGCAATATAAATCTACGGCTGTAGTTTTTCCGGCGCGCCATTTTTCAACATCTAAATTATTATTAGAACAAAATACAGGTAATCAAGAAGATTATATGCAGTTGGGCGATGAAGATGATGCCGAAAAATTAATTCAAGTTTTAAATTCAGATGCTCTAAAGCTTAAAGTTGCCAAATCATTTGATTTATATAAACGTTGGAAAATAAAAGATACCACTTTTGCTTACCATTATTTAAAATTAAAGTGGGAAGAAATGGTAACCATTCGCCGTACCGAATTTAATAGTATTAAAATTGAAGTGTATGATTACACTGCAAATAACTCTGCCCAATTAGCAAATGGCATTAGCGATTATTGCGATACCGTTAGAAATGAAATGACCAAAGGTGTTTCCAAACAAGCTTTACGTATAGTAAAGGAAGCCCTTGATAATACAATGTTTATGATGGCTGAGTTAGAAGATAGTTTGCAAGCGCTTCGACAAATTGGTATTTTAGATTATAAAACAGATGTAGAAGCCTATACAAAAAGTTATGCAAAAGCTATTGAAAAAGGCAATAAAACAGCAGTAATTGAGTTAGAAAAAAAATTAGATGTACTTAAAAAATACGGTGGATCTTATTTATCAATTAATGAAAATTTAAAAAAATACCGGTTCAAATATCCGGTTTTAAAAGCTAAATATGACGATGAATTAATGAATTACAAAGAAAATTTACCTTTTAAGTTTGTTGTCGAAAAAGCCAAGCCTAACGAATATAAAGCTAAACCAAAACGTATGACTTTAGTATTTATTGCTAGCCTTTCATCTTTTGTTTTAATATTTATTAGCCTACTTTTTATTGAAAATTTTAAAAAAATAAATTTTAAAAACAAATAATGATGAATAATTTTAACACACAAGCTATTTTAAAATTAATAGCTAAAAACTATAAATTACTTGCATTGGTATTTATTACCGTCGCCATAGTTTCTTATTTTGCATCGTTTTTATTAAAAGAAAAATATAAATCGGTAGCAGTTGTTTATCCAGTAAACGTATTTCAAAATTCTGAAGAATCGTCTACCGAACAATTAATACAATATTTATTAAGCGACGAAGTAAAAAATAAATTAGCTCTTAATTTTAAATTGTTTGAACACTATGGTATTGATACTACAAAAATAGAAGGTGGTAAAGCATTGTTTGACTTTGTTTACAGTGAGAATTTTATAATATCGTCCACTCTATACGAAAGTATTGAAATTGTTATAAAAGATGAAAGCCCTGCCTTATCCCAACAATTAAATTCAGCACTAATAGAATATACTAATAATTTTATTAGAGAAAGTAAACGAATAATTGTAAAGCAATATTTATCAAACTCATTAAGCGTATTAAAGGCGCAAAATAGAGAAATTGACTCGTTAAATACCGCTATTAAAAAATATAAAACCGAAAATAATATTGAAGATAGAGCCGAGAATAAAGTAGATAAAAACTTAAAAAACAAAAAAGAAAAAAATAACGATGTTAAAGTTTTAAGTGGTAAAATTAAAGCTATTTTAAAATCGTACGAAAAAACAAAAATCAAAAACGATTCCTATTTGTTAGATGTAAATGCTAATAATGATTACATTACCGTAGTTTCTAAGCCCAACCTTCCTGATAAACGTTGTTACCCAGTACGATGGGTAATTATGATTACTTCAAGCCTTTCAGTATTATTTTTAACATTACTTATTTTGGTACTAAAAAATAGAAATAATTTAGTTTAAATTTTTTTGCAAAAAGTTTTAAAAACATATTTATTACCACTTTTAATTTTGGCATACATTATAGGTAATGCTTATATAATGTTGTATAAAAAAAACTTTTTCTATCCATACAACGCTATTCCGTTTTTATTAATTATTGGTTATGTAGCTGTTTTTCATTTGCAAAAATTAATTTTCTTTTTAGCTTTTTGCACGCCCTTGTCAATCTCTTTAAAGGAGCTTGGCTTATCGCAAGGTATGGATTTAAGCCTTCCTTCCGAGCCTTTAATGGCAGGTATAATGCTACTTTATATTTTAAACCAACTAAGTGCCAACATTGCTGATAAAAAATTTATTTCGCACCCAATTACCGTTTTAATAATTATACAATTAGTGTGGATGTTTTTTACTTCACTTACCAGTACCGATGTAATTGTATCTTTAAAATATTTCATATCGCATCTTTGGTTTATTTTTAGTTGTTACATTATTATGCCTCATTTATTCCAAAATAAAAAAAATATTATCAATTTTATTTTTTGCTATTCGTCAGCACTAATAATTGTTATTGCTTACACTATTCTACGACACGCTCAATTTAATTTTAACGATAAAGCTGCCGATTGGGTAGTCTCTCCCTTTTATAACGACCACACTGCATATGGCGCTGCACTTGCAATGTTTATACCCGTAGTGTTTAGCTTTTTATTTTTAAAATCAATACCAAATTTTTTAAAATTATTTGCCTTAGGTTTGTTTATAATTTTTGTAATGGCTATTATACTTTCTTTTGCACGAGCAGGTTGGCTAAGTTTAGTTATAGCTTTGGGAATTTTAACTACACTATTTTTAAAAATAAAATTTAGAACAATTATTGCAACGATATTAATTGTTGGCGGATTATTTTTTTCGTTTCAAACAGAAATATTAATGGCTTTGGGACGAAATAATACTGATGCCGAGGGTGGTTTTTCAAATAATATAGAATCTGTAACTAACATTAGTACAGATGCTTCTAACCTTGAACGCTTAAATCGATGGAGTTGCGCCATACGAATGTGGCAAGACAAGCCCATTTTAGGTTGGGGTCCTGGCACTTATATGTTTAAATACGCACCATATCAATTAAGTAAGGATCGCACAATAATTAGCACCAACTTTGGAACAAATGGCAATGCGCATAGCGAATATTTAGGGCCATTGGCAGAGCAAGGCGTAATTGGTTGCTTAATTGTTTTGGTTTTATTGTTTTATTCTACAGCGTTGGGCTACAAACTTGTATATACGAATGAAGACAGAGATGTTCGAATAATAACCATAGGTTTATTTTTAGGATTAATGACCTATTTTGTTCATGGTTTTTTAAATAATTTTTTAGATACTGATAAATTATCTCTTCCTTTTTGGGCATTCTTAGCAGCTTTGGTAAGCTTAGATATTTACTATAAAAAGAAAACTACATCTATTAATCCTTAGGTTAAAAGTTAAGATGTTAACATTCAAATTTTAATTGAATTATGTTTAAATTCATTTGCAAATGACAATAAACACCATTAAATCTATCTTTAAAATAAATTAAATATTTAGTTGAGTGTACACATCTAATAAAAATTTAATTATTTTAACCATACTTTTGAGTAAAATTTATGCATACTCAAAACATGCGGTAGGCTTAAACAAGATAAAATAATAAAAAATATTCCAACATATTGTAAACCTGAAAAGAGAACTAAATATAAAATTAATAATGCGCCACCAATACTAAATGGCAGTGATTTTAACCATAAAAAAGATGATTTTTCATTTAAGCCTTTTAAAAGATGGCGCCAACCATGCATGCTATGCTGACCAACAAAAAAAATTCCAAACGAAACTAATAGTGGTAAAAAACTAGAAAGAATTAGATATATTAAAGTATAAATTATATATTTTGATTTTTGTATAACTGCTAAAAGTATTCCACAAGCAACCACTAATATTTGTATTGCGGTAATCTGCGTTTCTGACAAATTTTTTAATACAACTAAAGATTTTAAGTTTGGGATTTGTTCCAATACCAAATTTAACTCATCAAAATGAAAGAAAAGTATAGTAAATAAAATTGTAAAACCCCACAGTAATGATTGTAAGCTTTGCCGTAATTTCCATTCCTTAAAATCTGCTTGTCCAAAATGCCAAGCTGAGTAAACAATAAATATAAATAAAGCAAGATCGGGTAGTAAAAGCCATACTATGCCTAAAAGTGCGCCTTTTACTATATAGCTTGTCATAAAATAAAGTAGTTGTTTATTATTATTAATTTTTTTTGAAGTAAGATGATCTAAAGCCCCATGCGATAAGCCAACGGATAAAAAACCCAAGGCTAAAAAAGCCCATGTAATATATTTTAAATTACTTAATGATAACATAAGCGATACGATTGTAAATAAAAAGGGTAAAACTAATACTGGCAAAGTTGCAATACGTTGTAGAAAATCTTTTATTGCAAATGAAATAAATATCCTTTTAGGTAATTTTTTAAATATATTTATATCCTCTGAAAAGTTTGTTTTTTCGCGCATAAAATTTAAAACGTTTGGTACGGGTATTTTTTTAAAGAGAGTTTCAAATATTATTTTTCCATATTCTGGTTTTTCATTCAATATTTTAAGTAGCAATCGGTCGTAAAATACAAATTTTTTACTTTTAGGTTTTCTTAAAGGAAGATGGTTATTTTTAATAGCTTCCATTTGCACCAAAGCATCGTTTGCCATTGCATGAAAAGCATATCCCGTGGTGGATTTTAGCATGTCTGCTCTGCTTCCCATATTTACCCAGTTTTTTCCAAAGTTATCTACTTTCATTTTGGCAGATGACATTGGAATTACTCCTTGCTCATAATCTAAAATTTCAAAAATAACACCTTGTTGTTTTATATAATTGTCAAGAATTAAATACGCTTCATTCTTTATAAGTTTTTGCTCGCCAAACCTCGTTAATTCAATCAGGGCTGTATCCTCGCTAAACGGCAAGACGTAAATAAATTGTGTAAAATTATTTTGAGGGATATTAAAATCCATCATTACCATTGTTGAAGTATCGAATGCTTTTGTAGTTGTTTTAATTTTATAACCATAAAACGATTGGTATAAATGACTTTGATTTTTTTGCGATTGTAAAAAAGTTGGGGGGCGACTATCAAAAATTTTTTTTGCGTAAAACGTTTCATTTTCTAATTTAATTTCATAAAATTTTAATTTCATTACTGAATTTTGTTTTAGAAATGAAGTAAACGTTTTAGCATTATAATCGTTCAGAATATTTTTTGCTTTGATATAAAGGTCGATTCCTTTTACATGAAAATAATGAAGTGGTTTAATTTGCTGTTTGGTAATGCCCCTTATTTCTATAACATCCCAACTATAACTTACTAATGTTTTAAGATTTAATTTGGCAAGTTCATCATCTGTTGCCCAAAAACAAAATGTTCTGTCGTTAGTTGATTTACTTTCAGGTTCAATAATTGCGATAGTTTTGCCTTTCAACAAACCATTATTGTACAAACTAATAATTAGTAAACAATTTGCAGCACCCAATCCTACAAAAAGAAAATCATATTCAATAGGAAGTTTATTTAAATCTGATTCTTTCATCTACTGTAGGTTGTGCAATTTAGTAATAAAGCGATTAAATAGTAAATAGTTATAAAACTATAGTCTCAAAAACGATATAACATTTTGAATTAACGATTGTTGCGAAGACTATTAATTCAAAAAAAATTTTGTAATTATTTTACAACAATTGTAAACATATTCACTAAAAATATCACAGCAATTTTTTTTTAGTTTTATTTAAAATATTTTTCATATTAATTTAACAAATAAATTTTTAAAAAGTTTTAATTTTAAAAAATTAGCTATTTATTAAGTAAAAGTTACACTTTACTTTTAGGTGGGTTAAAAATTATTTAAAATACCACCCCTATTAAAAATAATTATTACCAATTTAGTCATCTCGCTTTAATTATTATTAACTCAATACTATATAATTTGTAGTGTAATGTTTACAAGTGGTACAATGAATAACTTCGTTATTATTAAATATTATTAAGTTTAATAAATTAACTTAAATAGATACATTAATGCTTTTCGATTGTTTAATTGGCTCTAAAGATTGTAATGACATTTTATCAATTTTTAAAACTGCATAATAATTAACGATACATCATCAACCTGTTCAGCTGCGCTTTTCCAAATAGTCCATTCATTTAAAACATTAATACCTTGTTGTTGTACCTTAACATTTTTGCTGTTGTTTAAAGCACTTGCTACTTTTTTTGAAGTGAAACGTTTTGCATCCGGACCTCCAAATTGATCTTGTAATCCATCAGAAAACATATATAATCTTAAATCGGTTTCGAGTGGAATTTCTAACACATTTAACTGACCCATATCTTCCTCGTATCCAACCGAACTGCGGCTACCTTTATAATTAATAATTTCGGTATTTGTAGATGAATAATAAAATGGATTGCCTGCAACGCATATTTTAGCATATTTATTTTCGTAATCAATTAAACATATTGAAATAACTAAACCTTCGTAACGAACGTTTTCGTCGTGAGTATCGCCTGCAAAAAATAATCTAAATTCTTTATTTAATTTATAAATAACTTTTTTTGGTTCGTAAACTTTCATTTCAAGAATAATTTTATCAAGTAAGGCTTTAGCTATTACAGTTAAAAAACCACCTGGTACACCGTGTCCAGTGCAATCGGCTAAAAATACTAATTTATTATTATTTGGAAGTGTATAATATCCATAAAAATCCCCTCCAACGGCATCTTTTGGCTGAAAGTGCTCAAAAATTTGAACTGATCCTAATTTATTTTCCAAAACAGGAATTATACTACTTTGTATATTTTTCGCATAATTAATACTATCCCTTAAATCTTCATGAGCTACTTTTAACTCTTCAGCCATTTTTGAAATGTTATCTTTTTCTTGTCTTATTTCAAGGGTTTGTTCTTCAATTTTAAATTCTAATTCTTTTTGATTTTTTATTAATTTATGTGTGCGCCATTTAATTCCTAAAATGGTAATGATTGTTAAAGCCAATACAATTGATATAATAAACCACAACTTTAACCAAATAGGTTTATCTATTTTAAATTTATATTCAATAGGCGCTGATGACCACAAGCCATCATTATTTGCTGCCAATAACATAAATGTATACTTACCATTTTTTAATTTCGGAAAATTTAATTTTCGGGTTTCACTTGCAATAGTTTCCCAATTATCATTAGTACTGCCTTCTAATTTTAGTTTGTATTTATATTTTATGTCTTTTGGATTAGTTAAACAAATGCCAATAAAATCAATTATAAAATCGTAAGAGCCATATTTTAAAATTGTATCGTTAAAGTTTGATATTCTATCGCCATTTATACTTATACTTAAAATATTTAATTTTGGTTCTACTTCGTTAAATTTTTGTTTTGAGGTATTAATTTTTAAAAAGCCTTCGTTAGTACCAAACAAAATTTGGTTTTCGTTTTTATCGTAAAAAACTGAGTTTTCAACAAAATTATTTTGTAATAAATCTGAGTTTCCACCAATTCTATTAAAATTTTTTTTGTTTGCATTTTTATAAGAAATAGCATTGGTATGTGCAACCCAAATACCATTTTTATAATCGGAAATTATACCGTAACCGTATGCAGATTTTAACCCATCGGTTACCCCGTAATTTTCAAAATTTATACCATTATACTTAAAAACGCCATCGCCAAGCGATGATATCCAAATATTATTTTTTTTATCTTCATAAATAGTTTGGATATTAAAATTTTTTAAGTCAGCAACATTTTCAAAAATCTTAATATCTTTTAAATTATCAACATAATAAATTAACGACCCTTGCGAGCAAACCCATAAATGTTTTTTTGAATCGGCAAATACAAATTTTACATTATTATGCATTAAACCACTTTCGGTATTTAAAATTATATAATTAAACTTTATTGGATTAATTACATATAAACCTGCCGATGTACAAGCATAAATATTTTCCTTATCAGTATTTAATGAGTTAATTATTAATTTTTGGTTTGTTGTAAATAATTTTATTTTTTGAATATTATTAAATAAAGTATCACTTTTAAATAATTCGCCCTCTAATGTTGAAAAAATAAAACTATTATTATAATAAATTAAATTTTTAAAATTTTTATTAATTACTATATTATCGGTGATGTAATTAATTTTATCATCGTTAACAAAGCCTATACCTTTATTGGTAGCCACAGCTATTTTATTATGCAATTTAATAATTGAATTTATTGGTTGACGAATACCATCTTTATCTTTTATAAATTGGTAACTATACATTTCGTTAGTTAACTGTTGCAATCCAAATCCAAAAGTACCGATCCATAAATTATCCTCTCTATCAACAAATAAACATTGTACAGCATTAGAAATTAAGCCGTTTTTTGTTGAATAAGAATTTATGGTTTTTGTGGTAGAATTTATTTTAAAATATCCGTCGTCGTTAGTACCTGCATAAAAATTATTAAATCTATCGGCAATTATTTTTGTAAAGGTTGAATTGTTTGTACGAAATAATTTAAAAGTATCAATACTTGTAAAATAATTATCAGTTTTAAACCTAAGTAA
>Ga0163144_10002572_pt1 | contig 41666 bp, 19 predicted proteins | sample OliLak19BULKMAT1_FD_123175 | JGI IMG/M metagenome (GOLD analysis project Ga0163144, IMG submission 123175) | Freshwater microbial mat bacterial communities from Lake Vanda, McMurdo Dry Valleys, Antarctica - Oligotrophic Lake LV.19.BULKMAT1 | ecosystem: Environmental > Aquatic > Freshwater >...
GGACTGGACCTTACGATCGCAGGGCAGGCACAAGGCCTGCCCCTACGGTTTCGGGCAACCCAACCTCGGCCGATCACGGATTGTGGGGCGGCCCTTGCGGCCGTCTGGGTACCCCGGACGACGTTGGCATCATGCGCCCGCGCGGGACTGGACCTTACGATCGCAGGGCAGGCACAAGGCCTGCCCCTACGGTTTCGGGCAACCCAACCTCGGCCGATCACGGATTACGGGGCGGCCCTTGCGGCCGTCTGGGTACCCCGGACGACGATGGCATCATGCGCCCGCGCGGGACTGGACCTTACGATCGCAGGGCAGGCACAAGGCCTGCCCCTACGGTTTTGGGTACCCCACCTCGGCCGGTCGTGGGTCATAGGTTTCGGGTACCCCACCTCGGCTGGTGTGATTGGGGTCACGCGCCACGTAGTGGTGAACGCTCTCATCAGCTACTATTCCGGGCGTTCCCCCGTTTTCAGATGTAGTGCCGTAACCAGTCTGCCCAAAGGCGCAACAGCGGTTCTCGTATGTCCGCCTCGGCTCTCAAGGTTCTTTCGGAATCATTAAAATCATGACCAATCAAATCACGCGCGGAAGCCGGCCGAAGTCCTGGCGATCCCGAGCCCTCCGAATCGTAGGCGTCGCGGCCCTCCTTTTCGGGTTCGGATTCATGACGGCCATGGCCGGAACGCCGGCCGGGTACGCCGAATACATCATTCCGTTCGACGAGGACGTGTTCGTCCACGTAACGGATCCGGTCGCCGGTGGCGCAGGGGCGAGTCCGATCGCCGCAAACAACAGCACCTTCACCCTGATCTCGGTCACCGCCTGGTCCGACACGGTCACCGTCTATTACGACCACTGGGAGAACGGATACGGCTACGACGAGGATCGTCCGGACGCCACCGCGGACGAAAAGTACACCATCGACCAGAGTGACACGCTGAACTTCAACAGCCTCAATGTCCCCCGCCCGCGAACCGGCGGCGACGGAAACACCTATATCGGAAATGCCGGCAACTGCTGGGCTCAGCCCGCTCCGATCGCCCCCCTCTTCCGGAATACCCCCAACTACTGCTACGACGGCCGCGACCGCATTATCACCATCGGAGGCGCCACCACCGTCACCCGCGGCGGCTACATCAACGCCCCCGGTCCCGGCAAGCTTGCCGCCATCGGCGAAGAGGTCTTTCCCCTGGCGCCGCAGTTGATCAGGTATGTGCTTCCCTTCGGCGAGGGTGCCGGGGGCATTACCGACTACCAGCGCGTCATGGCCGTGGTTCAGGCCACCGAGGACAACACGGTCCTTCAACTCGACTTCACGGGCGACGGCATCTACGACTCATTCAACACCGAGAACGGCTACCGGACCACGCGAGCCGACCCCGTCGACGGAACCACAGTCGTTCTGAATCGCGGAGACACCTACATTGTCGATCGCGACAGCGACGGCGTCGGGGGAACCCTGAACCGGGGCACTGTCATTCTCGCAAGCAAGACCATCCAGGTCATGTATTTCTATGGCGAGACGGACTCGGGATTCAACACCCGAGCCGTGGCGGCCTTCCCCAACGGTTTCTGGGGAAAGGAGTACTACCTCTCCGCGGGCGGAGCGACTGGTGCCAACACCAACGCTCTGATCTACAACCCGAACACATCCTCGATCACCATTAACTGGGAAACCGCCATCAGCAGCGGCTCCTTCAACCTCGCCGCGAACACCACCGGGTTCTTCCAGAATCTGAGTGGCGGCTTCATCCCGCTCGGTTCCGGCCTCTACCTGAGCAGCAACAACACCTTCTGGGGCACGTCCGACGTGAACAGCAACGACGACAGGCTGGACTGGGGCTACAGCATGGTGCCCGGCTACCTGGCCACCGACGACCAGACCGTGGCCTGGGCTCCCGGAAACTCGCCTACTCTCGCCTGCAACGCCACGGATGGCCGGGGCAACGGGCTCTATCTGACCCCGCTTCTTGACAACACGACCTTTTTCATCGACGCGAACGGCGACGGTACGCCCGACACCAACGCCAGCCTCGAGGTCATACGAGGCACCACACCAGTCAGCGCCAGCGGGTCCGGCTACAGGGCGAATCGACTGGACTCGCTCTACATCACGGGCAGCAACAGCGGAATCCTGGCCACCAGTCCGTGCGACCTGACCGGCGCCCGTATCTACGCCACGGGGCCCTTCGTCATGTCGTTCGGTGAAAACCCGGATCGAGCCTCTGACGGCGGAGGCCTCGACCTCGGCTATACGGTTCTGCCGAGCCCCGGCAACTGGATGGACCTGGCGCTCACCGTGGACAAAGCCACCAACCCCGTTCTGGTGTCCACGGTGGCGGGCGCCACCACCGTGACTTACACCCTGGTCGTCAAGTCGCATGAGTTTCCCCTCAGCACCCTGAGCGTCATCGACACTCTGGCCCCCAACTGGACCTACGACAACAACAGCACAGTCATCACCTACCCGAACCTTTCGACGCTATCCGGGGCGGCGGCGAATCCGACCGTGGGCCTCCCCACTTTGACGTGGGGCACAGGCCTCTTTCCAGGCGGCATGCTTCCGAACCAGCAGATCACCATCACCTTCACCGCCCGCACCACCGCGGTCTTCCCCGCAGGCGACATCACCCAGAACAGGGTTCTCGCGACCGGAACCCGCACCGTCGACGGATCCACCCAGACTTTCAAGGCCACGGACTTTGTTTTCAACGTCTACTCCGACAGCACGGTGGGCATGACCATGACCAAGGCCTCGTCTGTCCCCGCCCCAACCCCGGTGAGCCCCGGCGACCCCATCACCTACACGGTCACCGTCAACAATCCTTCGACTTCTACGGCCCCGCTTACGGGCCTGACGTTGCTCGATCCCACGCCAGTGGGAACCACCTACGTGGCGGCGAGTGGCTCCGTGACCTGCGAGAGGTTGCTCACCGTCCTCGACTCTTTTGCGACGAATGGCAGCTACACGGGCAACAACGGAACCGCAAACTGGAACGCCGCCTGGACCGAGACTAGCGACAACGCGAGCGCGGCTACCGGAACGATCCTGGTGCAGAACAACCGCGTCGAATTTGCCGGCCTCGGCACCGCGGGCCGCTCGATCAATCGAATCGCGAATGTCAGCGGCCAAACCAGCGCCACGATCAGCTTCAATCTGGTGAACGGCGGTGCTGCCGGTATTGAGGCGGGCGAGACGCTGGTTGCCGAGTACAGTTTGGACGGCGGCGCGTTTGTGACCATTGGCACACTAGATGGTGGTACCGGCTACACCGGGTCCAACCCGATAACCGTACCTCTGAGCGGTAACACAACGTTGAATCTGCGCTTCCGAGCGCCCCAGGCCTGGAGCGGCGGCGCGGGGTTCGACGACGTTTACATCGACGACATCCTGATTTCGGGCGCGAGTACGGCGGCGAACGTGCGCGACGAGTTCGGGGCGGTGGCCTACAACAACAACGGGCCTGGCAACACCGCTAACTGGGTGGGGAACTGGTCCGAGGTCGACAACCTCGGCGGCGGGGCGGCGAGCGGCCTCGCCCTGGTCACGGGGAACGCGCTTCGCCTGGGATGGGCCGAGAACGTCCGTGATGAATTCGCGGCCGTGGCGTATAACAACAATGGACCGAACAACTCCGCAACCTGGGCCAGCGACTGGGTCGAGCGCGACATCCAGGCCGCCCAGACGCCGGGCTCTGGCTACGTGCTCGTCGCCGGCGCAGGCCTCAGGCTTCAGTTCGTTACGTCCGCGGTTCGGGACCGGTTCGACAACGCGAACTACACGACCAACGATGGCACTTTCAACTGGTCGGGAAACTGGACCGAAACTGGCGACGATGGCGTCGCAACTACCGGGATCATCATCGCGGATGCCGCGAACAATAATCTTCTGAACTTCGGCCCCGGAGCGACCGGTGCCACCCTGAGCCGCACCGCGCCCGTCACCGGAAACTCGGTCACGCTCTCCTTCGCTCTGGCCAACGCCGGAGCTGACGCAAACGAAGGAGTCATCGCAGAGTATCAGCTTGATTCGGGGGCTTTCGTTGAAATCCAGAGAATCACGAACGGAGTGCTGGCGGGTACAAACCCTCTCACCATCTCCACTGCCGGAGCCACTTCGATCACCCTCCGGTTCAGGTCTTTTGAGACTGCGGGAAACAACACCTTTGAGGCGGGCGACAACGTCACCGTGAACGACGCTAACATCGCCTTCAACAATGCCGTGGGCGCTGCCGCCTACCGGACGGTCAACTTGTCGGGGGCCACCGGTACGCCCTTACTGAACTTCACCGCAGCCCCAGCCGCTCTCGATGCCGGTGGAACTCCCGACCAGTTCGTTGTGGAGTGCAGCGTGGACACGACTTTCGCAGCGGTCACCACCTTGGCCACTTTCACCCAGGCGACGCCGTCAGTTGTCGGGCCCTGGGACCTGACGCCGTGCGTTTCGGCAACTACTGCGATCCGCGTCCGCGTGAGTGCCAACTACCAGGTGAATGCCGAGAGCATCACTCTGGACAACGTCGAGGTTCTCTACCGTCGCGCCGCAACCGAAGTCCAACGCACAGTTAACCTGAGCGGCGCCGTCGGCTCACCTTTGCTCAGCTTTACCGCCACCGCGGCGAACCTCGAGGCGTCCGACACCCTCGTCATCGAAGCCAGTACCAGCGCCTCCGGACCTTTCACCGAACTCGCCACCTACGCGGCCGGCGCCGCTTCGGTCCCTGGGCCCTACAACCTGAGCGCGTACAGGTCCTCGACCACCACGATCCGGTTCCGACTCACGGGCAACTACGACCAGTTGAACGAGACGATGGCGTTCGACAACGTCAATATCGCCTGGAGCAACATCGCGGCGTCAGGAACGTTCGCCACTGCCGCTCCACCGGAGATGATCTCTTCCGCTTTCGGCTGCGTTATCTCACCCAACCAGTCGATGGTCGTCACCTACAACGTCACCGCCGACAATCCCTTCCCGTCCGGGCAGACCACCATTGTCAACACCGCTACGGTTTCAGCAGCCGAAATCCCGGTGCCCTTGCAGGCCACCGTGACCAACATCGTCCTGGTGCCGAGCAGCGGCTCCGGTACCGTGGGCGACCGAGTGTGGCTTGACATCGACGCCGATGGCGTATTCGATCCCGGCGAGACGGGCCTCGCCGGCATCCAGGTCACGTTGAAGGATGCTTTCGGTACTCCCCTTGCCGTCACCACCACCGACAGCCAGGGCCTGTACATCTTCCAGGATGTGGCTCCCGGAAGCGGCTACTACGTGCAAATCACCGGCGGCATGCCGGGAGCAACGACTACCACCTTTGCCGATGCGTTCGGTACAAACGGGGTCTTTACCGGGAACAACGGAACGCAGAATTGGCTGACCAACTGGACCGAGAACAACGATGACGCCAACGCGGCTGCGGGCGACATCCAAATCGCCAACAACCGCATCGAGTTCCGCGACACCACCGATGGCGGCACCGTGGTCACCGGCGAGTCGATTCAGCGTTCGGCTACGGTGACGGACGCCACCAGTCTGAAGCTCAGCTATTTCTGGAACGGTACTTTCGTAGCCACCACATTCGCGGACTCGTTTGGCACCAACGGCGTCTACACTGGAAGCACCGGCACCAACGCCTGGGCGACCAACTGGGTAGAGACCGGCGACGATGGCAACGCCGCCGCCGGAGAGTTCCGGGTCGCTAACAACCGGCTTGAGATCGGGGGAGTCGGTTTGACGCCGGACGCCAATGACGAAATCCGGCGCACCGCCACTGCCACGAACGCCACCAGCTTCGTCTGGACCTACGACTGGAGCCAGACAGGCGTGGACGCCGCCGACGATATCCTGGTGCAATACAGTACCGATGGCTTGGCCTGGACGACCCTCCGGACGCTCGATGGCACCGTACCCGACCAGACTTTCTCCGACTACATCCCCTGGACCCCGACCGACGCCACCATCCACATCCGCTATTTTAGTGAGGACCAGATCGAAGACGGCGAGCAGGCGCGCTTCGACAACGTCGTCCTGCAGCGGAACGGCGTCGACAACGACAACGTGATAGTCGAGTACAGCACGAACGGCACCACATGGACCACCGCGCGAACCCTGGGGAACCTTACCCCGGCCGGGGCCTACACCGACACCATTCCCTGGACCCCCACGGACGCTACGGCGTTCGTGCGATTCCGGGCCGCCGACGCGCTTGAGACCGGCGAACTGGCCACCATCGATTCCGTCGTCCTTGAGAAGGTCGTGGGCGCCAGCCTGATCCAGACCACCGACACTGTGCGCGACGACTTCAACATCAATGGCACGTTTACCGGAAACACGGGCACCCTCGACTGGGCGACGAACTGGACCGAGACTGCCGACGACGCCAACGCAACGACCGGCGACATCAAGATCGCCAACAACCGCATCGAGTTCGGCGGCGTGGGCCTTACCGTTGAAGCGAACGACGACATCCGACGGTCGGTCACGGTGACCGGGGCCACCAGCATCGAAGTGCAGTACGACTGGGGCGGGACCGCGGTTGGAGGAACCGCGCTCCTCGCCGATGGCAGCGACGAGGTCATCGTGGAGTACAGCATCGACGGCGCGACTTGGCTGCCTCTGCGCACGATCAACGGTGCGGCGGCGCAAACCTTCACGGACACCGTCGCCTGGGCTCCAACCAACAACACCTTGTTCCTCCGTTACCGGGCGTTGGACGCCCTCGAGAGCGGCAAGGTGGCGACCGTGGACAACGTCCAGGTGCGCTTCCCGCAGAGCCTTCGCACCGCCGCCTTCGACCTCTCTTCAGGAGAGAGCTACACCCAGGCGGATCTTGGATTCCGCGCCGCCCCCGGCACCGCCACGATCGGCGATCTTGTCTGGGTCGACGCGAACAACGACCAGACCCGAAACCCCGGCGAACCCGGGCTCGTCGGGATCACGGTGGACCTCTACCGGGATACGAATGGCGACGGTGTTCCCGATGGAAGCCCCATTGCTTCCACCGTGACCGGAGTGGGCGGCGCGTACCTCTTCACCGGGATCGCGGCCAACGGAACGAATGACTACGTGGTGACCATGAACACCGGACAGGCGGGCCTGACCCCGGCCGGGTATACCGCGACCACCTTCACTCTGTTCTACTACGCCAACCTTCCTTCCGGCTCTTCTCGCGTGGATGCGGACTTTGGTTTCCGGAACCCGAGTTCGACGTTCACCATCACCGATGGAGTCTGGCTCGATAACGGCGCAGGCGGCGGCACGGCGGGTGATGGAATCAAGAACGGCACGGAGGCGGGAATCGCCAACGTAACCGTGAGCTTGCTCGACAGCGGCGGCAGCATCATCGCCAGCACGTCTACCGCGAGCAATGGCACGTTCTCGTTCAGCGGCGTGCCCGGCGGAGCGAACTACAGTTGGCGCATTACCGACGACCTGGGCATCCTGAACGACTACTTCGGGACCACGCCTTCGGCCCTCAGCGCTAAGTTCCAGATGCCGGGGAACCTGACCGGGAACCTCACCTACATCACGCCCACCGATGTGCGCCACTTTGGCTACAACCAGACGCGAAGCATCGGCGATACCGTGTTCAACGACAGCGGCGTGGGTGGTGGGACCCTCAACAACGGCATCCAGGACGGGTCCGAACCGGGAATCGCCGGAGTCACCGTACAGCTCTTCCGCGATGTCGACAACGATGGCGTTTACGAGCCAGGGGGCGATGATGGTGCGGTTTACGCCACTCAGGTGACCGACGTGAACGGCAAGTACCTCTTCGGAGGCCTGCCCAGTGGTAGCCGCTGGTTCGTCAACATCGACAACACCCAGTCCGCGCTCAGTGGCTATACCCTGACCACATCCGACTACGCAGGGGCGGCCGGGCATCAGCGACAGGTCACTCCGATCCTCAGCGGCACCGGCAATCGGCTCGATATCGACTACGGTTACCGCGCCGCCACGCCGTTCGCGATCTCCGGGGTGGTCTGGAACGACGCCAACCGCAACGGCGTCAACAACACCGAAGCCGGCTACCAGGCCGTGACGCTGGAGTTGCTGAACAACAATGGCGACGTCATCGCCACCACCTCCACGGCCGCCGACGGCACCTACAGCTTCACCGGCCTTCCTGCGGCCACTTATGTGGTTCGGGTGACCGACGACAGCGGTGTCGTGACCGGGGCCGAGACCACCTTCGAGAAGACGGAGGGTGCCACTCCCGCTTTCCCGACCCCGCCTCCCGCCTACAACGGCCAGGAAACCGTCGTGCTCGCCGCGAACGTGACCGATGTGAATTTCGGTTACTACCGGCCGGCCCTCACCCGCGCCGTCATCGCGTCTTTCGTGGCTCAGGACGTCAATGGCGCGGTGGCCCTCGAATGGACCACCGCATCCGAGGTCGGGACCGTTGGCTTCTTCCTCAAGCGATGGAGCGACCGAGACTCGCGCTACGTCGATGTCACCCCGCGTCTCTTCCCTGCCCTGCTCACCGCACCCCAGGGCGGCACGTACCGTTACATTGACGCGGACGCGAGTACGGGTGAGGACCATCAGTATCTGCTGGTCGAAGTCGAGGCCTCCGGCAAACGCCTGACCTACGGCCCGTACAAGGTGAACACCCGCTGGACGGCCGGGGATGCAGAAGCGTCAGCCGTGGCGAACGATGCCGAACTGAGCGAGAAGGGAGCCTCCAAACGACCGCACGTCGAGATGGCCGCGCGCCCGACCGCTCGTGCCGGGGCCGGCACGATGCAGCAGAGGAACAGGTCAACGCGGAGAGCGCAGGCGGCGAAGATTGGAGTCACCGACCTGGCTCTCTACCGCGTCGGGATCGACCAGCTCGAAGAGCAGGGCGGCCTCACCCTTCCGCGAGCATGGGCGAATACCTTCCGTCTCACCAATCGTGGCCGGGAGGTCTCCTTCCTGGCAACCGCCGACGGTGTCCTCTTCTACGGGACTGGAACGGAATCCAGCCTCGAGCCCGACAACGTTTACCAGTTCGCCACTGCCGCCGCGCGCACGCCCGTGACGTCGCGACGGAACCCCCGAGGTGCCCGGCCTAAGGGCAACGAGGTGTTCACCCAGACCGTTCATGTCGAACAGGATCTGATCGGCGCCAACAACATCTACACCGACCCCGAGGGAGACTTCTGGGTGTGGGACTATGTCTTCGCGGGCTATGGTAACAAGTCTCTCGCGTTCCGAGCGGACGGTGCCATCCCGATCGGCCAGGCCACGGTCGCGATTCGGCTCAAGGGCGGCACTGAAACCCCCGGCAATCCTGATCACCACGCGACCTTCACCCTGAACGGCACCCCGATCGGCGATGTCCTCTTCAACGATCTCGACGAAGTGGAGAAGGTGCTGGAGTTCGATTCCAGTCTGCTTCTGGACGGAGCCAACGTTCTGGAGGTTGACGGCCTGACCGATACCGGAGCTCCCTACAGCCTCTTCTATATCGACTCGTTCGACGTGAATTATCAAAGCCGGTACCGCGCCTACCGCAACCAGGGCAGGTTCGAGGCCGCGGGAAACGCCTCGGTGTTCATCACGGGCTTCACCCGCGCCGACATCAGCGTCTTCGATGTGACCAATCCCGTTCAACCGGTGCAAGTGCTGGCCCCGGTGAGTCTGCACAGCGACGGGACCTACGGCGCTGTGGTGGCTTCGACGAATCCGAGGTCGGTGTACTTTGCGGCCACCCCGGACGCGATCAGGACGGTCGCGCGGATCCTCCCGGATACGCCGTCGTCCCTGAAGGACCGCGCTAACACAGGCGCGTACCTCGTCATCACCACCGACGAACTCAAGGCCACGGCCCGGACTCTGGCGGACTATCGCTCCGATCTGCCCTCCCAGGTCATCGACATCGAAGACATCTATGACGAGTTCAACTTCGGCAACGCGAATCCCCATGCGATTCGGGAGTTCCTGAACTACGCGAAGTCGAACTGGCGCACCGCTCCTCGGTATGTGGTGCTGGCCGGCGACGGCAACTACGACTACAAGAATGTTCAAGGGGCCGGTCAGAACCTGATCCCGCCGATGATGGTGAGCACACCTTCCGGACTCTTCCCCTCCGATTCGTGGTTCGGAACCCGCGCGAACTCCAGCCAGGTGGAGATCGCGGTCGGTCGCCTACCGGTTACGACTGAGAATGAACTGGCGGAAGTGATCCGCAAGATCGTCGCGAGAGAAGCCGCACTGGCCGAGGCATGGATGCAGAACACTCTGCTCCTCGCCGACAATCCGGATGACTCGGGCGACTACGTGGGCTCGACCGAGGCAATCGCCGGGGTCGTCCCGCCGGGCACGCCGGTGGTGCGGGGCTACCTCACCGTCGAGGGCCTCGCGGAAACCCGCACTCGTCTGCTGGACGGCCTCAACGCAGGGGCTGGCTATGTGAGCTACATCGGTCATGGTGGGTTTGATCAGCTCGCCGACGAGTCGCTGCTCACGAGCTCAGATCTCCCGCTCCTGACCAATGCCGATCGCCCGGGCATCATGACGGCGATGACCTGCCTTACCGGCAGTTCCGGCCTTCCTGGATATTCCTCTTTGGGAGAACTGCTGGTCCGTCAGCAGGGTGGAGGTCTCGCGGCACTCTGGGCGCCCTCCGGGATGTCCGAAAATCGGCTAGCCACCCTTCTGGGGCAAGAGTTCTACCGGGCGGCGTTCGACCCGCGAGTCGTCCGCATCGGCGATGCCATCCGGACTTCCCGTAAGGTCTATCGCGGTACCGCTCAGCCCCAGTACATGCTGGACATCTACAACCTCCTTGGCGACCCTGCGATGCGGATCCGGTGAACCCCGCAATCACCCCGGAAAGTATGCTCGGGCGCGTGTGCTACGATCCGAGGATGCCCTCCCCCCGCCTCGAACGAGCGCCCGACCTCGTCGAGCGACGGGTCGCCGACGAAACGTTCCTGCTGCCCGTCAAGGGTGCGCTTGCCAACACGGTTGAGATGTTCGCTCTCTCCGAGGTGGGGCAGTTCATCTGGAGCCTCTCAGATGGCAGCCGCAGCGTGGAGGATCTGGTCAGCGCCGTGGTCGCCGAGTTCGACATCGACGAGGGGCAGGCAAGACAGGACGTGACCGACTTCGTCGAACGATTAAAAGGTTTCGGGTTGATGCTGGAAAGAGAAAGAGAGTCCTGATGCCCTCCCTTGTTGATTTGACCGCGTCGGTTTCAGAGTTCATAAAGCTTTTCGGCGATCGCGCCGAGGAGCGACGCATCCCGATGATGGGGATGCTCGAGATCACCAGTCGCTGCAACCTGCGCTGCGTGCACTGCTATCTCGGGCCGCAGGAAGAGCAGCACAAGAAGCGCGCCTCGGAAATGACGGCCGACGAGGTGAAGGGTTTCATCGATCAGATGGTGGACTCTGGGACCCTCTACCTGACCATCACCGGCGGCGATCCGATGATGCGACCGGATTTTCCGGACATCTATCGCCACGCCAAGCTTCGCGGCCTCCTGATCACGGTTTTCTGCGACGGCGTCCTGGTCAGCGACCGGATCGTCAAACTGTTCAAGGAACTACCTCCTTCGCTGGTCGAAGTCAGCATGTACGGGGCGACGCCTGAAACGTACGAAAAGATCACACGGGTGCCCGGGTCTTATCCGAAGTTCCTGGCGGGAGTCAACCGCCTCCGTGCCGCGGGGATGCGTGTCGGTCTCAAGAGCGTCTTGATGACCCTCAATCAACACGAGATGGTTCGGATGGAGGAGATGGCGGCCGAGTGGGGCCTCACTTTCCGTTACGACTCGGCGATCTTCCCCTGCCTGCCGAACCGCGGCGAAGCCCCCCTGGACCTCAGGGTCGACCCGGCTACCGCGGTGGCGATCGAGTTGTCGAACCCGAAGCGCCTCCAGATCATGGCGGACTACTTCGAAACCCGGCAAAACGTCCCGGGCGCCCCCGAGCTTTACCAATGCGGAGCAGGGCTCACTTCGTTTTACGTGGATCCATTCGGGGACGTGTCGCCCTGTTTGATGACCACGAAGTACCGCTACTCCGCGCGCGGGGAAAGCGGAGGGTTCGCCGCACGCTGGCGCGATGACGTTTCGAAGATCCGAACCCTCAAGCCGGAGAATCCGGATCACGGCTGCGGCAGTTGCGGGGTTCGGGCGGTGTGTACCGGCTGCTCGGCGTTCCATGCGCTTGAGACCGGCCGCGAAGACGTCAAATCGGAATATGTGTGCGAGACCACCCAGCTCCGGGTCCAGGCCCTCCGCAGCGAAATCGAACGCCGCAACGGGCGGACATTCTTGCGCGTTCTGGAAGTCACCCAATAGAGTATCCCCATCGAGTAACCCCGGGAACGAGATTGAAACAATGATCGAGATGAACCAAGACAATCAGAGCAAGCGTCGGCGTGAGTACTACAGGCCCCAGGTCCTCAAGATCGACCTGGTTTCCGACGAGGTCCTCGCGGTGGGCTGCAAAATGACCGGCAACCAGCCAGCTTTCAACATGCTCCCTTGCATCACCCGGTCCTGCGCAACTCAGGGCTCGTAAAAGGCCAGTCGGTTCTGCGGATCGGAGGTATCGCCTTCGAGACCCGGTCTGCCCTGCCCTTCCACCGTACCGACGACCCCTCGTACGCCGACTTCCTGGCCTCCACGGCCGAGACCTCCGATGAAATCGTAGGCGTCGAGCTCGTCCGTGGCGACCCCGCGCCCCCGCCCTACGTCAAGCAGATCTTCGATACCGGTTCCGCGTGGGCCGCCTACGACCTGCCGGATGGCGATCAGTCGATTGTCATGGCCCTGCCTGCCGAGCGTAACCGCCCGCTCCTGGCCTGTCGGTTTGACCGCGGTGTCACTCGCGTCCAGGTCACATGCTCTCCTGAACTTTCAGCCGACGGCGAGTTCTACAACCCGCTCCGCTACCCCCTCGATCAGCTGCTCATGATGCAGCGCTTGGCCGCGGAGGGCGGGGCGATCATCCACTGCGCTCTTATCGAGATATCGGGTCGAGCGATCATTTGCCCGGGAGTCTCCGGCGCCGGTAAGACAACGCTTTGTCGGCAGCTCAAGGACGAACCTGATTTCCGCATATTGAGCGACGACCGCGCCGTCATCCGCCACCACGAGGACGGCTATTGGGCCTACGGAACGCCTTGGCCTGGCGAGGGAGGTTTCGCGGTCAACCGCGGTCGACCGCTCGCAGGGATTGGCTTCATCCAACATCGCGAAACTCCTGCCACCGAGCGCCTGTCCACGAGTGCTGCAATTCACCGAGCAGTGCGTGTGGCCTCTCTCCCTCTATTCGACCGCGATGCCGGGCCGCGCGTCTTCGACGGGCTCGCCGACCTCTGCTCGAAGGTCCCGGCCTGGCTCCTCAAGGTCCCGGACAATCCCTCGGCTCGACAAGCGGTCCTGGCCGTAGCCGAAGGCCGCGTGTTGATGGAGAGCGCCTCGAATCGCACCGGCCGCTGAGATCATCTTTGGTTGCCAGTCGAAGCGCGGTCCCTTCGACGGACCCCACACGGAGTCCCCTCAGGGACCAAGGGGTTGCCAGTCGACGTGAACCCAGACCCCGGAAAAGGGCCTATCCGCGGGCCCCGAAGAGCGGCAAGGGGGTGTAGCGGGACACATCCTCGGCCACCGCAGCGCCGCCTAGATCGACCCATGCGTGGGCCTCGGGCCGTGGCTTTCCCTCGCGTGGAGCAAGACCAATTCTCAGCTCAGCGGCGCGGCCAGCCGCGCGCAGAAGCGCCTCCAGGACGAGCGCGCGCGGCAGGCAGGTCGTAGCGCCAGGCAACGCTCGCGACGCGGAAGCCACTATCTGGGCAAGGCGTTTGGCGTTCACGGTGGTGGATGGAGTGACTTGAGCCAGGATCCGACGGGTCGCGGGAATCCCTCCACGACCAACGCCGAGGCGCGCCGCGGCCAGGAGCACGAGACAGAGGAATCCCGCTCGCTGCTCCTCCCAGGGCTGCTCGAAGAATCGGGCGACCCGTGATAGCCGATTGCGCATTGAGGGATTATGACAGCGCCGGTCGCTGACTTATCCAGAGCGCTCCGAAAGGAGCGCGCTTTTTTTGCGCCCGCCGTCATCGCGAGGCGGCCATCGGAATGTAGCCGAGCGCGGAGTCTGGCCGGTACAGCGCGAAGTCCTTGGGCCACTAAAGCGATCTGCGAACAGCGAGATGGCTTGGTCGGATCTCGTTCGAAGCCCTCCTCGCCATGACGGGTAAAAGTGCCAGGGGGCGACTCTGCCCATGCCGCGCCAGCGTCCCGCTTATCATTCCGACGCTTCGGGGCAATCACGACCTGTCGGCAACTTGGAGAATCACGATGAATCGAACAATGGTCGTCGCCTGGATGGTGATGTTGGCCGCGGTCCAAGCCCCCGCACAGCCGCTCTTCACCGATTCCCTTCCGAAGGAGGAGTTCGCGGAACGGCGCGCGAAGCTGATGCAGAAGATTGGCGACGGCGTCGCGATCATCCAGGGAACCGCGGAGACCGGCAACGCGCTGAAGTTCCGGCAGTCCAACCAGTTCTTCTACCTGACCGGCGTCGAGGTCCCGCGAGCGATCCTCCTCATCGACGGACAGACCAAGCGGTCGATGCTCTTTCTGCCGCCGCGTAACGAGCGCCAGGAGCGCTCGGAAGGGCCAGTGCTCGTACCTGGTCCCGAGGCGGTGCAACTCAGCGGCATGGACGCAGTGGAAGTCCGCGATGCATTCGAAGGGGCGCTTTTAAGCACCTCCACCACGAAGCGCACGGCGTATCTGCCGTTCCGGCCCGAGGTCTTGGGCGGCGCGTCGGTGAGCGACCCACGCGGGAAATGGACCGCCTCCGCTTCGGATCCGTGGGACGGCGGCAAGCCGCGTGAAACGCTGTTCATCGAGAAAGTGAAGGCCAGGGCACCGCTCCTCGAGGTTCAGGATCTCGATCCACTCATCGACGCCCTGCGCTTCATCAAGAGCCCGCGCGAGGTGGCGCTGATTCGTGAGTCGACGCGGATCGCCGGGCTGACCATGATGGAAGCCATGCGATCGGCGAGGACGGGGATGTACGAGTACGAGATCGAGGCCATCGGTGACTACATCTTCAAGACCCACAACGCGCAGGGTGCGGCGTACTTTGCACTCGTCGCGGCGGGCAGGAACAGCGCGTATCCGCACTATCACTCGGCGCAGACCCAGACGAAGAACGGCGACCTCGTGCTCTTCGATTACGCCCCGGACTACAAGTACTACGCGTCGGACGTCACTCGCGAGTTTCCGATCAACCGCAGGTTTACACCGGAGCAGCGCGAGTTGTACGGCATCTATGTAAAGTTGTACAAGGCCCTGATGACGTCGGTGAAACCGAACGTGCTGATCAGGACGATCCTCGAGGAAGTGGTCGCGAAGATGGACGCCGCGGTCGCGGGACACACGTTTGCCAATCTCGCGTACAAAGCGGCCGCGGTGCGGTTTGTCGACGGCTATAGGCGACGCCTGAACCCACCTCCACCAGCACCGGGGGCGCCCCCACGCACCGGCGGCGGTAGCCTCGGTCACACCGTCGGTATGGAGGTTCATGACGTGAACACGCCGCACGGAGACGTGCTCGTGCCCGGCATGGTCTTCACCATCGAACCGGCGCTCACCATCCCCGAAGACCGCGTCTACATCCGGCTCGAGGATGTCCTCCTTGTCACCGAAACCGGCTACGAGAACCTCTCCGCTTTCGTCCCGATCGACATCGACGCGGTTGAGAAAGTGATGGCCGAGCCGGGGATGTTCGAGAAGTTCATCCCACGCCCGGCGGGTACCGCGCGCGAGACTCGGCAGCCGAAGTAGCCGGTTCGGCGCGAGCGAGTCGGTTCGATCGGAGCCCGGGGCGGTGCCGACCGCCTGTCGCGGGCGGGAACCGATCTTCGTCTGACTTCAACTGCACGTCTCACGGACCGAGTGATGTGACGTCAACGGCTACCGGTAGCTTCGACCGATCGCGATTGATCACCTGGACCGTGGGAGCCTTAGTTGGTCAATATTGGTCAACCACTGGTGACATCCGTGAATCTCTACGAAGCGAAGACGCGCCTGTCCGAATTGGTCGATGCGGCGCATGAGGGCGACACGATCGTTATCGCCAGATCCGGCCGGCCGCTCGCGACTCTCGACCCTCTGCCCACGCGGAAACAACCGATCCGGCTTGGGCTGATGAAGGGGAAACTTCGTATCGCGGCCGACTTCGACGCCCCGCTCCCGGAGAATATTCTTGAGGACTTCGAGGGCCGCTTGCGGCCAGGAGGCGGCTGCTGGACACCCATACTCTCAGAAGCGGAAACTGACACCTAACGAGAAGCGCTTGTCCATGTTGACCCTGGGCGCTCCCGAGAGGCTGGTCTTGCGGAACTCCGCCCGAAGTTTCGCAACGCCGATCGGGACTCGCACCCCCCCGAAGATCGCATTGACGCTGCCCCAGTCGCTGTCGTTCCCGAACTTCTGGCGATAAGCCCCCACACCGATACCCACGAAGGGTGAGATGCCCACCGAAGGCGGGTTTACCTCTACCTGCGCGGTGTAGGTCTCCACTGAGGTGAGGGGATCTTCGCCGCCGATACGGGCGAACTCGCCGCCGGCTTGAAGGAACGGAAGCGAAATCAACGCGGCGTGAAAGCCGAATCCGGTCTTCCAGTCTTTGGTGGGCGTGGGCATCGTGAGGAACGCGCCGATTTCCCCAGCGCGTGAGGATGGGGCCAGCAAAGCCAGGCCGAGAGCCGTGGCCGAAAGCCGAAGGCGAAGGGTGGGTTTGATCATTTGCGTCCTCCTTGAACCCCGCCTCAGGACGAGGCCTTTGCGATTTGTCGTTCCTTGTGCACGGTCCAGGCGATAGGTAGGACCGACAGGAAGACGATGACGATGGCGACCTTGTCGATGTTACGAGCCAGATCGAATCCAGGGGCCACCGTCTTCAGGATGGGAGGCAGGAAGTAGCCGGCGAGAACCATGCTCCATACCCAGGTGAACGCACCCACCACGTTGTAGAAGATGAAGGTCGGGAACGGCATCTTGACCATGCCGGCCACGATGGGCGCGAATGTCCGCACGATGGGCACCCAGCGTCCGGCCACCACGAAGAAAGTCCCCCAGCGGCCGTAAAACTCCTCAGTTTTGGTCAGATAGGCGCGCTTGTAGATGGGGATGCCGAGGAGGCTCTTTTCGGGCCACGTGTAGAGGGTTTTACCGAACCAGGAGCCGATCCAATAGCCGACCTGGTCGCCCAGAATGCCGCAGACGGGCACGATGGTCAGGAGGGCCCAGAGCGGGAGCAGAGACTGTCCGTCTGCTCCGGGTGTGGCCGCGAAAATGCCGCACAGAACCAGAAGCGAGTCTCCGGGCAGCAGGGCGAAGAAACCGGTCTCCGCGAAGATGATGAGACAGATGACGGGAAGCCCGCCGGTCTGAATCAGCCACTGAATGCCCTCGGGCTTCAGAAACCACAAGATTTGATGGACGATCTCCAACCGACCTCCGGGAAAAGAAAAAGCGAACGTCGGAGTTTAGTTCGTGGCGGGGTTTCGCGCCACGCACCTGACAACTCCGACGTTCGCGGAACGCGAACGTCTTGAGATGTGGAAGAGTCTTACTTCCAGGTCGCGGTGGGAGTCTTGCCTTCGTACTTGAGGGTGATCTCAGAGATCTGGCACAGGTCGAAGCCTTCCCAGACCGCTTCCTCCTGATCCGAGAAGACCACTTTCAGGTCCCATTTGCAGGCGGTTGCCGCGCGTGCGAACTCGATGGTGACCTTGGTGCCATTGACGAGAGCATCAGTGCCCATGACATCGTCGCCCCAGGTCTTGGCCTTCACCGGGGAAAGATAAACTTCGTCGATATCGTAGCCCGTTCGGTTGACCAGAACGAAGTCCTGATCGCCAGCGCGGAGTACGGAAGCACCGACCGCGAGGGTCAGCGCCAAAAAGAGACCCATGAGGGTGACAGTACGCTTGGAGAGATTCATGAAGGGGACCTTATGGGTGGGATTCGCTTAGTGTCAAGTGCGTCGGTTGAGAGATTCCAAAGGAGATAACAGAGTGAAGAGAGCAATTCTCGGTGTATTCTTCAGCAGCTTGGCCGGCTTGACCGCCGCCCGCTTGCACGCCCAGCCAGTCTCGCCCGGCGTTGGGACGGTCGGCTTCTACCGAACCCCGACCCTGCGCGGCGACACCGTGGTTTTCGCCGCCGAAGGGGACTTGTGGACGGTCTCGGGACAGGGCGGAATAGCGCGGCGGCTCACCACTCATCCGGCCCAGGAATCGGATCCCGCGTTGTCGCCGGACGGAAAGACGCTCGCATTCACCGGCCGCTACGAGGGGCCGGTCGAGGTCTATACGATGCCCGTGGAGGGCGGGGCTCCGGTTCGCCGGACGTACGAAGCCGAGCCCTCAACCGCCACGAGCTGGACGCCCTCGGGTGAACTCGTCTACACCACGCAGCATTTCGCCACTCTCCCCGATCCGCAGCTGGTTTCGTTCGACCTGAAGAGCGGCGCCCGCACGCGGATTCCGCTGAGCCAGGCTTCCGAGGGTTCGTATGACCAGAGCGGCAAGACTCTCTACTTTGTTCGCCCCGGGTTTCACAACAATGTCACCAAGCGCTACAAGGGCGGCACCGCGCGCAAGGTCTGGAAGTTCACCGAGGGCCAGAGCGAAGCCCAGGTCCTCACTCAGAGCTACGCCGGAGAAAGCCATTCTCCGCTGTGGTGGAGAGGGCGCGTGTACTTTGTCTCCGATCGCGACGGAACCATGAACCTGTGGTCGATGGACGAGAAAGGCGCCGACCTGAAGCAACACACGAAGCACGCCGGCTGGGACGTCAAACGTCCCGCTCTCGACGCGGGACGGCTCGTCTATCAGGTAGGGGCCGATCTCTGGCTCTTCGACATCGCGAGCGGCGCCGAGCGGATGGTTCCGATCACTCTGCCCTCGGACTTCGATCAGTTGCGCGAGAAGTGGGTGAGGAAGCCGATCGAGTCGCTCACTTCCGTTCACCTTCATCCGAAAGGCGAGTCCGTGGTGCTCACTTCCCGCGGCCGGGTCTTTGTGGCCCCCGCGGGACCAGGCCGCCTGGTTACCGCGTCTCGCAAGCCGGGCGTCCGTTATCGCGATGTGCGCTTCATGCCGGATGGGAAGAGCCTCCTGGCCCTCTCCGACGCGAGCGGCGAATTTGAGTTCGCCACCCTGCCGGTGAATGGGGTGGGCGATGAGAAGGCGCTCTCGACGGACGGCAAGGTCCTCCGTTTCGATGGCCATCCTTCTTCGGACGGGAAGTGGATCGTCTACACCGACAACAACAGCGCGGTGTGGTTGTTCAATGTCGCCACAAAAGAGCAGCGGATGTTCGCCCCCAACGACGAGGGTGGTTTCGACTTCGCCTGGTCGCCGGACAGTCGATGGATCGCCTGGTCGCACAGCGCCGCCAACAGCTTCGCTCAGATCCTCCTCTACAACGTTGAGACGAAGACGACGACACCGGTCACCTCTGATCGGGTCAACTCCGCGAGCGCCACGTTCAGTGCTGACGGAAAGTGGCTCTACTTTTTGTCCGATCGCAATCTTCGGTCGCTCGTCGGATCGCCTTGGGGACCACGGCAGCCCGAGCCTTACTTCGATCGGCCGATGAAGATTTACCAGGTCGCATTGAAGAAGGGCCTGCGTCCCCCGTTCAAGCCCGCGGACGAATTGAACCCCGAGACTCCCGAGAAGGCCGAACCGAAGCCTGACGCGACACCGGCGGTGGCGGTTGCCGCCGCGGCTCCCGGCAAACCCACGCCGAGTCCGACCGCTTCGCCCGGGCCATCTCCAAGTCCCACTACCGCTTCGCCCGTCGCCCCCTTGAAGGCGGTCGAGATCGACCTCGATGGACTCGCCACTCGCATCTACGAGGTGCCCGCCGGATCGGGCGACTTCAATCACCTCACCGCGGTTGCGAAGACCTTGTACTGGCTCGCCACCGATCCCGGCGCCGAGGGCAAGACCCACCTGATGGCGCTTGAAATCTCGAACCAGGATCCCAAGGCCGTGAAGGTGATGGAGGACATCACTTCCTATGAAGTGTCCGCCGACTTGAAGAAGACACTGGTTCGGAAGCGTGACGACCTCTACATTACCGACGCCAATGGTCGGGCTCCTTCGGCCGCCGATCTGCCAAAGAGCCGGGTGGACCTCTCCGGCTGGGCCTTCCCGATTGACGTACGTGAAGACTGGAAGCAGATCTTCATAGATGCCTGGCGGATGGAGCGTGACTACTTCTACGACCGCAACATGCACGGAGTCGACTGGAATGGAGTGCTGAAGCGGCACTTGCTGCTGGTCGATCGCATCACCACGCGCGAAGAGTTGTCCGACGTCATCGGCTGGATGGTGGGCGAGCTGAGCATTCTCCATACCGCGGTTCGCGGCGGCGACTTGCGCACGGGTCCGGACGACATTCGGGTGCCGACGCTCGGGGCCCGGCTGGTGCCTGATGCGAAGCAGGGCGGATATCGGATCGACTACATCTATCGCCACGATCCCGACTATCCCGACGAGCGTTCGCCGCTCGCGGATCCGGATCTCAACATCAGCATGGGCGATGTCATCCAGGCCGTGAATGGTGTCGAAGCCCGGTCTACCGATCAGCTCGAATCACTTCTTCGCGGGCAGGAGAAGAAGCAGGTATTGCTGAGGGTGAAGTCCGGCGCCTCGGCGCCTCGCGACGTGATCGTGGTTCCGATGACCGAAGGCGCCAATCTCCGCTATACCGATTGGGAGTACACGCGCCGGCTCGAAGTTGAAGGGAAGTCGAACCGCCAGCTCGGCTACGTCCATCTCCGCGCGATGACCGCCAACGACCTCACCTCGTGGTATCGCAATTTCTATCCTGCGTTCAACCGCGCCGGCATCATCATCGACGTCCGCCACAACCGCGGCGGCAACATCGACAGCTTCCTGCTCGCCAAGCTCATGCGTCGGGCCTGGATGTATTGGCAGGGGCGGGCGGGCGAGCCGACCTGGAACATGCAGTTCGCGCCCCGCGGGCATCTTGTGGTGCTGGTCGACGAGAACACCATGTCCGATGGGGAAGCGTTTGCGGACGGCTTCCAGCGCCTCGGCCTCGGCAAGGTCATCGGCACCCGAACCTGGGGCGGCGAAGTGTGGCTCTCGGACGTCAATCGGCTGACCGATGGCGGGATCGCGCGCGCCCCCCAGACCGGGGTCTACGGCCCGGAGGGTGAGTGGCTGATCGAGGGTCATGGCCTCGATCCCGATATGGTCGTCGACAATCTGCCCCACGCCACCTTCAAGGGCCAGGACGCTCAACTCGAAGCGGCGATCACTCATCTGCTCGCGGAAATCAAGAAGGACCCGCGGCCGGTCCCGAAGGCCCCAAAGTTCCCGGACAAGTCGTTCAAGTACCCTCGTTGAGTTTGGGGGGCCGCACTCGTAGAACGTTTTCCTGCTGAGCCCCCCATGCCCCAAGGGCAGGCTGCGCGCAACCCTGGCGCTGCGGCCCAAGTGAATTGGGCCTTCGCTTGCGCCGAGGACGCCCTCTCGCGATGGCCCCCCCGCGACCGGCGTCCTCATGGTGCCTGTCCGTAGGGCGACGTAGGGGTGCCCACCCTGAACCCGTCTGCGGTTGGGGTGCCCCGGGCCTTGTGGGCGCCCTCGCGACTACGTTGTCCCGAACCCGCTGAGGATGCGGTCGAGATGAGCGTATCGAGCGAGGTAATCCGCGCGCGACCGCTGGATCACATCGTGCGCCTCCGCGCGGTCGTACACGTGCGTGATCTCGCAGGCCGCGGTCACGGCGTCGGGGGCCTGCTTGTAGGTCAGGAAATAATGCCGCAGCCGTTCGATGACCACGGGAGGGCAGTCGGAGACCTCACGAATGTGCCCGTAGGTGGCGTCGCCCTCCAGAACCGCCACGATCTTGTCGTCCGCCTCGTCGCGGTCGAGCATGCGCATGCCCCCGATCGGAATGGCGCGGACGAGGATGTTCCCGTGAGAGATCGACCGCTCGGTCAACACACAGATGTCGAGCGGATCGGCATCGCCCACGATCCCGGCATGCCCCGTGCGCGCGGCGCTCAGGGCCGCCACCTGATCGGCGCACAGGGTCTGGGGCAGCAGGCCGTACAGGCTTGGGCAGAAGTTGGAGTACTTCTGCGGCCGGTCCACCCGGAGCAGCCCGGTCAGCTTGTCGAGCTCGTACTTGACCGTATCGGTCGGCACGATCTCGATGTAGGCGGTCACGACGTTCGGCGCGTCCTTCCCGATCGGCACGCCGTGCCACGGGTGCGACTGGGAGAGAGACCCGATGGCCTGCCAGGGATTTTCCATGCGCTGCTTCATGGATTCTCTCAAGCTATCGGTTCGATGCGGTAGATCTCGCCGTCGTAGTCCACGATGTAGACCTCGCCGTCCGCATCCACTCCGAACGAACTCGGGTTGCGGATCACCCGCGCCGCACCGCTCAGCGCCGTGGTCCAGTCTCGAGGCTCCACCGCGCGACCCGCCTCCAATCGGAAGGAGCGGACAAGGCCCGTGCCATAGTCCGCGTAGAAATAGTGGCCCGCATAGCCGGGCATCCGGCACCCGCGATAGACCACACCGCCGGTGATCGAAAAGCCGTCGGACCGACCGTACTCGGTGACAGGGAGAGTGAGCCCGGACGTGTCGCAGCCGCCGGCGGGAGAGAAGCAGCGGCTCCCTTCCATCGTGTTCCAGCCGTAGTTCTCACCGCCACGGCGCGAGGCGAGACCGACGTCGACCTCCTCCAAGGCACTTTGGCCGACATCCCCGATGAACAGATCGCCGGTGGCCCGATCGAAGGCGAACCGCCACGGGTTTCGGAGTCCGAAAGCCCAGATCTCCGGCAGCGTTCCGCTTCGCCCGACGAAGGGATTGTCGGCGGGCACCCGGTAGAGCGAGCCCCCGTCCACGTCGATGCGCAGGATCTTGCCGAGATGAGTGCTGAGGCTCTGGCCGTTTCGCTGCGGATCGCCGGCCGACCCGCCGTCACCAAGACCAATATAGAGGAAGGAGTCGTTGCCGAAAGCCAGGCCCCCGCCGTTGTGGTTGGCGAAGGGCTGGCGGACAAACAGCAGTTCGCGTTCACTCGCCGCCTCCGCGGTGTCGCCCGCGGGCGTGGCCGCGCGGAACTCTGCGATGCGGGTGTCACCGGATCGATCCGTGTAGTTCACGAAGAAGCGGCCGTTTAGGGTGAACTGAGGATGGAACGCGAGTCCGAGAAGACCCCGCTCGCCCCCAGACGCGATCCGCGCGGAGATGTCGAGAAACGGCGTGCTCACCAGGGAACCCGCGCGGATGATGCGGATCCGGCCGGCCTGCTCGACCACGAACAGGCGGGTCCGATCGCCGGGCGCCGATTGAAGGTCGAGAGGGGACGCGAGCCCCGCGACCACCCGGGTTGCGGTGAGGTTCGGGTTCCCAGGCACCACCGTACCCGCCGGGCACGATCCCGACGCCGGTGGTGTGCCCGGGAGGGAGGGGGCCGAGGGCGTCGACGAGCCGCCACACCCTGAGACCAGCAGACTGAGCGCGGTCGCCCAGGCGTACCGGAGGGTCCGGCGAAGCCTGAGCGACCCGAAACCGGCACAGGAGGGCGCATGCCTCATAAACATATTCTAATCATATATTTAAGAATGGGTGATATCCATCAACGGTGTCTTTGGGCCGTGTGAAGGGTCATGGTACCGTGCGTCATCCCCATGAAAAAGACCGCCCTCGTTCTTTTTGTCGCCATCCTTTGCATTTTGGCCGCGTCCCCGACTGAGGCTCAGCCGGTCCTGGACGTCACCATAGTCAACGGATACAACCTCATTGTCGACTCAAACGTAACCGCGCCGCCTACTTATGCGCCCAGGTCCGCTTACATCGGGGCACAGGTCTGCAACACGGGCAATGCGACCGCCACCGACGTTATCGCCAATGTGGGGAACTTTAACGGCGGCGTAGGTTCCACTCCAGGAATTTTTCCGGTCACCACTTTCGGTGCCGACGCGCTTCGGCCCCAGCTTGCCGGCACCGGGAGCTACTCGCTCAGTCTTACGGGGAGCCGGTCGGATGGGTTGCGATACATCGGCGCTCTACTTGCCGGGGAATGCCGCATCCAGTACTGGCTTTTCACCTATCCCGCGTGCGTGAACATTTCTGACGGGGCCGGTGGCTTCACGGGTCAGGAGCCCCCCTGCAACGTGAGTATCACCGGAGGCATCAAGCCCCAAGACGACCTCACTCTCAACTACGACGTGTGGGCCACTTCCCCCAGCGTCACCACCAACTCGGAGCGGCGAGACTTCACCATGCGTAACGAAATCTCGGCCGCCGCCAACAAGATCTGGCCGAACACCACCTCCAAGGTGCCGGACGACTACCTCACCGCCATACAGTCGGTCCTGGGCTGGGGCACCCTCGGTCCCGATGGCCAGCCGCTGACCAGTTCGAACCCCGTCTACCCCGGGCAGCGCGTCATTACCACCCAGGGTATCTGGTACGACCTTGGCAACGTGGGCGCCGGCTTCGACAATGATGGCGACCTGGTGCCTGACTCCAACGCGTGGCTTCAGCCGGTGGGCGACTATACAAAGTTCGATTCCGACTGCTTTCGGATGGTCAAGGTCTATGGCATCGTTGTCGTGAAGCTCACCACGGGCGGTGAGCTTCTGATCCCCTTCGTCGACGAGCTTTATTTCGAACACCTTCCGAACAACACCGGGGTGGTCGGGCTCGTGTATTACCAGTACATAGCGACCGGCCAGGGGTGCAGCGCCAACATGTCGCCTTACCAGGAGGCCGCCTCCGGTTTCGACAACGAGAAGTTCTCGGGCGACTACGGCCTGAACCTGGGTCTCAACAGCGGCGAATTCGGAACTGCTCTAAGTTTCAGCAAGAGCGATGGTGTAGGTTCCATCGCCACCGGCGGTACGTTGAACTACACCGGCACCGCCAACAACTCCGGCACCGGAGTCAACCTGGGCGCCCCCGACCTGGGTGTCCCCCTCATCTTTGTGGAGACGATTCCCGCCGGGACCACGTTCGTTGCCGGTTCGGCCGATGACTCTCCCAGTACCAACCTCACCGAACCTACGGGAACCGGGAGCTACTTCCAGGGGTATACGGACACCGCCGGCAATCTCGATAACTGTCCGATCAATTACAACATCACCAGCTCAAGCTTCGTGATCTTCTATTCGAACGACAACGGCGTGAGCTATTCCCTCACGGAGCCGGGCGGCGTCACCAACATCCGCTGGGCGTTGTTCACGGTTCTCGCGACCGACGGCGGCCACGACCGGACGAACTGCCTTGCCCCGAACGGCATCTTCAACCAGGCGACCGACGTGGGTCCGATTCAGACCTCCCTGCCTGTGGGGAAGAGCGCCACGTTCCGCTTCTCCGTGACGGTAAGTTCAAACCCAGGCCCGATCATCTGCAACACCGCAGCCATAGGCTTCGGTTCCGTCGCCTCGAACAAAACCTCTACCGACTGTACCGTGGTCACCGGCAACAACAGCCTGGCCGGTTCGATCTTCAAGGACGATGGCGCGGGCGGTGGCACCTACGGAAACGGTACCAAAGACAACGTGTCCGAGATCTTCATCGGCAGCGGCGTGTCTGTGAACCTTTATTACGACCTCAACGCCGACGGCAAACTGGACGCCGGGGACATTTTCTACGGTTCGACCACCACTACCACCGGCGCCTACAGCTTCACCAACCTGGCGGACGGCCGCTTCATCGTCGTGGCGAAGAAATTTGACGGGACCGCGCGCACCCTGAGTGGAACCACGGTCTCCGGCAGCTCTTTCGTCACTTCGGCCGGACGGCAGTTCAAGTTCACGGACGTGGGTTCGACGATTTCGGGCACCGGCATCCCCGGCGGCACGACCATCACAGCCTTCAACAGCACCTCGTCCGTCACCCTCAGTGCGCCCGCAACCTTTAGCTCCACCACCACCCTCACGCTGACTCCCAACACGGCGGTCAACGATGCCGTTATGGATTCGACCTTCGCCTTCACCGGCTTCGGGAACACCACTCGCGATCCGAAGCTCTCTCTCGCCAGCGACCAGGGCATTCTCAAGATGGCCGAGGAATTCACCTACGTAACCCTCGCCGTGAACATCGACCTCGACGGCAACAACGCCGTTGCGCAGAACATCACCCAGGTCAACTTCGCCTTCGCCCCGCCCCTGCTGGTCACCAAGACCGTGACCTCCACTACCGTCGACGAAGGCGACTTGTTTACCTATGCAATTGGCTTGAAGAACCGGCTGCCCAGCGTCGGCGTCCAGGGCCCCACCGGGTGCCAGTACACGGCTTGGTCGACGACGGGCACGAACGGTTCGCCTGCCGGGAAGGCGTTCACCGACCCCACCAACGCCTGGGACGGACCTAACCGCACGATTGCGACCGCTTTGATCAGCGGCGGCGGCAATCGGTTCATCATCGGCAGCACGTTCGGCTTGAGCACCCAGGCGGGAAATGTGACCAAGGTCGAAGCGCTGACCATGGGCTATTTCAACACGACTCTCACCAACGACTTTCTGACCATCAGTGCGACCCTCGGCGCCACCACCTCGGTGTCGCTCGGAACCGCCCTGATCTCGAGCTACGTGGGTCCACCTGCGGATCTCGATCCGAACAGCGCGATTTCGGCCGACTTCACCTCGTCGCGCCCAGGTGGCGGGTCCTGGACCTTCGCCGATTTCTCGACGCTCACGATTCGCGTCGATGGCGACAAGGCGAGCGCGGCCGACGCGAAGACCCTGGCGGTGGACGCCATTGGCATCCGCGTGACCACCGACACCGCCTGCGAAGCCGGCGCCTCCACGACGCTCAGCCCGGTGCCGGTGCGCGACCAGTTCGATACCACCAACCTCGAGTTCGTCTCCGCGGTTCCGAGCCCGACCTCAGTTTCCGGGGGGACCATCACCTGGTCCGACGTGGGTCCCATCACTCCGGGCTCCACTACGACGCTCTTTGTGACCATGCGGGCCAAAGACGTCAACGGCACTTCAACCGGCACTTGCGGTGCCCTTCCTTCCCTCGCGACGAACTGTAACTTTGTGGAGGGCGGCTACACCGGGAACAACGTGTTCTACGCCGACGGACGCATCGCGAACAACGCTTCGGCGAGCGTGCCGGTCACCATTGTCGGCAAGGCCGAACTGAGGGGGTTTGTTTGGAAGGACACGGACGACGACGGTTGGGCGATAGAGGCTGAACCTGCTTTGCCGAACGTGAGCGTCAGTCTCTACGCCTGCGTCAACTCAGCAGGGGCCATGGTCACGGGCGCGAGTAACACAAAAGACTGCGAAGGCCTCACGGCGAACAACAAGTGGTCGCGTCTTGGCGTCACCACCACGGATACCCTCGGGGCCTATCAGTTTATCGGCCTCGACTCGGGCTACTACATCATCGAAGTAGGGGATACGGACGGCCTGCCAACCGGCGGCAACACCTCGCCCTTCAGCGGCGCGCAGAGTGCCGAAGCGGATGACGATCAGAGTTCAGTAACCACGAACGCCGACGGTCACGATTGCCCGGGTCACGGCAGCGGCGGTGCCGCCTGCAACAACATCTGGGGCGCCACGACCGCGTTCCTCCGCGCCGACCAGACCACCATCAACTTCCTCGATGCAGGCACCGAAGAAACCGTCAACAACATCAACTTCGGCTACTACATCACCACCGCGTTCCTGTACGGCAATATCTGGCACGACAACAATGGGAATGCCACCCGTGATGCTCAGGACGGTGACCTCTCCGGCTTCACGGTGGCCCGCTGGTCGGACCCCAACGGCGACGGCAATCCGGCCGACGGTGTGCTTCAAGCCACCACCACCAGCGACGCCAACGGCGACTGGTCGTTCAGCGGCTTGTCCGCGGCCAGCTATGTGATCATCGTGACGCCGCCCACTCTCCTCAACAACGTCTGGACCGAAACCGTCGAGTCCACTGGCGGAACCGGCAGCCTCAACAACCAGATTCCCGTGACTCTGACCGCGGGCCAGGTTTCTGGCTCTCACGACTTCGGCTACACCCTCACCAGCAGCTCCGACATCGGCGATAGCGTTTACTACGACTTCGACAGTGATGGCGTTCAGGATGCCGGGGAGACCGGCATCTCGGGCGTCACGGTCTGGCTCTATACGGACGAAGACCGGGATGGGACCATCGACGCCGGCGTCGACGCCCTGGTGGCGACCACCGTCACCGATTCCACCGGCAAATACCTCTTCCCGAACTACGCCGAAGGAAACTACATCGTCAAGGTCGACACCACGACCCTCCCAAGCAATGTCACCGCCACCGGCGACCCCGACATCAGCTCCGGCACCATCGGCGATCTCATCTGGCTTGATTCCGACCGTGATCTCACGAAAGACGCGAACGAAGACGGTATCGCGGGGGTGGTCGTAAGGCTCTGGCAGACCGCGAGAACCGCGAGCAGTACCACCGCCTCCGGCAACACCACGGTCACCTCGGCCTCCCTTTTCCTTGCCTCGGATGTGGGCCGCACGATTACCGGCACCGGCATTCCTCCGGGAACGACGATCACTGGCTTCACGAGCAGCTCCGCAATCACCATCAGCGCCCCCGCCACCGCGTCCGCCACAAACAACCTCACCATGGGCGACATCGTGGGCTCCGCCGTGACCGACGTGAACGGGAACTACCTCTTCACCGGTCTTAACGCCGGCGACTACTTCGTGAGCATCGATCCGTCCACCCTTCCAAGCTCTATCCTGGCTCTTACCACCGCGGATCCCGGCGCCACCGTGGCGTCCCTCGCAACGAACGGCGCGAGTTCGACCATTCTGACCAAGGATGCGGGCTACGCTCCGAGCACTAACTTTGCTCTGGGTAACCGGGTATGGCACGACCGGGATGGCGACAACGTTCAGGATGCGGGGGAAGTTGGTATCTCGGGCTTGACCGTCACGGTGACCCGCACGACCGCGGGTCCTTGTAACCCGACCGCCTGCACCGCGATCACCGACGAGGCGGGCAACTGGCTGGTCACCGGTCTCACCGCGGGAAGCTACACAGTGGCGGTCAGTGGCCTGGCCACCGACTTCCTACCCACCTCCACCCTGGCCACTCAGACCATCGCCGCCGCCGACATCATGACCGCCGATATCGGCTATCGCTACAAGCACGGCGGCACCGCTCCCGAAATTGCCGGCAGCCCGACCGGCACCATCAGCGGGCGGATCATCGAGGACGCGGACGGGGACCTGGCCTACGACGGCCGAACGGTTTCGTCCACTACAACAAGTGGGAGCGCCACCGTGACCTCCGCGGCCCTTTTCCTGTCCACCGACGTGGGCAAGCGCATCTGCGGCACCGGCATTCCGAACGACGCCATCATCACCGGTTTCAACAACACCTCGTCCGTCACCATCAGTACCACCGCCACCACCAATGCCACCAACATCATGAACGTGGGCGAGGCGATGTGCGGAACCACGGTGAACCTCCTTGACGACAACAACCACCTCATCGCGACCACCACGACCGCCGCCGACGGCACCTACTCTTTCACCGGGGTTTTCATCGGGGAGTATTCCGTCCAGACCATCGATCAGCTCGGTACTCGTTCGAGTACGGTTTTCCTGTCCGCCGGAGCGGCCTTCCCCAACCTGAACGTCATTTACAACAAGACGTCCGAAAGTACCGCCGATAACCAGGGCTCGGCCTACGTCGACGGCGTTTACTCGAACCTCCAGCAGGACTTCGGCTACCGTCGCCTCTTTGGCTCGATCGGCGATACCGTCTATCACGACGCCAACGAGAACGCGACCCAGGATCTCGGGGAGCCCGGCTTCAGCGGGGTGACCGTTCGTCTCTACCGCCTGACTGACACCGACAATGACGGCGTGGCGGACGTGGGCGAGACGCTGACTCTGCTGGAAACGAAAGTGACAACCGCCGATGACCCGCTGACCGCCGAGGACGAGAGCGGAAAATATCTCTTCGCCAACGTCGACGCTCCCGCCACGGGTTTCCCTTACGTGGTTGAGGTGGACATAGCCACCATTCCCGGAACCACCAAGACTCTGATCGCCGACCCCGACAGCGACGGCGTGCCCTGCCCCACCCTCTCCTCGCCCCAGAACGCCGTTTGTGATAACCGCGACGTCATCAACGCCGCGGGTGGGGGTGCCGGGTTCTCGGCGGGTACGAATTACCTGGGCGCTGACTTCGGCTATCAGATCAGCGGCCCCAATTTTGGCAAGATCGGAGACAATCTCTGGATCGACTCCGACGCCGATGGTCTCAGAGACGCTGGCGAGCTGGGCGTCCCCCGCATCACAGTTTTCCTCGACACCAATAACAACGGCGCGCTGGACTGGACGGACTCCAACGCGAACGGAATCTGGGATGCCGCGGACGGCGGCGAGCGTTGGGTCGAGACCGACGTCTCCGGGTACTACCTCTTCACCGGGCTCGCGACCGGGTCCTACAACGTCCGTGTTCGAACCGCCGATGCCGACTGGCCGTCGGGTCTCAGCACTGACCCCACGTTCCAGGTCCGGTGTCCTACGGGCCTCTTCCCGACCGTCGGTGTGCCCTGTGTGGCCGATGAAGCGAGCGCCACCGACAACCTGGCGGTCGTGACGATCAACGCGTCCGGCGTGGTGAGCAACATCAACGATGGCTTCACGAACGCCGCCTGCACGAACTGCGACCTCTCGACCGATTTTGGGTATCGCTACACCGGCTCCAATACGCTCAGCGGAACGGTCTGTATCGATGATGTCGGGCTCAACGGGTACTGTGGTTCCACCGTGGGCACATTTTCGGGTGTGACCGCAAGCGCCGAATCGGCTCTCGCCGGTGTTGAGGTTCTCCTCTACAACTGGGTCGATACCGACGTTGACAACACGCCTTGGAACGGCTCCGGGGTGCTTGATCCAGGCGATACATTCACGCTCATCGGCTCCACCAGCACCAATGCGATTGGCGATTACAACTTCTCCAACGTCCCGAATCGCGTGGTGACGGTTATGAGCGTGGCGCCGAGCCAGGCACTCCGCCTCACCACCACCGTGGCGGGGGTCGTGGATGTGGGCGCTGACAGCTACACCAACGGAGTCAACGGTCTCTACGAGGCCACGACGATCTATGGCGGCGCCACCGTCACGGAGATCACGCGGCGCGCCTTCAACTTCGTGGATGGCGTGGACGCAGGCACCACAGTCACGGTTCAGAACGTGGACTTCGCCTTCAATCCGCTGATCAGCAAAGACTTCGGAGATTTGCCGGACAGCGGGGGGACCGACTACAACGCAACCCTCCTCTCCGCGGGCGCGCAGCACAGAATCGGCACCCTGTTCCTCGGGGCCGGTATCACCGCGGAACGCGATGGTCAGGATTCCCCGACCGCCGCGCTCGATAGCGATGATGGTGTTTACCTGAACGGGAACGCCATCACCATCGTACCTACCGACTTCGACGCGACCATCTCTTACGCGGCGACGGGCGCCGGATGGCTCGTGGGCTGGTTCGACTTCAACCAGAACGGAAACTTCGAGAGCACGGAGAGAATCATCTCTCAGGCTGTGGCTTCGGATACGAGGAGTGTCACCACCACTGCAACCAGCACCAACCTGGTCTCTGTCGGCCTCTTCAGCAGCGCCGACCTTGGGAAGAGGGTATCGGGCGCCGGCATTCCCGCGGACACTTACATCGTTGGCTTCATCGACGCCTCGAATGTCACCCTCAGCAACGCTGCGACGACGGGCGCGACCAGCGCCCGCACCATATGGAGCAGCGTCTCCTTCGAGATTCCCACCGGTTCGGGTCTCCCAAGTGGTGCCAACATCCCCGTGTTTGCCCGCTTCCGTCTCTACCCCGAGCAGCCGACGCTGATGGCTCCCACCGGCCCGGCTCTCGACTCCTCGTTCCAGGCGGTCACGGGCGAAGTTGAGGACTACCGGTTCGTACTGGCGGTCACCCAGGCAAGCGTCACGTCCTTCCTGGCTCGCGAGATGAACGGTTCGGTGGCCATCGAATGGGAAACGTCGTCCGAGTCCGGAACCGCCGGCTTCCTTCTGCGTCGATGGGACAACCGGCTGGGTGGCTACGTTGAGGTCACCGACAAACTCCTTCCCTCGGTCCTGATGCCGCAAGGCGGCCTCTATCGCTTCATCGACCCCGCGGCTCTGCCGGGAGTGACCTACGGCTACGAGCTGGTTGAAGTCGAAGCATCCGGAGCCCGGAACGTCAAAGGCCCCTACAGCGTGAACACGGATTCCACTCACGCGATCGAAGCGGCCCATGCGCGCCCGGCATCAGCGAGCGGACCGGACCCCGGTCCTACCGGATACGCGCGGGAAGCCCGGATCACCCGGCGTCCCGCCGGGGGTCGAGCCGCCCGCGATGCGGACTTCGCGGCCAGCACCAGCGTGCCGGCGCAAGGCGCGAAGCTCGGCGTTTCGAAGCGGGGGATCCACTACGTGAGTGTTCAGGATCTCACCACTCGCGCCGGTCTCACGGTGGACAAAAACTGGCTGAATTCGGCCCGCAACGTCCTGGATCTCTCCCGCGGCGGTGTGAGTGTGCCCTTTGCCGCCAGCGGCGACGGCAAGGGGATCCTCTTCTTCGGTGAAGCCCTCAACTCCGAGTTCAGTCGCGACAACGTCTATGGGCTCGGTCCCAGCGCGCGGAACGTGCCGCGAATGAGGGTCCGAAGCGACTCCTCTCCGCGGCCGGCGGTGCGTGGGGATGAAACGTTCTCGCGAGTGGTCTCGATGGAGCAGGATGTCTACGCCTCTCCCAACATTTTCAAGAACCCGGAAGGTGACTTTTGGGTCTGGGACTACGTCTATGCCGGCTGGGGAGCCAAGACCTTTGGGTTCCTCACCGATGGCGCGCGGCGGTCGGGTGACGCTTTCATAACCGTTCGTCTCAAGGGCGGGACCGATACCGAAGTCAATCCCGATCATCACGCGGTGATCCGGCTCAACGGTGAACTGCTGGGTGAGCTGACCTGGGATGGCATCAATCCCATCGAGGCCGCTTACCAGTTCGACGCCAGGGTGCTGAATGCCGGAGAGAACACTCTGGAAATCGATGGGTTGACCGATACCGGCGCCCCCTACTCTCTCTTCTATCTCGATTCCTTCGACGTCCGCTACGACAGCCTGTACCGCGCGACCTCCAATCGTTTCGAAGGGACCTCGGGGAATCATCCCTCGATCCGGATCTCCGGGTTTACGCGCTCCGACGTCATGGTCTTCGACGTGACCGACCCCAGGGAGCCGGTTGTGGTTACCGCCCCGGTTTTGCGGATGCCCACGGGGGACTACGCCGTGACCCTGACTCCCCGCTTCCCCAACATCGTCTATCACGCGGTGGCAGGGGACGCGGTACTGCCCGTGGCCTGGGTCGAGAAGGACGCCGCGTCCTCGCTGCGCAGTGATCAGAACCGCGCCGAGTACATCATCATCACCACCCGTGCGCTCATGTCCACCGCGCAGACCCTCGCGGACTATCGCAGCGACCTGAGTTCGAAGGTCGTCGATATCGAGGACATCTACGACGAGTTCAACTTCGGAGTCTCAAGCCCCCATGCGGTGAAGGCCTTCCTGGCGCACGCCCGCGCCACCTGGCCGGTGGGCCCGCGCTACGTGCTGCTGGCCGGTGACGGGACCTGGGACTACAAGGACCTGATGGGGATGGGGAATCAGGTGCCGCCAATGCTGGTGAACACCCCGAGCGGCCTCTTCCCGTCGGACGTCTGGTTCGCGGATGTGGATCCTAAGGGTGCCGCTCCCGAGTTCGCGATCGGACGCCTGCCGGTGGCTACCCCCGAAGAGTTCGCCCAGGCCATCGTCAAGATCAAGCAGCGCGAAGCTGCTGTGGGCAGCGAGTGGCTCAAGCGGGTCCTTATGGTCACGGACAACGCCGACGTCGCCGGCGACTTCCTGTTCGACAGTTCCCGTCTCTCCGCGGTGATGCCGCAAGGCTCGCTGATCGAGCGGATTGATCTCAGTACCCTCGGGCCGGATCAGGCGCGATCTCTGCTGATCAACGGCATCAACGCGGGCGTCGGCACCATCAACTACATCGGCCATGGCGGCTACAACGTTCTGGCCGATGAGGGGATTCTGGGCGATTGGGATATGGCTTACCTCACGAACCCGGATCGTTCTCCGGTGATGACAGCCATGACGTGTCTCGTTGGCAACTTCGCTCTTCCCTGGGTCCCAAGCCTTGGTGAGACATTGGTCCGCAAGGGCAACGCGGGCCTCGCGGCACTCTGGGCTCCCACCGGTATGTCCGAGAACGAGTTCGCGGTCCGGCTGGCCCGGTCGTTCCACTCGGCTACGCGCCCCGGAGTCGATAAGCAGAGGCTGGGCGATGCCGTTCAAGCGGCCATGAGCGAGTACGAACGGTCTGCCGGTCCCACCTACATGATGGCGATCTATGCCCTCCTGGGTGACCCGGCGATGCGCCTCTACTGATCGGAGCCGCGGCGTTCGAAGGGTAGCCACGAGGGCCGCGGCTACCCGGCAGCGGACGAGTTCAGGGGGGTGCCCCTACACTTTGGATGAAGGGGTCCTCCCAAGCCGGGCTCTGCGCGACGATCGACTATACTCGCGCGCTCGAAACCGCACCCTTCAAGGAGCCCGCTTTGGCGTGAGTGCCGTAACCCGGATCAGAACCAAAGCGAGCATCACGATCGGGTCTCCGCCCGACGCAGTGTGGGCGGTGATCGTCGATTTCGAGGCCTATGGGGATTGGTGGCCGCCAGGCTTCGTATTGAACGTGACTCCTTCACCCAGGGCGCCGCTCGGAACCGAGATTGAGGTCCAGCCCAGACTGGCGCGTACTTTCTTCCTCAGAGTGGAAGAGGCGGATGCGGCCCGCAGCATGAGGATTCGGTTCTTCGGCGGGGCCCTTGAAGGCCCGGCCTACCTGGTGGTTGAGCCCAGCGGAAAGGGCACACGGGTAGCCTGTGAAGTCGACGTCTTCGCGCGCGGCCTGCCGATGGCGGCGCTCAGCCTGGTCCTTCCGCTGAAGACCATGCATGCCCTCCACCTTCGCCGCGTCCTTCAGGGGCTCCAGCGGCAGGTGGGCAAGCGGGCGCAACCCGCCCCTCTGGACGAGCTGCGCCGTGTTGGTGCCCGCGCCGCGGAATGGTTGCGGGATGGCATCGGTCGAGTCGTTGAGACCGCCAGCGCCGTCGCCCCGGTCCCGGCGTCCGTACCAGCCACGCTCTCGCAGCTCGACTTAGCCCGGGCCTATCTCCGGGTCCTCTCCGCCGCCGGTGATTCGGGCGAGATCGCTCGTTGCTTCCACCAGGACGCGACCGAAGAGGAGTTTCCGAACGCGGATCTCCCGGCAGGGGCGGTGCGCGACCTGGCTGCCATTCTTTATGCCCGATCCCAGGCGCACAGTCGGTGGAGGCAGCAGAGTTTTGAAGTGAGAGGCGCTACCGCGGGAGGATCCCAGGTGGCGATAGAGGTTCACTGGACGGCGATTCCCGCCTCCACTCCCGCAGGTTCCGCTCCCGGCCCAGTTCTGGCGCGGGCGGCGATGTTCCTGAAGATGCAGGACCAGCTCATCGTTCGCCAGCGCATTTACATGTCGTTCGCACCCGCGGCCCCCGCTGATCCTTCGCCGATGTCCGACGCCTCCGAGAGCACGCACCCCGATCCACCGGAACCGCCACCCCTGGAATCGGTGCCGCCCCGATCGAACTTCGAGATCGCGCGGTCGTATCTGCAGGCCCTCTCTTCGGGGGCGAGCCCCTCGGAGGTCGCGCGCTTCTTTGCCGAAGACGCCATTCAGGAGGAACTTCCGGGGCCCTTCAATCCGCAGGGGGCGAGCCGAGACGTAGCGGGAATCCGGTTGGCCAGGGAACAGACGCTCGCCGGGTTCTCTTCGGAACAGCACGACCTGCGAGGTGCTATTGGCAGTGGCGCCAAGGTCGCGATGGAGGTGCACCGCACCTATGTCGCGGGTGCCAATCACCCCTCCCTCGCCGAGGGCGAGCGGCAGGAAACGCGCTCCGCGGTATTCCTGAAATTCCGGGGCGGTCTGATTGTCCGGCAGCGGAGCTACGACTGCTTCGTCCGGACCGGCGGGATCTCGTAGGAGCACCCCCAGAACTCGTCCGCGGCTGGGGGGCACTGCCCTTGCCGCGGTTCAGGGCAGCAACATTCTCAGCCTTCGGCGGACGTTGCCGCCCATCACGCCTTCGATCGCGGTCTGATCGAGCCCGAGGTCCAGGAGGGCCTGGGTTATCTGGGGCATGCCGGTCACATCGAAGGGAGAGGTCACCGCCCCGTCGAAATCGGACCCCAGGGCCACGTGCTCAAAACCCGCGACCTTGATTGCGTGAGCAATAGAGCGGGCGATGGCTCGGGCCGAGTCGCCGCACACCGCGGTGTCCCACACGCCGATGCCGATGAGCCCGCCGTTTCTGGAGATGGCGCTCAGTTGAGCGTCCGAAAGATTGCGCTGATTGTCGCAGGTGCCGCGCACGCCGGTGTGCGAGACCACCACCGGGCGGGTCGCCATCTTCAGCACATCGTCGATGGTCTGGGACGAGGCGTGGGCGAGGTCGATCACCATCGACTTCGCTTCCATGCGTTTGACCCATTCCTTTCCCAAAGGCGTCAGGCCCGCACCGGTCACCCCGTGCGCCGACCCGCCGACCTCGGTGTCGAAGAAATGCGTGGGCGCCATCATCCGCACCCCCGCATCGAACAGACGGTCGAGCTGGGCGAGATCGCCCTGCAGAGCGTGGGCGCCTTCGACCCCGATGAAGGCCGCGGTCACGGTCCGGTCCGAGGCGCGTCTGGCCTCGAAGGCTTCAAGGTCCTGGGCCGTGCGCAGGACCACGAGGCGGCCCGCGGAACGTGCGGCGGCCTCGTTCACGCGATGGGCCTGGTAGAGAGCCCGTTCAGTGAGACTGTTCCAGGTTCGCGGAGGCCAGCGTTGCGCGACCGCCAGGAGCGTGATGTTGTCGGTTTCCCCCGTGTTCCGCTCGATGTTCATGCGGCGGGGCGTGCTGGTCACGATGGTGAACGCCTGCAACGCGACACCCCCCGAGACCAGACGCGGCACATCGACATGACCTCGCGAACCCCGTGCGAGCAGGTCGCGATTCCAGAGGGTGGTGTCGGCGTGGAGGTCGGCCACGAAGAGCCGCTCGTGCAGGGCCCGCGCCTGGTCGGTGACCGGGATCTCCCGATTCGTGACCTTGTTCATCCGGCTCTCCACCACCGACGGAGCGAGGGCCCAGGCCAGCAGTCCGGCTCCCACGACGACCACTCCTGCCAGCACTCGGCTTCTGCTTCTGCTTCTCTCTCTCTTCATTTTCGAAAGCCTATCCCGGTGGATCGCGGCGATAGACTGCCCGCATGTTGCCGAAGCCCCCTGGCCCATCGGCTCGGCTGGACCGTTTGTGAAGAAGATCGAGGTTCGGACGCTCGACGACCTTCGCTCCTTCCTGCGGAATCCGGAGCGCGATTGGTCCACCCTCATTCTCCTCGGCCTGGACCTCACCTCTCCCGGATTGGATGATGCGCTTCTGACCGAGGATCTCCATCTCGGCACTTCGTTCCTGGGTTGCCCCATGAGCCCGGCGCTCGCCCGAAAGGTCGCGACCCTGGGCGCTCTGGTGCTTCCGGTCCGTTCGGGTCTGGCCTTCGATCCCTTCCGCACCGTCTTGTACGACGCGCAGGATTTGTTGCAGGGCTTCGATCCCGCACGCCCCGAGACGTACGTCGAGACGCCCGACTGGCTCGGGTACCTTTCCGCCATGGACAAGGTCACCAGGCGTAAGCGAGTGGATCTTGGTCTCGACGCCGCGGTCTTTTTTCGGCTGCACGATCTCGCCATCGAGGATGCTCTCCACGAATACCTGAGACCGTACGCCCCCTATTCCGCGACGTCCAAACGCGTGGTGGGCATCATGGGTGGGCACGACCGCGAACGACTCGAGAAGGTCGTCGGCGCGGATGGGACAAGGGGTTCCGCGGATGCGCCTTACACGAAGGTGGCCCTGCTGGCCTGGAAACTCTCGAGGGCAGGGTTCATCGTCGCCACCGGTGGCGGCCCGGGGGCGATGGAGGCATCCAATCTCGGGGCCTGGTTCGCGAGCCGGCCTGAAGAGGATCTTCGGGCCGCGGTGCGAATGCTGGAACGAGTTCCGCGTGTACAGCCGGTGGCGCCTGGCTCGACCGACTGGAACAGCGGAGACTGGTTGTCCCCGGCGTTCGAGGTGATGCAGCGGTTCCCGCGCGACGTTTCGGAATCGCGCACCGAGAGCGTCGGGGTGCCCACGTGGTTCTACGGACACGAGCCACCGAACCCCTTCGCCAGCCACATCGCGAAGTTTTTCGAAAACAGCATCCGTGAAGAGGGAGTGCTGGCCATCGCCACCCACGGAGTGATCTTCGCCGAGGGAAACGCGGGCACGGTACAGGAGATCTTCCAGGACGCCTGTCAGAACTACTACGCCACTCACGGTGCCGCCGCACCCATGATTCTCCTCGGTTCGCACTTCTGGAATCGGGACCCAGGGCCCGCGGGGGCGAAAGGTAAATCGGTCTGGCCGCTTCTTCATCAGCTCGCGGTCGAGAAAGGGTTTGCCCATCTGCTCAAGCTGAGTGACGACCTGGACGAAATCGTTCAATTCATAAGCGATTCGCGGCACCTCTGATTCGCCCGGACGGGCGTGGAGCCGGTGTGAAACGTGGTGCGCCGTTTCCGGGGCTTACACCGGCAGGTCGATGATGAATCGAGCGCCGTGCGGCAGGTTGTCCTCGGCCCGGATTTCGCCGCCGTGGTCTTCCACGATGCGCCGGGCGATGGCGAGGCCCAGACCGCTGCCCTTCTTTTTGGTCGAGAAGTTGGGGGCGAAGATGGTTTCGCGACTGGCCGCGGGAATGCCCGGCCCGCTGTCCGCCACGGTGAGAGTGGCCCGACGGTTCACGGGGTCGAAGGTGGTGCCGATGTCGATGACCCCTTTTTCTCCCAGAGCCGCGATCGCGTTGTCCACCAGATTGATGATCACCCGCTTGATCTGCGGACCATCGAGGCGCAGAGAGGGCAACTCCGGATCCAGACTCCGATTCAAGGAGACGTGGGGATAGGCGGTTTCGTAAAGGGCGAGAGATCCTTCCACCACGGTGTTCAAGGATCCTTCGATGGGCCTCGAAGGGGGAAGCCGGGCGAACTGGGCGAATTCGTCGACCAGATGTTGCAGGGCATCCACTTCAGACACGATGGCCTCGATCGACTCTGAAAGCACCCGATCGAAATCCGTAGCACCCTTCAAATGCGCCTTGCGGACCCGTTGGGCGGAGAGCTTGATGGGTGTGAGTGGGTTCTTGATTTCGTGGGCGAGCTTTCGCGCCACCTCTCCCCAGGCCGCGACTTTCTGCGCCTGCATCAGCGGGGTCACGTCCTCCAGGACAATGACCGCTCCCGGCAGCCCCTGGTTCGTCGAGGCAAGAGGGGCAGCGCGAAAGCGCACTTCGCGACGCCCGCGCAGGCCGAAGAGGGCCAGATCCCTTTCGAAGTGAAAAGACCGCCCTTCAAGGACGCGGGCGATGGACCGGGTCACTTCGCCCTTCACTTCCGTGGGAACCAGAGAGGCCAGTGACGAGTCGACCATTCGCGCGGGGTCCCCGCCCAGCAGACGCGCGGCCGCCGAATTGACCCTTTGCACCTTCTGCTCGCCGTCCACTACGACCACGCCGGTGCCGATGGTCTCGAGGACGGTTTCCATCAAACGACGCCTCTCGTCGATCTCCTGATTTTTGCGGGTGAGATCGGCGCGCGAGAACTCGACCTCCTCCTCGGAACGGGCCAGTCGTTCGGACATCAGGTTGAACGATTGGATGAGCTTCACGAACTCCTCGTCCGTCTCGTCCTTCTCGACCCGCACCCCGCGTTCGCCCGCGGCGATGCGTTCGGCGGCGAGGGCCACGTTCCGCACCGGCCGGGCAAAACGTCGGGCCAGGACGAAGGGCAGCCAGGAAGCGCCCACCAGAGTGAGCAGGGCGGGGAACAGAAACAACGAGATGTACAAAGACGAGATGGGTCCGCGAGCGGCACGGAGTTTCTCGAAGGTGTCGAGGCGTCGGTCCAGATTCGCGATGAGCGAGGTCTGGTCGACGCTGGCTCCGTCGCCCACAATCACCACATAGCCGCCCGCATCCGGCACCATACGCGCGGCGAGCCGCAGGTCTTCGCCATCCTGTCCCGCCGAAAGTTCCGCGAATCTCCCGGCTCTCGCCTCGGTGGCGAGGGTGGCGAGCTGACTGTTGAGCAGAGGTGAGCGCCCGTAGATCGCCTCGGTTTCGTTCTTCGCGTTCAGGATAATCAGGAGATCGGAGTCCGCGGGCAGCCCGAGCCCCTGAGACGCGAGGGGAGCGGCCGGGTCCATGAGACGCCGTCTTCCCAGTTCCGCGGCCGCCGCCGCGGCCAGGGCGCGTACCGAGCGAACGCGTTCCTCCTCGACGCGAAGCGCCACCGCGCGGGCCGCACCCGCCACACCGGCAGCGTCGAAGCTCAACCATCGCGAGGCGCTGTCACGCAGCAGGGACCCGCCCACACCGATGAGGACGATTGAAGGCAGCAGACCCATGACGAGCAGGGCCAGAACCAGGCGCAGTCGCAGGCGGGCGCCCACCACACCGCGCCTGGAGTCGAGGAAGGCCCGAATCAGATTGCGTACCAGAACGAAAAGGACGACCAGGAGGAGAGTGAGATTGATGACCGAAAGCGCAAACAGCAGCACCGAGGCCGCGAAATCCGTGCCCATGTTGGGGTTGCGCCTGACGAGAACGGTGAGCCCGATCGAGGTGATGGCCAGGATCAAGAACAGACCTGCGGCGAGAGGCAGGTTGTTCTTGAGCGGGCGGCCCTCGGTCACGATCCCGATTGTAGTTCTGGGAATCATGTTAAAAAGGCGCGGCATGGTGAAGACGGAATTACGGTGGCGGCTTGTTTCGGCGGGGTTGCTCTCCAGCGTCTTCTTTGTGGCTCCGGTTTCGCCCACCCAAGGCCCGGAGGTCGCGTCCCCCAAGGTGGCTTCAAGCCCCACCCGGCCCGCTCTTCTTGTGGGTGTCGCTATAGACGGCGCAGGACTTTCGCGGGCGGATCTCAAGAAAAGCCTGGACCTGGTGCTTTCGGTGTTCGACCGGCTGCCGCCGGGTTCGGAGATGGTGATTGGTACGTTCAGCCGTGACAATCGGATCCTGCTTCCGCCCACCGCCGATCGAAAGGCCCTCGCCGCGCTCCTCGACCGCTTCAAAGCGGGGGCGTCCGAAGTGGCGCTGCCGGATGGCCTCTTCGACATGGTGGGGTATTTGGCGGGCCGTGACGCGTCGGCGCGCTCGCTGTTGCTGGTGTCCGGTGGGGCGGAGCGCGAGGGCGATCTCCAGTTTGAGGATCCTCTCAACGCGGCCACCAGCAAGGGCATTCCCATTGTGGCGCTCGGGCTGGGCCAGGGCGACGGAAAGCAACTTCGCCGCGTCGCCAAACTGACCGGTGGCGACTTCGTCCGTCTGGAAGTGGCCGATGCCGCCATGCTCGCGAGGTCGCTGGTGCCCCAGGTGTCGAGGGTCACGGCGAGCGCGTCACCTCCGCCGGAGGGCGGCGGCGGCCCGTCGGTAGAAGCCGCACC
>Ga0163144_10002573_pt1 | contig 41657 bp, 15 predicted proteins | sample OliLak19BULKMAT1_FD_123175 | JGI IMG/M metagenome (GOLD analysis project Ga0163144, IMG submission 123175) | Freshwater microbial mat bacterial communities from Lake Vanda, McMurdo Dry Valleys, Antarctica - Oligotrophic Lake LV.19.BULKMAT1 | ecosystem: Environmental > Aquatic > Freshwater >...
TGGGGAGTGATCGGCAGCTTCCTGCCGGTGCTCGCGTGGCAGGGAACGCTCGCGCTGCTCGCTGAGACCGCGTTGCCGTGGCTTCGGGACAACAACCTCATCGACTCGGTCGGCGCGACAGGCGGCATTTTCATCGCCGTGTCGGCGCTCGTCATCTTCGAGATCAAGAAGGTGGAACTCGCGAGCTTCATCCCGGGGTTGTTCCTGGCGCCGCTGTTTACGTGGTGGCTGAAGTGACGACGGGGAAACGACGAAGCGCGAAGGCCAAAAGCCGACCGAAGCCGAGACGGATACTCTCCGAATGATGCCGTCGGGCGGATGGCTTTTCAGCGGACGAAAAGCACTACGACCAACACGACACCTACCAGCGCGGCGACCCCGAGCACGCCGAGGCATCCTTTGCCGGCAGGGGCGGCGGTGAATTTCTCCGGCGACAGCTTGCGCAGCTCCTGTTCGAGGAACTCCACGGCCTCCTTGGACTCCTTAAGCCCCGCGCCCGTGCAGTCGCGATGGAGCTTGATCGCGGCGATCTTCTCGCCCCGATAGAGCGTCTGCTTGATCTCTTCCAGTTTCTCGGGTGGCAGCGGTTGGTTCATGGCTTCGGCGGGTTCGACGGCAAGGTTGCGGCGGCGGGTGGCGGATGCAATCCGTCAGGCGGTGGACTTCCTTCCGAAACGTCCGAGCAGGAGCGAAACAACTTCCTTGGCGACCGGCACGCGTAGGAAAAGGGCGACTCCGAAGTAGACTCCCGTGGCCACGGTCATCGGGAAGAAAACGGCCGAAACACGCGGCCAGAGACCAGCGGTTCCGAACTGTGCTTCGCTGAACCGCATCAACGCCCACGCAACCAACCCAGCGGCGGCGCCGGCCGCAGCGAGGCGGAGCAGCGGTCGCCGGACCTCGGCCCACTCCAAGTGCCCAAGCTTTTTCTTCAACGCAAACGCCAGCAACGCGACGTTCAGCAGCGCCGATGCGGAATTCGCCAAGCCCATGCCCACTTGGCGAAGCGGGATGATCAAGCCAGCTGTCAGAACAAGATTCACCACGAGGCAGAAGATCGAGACCCGCATCGGCGTCCGGGTGTCGCCCAAGGCGTAGAAGGCGCGTGCCAGGATGTTGACCAGGGAGAAGGCGATCAGTCCCGGAGCCAAGGCGACCAGCGCCGTGTAAGCCATGTCCGTCGACGCGGCGTCGAACCGGCCGCGCTCGAACAGCAGGCGCACGATCGGTTCCGCCAGGAGCACGAGGAACACGGTGGCGAGAAGGTTGACGAAGACCAGATGGTTTACCCCTTCGGCCACGGTCTTGCGGAACTCGGGGAACTTCTTCTCGGCCGCGAGGCTCGACAAGGTCGGGAGCAGATAGGTTGCGAGCGAGATTCCGAAGACGCCTTGCGGCAGTTCCATCAGACGCACGGCGGTGTTGAACGCGGAGACGAGGCCGTCCCCCGTGGACTTCGCCAGCAGATCCGTCATGAGCACGTTCAACTGGAACGAGGCCACTCCGATCGTTCCTGGGATCATTTTCTGCACCACCTCGCGGACCGTCGGATCGTTCCAAGGCGAAACCCACACGGGCTTGAATCCTTCCCTGACCAGCGTCGGCAACTGGAAGGCCATTTGCACCGCTCCGGCGATCAGGACGCCCCACGCGAGGGCGAACACTTGGTGCGGCAGGTCCGTGCCAAAGTGCGGCACGACCAGCCAAACGACCGCGATCAGCACGAGGTTGAGAGCCACGGCTCCGAGTGCCGGGATGAAGAAGTGGCCCCGGGCATTGAGGATTCCGATGAAGATGGCCGCGAAGCAGACCAACAGGAGATACGGGAACATGATCCGCAGCAACTGGAGCGTCAGGTCGGTGGAAGGTTGGATGTGACCCCGCAGCAGCGGAAGTGCGATGGTGATCCCGATCATGGCCGCCGCGGACACGGCGCTTCCCGCTACGAGCAGGCCGGAGATCACCGCATTGGCCGAACGCCACATCTCCGCGATGCCGGCGTTCTTCTCCTTGTCCTTGAAGATGGGGATGAACGCGGCCGTCAACGCGCCTTCGCCCAACAGGCGGCGGAACAGGTTCGGGATCTTGAACGCCAGGGTGAACGCGTCCGCCACGGCGGAGGTTCCCATGAAGTTCGCGTAGACCATCTCCCGGAGCATCCCGAGCACGCGGCTCAACAGCGTGGCGGCGGCCATCGCCCCGGAGGATTTCAGCATTTTCGACATCGACGCGCGCGACACTGCCGGAAGGACCGGCGCCGTATCACGCGGAAAGCGGAATGGACTTGGCTAACGGAGCGGCGTCAGACGGCCGGGCGCCTGCGATAATGCAGGATCTTGAACTCCGGAGTGTCGCGGAGTTCGGCGGCGAGTTGGAACTGGTCCTCGAACGGCGGGAAGAAGACGTCGCCCTCGACGGTGCGCTTCACGAGGGTGAGGTGGAGGTCTGAGCAGTGGGGCAGCGCCAACCGGTAGATTTCCGCGCCGCCCGCGATGAAGACCTGGCGGTCGCCGACCTTGGCTTCGACTTCCTCCAAGGTAGCAGCAGTGGTGACGCCGGGATGGCTGAAGCCGGAGCGGGTCAGGACGATGGTCTCGCGGCCGGGCAGGGGACGCCCGATGGATTCAAAGGTCTTCCGTCCCATCACGAGAACATGCCCAAGCGTGGTTTGCTTGAACCATTTGAAGTCCTCAGGAATGTGCCAGGGAATCTGGGAGCCGCGCCCGATGACGCGATTCTCGGACATGGCAGCGATGGCAATGAAGCGGGGCATTTTTTCGGACACGGATTTCACGAATTCACACGGACCGAAGATGAATTGGTCTTTCCGTGCCAATCCGTGAGATCCTTGTCGAAAGGAAAACCGGATCAGAGCTGCGTCATCGCCTGGTCCAGCGCGGCGATGAGCGGGGTCATGGATTCGACGGTCTCGTCGCCCATGTTGGAGATGCGGAAGGTGGTGCCTTTGATCTTGCCGTAGCCGCCGTCGATCAGGAAGCCCTGCTCCTTGACCAGCTTCTGGAGCTTGGCCACGTCCACGGTGCGGCCGCCGGGTTTCGCGCCGTTGTTGAAGCAGCAGAGCGTGATCGACTCAAAACCGGCTTCGGGAAAGAGGGTGAAGCCGTGTTTGGCGCCCCAGTCGCGCAGCATCTTGTTGGTCGCGAGGTGACGGGCGTAACGGGCGTCGAGGCCTTCGGCATAGAACTCGTCCAGCTTGGAGCTGAGCGCATAGATGTGGGGCGTGCTCGGCGTGCTGGGGGTCATGGAGTCCTTGGCGTTCTTCTCGAACTCCACGAAGTCGAAGTAGTAGCCGCGGTCCTTGACCGTGGCTGCCTTGGCCAAGGCGGCGGGTGACGCGACGAACACGGCCAGCCCGGGCGGCAGGGCGAAGGCTTTCTGAGTGCCGGCGAGGAGGACGTCGATGCCGAGGGCGTCGAAGTTCAGCGGCAGCGCGGTCATGGAGCTGACGGCGTCCACGATGAAGGTCACGTCGGGATACTTGGCCTTGAGCGCGGCGATCTCGGCCAGCGGGCTCATGGTGCCGGTGCTGGTCTCGTTGTGGATTAGCGTCAGGGCGTCGAACTGGCCGGTGGCGAGCTTGGCGTCAATCTGTTCGGCGCGGATCGGGGAACCCCACGGAACCTGGAGGGCTTCGGCTTCCTTGCCGCATTTTTTGGAGACGTCGAACCACTTGTCGGAGAAGGCGCCCTTCATGCAGTTGAGGACCTTCTTGGTGACGAGATTGCGGACGGCGCCTTCCATCACGCCCCAAGCCGAGGAGGTGGAGAGGTAGACAAGCTGTTTGGTGCTGAGCAGCGTCTGGAGCTGGGGCTGGAGCTTGGCGTAGAGATCCTTGAAGCCCTGGCCGCGGTGGCCGATGGCCGGGCGGCAGAGCGCCATGAAGGTCTTGGGGCTGACTTCAACGGGACCGGGGATGTGGAGTTTGACGTGCGCCATAAAAGGGACGGGATGGTTCGCCGCAGTTCCGGCGGCGGCAAGAGAAGTTTGGCAGCGATGCCGGGAAGCAGGCGGGCTGATGAATCGAGTGAGACGATTGGGGACGCGAGTGGTCAGTGGACCGGAGCAGCCATGCCGTTGACCTCGGCGTGGAGTTCGCGCAGGCGATGGGACATCCGCGCGACCCGATTGGTTTCCAAGGCAGCAACGGAGGCTGTTTCGGAAGGGTCCGTAGCGAGGTTGAACAGTTCGAGGCGGGAAAAATCCGGATTGGCCAGAAGCTTCCAAGGCCCGTCGCGCAGGGCGAGTTTCCAGGGGTCGCTGAGGGCGGCGGGGTATTCCCAATAGAGCGGCTGTTTGCGTTTCAGCTCCCTGCCTTGGAGCAGCGGAAAAAGGCTGGTGCCGTCAAGGCGAAGCTCTTTTGCCACGGAAACCCCGGCCAGTTCGGCGAAGGTGGGCAGGAGGTCGAGGCCCGAGACGGGTTCGGCGGAGACGCCGCCGGCCTGGACCACTTGCGGCCAGCGGATGATTCCCGGAACTCGGAAACCCCCGTCGGTTACGTGGAGTTTCATGCCGCGCAACGCTCCTGGTGAACCGTAGGAGTGCTGGGATCCTTTGTAGCGATTCAGTGTTTCAGGACCATTGTCGCTGGTGAACATGACGACCGTGTTGTTGCGGAGCAGTCGACCATCAAGTGTCCGCAGAAGGCGGCCGACTTCGGCATCGACCAGGGAGACGCTCCCGAAATAGGCCGCGCGGTTGGCATTGGTCTCGCCGGGATAGAGCGACGTGATCCGGGATGGCGTGGAGATGGGTTCGTGCGGCGCGTGGAAGGTAATGAAAACGAGAAACGGACTGCCGGCTGACCGTTCGATGAAGTTGATGGCTTCGTCGACGACGATCGATGTGGCGTGCCCGCGCATGGGTCCCTCGGGTTTGCCGTTGCGGACGAAGTTCGTGGGACTCTGATGGCTTGGCAGGGCGTTGTTCTGGGTGCAGAGCCACGATTGGAACCCGTAGTCCGTTGGAGTGGGTTCCTTTCCGTCGAGCCGGCTGTTGGTGTGGAGCTTTCCGAACAGGGCCGTCTTGTAGCCGGCCTTGCGGAGCAATTGGGCCACGGTGGTTTCTTCGCGCTTCAGGTGGACGCCTGAGTCGGGTTTGATCCAATCATCGATGCCCAACCGCTGGGGGATCCTGCCGGTAAACAGAGCGGCTCGTGACGGCGAACAGACCGGCGCGGCGGAATAGCAGTCGGTCAGACGCAGTCCGTCGGCCGCGAGCTTGTCGAGGTTGGGCGTGAGAATGTTGGTGTTGCCGTAGCAGCCGAGGTCGCCGTAACCGAGGTCGTCGCAGAGCAGGAAAACAAAATTGGGACGATCGACGCCGGAAAGGCGGTTGAGGTTCGCGCTGGGGTCGGGGCGGTTTTCGCCGATGGAGGGATCCTTTTCGCCGGCGCGGAAAAGGTCGTTCTTCTGCAGGGGAGCCTGCGCCCTCGAGTCCATCGCGAGGACGGCTAGGATCAGGAGTTTCCAAGCGAAGCAAAGCCAGCGGTTCATCTCCCACCAGTGAAAGCGGCCCGGCCCGTGCGGCGCAAGCTCTGGTCAGCCGCGCACTTGCACCCGGCCGGCTTCCTCCGCAACACTGGTGCATAGATGAAGTTGATTCGGGATATCCACGCGGCGCGCAAACCGGGTTCCAAACCGGTAATTTCGTTCGAATTTTTCCCGCCCAAGACGGACGAAGGAGACCGGACACTGTTCGAGAAGACGGTTCCGGCGTTGCTCAAGCTCAATCCCCACTACTGCTCCGTGACCTACGGCGCCGGTGGCAGCACCGGTGAAAAGACGCTCGGCATCGCGCAGAGGATGCAGGACGAGTTCGGTCTGCTGACGCTCATGCATTTGACCTGCGTGAACGCGACCAAGGAGGAGATCCGTTCGGTCGTGGCCGACGCGAAGTCGCGCGGCATCGACAACATCCTCGCGCTTCGCGGTGATCCGCCGGGCGGCACCGGCGAGTTCACGGCCACCGAAGGCGGCTTCGAATACAGCCACCAGCTTGTGAGTTTTCTCAGGCAGATGGGCGGATTCAGCATCGGCACCGCTGGTTTTCCAGAAGGCCACATCGCCTGCAAAGAAGGCCGGGAAGTCGACTGGAGTCGCTTGAAGGCGAAGATCGATTGCGGCGCGGACTTCGTGGTGACCCAGCTGTTCTTCGACAACGCCGACTTCCTCTACTTTCGCGACTACCTGGCAAAACTCGGAGTCAACGTTCCTATCATCGCCGGTGTGCTTCCGATCATGGGCGCGGGTCAGATCCAACGGTTCTGCCAGCTTTGCGGAGCCAAGATTCCGCCGTCGCTGCTGTCCCGGCTCAACGAGTTCGTGGGAGACGACGAAGGATGCGCCAAGTTCGGGGTCGAATTCGCTTCCAAGCAGTGTGAGGAACTCATCCGCGAAGGCGTTCCCGGCATCCATTTTTACACGCTGAACAAGGTTCCATCGACCGCGGCCATCATGGGGAATCTGGGTTTGGTCGGCTGATCTGCGGTTTCTCCGCGACGGGAACAAATCCTTCCAGATGGTGTCTTGACGCGGGGGAGTGCGACTTGGATATTCACCAGTCCTTGACTGGGCAGGGGGTTTCCCTTGCCCAAATTCTTTTATGGTGAAACCGAAGAGCAAGAAGCCGGCGCCAAAAGCCGAGCCCAAAAAACACGCCGCCCCCGCGGCGGTCCCTGCCGTCAAGCTACCTGCCCGCAGGAGCTCGACGGACACGAAACCCTCCCCCCTAGGATCCGTTATAGCCGCCAAGTCCAAGTCCTCCCAAATCGCCGCCGCTGTTGTTGCCGCCGGCTCCAAGCTTCCAGACGCGGAGCATCCCCTCGCCGCCGCCCTCCAAAACATGGGGAACATCAAGACCGAAGCCGGCCTTGATCTGACCGAGCGGGTGAAGGACCTCGTTCGCCTCGCCCAGGAGCAGGGCTACCTGACCCACGACGACATCAACGAAGCCCTGCCCGAAGGAATCGGCGCCGACGACATCGACACCGTCTATGCCAAGCTCCGTAACCTCGAGATCGAGGTGGTCGAGCAGGCAGAAGTTGACCGGGTTAAACAGCCCGAGCCCGAAGAGGAGGCGCCCGAGGACAAGAGCCGCCTCGACATTCTCGACGACCCCGTCCGGATGTATCTCAAGCAGATGGGCCAGGTCCCGCTGTTGACCCGCGAGCAGGAGGTCGAAATCTCCAAGCGGATCGAAGACGCCGAAAACGAGGTCAAACGGATCATCTACAGCTTTGGTTTCTCCGGGAAGGAGCACATCGCCCTCGCTGAGAAGCTCATCTCTGAACCGCCGAAGGAGCGTTTCGACCGCGTCATCGTTGACAAGAAGATCGAGGGCCGTGAGAACCACCTCAAGGTGCTCCGCAAGCTCGTGAAGAACGTCCGCGAGGTCGACCAGTTGGTGGACGAGAAGTTCTCCGAGCTTTCCGGGGCCGGCAGCAAGGCCAAGCACGAGAAGGCCGCGGAAGAGTTCAAGAAGCTCGACGACAAGCTCCAGCGCGCTTTCCCCAAGTTCTTCTACAAGCAGAAGGTCATCGAGGAGATGTCCCTCGTCGCCGATAACATCCACGACAAGATCCAGGCCAGCGTCCGCACCATCGCGGACATGGAGCACCAGAAGCGCCATGCGCAGGCCCAGCAGATAATCCAAGGCGAAGAGCGGAAGATCAAAGCCCTGGAAGATTTTGTGCGCATGTCCGGCCCCGGCTACATCGAGGCCTACAAGCAGCTCCAGCACTTCTCGAAGAAGGCGCTGCAGGCCAAGACCGAGATGGTCGAGGCCAACCTGCGTCTCGTCATCTCCATCGCCAAGAAATACACAAACCGCGGCCTGTCGTTCCTCGATTTGATCCAGGAAGGCAACATGGGCCTGATGAAGGCGGTCGAGAAATTCGAGTATCGCCGCGGCTACAAGTTCTCCACCTACGCGACGTGGTGGATCCGCCAGGCGATCACCCGTTCCATCGCCGACCAGGCCCGCACGATCCGTATCCCGGTCCACATGATCGAGACGATCAACAAGCTGATGCGTGTGCAGAAGCAGTTGATCCAGGATTTCGGCCGCGAGCCAACGCCCGAGGAGATCGCTGACGAGATGCAGATGCCGGTCGACCGCGTCCGCGCCGTCCTCAAGATGGCGCAGCAGCCGATCTCCCTGCAAAGCCCCGTCGGCGATTCCGAAGACACCAACTTCGGCGACTTCATCGAGGACAAGGCCGCGGAGAACCCGTCCGATATGACCAGCTACAGCCTGTTAAAGGACAAGCTGGGCGAAGTCCTGACCAGCCTCACGGAGCGCGAACGCAAGGTGCTCGAACTGCGCTTCGGATTGGCCGACGGCTACAGCCGCACGCTCGAAGAGGTCGGCAAGCAGTTCAAGGTCACCCGCGAGCGCATCCGTCAGATCGAAGCCAAGGCTCTCCGCAAGATGCGCCACCCGACGCGCCTCCGCCAGCTCCAGGGCTTCATCGAGGGCGAGGAAGCGCCCGCGCCGCCGCCGGCCCCGGCCGCAGCGACCTGATCGGTTTCAAAACGAAAAACCCGCCGGAAGTCCGGCGGGTTTTTTCGTGTCGTTGTTTACCAGCGGGTCATTCGCCGGGCTGCCCGAACGCCTGATTGTTGGTGGAAGACATCTTCTTCTTTCGCTCCTCGTTTGGGGGCCGTTTCTCGTCGCGCTTCTGCATCTGCTGCTGCGCGCGATTCCGCATCAAACGGTCGAACTTCTCGCGCTGCTCTTTGCTCGTGAGCGTTTCGCGGATGGCCTGGGTCGTCCGCTTGAGTTCATCGCGCAACTCGGGGGTGAGCTTGTCCATGACGAGCCGTGTCCTCTGGCGGCTGTCAGTCATGATCTGCTCGACCTTGGCCCGCTGTTCGGGCGTCAGGTCCAGCTGCCTCTCCGCCTGCCGGAGAAACTCCAGCCGTTGCACGACGAAGTTCGGCGCAACCGTTGGCGGCGAGAACTGGTTCGTGCCCATCGGGCGCGGACCGGCGACGGCGCGCGGGGATCGTCGGGTCAGCGACGTCCCCGCCATCGCCCCTGCAGCGAAGATGAGAACCGCTGCCAGAATGACCTTCCAAGGTTTCACCAAGTCTCCTCGATCTGGTCGGCATGGTATGCCGCAGAGGCATACAGCGACTGCTCCAAGTGGGCTGAGAGGTCATCCTCTGTTGTCGCCGCCAAACTCGGGTCTACCGGTCCGAATCCCCAAACACCGCAGGCGATCGCCACGACGCCGAAGGACATCGCGGAACGCCACAGCCAGCGGCCCCAGAGCGTCCATGGATCCTCGACCGCGCGGCCTCGGAGGCGCGCCATGATCCGTTGCTCGAAAGCATACGGCACCTGGTCCGCAGGCGTCTGCTTCTGTGCCGCCTTCACGAGCGTGTTCCTGAGTTTGTCGGCGTCCATGTAGGTTTCGACGGTTGTTGGCGATCCGGGGTTACAAATACTTCCCGGGCCCGAGCCTTGTAAGGATCTTTTTCATCTCCGCCCGGGCGCGAAAAGCCCGGACTTTGACCAGGGGTCCAGACCACCCGGTGATTTCCGAAATCTCCTTCACGGTCTTCTCCTCGATCTCCAGGAGCTGGATGACAAGGCGGTTGGCCGGGGAAAGCTGGTCCATGACGCGGTCGATCAGGGCCTTCGCGGCGGCGGCTTCATCGTCGGCCGAGTCGGGGTCGGCTTGGAAGCGCTCAAGCCAATCCTCCTCTTCATGGCTCAATTCGGTGAAGGTCTGCTCGCGGTTGCGCTGGTGCCCGCGCAGGAAATCGAAGCAGACGCGGACGGCCATCCGCATAAGCCAATGCTCGAAGGGAGCATCGCCACGGAACGATGAGAGCTTCTGGAAAGCCTTCATGAAAACCTCCTGGACGATGTCCTCAACTTCGCTTTCGCGCCGGGCATAGCGACGGGCGGTGGCGAAGACCCTGGGTTGATACCGGACGATCAACGGCTCGAAGCTGGAAGCGTCGCCCTTGAGGACGGCCGCGATCAGCTCCGGGTCGGTGGGGTCCATGTGTGTCGCGGGACTATGTGGCCGGGAGCGAACCGGTCGAAGCATAAAGCCACCGCCGTGGCCGGCGATGGCTCTGGTAGAACGTGGGACGGGTCACTTGGATGTCGGCGCGCCGGTCGGTCCGGTCTTCTGGCGGGATTGCATGGCTTTCAGGCGCCCGAGCTGGGTTTCCTCCGCCGCCGTTAGGGTTCCGTCGGCCTTCTTTTTTTCGAGATCGGCGAGACGTTTTCCGGCCATCTCCCGCATCGCCTTCATCCGGGCGTCGCGTTGCTCCGGCGTGGCGTCTGGCTGGCGTTGGCCGAGGAGGGGAGTTTGTCCGTTCTTGAGCTGTTCCTGGGCCTTCTTGGTGCGCTCGAGTTGCTGTTTCTCCTGGTCGGTGATGTTCCCGTCCGTCTGTTTCTTTTCGAGGTCGGCGATTCGTTTTGCGATCAGTTCCCCGACTTGCTTCTGCCGGGCCGCGCGCTGTTCCGGGGTCGCGGTGGGCGAATTGGTGCCGGATGCCAGACCACCAGGCCGGATGTTTTGCAGGCGCTCCCGGAGCTTCTCGCGCTGTTCAGGTGAAACTTTCTCCATCAACTCGCGCTTTTTCACGCGCCGCTCCTCGGGCGGCAAGTCTCGGAGCTCCAGGACTTCTTTGCGCAGTTCGTCGTCGGAGACTTTGTCCGCAGCGAAGGAACTTGGAACTGTTGTGCCCGTGGCCAAAACGGTCACGGCCAGAATGAACGAGCGAATGGTTTTCATCGGATCAGCCTTTCTTGTTCGGAAACGGTTATCCACCGAGACGGAATCCGCCACGAAAGGTTACAAACCGGTCGGCAACCGATGGCTGTCGCGTATCAACGGAGGGGGCCGACAACTCGTTCCAAGATCTGCCCGTAGGCCGCGAGTTCCTTGGATATCCTGGCGGGCTGGTCGACGATCGATTTCACAAGCTTTTCCGCCATGTCGGGCTTGAGGCGTAGCAACTCCGCCGATGCCATGATGAGCGACAGGTGGTTGTTGATCTCGTGCCGCATGTGGGAAAGTCCCGAAGCAAGTTCCTTCACCTGTTCAGGCGTCAACGTCACGGGGCCTTCCGGTAATGGCATGTGGTGATTGTCGTTTGTGGGCGGGTTCAAATCAAACCCGAACTCGCCGGGTTGAAATGGCCCGCAGCCTGTGGCGTCATCGCCGCGATGCGAAACCCGATCATCGTCGCCCTCGACGTCCCCGATGCCGAAGCCGCGCTCAAGCTCGCCGCCGAAGTCGCCCCGTCCGTCGGTGCCTTCAAGATCGGCAAAGAACTCTTCGTCAGCGCCGGGCCCGACATCGTCCGCCGCGTCCGTGCAACCGGGGCCGCCGTGTTCCTCGACCTCAAATTTCACGACATCCCCAACACCGTGGCCAAGGCCGTCGAATCCGCGGTGAAGCTCGATGTGCAGATGCTCACCATTCACACCAGCGGCGGCCCCGCCATGATGCGCGCCGCCGAACTTGCCGCGCAGGAAACCGCCGCCACGCTTGGCCAACCCGCGCCGCTCATCCTCGGAGTGACCGTCCTGACCAGCTTGGAAAGCGCGGACCTCTACGCCGTCGGCGCCGACTCGAACATCGGTCGGCAAGTTGAACGCCTCGCAACGTTGGCCGCCTCTTGCGGCATCCGTGGACTGGTCTGCTCGCCGCTCGAACTCGTCGGCCTCCGGCAGATCCTTCCTGGGAGCATGCAGTTCGTAACCCCCGGCATCCGGCCCGGCGGTGGCGGCGGCGACGATCAGAAGCGCACGCTGACGCCGAAGGAAGCGATGGAAGCGGGCTCCACATGGCTCGTCATCGGCCGTCCCATCTACGCCGCGCCCAATCCCCGCGCCGCCGCTGAGAAGATCCTGGAATCGCTGCGGTGAAAACGTTTTGAGCTGATCCGTCCAACCTTCTCCATAAATTATGCCTACCAAGACCATCATCCGCCCCAAAAACGCCGCGCCGCCCATTGGACCTTACAACATCGCCGTGCGCGTCGGTGATCTGCTTTTCTGTTCCGGACAGATCCCCATCAATCCCCATACCAGCGAACTCGTCACCGGCGACATCCAGGCGCAGACCGAGAGGGTGATGGAGAACATCAAGGCCATCCTCGACGACCAGGGCCTGACCTTCGCCAGCGTGGTCAAGAGCACCGTTTTCATGACCGACCTCGGCCAATTTACGAAGATGAACGAGGTCTACGCGCGCTCCTTCCCGACGGATGCTCCGGCTCGCTCTACCGTCCAGGTCGCCGGTCTGCCCCGGGGCGCCAACATCGAGATCGAGGTCATCGCGCACTTCTGAAGTCCAGGCGGCCGGCCCAAGTTCAAGTTTGAATTTTCTTTTGAAGAATCTGGAGATCCTTACGAAAGGTTTTCGGATGGAATTTATGCAACTCGGAGATCGCCTCTCCGAAGAAACAATCCGTTGCTGTTCTGTTCGCCGTTGCTTTTGGCGAACTGAATCTGCGTCATCCCAGAACAAAGTGAGTCGCCCTAAAAAAATACTGTCGCCGTCGACCCTTGCTGGATCGGTGCTGCTGCTGCTGGCTGGCGGGACTGCGTGGGCGCAGGGCGCGCTCCAGGGAACCACTCTGACGACAGGGGGAGGATTCGCGATCCGTTCGGCGGCGGTCGATGTTCCCGGACAGCCTTCGGCCCTGACCAACGTGCTGCAGATGATCGTCGGAATGTCGACCGACGAGCGCGTGGTTCCCCAAGTCATTCCCGACTCGGTTACGGTCAATGTCATCGATCTTTCCGGTCAGAAAATTGCCGTGGTCGTCACGGCCGACATCACCGGATTCGTTTGGCGGCCCGAGACGCCGGGAACCATACCGCTCTCGGCATCGGCCGTGAGCGCGTCGCTGGTGGCGTTCCCGATCCTCGATCCCGTCCGCCAAACGGCGAACGCCTTTCTGGTCCTGGTGGAACTGCCGGCGGCTTTCTTCGGCCAGGACATCAAGATCGTCATGGACCTCTTCGACAACCAGAACGCTTTCGGATCGACCGCGTTTCTCGGCAACGTGGCTTTGGTTCCGGAACCTTCGGCCGCCTTGCTTTTCGGCCTGGGTGGTTTGGCCGGTTTGATCTCCCTTTTCCGCAGACGGTCATGATTTCATTCTCCCTCCAGTCGATTGTTCGGCGCGGCCTTGTCTTAGTCATAATGGCGGCCGTGTTTCTGGCCGCGTCGGCCTTGGCACAGGACCGAAGCTTCACGCTGCAAGGTTCGACGCTTCGCCTGCAGGACCTGTCGTCCGAGGCCGAGGTGTTCTTCCAGTCGATGCGCTACAATCGCGCGTCGAATGTCTGGAATCTCGAGGTGACCGTCCGCAACAAGGGCACCCGCGACATCAACGGTCCCGTCATCCTGTCCATCGATGGAACCACTGGCACGACTGGTCCCATCGGAGCTGATGGTATGGATGGAGGATCGCCCGGAAAACCTTTCTTCGACCTGACGGGCTTGGCCCAGAACGGCCTGCTCGCGCCGGGGCAAACCTCGCGGCCGCGAATGCTGACGCTCGCCTTCGGGGCGGGTTCACCGGTGATCACGCCCAAAGTTTTCGGAAGTCGGCCGACGTTCAGTCCGCTGGTTCTGGCGCGGTCCATCAACGAAGCCGGCGTTGCCCTTGGTGGTGTGTCGGCGGAGCAGGCGGGAATCGTCGATACCAACGGATTCGCCACCGAATCCCGCTCGGGCCTCATCACGTTGCCCGGCGAAACCGCCACTTGGAAATTCTCCAAAACGAACCACCTGACTTCGTGGCGCATCTTCTCCGCGGGAACCAATCCCGTTGTCTTCGCTCCGGGACCACGTCTGACCGCCAGGTCGACCAACACGGTCGTCATTGGCGTCGCGTCCGGAGGTTCCGTGGCCGATGCGGGCGCAGGCATCGCGGTCGCGTATGAGCCGGGAAGTTTCACGACGGAAGCGCCGGTCACGTTGACGCCGTTGAGTGGCCAGGGATTGCCCGGTTTTCTACCGCTGGGCTGGAGCCCGATGCAGGCGTTTTGGATCGAGACCGGTTTGACACAAGCCCGCGTCGCCACGGCTTCCGTCAAACCCTGGGGTCCCATCTCGACCAACGAGACGGCGGTCTTTGCGCGCTGGAATGAAGAGCCGGCCGGTTGGGTGGTCGTCCAAACTCCCGCAGGCGCCGGCAGCAATTGGCTCAATCTCACGATCGACCGCCCCGGCTCCTATGCGCTCGTTGTCGGCGATGCCACGCCCTTGCGTCCTCCTGCGGCGATCGTCGGTGCCCTTCTCGGTGGAGTCTCCACCAATGGTCTAAACTTCGGCGCATGGACCGCGGCGGGACGGATGACCCCGCCGCCGCGCGCGGCCAGCCGCAATCCCGACCTCGTCACCGCGCAGGCGGAACTCACCTTTACCAACGCCGCCGGACTCCTTCCCTCTGGCGCGACGTTCTTCTGCGATCTCACCGAGGTGTATCAACTCCGCACCGGCAGCCGCCGATTGATGCCCGGCCGCGACGGATTCTTCGTCGCCTACCAGCGCGGGCCGCTTGCCTCCGTGGGGGCCCTTCAATCGAGCGTTCCCATCCGGCCGAGCCTGCTTCTTCCGGGCGACGAGTTGGCAGAGGCCATCCTTCGCGTCGATGTCCTCGCGCTCGACGAATTCCGTGGCGGTGTGCTGGCGACAAACGGCGGCCAGATCGCGCAGGGCGACCTCCGTGTCGTCGCTGGACTTGGCTCGCTCACGCGTGACCAGGCGGCGGTCATCCGAAGCGTTGCACCCACGAACTTCTCCGAGCTGGCGGTCAATGGATTCAGCCTTCTCGGCGGATTCGAGCTGGGCGTCGGCGATCTTGGCGACGGACGACGGCTGGCTCTTCAGGGAACTGTTCCACTGACCAACGGCCTCGCCGTCCTCGCTCGCGTGCTGAACGAGAAGGGCGACTACGGCCTTGAGCCGCTCGAACGATTCTCCACCGACGCCTTCGGCAAGCTGACCAGCCTCGAACCCGTCTCCAGCGACCGCCTTCCCGGCCTCGACGGCTCCGGCCAGTTCGTCCTCGTCGGCGTCGACAAATCGCAGGTGCTGCTGTCGGGAGTCGCGCGCAACGCCGCCAACGATGCCACTGAAGGTTTGGCTGTGCGGCTTTTCGGTGCTCCTTGGCTGACGTTTTCAAAGCGGGGCGGGGATTTCCGGATGCTGGCACCCGCAGGATCGGCCACGGTGCGTGCCCGCGACGTGCTGACGACGGATGAAGGCGAAACGTCTGTTGCCGTTACCAACACGGTGTCCTTTCCGGTAACTCTTGGGGTGGTCAAAGCCGGACCGAAGCTGATCGCCACGCTTCCGGCGAACGGGGCGACGCGTGTCTCTCGGGTGACGTCGGTGCTGCTGGAATTCAGCAAGCCTCTCAACCCGGCGGACGTGGCCGGCGGCATCAGGCTGGTCTCCACGAACGGCGCCGTCATTCCCACAAGCTCGTCCCTGAGCACCCGGGGCACTGAGGTCAGCCTTGCTGCCCAAGGACAGCTTGAGGCGGGTGCGATTTATGAGGCGGTCGTGGCGGCCGGGGTGCGTGATCTGTTCGGCAATGCCATAGATGGCGAGAAGCGGATTCGTTTCAGCACCATTCCGTTGACCGTTCGCGACAGCCGCGCCGAACTCGTCATCTACGAACCCGGCGCGACGAACATAGCGCCGGAAATCTTGTCCAAGATTCCCGCCTACCTCCCGGGATCGGATCGGGTGTCGATTGTGGTTCGAGGGACTCCCGGCGCGGCTGAAGCACGGGTGCCCGTCGTTCTGGCGAACGAGTCGACCGGCGAGACATCGACCGTGCTATCGAAGGAGGACGGCAGCTTCGTGTCGCTCATCCGGGGGTCCGAGGACGACTTCGTCAGCGCCACCTTTATCAATGTGAACGGCACGCGGAATTATGTCCCGGTCAGCCGCCAGCTGTTCGACAATGGTTTCGTCGGGCTTTATCCGCAGGGAGGAATTCTCGAGGCCAAGAGCGAGGGGTTGCCGCCCGCCGAGGTCGTGCTGCAACCGGAGACCATCAAGTCCAAGACCCAGTTCCGCATCACGTCCGTCTCCTTGGCCTCGATCCAGGCGTCGTTGAACGGGGTTCAGCCCGAGGAGGCTAAGATCGTCGGCCAGGGGTTGAAGGTGGAGGTGCGTGGTGACCGTTCGAGCGGTGGATCCGACGTGGAAATCTCCGTTGATCCGGCCGCCTTGGGTCTGCCTTCGGGTGTCGCCCCGGAGGAGGGAGCCTATGGCCTGGCCATGGTCCGCGAGATCGACGGGCAGAAGGTTTTCCAGTTGGTCGACCGGATGAAATACAAGGAGGGCAAGCTCTACACGAACACCCAACCGTATCCCGGATGGAACGAATCGATCGATGGCATCCGCCAGTTCCTGCCCGGTTCCGAAGTCTTCGACTTCATTCTGCTTCCGCTGGTGTTCGGTTCGAGGCCGATGACGGTGTCCGGCCGGGTAGTCGAGGCCCCGACGATTCCCGACGGTGTTCCCGGCGGCAACGCACTAGCGTCCCTGATTTTCGACCACATTGCCCAAGGCAAGGCCAAGCTGCTGCCAGGGGCTTTCGTGACTCTCGGCATTGCCGGGCAGAATATCGGACGCGCCGGACGGGTCCGTCCCGGAATGGTCTATGCGACGAGCGGTGCCGACGGCGTCTACGCCCTGGTCGCACCCAGTGGTTCGAGCGACGGGTTCGCGGCTGGCTATGTCGTTAGTGCAACCCATCCGCGCTTCAGCGAAAAGCCCTCCGAGCCGGTGGTGCTACAGCTGGATTTCTCCGTCGGGGGTTTCCTGCGAAAGGACCTGGTCTTCCGCAAGCCGCTGGATTTCCTCATGCCGCCACGGGTGAATGTAGCTCACAGCCCGATTTTTCCGGCGCCTATGCAGGAGTGCGTCGTGCAGGTGAACTCCAGCCACGGCGCTTCCGTGCCGCCCACGATCGACGTAAAGATCAAGTCGGTGACGGCCACAAAAGGAGCGACGGCGAACCTGGTCGACGTGGTGCTCAAGAATGAGGTGCTCGAGGTGATAGGCAACCGCCGGCGTTGGACTGGAACACTGGTGTCGAGCAACGTCCTGACGGCGAACCTGGAGATCTCGACGGCCAGCGGGGTCCCCGGAAGCACCCTGGCGGCGACGAACCTTTATTCGATCCAGTTTGGCGGATTCGAACAGCCGCCCACCAACAGCATTCCTGCGTCGGACCCGAACGACACTGTCGGCCCGATGGTGATCGCTTCTTTTCCAGCGGAGGGAGAACGCCTCGACGAGACTTCGTCGATCCGTCTGATTTTCAACGAGCCCATCGACGCCGGCGCGCTGTCGAACGCCAGTTCCGGCGTGACGCTCTCGGGTCCTGGGTTCCTTCCGAAGCCGGCGGTCATCCTGAGTTCGGATCAGAAGGAATTGACGGTGACAATGCCCGGACTCGCGTCGGACGGGCTGTTCAGCCTGAGCCTGAATGGAAACGCGATCCGTGACCTCAAGGGCAACGCGATCGACCAGAAGCCCTCGACGGCGGCGGCGGACAACTTCGTCATGAGTTTCCGCAGCGCGATGAAACGGAGCATCAACATCCCTGGGATCGCGTCCGGTGGTGGAACCGCCATTTCAGGATCGCGCCTCTATGCGCTTTCCAGGACGCCTGAGAATGCGCTGTTTATTTTCGACATCAGTCAACCGGGCGCTCCCGTCCAGTTGTCCAAGGTCCCGCTTCCTGGATATCCCCGCGATCTCGTCGTCATCACGAACTACGCCTACAGCCTGCATTATTTCGCCGGTCTTCGGAAAGTGGAGACCAACGAACTTGTCGCCGTGGTCGGAGGTGATCTGAGCGTTTCGACGGACGAAATCGGCAACATCTTCGTGGGTGGTCAATATCTGCGCGTCTATGGCATGGGAAACCCAGCGGCTCCCGAAAGATTGGCGTCACCTCTCATTAGCCTTCGGCCGTCGGCGGTGACCAAAATTAGATGGGATCCGCCCAATCTCGTCTATCATGAGCTGGGTTCTGACATTCAGCAGGTGGGAGTAGTCAATCTCCAGAAGTTCTTGATCGGCTTTAACGCCACTTCCGACGAGATCAAATCTTTCCCAAGTCGAGGGAGAGACGGGAAGGACAGCAATCGCGACGGCGACTACGTGGACGACGGCGAGGTGCTTCCGTTGCCGGAAAAAGATCCTGCCGAGTTCTTTGGAAAGGATCTCGGATTCGTGGTCACTCCCGTCACGCACCGGATGCAGGATTTCTCATCAAGCGGGGGAGTCATCGGGATCGTCCTCGCCGAGGACCGCTCGGCCGGGGCCACCAATCCGCCCGCCTATCGGACGATTAACTTCAACGGGCAGGATCTGAACCTGAACAAATCCACGTTCCCCTACGAAACTGGTGCCCGGCCCAAGCGGGTGACGGTCTTCGACTTCCTCGCCGTCAAGATGACCAACGGCTTGCAGGCATTGGCGGTGGCGCTGGTCTCGTTGGCACCTGATGCGAACGGCAAGGCGAGGCTTTCGGTGCTGGACATATCGCTTCCAGAAAGCCCCAGGGAGCTTACTCGAATCGAGTTTCCGGATGAAATGGTTGGGGGTTTTCTGCAGTCGGTTGTCCTCAACGACGCTGGCTTACTGGAACTGGCCACGACGCGAAACCTTATACTGATCGATCCTTTTTTACTCAACAAGAAGCAACCGGCGGATGGTTCTCTGCATCCGGCCATCGCCGGATTCATTCCCGATGCGGGCTCTGGAAACCAAACTCTGGGGACCGGAACATTGGGGTTAAGATCGGTCAACCTCGGCGGGCGTCACGAAGTGGTCCAGACGGCGCCTCCTTTTGATTTCGTGGTCTTCACGAACCTAACGACCTACCATGACAGCAGCCAGGTTCCCGTGACCGACGGCGAGGTGCAGAGTCTCCTTTCCGGAATGCAGCCGGTGCCCGCGTTGATGACCGCCCGCGTCCGCGGTATGTCCTCCGTTCCCTCCGATCTCGATCCGCCTGAGCCGACGGTTCATTACCACGTTCTTGTGAGAGCTCCCGGCGGGTCGGGATTCACTATCCCCCTGGGGCTGGAAAGTCTGAACCGCGCCGGCAGGCCGCGTTCGAGTCTTGGCCTGAACTTCCCCCCGGTGAGGGTGGTCGCCGCTCCAACGCTGACGAAACTCAAGCAGGACCCACGTGACTGCGACGCCCCAGTGTCTGAACTAACCGCCTATAGACTCAGCTCCGACCCGAACAGCCCCTATTTCAACCTTTATCTTTCCAAGCCGTTCGTCGTAGTCGCTGAAAAGGTCAGCAAGGCCGAATTGAAAACGCTGCGGCAGGGCGGAAAACGCGAAATCCTCTGGAGCGGTGCCTTTGTCCGGGCGTTCATCGATCCATCCTTCGAGTTTAATCCGGCCGTGGGCTTCTTCGCGGGCACCGTGGAGGATTCGCTCAAGCGAATCGTTCCTGGAGCCGGGGCCGTCATCCCGGCGTTCGATGCCACCTACGTGATGGGCGACAATCCACCCCCTGTCGGCGGTGCGTCCACCATGCCCGGTTCGTTCGGGACGGTGTCGGCCCACAGCGGTGAATTCCGGACCGAGGCGACCGACCTGACGATCCCAAGCCCAAGGATGCCGATCGAGATCACTCGCACGATCGGCGGGCAGGATCTTTACGAGGGGTCGTTCGGCCGGGGTTGGGAATTCAACTACAACCAGCGTCTCGCAGAACTGAAGCCGCAGATCGTCCCAGCAGGACGGTCCATGCCTCTGGTGGAAGGTCCGACGACGAACGAAAACGTGACCGCCGATTCCAAGGCGATCCTCTTCCATAACGGCGAGGGCAGGACCGTCCTATTCCGGCACAAGGGCACGGCCATTCCGGCCGAGATGTCTTCGGACCCCCTCATACAGGACCTTGGGTGGTCGGCCACCGCGTCCGACTTCTATCTGCCGGAGCCCGGATCGTTCGATGTTCTGGCCAAGTTTCATGATGGCCGATACGAGAGGCTGACGCCCGACGGCATCCGTTACCTGTATGGCATCAACGGGCGTCTCGAGACGATCATCGACCGGTATCCGGACAACCGTCACATCCTCGAATATGGGCGTGACGGACACCTGGTGAAAATCACGGACAAGTCCGTAAGCGACGAACGCTACGTGGTTTTTGGCTACCATCGCTTCGCAGCCGATCCGGACTTCGATGCGGTGGAAAGCAACGTGGACAAAACGACCGACAACCCGTTCCACGCGGGCCGGATATTCAAGATCAAGGACTACGCCGGCAGCGATCTGGAGTTCAAATACGACGCCGACGGTGCACTCATTGAGCGGCAGGGGACGCAGGTTTCCGGGGCCAACGGCGGTTATTCCGGACGGCAGAAGCTGAGCTACGACTACTCCTCGTGCGACATCCGCGGGATCCGGCCTACCTCCTCGGGCGCTCCCCTGTTTTCAGTCACGGTCGCGACCTCCGCGAACGGCGAGAGCGTCGCAACCGGTGGCAACGGCGTTGCCGGGGCCGCCACCTACACGGTTCCCGTGGAGAACAAGGCCAAGGACAATGACGGGCTAGTCACGAAGGCGAGCTACGGCGGCCGTGATACGGAATTCACCACCGACAAGAAGGGATATCCCTCGAAGACCAAGGTGACGGCGGGTGTCGTCTCCGCGACCGAGGAGACCCGGTTCAACGAGCATGGCCAACTCGTATTCAAGAAGCTGCCGGAAGGTTCCACCATCAGCCTTGTCTACGACACCAACAACGTGAACTTCCGGTCTCGGGGCAATGTGCTCTCGACGAGCTACGACCCTGGCGCGCGTGGCGGCAGCGCAACCAGCGAGAGATGGCAATACGACTCCAAATTCAACCTCCCGAGCGGCTCCCATATGGACAAGAACGGGAACTCGGTGACCTACGCGCTCACCGCGGACAAGCGCGACATCGAGACGGTCACCTATCCTTCGATCAGCGTGCCCCACAAGTTCACCTACAACGGCCAGGGCCAGGTGCTGACGGAAGAGCTGCCGACGGGCATCAAGACCACGTTCACCTACAAGAGCGGCTCCGGCTTCATCGAGTCCGTTTCCCTTGGAAACAATAAATCGACCTATTCCTACGACGGTTCCGTCGCCGGTAAGCTGGGACGCCCGACGACGATCACTCCTCCGGAGAACTCGGCGTGGACCGCGGAATACGACGCCAACCTTCAGCTGACAAAACTCGCGCGTGGGAACTTCATCGAGAAACGGCGCTATGACGAGCAGGGGTTCCTCACCTTCGTCGAGCACGACATGGGAGACGGCCGAAAACGTTCATCGACCAGCGAGTTTGATGAGCGGTCCTTCCTCAAGAAGACGACCGTTTCCGGCATCGAGGTCGACGGCACGCCGACGGACATGGTCTACGAATATACGCCGGACGACCTGTCGCGCGTCAAACAGATCACCCATCCCGGCGGCACGATCCAGGGTTTCAAGTATGACGTCCAAGGCAATACGACCGAGATGACCCTGGGCGTCTACAAGGAGGAGTATAAGCACGACCTGCATGGCAACGTCATCGAACTGAAGATTGGCGGGCAGATTGTCCAGACCTCTGAATACGACGGATTCGACCGTCCCAAGACCGTCACGAAGAAGGCGGCCGGAGGAGACGAGGTCCAGATCAACACCTACCACCTCGGTGGCGAACTGAAGAAGACCACCATCGAGGATCCTCTCTACGGTTTTGTCTTCGAGAAAAACGTCACGCAGATCGACGCATTGGGGCGTCCCAAGGCCGTAGACTTTCCTGGGACGGCGCTCACCGGTTCGTATTCCTACGACTATTCGGCCGGATCGTTTTCGACGGTGGGGCCCAACCAGACCACCAAGAGCACTTGGGACTCGGCCGGCTACGCCACTGGCTTCTCCGACGCCATCAACAACATCGCCCAGACGCCGACGGCCAACGGGAAGGTTAAACAGATCCGTCGTCAGGAGGATGGCGCCACCTTTACGACCGATTTCGGCTACGACTCCCTGGACAACGCGCAGTCCCAGGCCGACGGGCTGGGACAGATGCTCACTTACGACGCCAATACCGACGGCACCTTCAAGAAGATCACCAACCAGCGGAACAACGACTGGACCCTGACGTTCAGTTCGCTCGGCGAGATGTTGACCCGCAAACGGAAGGATGGATTGGAGTTCAAAGCCAAACACAATTCACGGCGGGAAGCCTCTTTTGCGGGTTCGCCGACCAAGGGATTCGACTTCGCCTATGACTCGTCGTATCGGCTCCAGACCAAGACCCTTCCCAACGGCGAGAACGTTTCCTTCAGCGCTTTCGACGGTCGGAATCTTCCCAAGACCATCCAGTTGCCCGGCGGCGGCTCGATGAGTCTTGAATACGACCTGCAAGGCCGGGTGACCAAGAAGACGACCGTGTTCTCGGGGGTGAACTACGTCGCCACATTCAAGTATGACGCCTTAGACCGGGTTCGCGAAACCTCCTACAACGCGGGCGGAGGAAACGCCGCCACCGCGACATTCGACTACGACAAAGCCGGGCCGCTGACCAAGGCGCGGTTTCAGGAAGACGATGGTGACTTCACGGTCAAATACAGCTTCCGGAACGATGGAGCCCGCAAAAGCATCGACTACCCCTCGGGAATAAGCCTGACAGAGGATCGGGATGCCTCCGGGCGCCTGACCGGGATCAAAGTTGGCAGTAGCAATGTGATGAACGTCACTGCTTGGCACGGCAGCGCGAACCCCAAGTCGGTCACGCTTGGAACCGCCATTTCGCTGGCGAACTCCTACGACGCCCGCGAACGCCTCGAATCCAGTCGCTACACGGGCAGCGGCAACCAAGTCCTGGCTCATCTGCGCTATCGCTACGATCTGGCGAACAACGTCGAAGTCCGTCAGCAGCTGCATCATGGATTCCGCGCCGACGTCTTTTCCTATGACAACGGGGAACGCGTCATCGGGGCGAACATGGGGGCCTTGCCTCCCATCACTGGAGCGACTGCCCGCCCGGAGGGTTCCTATTCGCCGACGCTTGGGTTTGGTCCGGGCGTCTACTCACGGAGTTTCAACTACGATGCCTCCGGGAATGACTACCTGACCTCCATCGGCGGCAAGACCGCATTTGGTGCGATCATCCCGCCCGTGGTCTCCAGTTTGAGCGGCCAGGATTCCTACCTCCACGCCACAACCGTCAACGGCCAGTCCCGCGGCGGACCCGACGGAATGGGCAACGTAAAGAAGACCCCGCTTCAGACCCGTTCCTTCAGCCTTTCCACCCCGGTCCAGATGAATGGCGACCTCGTGCATGACGCCTTCGGCCGACTTTCCACGATCACGTTGACGAACGGCTTTGTGGTCGAAAACCGATTCCAGCCCTCTGGGCTTCGCTATCTTAAACGCGTTCTGAACGGGGCCACCGAGGTTTCGAAGACCTGGTTTGTCTACGACTCGGAAACGCGGCTCATTGAGGAATACGCACAGGATGCGGGTGGCTCTCCGCAAATAGCGGCGCGCTACTACTACTTCGACCACGATGCGCCGGTCGCCGCCGATATCCGCAACCCCGGCACCGGCAACCTGGACCGCTACTTTTATCTGATGGACCACAATGGGTCCGTGGTCGCGGTCGCAAACGCCGCCGGCGTTGTGGTCGAACGGGTCCAATACGACGTGTTCGGGCAGCCGACGATCCAGCCGGCCGACGGCCTCAGGCCGCAGATTGCCAGCATCGTCCGTGGCGTGGGCAATGAAATCATCGTGCTCCTCACCGAAACCGTGGTGCCGCCGTTTACCGATCCCGGTTCCGGAACCGGTATCCTGACTCCTGCTTCCGACCTGTCCTCCGCGATCAACTTCGTCCAGGTGAATCCCATCGGGCCACTTGGTGGAACGCTGAAATTCGACGAATCGTCCTCGGGCCTGGATTTCGGGAGGACGTTTCGGTTTCAGCCCAGCATCACCTTGACTGGGTTGGTCACGGTCACGCTGGGTGCCGGCAAGGTTTCCGACGAATGGGGCAACCGTAATTTGGCCCATTCGATCACGCTGGACTTCTCCTCCAATGCGCCGAACGGGGTTCTCTTCGAAACGTCCGGCGTCACGTTCACGGCGCCGTCGCCCACGTCGGTGAGCGCGGTCCGCTCGCCCTTCCTCTTCCAAGGGCAGTATTTCGACTACGAGACCGGGCTCAGTTATATGCGGGCGCGGTTCTATGATCCATTTACAGGGCAGTTCCTCGAACCTGATCCCATGGGATATGAGGACAGCGTCAATCTCTACGCCGGCTTGGGGAACAATCCGGCCTCGCTCAGGGATCCCACCGGGCTCGGGGTCAATCCAACGCGTGCCATTATCAATTCCGCTCGAAGGACCGGTGCCGAGGCGGGATCTCATCTTGCAGCCCGGGGGCTCACAGATATCGAGGTGAACGCCGTCGGCAACGTCCTTGCGAGGAGAAGGCAGAACATCCGCATGAGCATCCGCAGCTTTGGGGACAAGGCCTCTCCCCGTCGGGTGCATGCCACGAAAGGCATGCCGAACAAACCGGCGTTCGAGAAGGGCAAGACCGGTCTGGACGCGACCCGCATCGCGGAATCCCCGTCCGGAAATACATACAGGGTGACCAGCGATCTGGATCTGCTCCATGTCGAGATCGATGGCCGTATGGCCTCAAACAAGGAGGTGCAGCAACTCGTCGGCGAATTGAACCAGGAGTATATCAGGCTCTTTCGAAAGACCGAGCTGGGGCAGAACCTGAACTTTAGGTCCAATCCTCCGTTCCAGCATGGAGCCCATTCCGGCATGGCCGAACTCTACGGGAAAAACTTCCTCGGCCATGAGGTCGACTCCAAATACCTGGCCAAGGTTGGTCATCCTGGCGAGAGCTTCACTATAACCAGCTCCGCGCGGGGCGGAAACCGCGGCATCAGCTCCTACGACACGCCGCATTGGCAGACGCAGGCCGACTTGAAACAAGCCGAAGGCGTTCTCAAGGGTCGGCAACGTTCCATGGGGGAATCGCCCACAGGCTGGCCGACCGCCATCGACGCGAACGGCAAAATCGATCCATCGAAGGCTTGGGACAAGTGGAGCTACGAGAAGCCTCCCGGCGCGTGGAGGAACCGTTGAACCGGAGCCCAGCCATGAGATTCCTCCGCTTTTTTCCAATGGTCCGGTCCGTTCAGGTTATATCGCTGTTCTTCGCCGTCGCGCTGAAGGCGGCAGTCCCTCTGGCCACTCTCGAATACCGCGTCGTCGGGACCGAGTTGAAGGTGTCGCCCGCGGTGCTTTCGGTGCCCAAGGGCATTGCCGGTTCCATCGCGGTCGAACTGATCGGCTCGTCCGGGACGAACGGTTCGGTCTCGATCACGAACACGTATGTCGAGGCCACGTTGCGCGGTCCCGGCATGGATGCACGTCGCCTGGTCGCGGCGGTCAACACGCCGCTCCTGCTGCCCGCGCTCAATCTCGTCGGTGATTACCAGCTCGACGGCATCCGGCTGATCGACGCCACCACGGGCGAGACAAAGCTCGACGGCAATCCGTCGGCGGTTCCGGTCCGCGTGTTCGACGAGGTGCTTATTTCGCGCGTCACTTCGCGCCCGCTGACGGCGGCTGAGATCAAGGAGAAGGGCATCGCGATCGATGAGAACAATTTCCGGGCCGTCGAGTTCGAGGTCGGTTTCGTGCTCGATGGGAAACGCATTCCCGTGAGGTTCCCCGTCGTCGCTCCGCGCTTCGACGGCAATACCGAGATCATCCCCGCCGCCGAGCTGGAGAAGCGTCTCGTGACCGCGACGCTGATCAACCAGGAAATCGCCGCCAGCACCGTGCTTCCTCCGGAGCTCTCGCAGTCGCAGCTCAATATCCAGGTCCAGGGCATCAACTTCCAGCCGGTCGAAGTCGGTGAGGAGGAATTGGGACTGACCATTCCGCCGATTCCCGCGCTGATGGTGATCCCCGGCAACATCGGCTACCTGAACCAGTTCTTCAGCGTGCAGATCTTCACCGAGAACGGCGCGCCCGCCGGTTCGGGTCTGAGCGTCAAGAACGTCAAGGCGCAGCTCATCCTGCCGCCCGGCGCGGACCGCGTCGCCAGCACGAACTACGCGCAACCGGGTGACGATCCGCTGCGTTTCGCGCGGATCGGTCCGGACAAGGAAGTCCAGCCGGTGCAGGCGATCGTGCGCGCCGGTCCGGACGGGCTTTTCGGCACGGCCGACGACATCGGCCGTCTTCAACCCGGTGAATCGGGGCAGGGCGAGTTCTTCGTGGAGGGCCTACAGGAAGGCCTCCACATCATGGATCTCGATCTGACGGCGGAGCTCGACGGCCTCGCGGCGGGAACGGTCAAGGTGAAGGGCAAGGCCGCCGGTTCAGTGCTGGTGCGCAATCCAAAGTTCTCCCTCGCCTTCACCCATCCGCGCACGACCCGCTTCGGTGAACCCTATGACGCGTCGGTCACGGTCATGAACACCGGAATAACTCCGGCCAACTTCGTCCGCATCACGCTTTCCGGCCGCAGCATCAGCGGCGGCGTGCTGGAAAGTCCGGAGACGGTTGAGCTTGGAACGATCCTACCTGGCCAGACCGCAACGGCACGCTATCGCGTGCGCGCGCAGCGGACAGGGGCGATATCCTTCTCCAACCTGACCACCGGCGACGACTCGGTGCAGGGCCGGTTCCGGCTGAGCATGGGCATCGATGAACGCGGCGTGGCGCTCTCGCCGGACACGTTGGTCATGCCCGACTTTGCCAACTCTCTTCCGACGAACATCCTCTACGCCGCCGAACGCGTCCTCGGCCAGGCCCTCAGCGCCTCGACCGGCGCGCAACTCCCGCCGGGAGTGGTCAAGCCGTCGAAGGCGGTCATCACAACCCGCGTCCTCGATCTCGCCGAGGCGGGCCAGCGCCTGAAATACGGCGACTCCCTTCGCCGCGTCGTCATGGACCTGCTCCTCGACTGGCAGGGCGGGCGCAATTTCGACGCGGGCTTCGACCAGATCCTCAGGGAAACGAACGCCGGTCTCGAATGGCGGCAGGCCGTGGCCCGGGTGCTCGATGAAGGCGATTCGCTCTCGGGTCCGCAACGCATCGCCGCCGTCGCGGGCGACCTCGCCGGACGTGGAGAGGCATGGCTCCTTGCGGCCGGGTCTTCCACCAATCTACAAGCAGAAGTCCGCGGGCCCGATGGTGTGCTGGCTCTTGAGAAAAGCGCCCTTCGCCAATCGCTGTCGTATCCCGGTCCGCGTTCGACCGTGCTGATCTTCAAGCCGTCGACCAGCCTGGTAGTCAATTGGCAGGCGACCAACGACCTCGGTTCGACGACGTTCAGTGTCTTAAACCTCGGCACGAACGGCACCGGCCGCAGGCTCGATTGGACCGTGGCGGCGATCACCGCGGGTTCCTGCTTGAAGCATCAGATTGGTGATCCGGGGGACGCCTTGCTGTTCGATGCCGGATGCGACGGGACGGTCGACCAATCGATCGCGGGTGTCGGAACCTCTATCACCGAACTTCCTCCGTCCTTGATCAGCGTTCGTCAGGATTCCGAGATTGTCGTGGGCCGTCCGAACAAGCGCTGTCTCGTTCCCCAGTTCGGCAACTATGGAACCGTCGTCGCCGTTCTCTTCTCCAAGCCGATGACCCAGTCGACGGTCAACCAGCCGTCGGCCTATCGCCTCGACAACGGGAACACCGCCGGTTCGGTGCAGATCCAGCCCGGTGGCCGTGTGGCGATCCTCAACATGAAGCAGACGCTCAGCGCGATCAGGCCGCGTTCCTTGACGGCCTCCGGCATCGTCGATCCGCGGGGCAATCCCGTGGTCGTGGCCGCGGCGCCGGTGCTGAGCGATCTCCGTGCGGGGATCGCGGTGCGCGGCCGCGTCATTCGGGCGGATGGAAGTCCTGCGGCGAACGTCCCCGTCACGCTCACCATGTATGACAAGATCATGGGCACGGACGATTGCTTCGACTTCATCCAGCGGCCCATGCAGGTCTTCAGCGGTGCTGACGGCGGCTTCGACATCGATTTCGTTCTCGGAGGAATTCCCTATTCCGTTTCCGCCACCGATACAGGCGGGCTCAGCCAGGAGGCGATCAACTTGATCCTCTCGTCCGTGGAAGGGGATCGCGTGGCCAGGGACAAGCTCCAGCAGATCGCGGACAATCCCGCCAACCAGAACACCCTGCTCGCGGCGTTCACCTCCGCCTCTATTCCGGAACTCATCGCCAAAGCCGAGGGCCTCGACCGCGCTCTCTTCCGCGATCTTGTGGAAGGCGTCCGCTTCAACTCCGAGTCCGTCATCGCACTCCGCTTCCGCGGGCGCGGAACCGTGGAGGGCAGGGTGCTGGCGGCTGACGGGGCCACTCCGGTCAACCTGGCCGCCGTGAACCTCACGCCCGATCCGGGTTCCCGTGAACTCGTGCGTGGCGTGTTGACCGGCAGCGACGGCCGGTTCCGTTTCAACGGCGTTCCACTGGGCATCTTCTCGATCAGCGCGACGAACAGCTTCGGGAACTTCCGCGTGCTTTCGCAGGCCTTGCTGGAGCCCGGGCAGACGGGACGGGTCGACATCGTGTTGTCCACGAACCGCGTCATCTTCGGCGGGTTGGCCGGGCGTGTCGTGGAGACGGACGGCGTGTCGCCGCATTCCGGCGCCCGCGTCTACGTCGGCTCATTCGCCCAGGGGCAGGTGAAGAACATCGTCGGATCGGCGGTGACCGATTCGGACGGCCTGTGGTCGATCGCGAACCTGCCGGTTGGCGTCTTCGACGTCGCGGCCATCGCCATCGATGGAGCCCGTCAGGCCACCCGCACCGGGGTGCAGATCCAGGAGGCCGGGCAAAACTTCCTCACCCTCTCGCTCAACGGCCGAGCGAACGTTTTCGGACGCGTCGAAACAAGCACGGGCCGGCCTGTGACGAATGCGCTCGTGGCCGGCGGAACGGCCATTGTCCGCACCGACGCCAACGGACTCTTTACCATGCCCGGCGTGCCGCTCGGCCGGAAATCCCTGAGCGCCGGCGTGGAGCGCGACCCGGCTGCGGGTTGGGATTTTCCCCGCATCGGCAGCGCGTCCCTCGATGTGCTTCCGGGCTCGGACAATTTCGTCGTCATCCGGTTCAATCCGGCCGCTACCATAACTGGGCGCGTTTTGGATGCGGCTGGCAACCCGGTCCCTTCGGTCGCCGTGGCCATTCCCCAGGAGAACGGGTTCCTCTGGGTGGTCGCCGACCCCAACGGCAACTACGTCTTCGAGGCGCTCGGGCTCGGGGCATATGAACTCAGCGCGCCCGCGCCGCCCGTGGCCCAGACGGATACCTCCGCGTTGATCAGCCAGATCCGGGGCGGCGACGAGGCCGACGTCATCAACGCGATCACGAAGGCGGCGGCGATCTTCTCCGGCGCGAGCGATCCCTTCTTGAACGGCGAGGGTGCGGCCTTCAATCCCGACACCTTCGGCTTCACCCGGACGAGCCTCAATTTCGACGGCCAGACCGTCGTGGCTGACATCCGCTATCTCCGTTCCGGCTCCGCGTCCGGGATGGTGGTCAACGGCCAGGGAGTTCCCATCGGCGCGAAGGTCCGCCTGACCGGCCTCGGCCTGCTCCAGAACGGCAAACCGACCATGCGGATCAAGGGCGACATGAACTCGGATCCGGCCCTCGGAACGTTTTTCTTCAAGGATGCCCTGCCGGTTGGACCATGGGGCCTACAGGCGGCGTCGCCGTTCTTCCCGGTGGTAATCTCCGACAGCGGCGTCACGACCTCGACGGAACGGAACGTGACCAATGTCGTCCTCCAGTTTCCGCGAACCCGGGAGATCAACGGCCGCCTCGTCGGCAATGTCTTGAACCCGGACGGCTCACCGGCGAGTTCGAACATCAATGTCCAGATCAGCTTTAGCGCGGACTACATCATCCGGACGGATGGAAACGGTTTCTTCGACACGCAGATCGGCTTGCCTGCGCTCAACGCCGGGGGCGGGCCCGGCCGCACCTACACCATCACCGTCACCAATCTCGACAACGGACTCGTCGGCCAGGTCTCCACGATTGTCTATCCTGGCGTGACCAATCGCACAGAGGTGCGGTTGCTCGACACGGGTTCGCTGAAGGTCATCGCGCGTTTCGCGAATGGAACGCTGGCGACCAACGCCACGGTGGAAATCCGGCAAGGCGGTTTCCCGGGCCAGTCGTTCAATGGCCGGACCGACGCGAACGGCATCGCCCGGTTCGGCAATCTGTTCGAGGGATTCTTCGCCGTCTGCGGCTCATTCGTCACGGGCCCGACCACGATCAGCGGGCGTTCAGGTGTGACCGTGGTCAAAGGCCAGGAGACCGAGGTCGTCGTGGTGCTGCAACCCACCGCCACCGTCACCGGCCGCTTCGTGCGCGGCGCCAACAGCACGGCGATCGAGGGCGCCAACGTGGTCATAGGTCCGGGGATCGGTTCGCCGCTGGCTTTCGCCAGCACCGGCCCGTCGGGCGAGTTTACCGTCGGCGGGCTGCCCCTGGGCAGCTACGTGGTCGTGGCCGAGAACCCGATCAACGGCATCCGCCGGAGCCAGCCTTTCCGGCTTTCAATCGACGGCGAGACGGTCCAGGTGACGCTGGTTGAACCGTCGCTGACCGAGGTCGGCGGTCTGGTGATCGGCAGCTACGGGACCAACGTGGTGTCCGGCGCCTCGGTCGAACTTCGCTTCAACGATGGCCTCAATGCCAGCCGGACCGTGACGGCCGGTCCCGACGGTTCCTACTCCTTCGCCGGTGTCCCGTCCGGCGGATTCACGCTGACGGCCACCGATACGATCTCGCTGCTCAACGGCTCCGTATCCGGAAACATCCCCGACGGTCTGCAAAGCCTCACCGCCGATATCCGCATCCAGTCGCTCGGGTCCATCGCCGTCCGTGTGCTTCGTCCTGACGGCGTCACACCCGGCACGAACACGACGGTGACGTTGAGTGGCGGCAATCTCGTCATCAACCGCGACACCGACACGAACGGCGTCGCCCGCTTCGTGGACCTGCCGCTGACGAGCTATTCGTTCATCGCCCGTTCGCGGATTTTGGCCGAGTCGCTTAGCGCCGGGAGCACGAACGCTTCGATCTCCTTGCCGGGCGCGACGATCGAAGTGCCGCTGCGTCTGCTGGGCATCGGCTCGGTCACCGGCCGCGTCTTCCGCAGCGACGGCACGACTCCCGCGATCGGCGTCGAGGTGGACCTGACCACCTCGGGTGGACTGAACCCCGGGGTCTCCGATGTCGCCTTCACCGACGGCACCGGGGCTTTCCGCTTCGACAACGTTCCCGTCGGCGACTACCGCCTCGTCTCCGTCTCCCAGGCTCTCGCTGGCCGCGCGGAAGGGACGATTCTCGTCGATGGCGCAACCAACAGCCACACGCTCGTCCTCGGTTCCAGCGGCGTCATCCTCGGCAAACTCGTCCGCGCCAACGGCAGCAACGCCGTGGCCAATGCCGACGTGCTCATCCAGTTCACGCCGCAGAGCGGGCTGCCCGGCCGCGCAACCGCGCGAACCACGGCTGACGGCTCCTTCCGTTTCGACAACGTGCCGACGGGTGGATTTTTTCTCGAATCCATCGTGCCGTCGGTCGCCGGCATCGCGCGGCAGAACTCCGCGCTGACGGCCAACGGCCAGACGAACAACCTGGGCAACGTGCTGCTCGACGAGGATGACCCGCGTGTCATCGGGATGACACCGACATCCGGGAGCGAAGGAGTGCCGGTGAACACCTTCGTCGACCTGTTCTTCAATGAAGCCATCGACGCCTCGTCCGTCAGCAACAACGGCGTCTTCCTCAAGCTCGGCACCAACTCCATTCCTGCCACCGTCGTTGTGCGGGCCAATCCGACGAATGGAATCCTCGGCGTCGTCCGGCTCACACCCGCGTCATTGCTCCAGAGTGTGCGGACCTACGAGGTCACGGTCGTCGACAACGAACGTCGGAACGCCTTGGGTGCCGTCGTGGCCACAGGACCGGTCGACCGCGTCGGCCGCCCGATGCTTTCGCCGTTCGTCGGCACGTTCACGACGTTGGACGCCGATCCTCCGGTGCTGCTCTCGATCTTTCCGACGAACAGCCAAGTGCAGGTCGATCCACGGTCCGTCCCGCGTCTCAGCTTCAACGAGCCGATCCGCTCGACGAACTTCTTCGTCACCCTGACCGGCCCCGGCGGAATCGTTCCAGGTTCGAGCAACCTCCTGCTGAACGCGCAGGCCCTGGCGTTTACGCCCGTCACCGATCTCCAGCCGAACGCGGTCTACACGCTCACCGTCAGCGGCGTGCGCGACCTTGCGGGCAATGCGCTTCCGAACCAGCCGCTCATCGTCCAGTTCAGCACGCTCGACACCATCGGGCCGGTCCTCGGAACTCTGCGGATCGTGAATTCCAATTCGCCTATCGCCGGGACGACCGTGCAGGTCGAGGCGCTTCTGGCGTCGCCCGAGGCCGACATGGCCGTCCGGTTCACCCAGGATTTTGTGACGATTGGTTCGACGACGAATGCGCCGTTCCGCGTCGCGGTCCAGCTTCCGCCCGGCGGCAGCACGACCATCCGGGCCATCGCGACGGACCGGTTCAACAACGACGGCCCGTTTGCCGAACTGGTCATCAACACGGTGACGAACCAGCCGCCCGTCGCGACGCTGGTCCGTGTGAATCCCGCCGGCGGACCTGTGGGCAACGGCCAGATCTTCACCCTGTCCGTCGGCGCGACCGACGACTCGCGTGTGACCAATCTCAACGTCGTCGGCATCGGCGGCATCAGCCTGTTCACCAACTTCCCCAACGGCGACACGCGAACATTGGCCTTCGTCGTTCCGGCGTCGGCCGCGCCCGGCGGGCTCTTCGAGTTCCGCGTCCAGGCCACGGACGAACTCGGGCTCCGTTCCGCCGAGAAGGCGGTCAGCTTCGAGATCGTCGACCGTTCCGCGCCGGCGCTGGCCGTTTCGTCCCCGACGAACGGCAGCCGCCTCCCCGGAGGAGCCGTATTCCCGCTCAGCGTGGTTTCTTCCGACAACTCCACCAACCAGTGGACGCTCACCGTGACCGCCGGATCGCCGGTGAACGTCACGCAGTCGGTCCAGGTCGCGTCGGCCACTGCGAACGCGCCGGTCACGAACGTCTTCCTCATCCCGCTGACCAACGCGCTCGCTTCCGGGGGAAGCCTAGCTGTGGCCATCCGCGCGACCGACAGCGGAACCAACACGTCGACGTTGAACGTCAACTATCTCCTGGCCGACACGGTGGCGCCGCAGTTGGCGACGACCGCGCCGACCAATGGTTCCAGCCGAGTCAGTCTTTGGCTTGCCGGAACCGTTCTCACCTTCGGCGAAGCCTTGGATCCATCGACGGTGAATACGAATACGGTTCGTTTCACCAACGACGCCAGTCTCTCGTTGCCCTACTCGGTCGTCGTCCAGGACGCGTCGTCGTTCCGCGTATCACCGCTGAATCTTCCGCTGCCGCCGGGAGTGACGTTCACCAACGAGCTGCTCAATGGGCTCAAGGATGCGGCCGGCAACTCGGTCGCAGGTGCGACGCCGACCGATGGAGTTCCAGTCACCTTCCGGACTTCGGCCGTGCTCGATGTGTTCCCCACGAACGGCACGCCGGTCATCCCGGGCCAGAAGCTCCTGACGTCCGTGGCGTTCGAGACGGGTCTCGGCGCGGATGCCGTCCGGTTCGTGGTAGGCACCAACGCGCCGGTTGACGTCGCGGTCGACAACAGCACGACCAACGCGTCGTTCGAACTACGTCTGGCGACGAACTTCACCGGGACATCCGTGGCCGTTTCGCTCCGGCGCTCCGGACAGAATCCCTACACGCTCCCGGTCATCGCGCTCAACCTGCTTTCGCGGTCCGGCGACGCCGACGGCGATGGCCTGCCGAACGGATGGGAAGTCGACAACGACCTTGATCCCTTCCGTGCCAACGCGGGTGAAGACCCGGACGGCGACGGCCTGACCAACCTGCAGGAGTTCCAAAAGGGCACGCTGCCCCTCGTCGCCGATACCGATGGCGACGGCACGCCGGATGGGGCCGATCCGCAGCCGCTTATCTTCAATCACCGGCCCGTTGCCGGCCTGAACAGCGGCGGGAAATTCGCGCTTCGTTTCGATGGGCAGAATGATTTCGTCGGCATCGCCGAGAAGTCGGCGTCCGACATCACCCGTTCGCCGACATGGACCGTGGAGGCCTGGGTGCGCCCCTTGGCCCGCAACACGCAGTGGCCCACGATCTACTCCGAAGGCTTCTGGGGCCTCTCGTTGGGACTGAACCAGGGCGGCGGCAACTTGGAGAACTGGATCAACAACGCCAATGATATCGTCGGCACGCGAAACGTCCCGCTGAACCAGTGGAGCCATGTGGCCATCACCTACAACGGCACGAACCGTATCTTCTATGTGAACGGGGAATTCTCCGGTGCCTTCGCCGCCGCTGGTGTGGCTGGCGACAGCAGCGGCGCAGCGATTGGGTCCGTTGCCAACGGCGATGGACGTTCCCTTTTCAACGGCGACATCGAGGAAGTCCGCACCTGGAAGCTGGCCCGGTCCCAGACGGAACTACAGGCAGCCATGCTGGCCCGGTTGGACGGTTCCGAAGCCGGGCTGGCCGGCTATTGGCCGCTCGATGAGGGAACGGGCCTGGTTGCCCACGATGCGTCGCCCGGCGGCTCCGGAGGTCTGCTGGGCAACGGATCGGCAGGAGCCGCACCCGCGTGGATCGACTCCGATTCCCCGGTTCAACGGTCCAGCCAGTCAATCATCACCAATGTCCCGCAAGTTTCGTTGAAGCTCGTCGGCAGTGACGTGGACGGCGACGCGCTCGCATTCCGCATCCGTTCTTTGCCGTTGTCCGGACGTCTTTTCACCACCACGAACGGCACGGAGCTAGGACCGGAGATCACGAACGCGCCGTTCCTCCTGCCCGGCACCAACGGGCTGGTGATCTATTCGGCGACGAACGGGTTCATCGGCTCCGACGTCTTCGAGTTCGTGGTCAACGACGGCCTGTTGGACTCGTTCCCTGCGCGGTTCAACCTTTCGATCCGAAGCTTCACCAATCAACTTCGCACTCCGACGATCGATGCCGTGGGCTCCAACTCCATCGTCGAGATCGTGCAATTCGCCGCCGCCAACATCGGTGCCGTGGCCCGGGACTTGGACGGAAATCTGAAGGGCTTCTCCGGCATCGAGGAGGCGGATGTGACGGGAACCTTCGTCCAGCGCGGGCTCACGGCGCGCTTCATGAATATCGGCTTCACGCCGGGCGATGTTTCCCAGGTGAACTTCGACACCGCGGCGGCGCTGGTGACCAATGTGCCGAACATCAATTTCCCGAGCACCTTCTCCGCGCCCTGGCCGGGCAGTCCTGTTCGTGGCGATCAAGTTGCGTCCCGTTTCGACGGCAAAATTCTCGTCCAGACCAATGGCGCCTACACCTTCATCCTGACGAGCGATGATGGAGCGCAGATCCTCGTCGACGGGGCCGTGGTCGTCAGCCGGGGCAATGGTTCCGGTGAGGCTTCTGGAATCGTGACGCTGTCTACAGGACCGCACGACTTCCGCGTCGTCCACTTCAACGGCGGCGGCCCTGGCAACCTGGTGGTTTCCTGGTCCGGTCCCGGCTTCGCCCGGCAGGTGATGCCCGCCGAGGCGTTCAATTCTCCGGCCGCCATCTTCACCGAGAGCGGCACCACCAGTCTGCTCCAGACGAATCAGCTCGGGCAGCTCGCCGGAACGCTGCGGCTCCAGTCGTTCATTGTCGCGACCGGGCAGGTCTCGCTCGTGGCGGTCGACTTCGACGGACTTTCGACCACCCAGCGGGTCACCGTCGTCGTTCTGCCCGACTTGGACCGCGACGGCATTCCCGACCGCAATGATCCGGACATCGACGGCGACGGCATACCCAACACCGTCGAGATCGCAATGGGCACCGACCCGCGCAATGCGGACTCCGACGGTGACGGCATTCCCGACGGCGGAGATCCATTTCCTTTGCTGCGGAACTTGGGGCCTGTGCCGCTGATGGCCGATGCACGCGTGGTGCTCTCGTTCAACGGCACCAATGCCGCCGCCCAGCGGGACGGTGTGGGCGCATCTCTAAATCCCGGCCTCTCCAACTGGACCGTCTCCGCCTGGATACGTTCTTCAGGCACAAACACCGGAATGACGATCGCCGCGCGCTATGAATGCGGGCAGGGCAACTGCAGTTCACCGGACGGAAACGCCTCCAGCTCCTGGACGATCGGCCTGACCGACCAGGGTCGGCTCAATTTTGGAATGCGTGGAGACACCGGCGACGACAATTTTCACGATGCCACGGGCACCAACGACCTGCGCGATGGGCAATGGCATTTCGTGGCGGGGGTGCTGGACCGGCAGTTGAATCTCCTGCGCGTGGTGGTGGACGGCGTGGTGCAGGCAACGAATTCCGCGGCCGGTATTGGCGAGGTGCGTGATCCGGTTTCGCCCTTCACCATTGGCCGCATATTCATCGTCAGCTTTGCGTCGACGCAGAACTATTTCCGGGGTGGCATCCATGACGTCCGTGTTTGGAAGACGGCCCGCACAGGCCCGGAACTGGATGCGGACGGAGCAGGGATGTCGCGCGGGGATGAGCCGGGGCTGATCGGCTACTGGCCGTTGAACGAAGGCTCCGGCACGACCGCCATCGACCGTTCGACGAACGGCAACAACCTCACTTTCCAAGGCAGTCTGGCCTGGCAGCCCCGGGTCATTTCCCCCGCCTCGAGCATCACCTCGAGCCTGCCGCGCTTGCTGCTGACGTTGTCGGGCACTGATCCCGATGGTCCGGCGACGAACGCCATCGTCACCAGCCTGCCGCTGGGCGGCCGTCTGTTCCAGGCGATCAACGCCACCACACTCGGAGCAGCGATTACGAACACGCCCGCAGTCGTGTCCAACACTTCACGCCTCGTATTTTTTGTGCCGAAGCGCGGTGTCGGAACGAATGATTTCATCGGCTACCGTGTCTCCGACGGTTTCCTCACCTCCTATGACGGGCTCCTCAACCTAGTGGTCTCCGCCGACCCCAACTTCGACTCCGACGGCGACGGAATGCCCGACGGCTTCGAGATCGCCTACGGCCTTGATCCCGACCGCAACGATGCCTCGGAAGATCCCGACGGCGACGGGTTGACCAACCTCCAGGAGTTTCTCGCCGGCACCAATCCCCGTTCACGCGACACCGATCTCGACGGATTGGAAGACGGTTTTGAACTCCTCCATGGCACCTCGCCGCTTCTGGCTGACACCGACGGCGATGGTCTGGGTGACCTACTCGATCCGCAGCCGACCAATGGCGTAACGGGCCTGTCGTTCACCATTCCGGCTTCGGTCAACCTGTTTGAAGGCGAGTCGAGCAACGTGGTCATCCAGGTCAGCTCCCCCAGCGCCGCCATGGCGCTGCTCGACTACGTGCCGACCAATCTGCCGCCCGCGTTCGCCACCCTGGGCGACCTCGTCTTCACCAACAACGCGAGCAACACGGTGATCACCGCGATCCTCCGGTTGAATCCCCTGCACGACGCGGCGGGCAGCCATGTCGTTCTTCTCCGTGCGGTGGATCGCGCAGGTCGATCCGGCGTGGCCCAGATCACGGTCAATGTCAGTGACACGCCGTCCCTCACGGTTACCCGGTGGAAAGATCCCGTGGACGGCGGCTGGACCGACGCCACGAAGTGGACCGACGGCGTTCCCGGTTCCAACACCATCGCGGTGATCGATGCGGCGGGCAGCTACACGGTGGGCATGCCGAACGTGGCGCGCTTCGGCGGCCTCGTCGTCAACCACACGAACGTCGCGCTGCGTCTCGATGAAAACGTCGTTTTCAACGGCTCGGCCGAGCTTCGATCCGGCGTCATCTGGCTTAACAACGCCGAACGTGTGCTCACCATCAACCGCACCTTGTCCGTGCGCGACCGCCTCCAGGTCTACAGCCGCGACATCAACCAATACCTCAACGGCACGGGCCGCGTGCAGGTGGCCGGGTCGTCCGGAAGCATCGGCTGTTACGTCTGGAGTGGCAGCAGCGGCGGTTGGGCGCGGCTGCAGGTGCCGACCACGGTTTTGGGCGGTGGCAGGATCTTCACGGCCGCGAACGCGTGGCTGGCCCAGGAAGCGACAACGGTGACGTTGGCCGGAAAGCTTGAGCTGCCAACCGGTGGGCGCTTCGCCGTGTTCAATGTCAACCCGCCCGTGGAACTTCAGCTCCAGTCCGGCACCCGACTGTCCGGCGATGGTGGGTTGGAAGTCTTCGGGTCGAACCGCGCCTTCGTGTCGGGTGACGTGGTGTCCAAACTGCCCTTCTATTTGCAGGAGTCTTCGAGCGCGGGCGGACCCGGAACCTTCCTCTTGGGCGGTCCCCAGACTCTTCTGAACACTTGGAACCTCGATGTGGTGTTGATGAGCGAGGCCACCGTCTCGCTGCAGAGTTCGACCTTCGCGCGCAACCTGACGATTCAGCCAAGTGCCACGGTGAACCTCGGGAACAACCAGACGCTCACGGTCAACGGGCAGCTTTTGAACCGGGGAACCTTGTCCCTCCCCAGTCGCGACGTTCACTCCTATGTCGGAGGCTCGGGCTCGCTCGTCAACGAAGGCCTAGTCCAGACCTACGTCACTGGCGGCTCCGTCGGCTACTCGCAGTTCAGGCTCGGCGTGACCAACACTGCGTTGGGCACGTGGCTGGTCCGTTCGAACGCGTGGAACGGCTTTGGCTCGACTGGTCGTCTGGTTTCCAACGGGCGTGTTGAAGTCCAGGGTGGAGGACGGTTGGTGTTCTTCAACGAATCTTCTCCACCGGAGTTCATTCTTGGATCCGGTGCGACCACGGTCGGGACGGGAAGCATGGAATTCTACGGCTCATCCGTGCTGACGATGGGCTCGAACAACTCGATCTCCCCGACGTTGAGCCTGAACGACTCGGCCTCGGTCCAGGGCGGCGGCACCCTGCTGCTGACCGGAGCGCACACTCTGCGGAACACCATCCGGTCACCGCTGGAGATCGCCTCCGGTGCCACCGTCGCCTTCGATGATCTGACCGTGACGACAAACGTCGTCATCCAGCCGGGCGCGACGGCCACGATGAACGCAAACCGCACGCTCACGATTTCCGGCGCTTTGACGAACCGGGGGCTGTTCCAGATGCGGAGCCGGGATATCCATACCTACGTCGGCGGTGCCGGACGCTTCGTGAACGAGGCGCGGATCCAGGTCTTCGTGCAGGGCGGCAGCGTAGGCTACGGCCAGTTCCGGCTCGGCGTGCTCAACCAGCCCGGGGCCGTGTTCACGGTGGACTCCAACGCGTGGGCCGGTTTCGGTTCCACCGGCTGGCTGGAGAACCGGGGCCGGGTGGATGTGCAGGGCGGGAACACCAGGCTGGTCTTCTTCAACGAAGGCCCGGCGCCGAAGCTCACGAACCAGTTTGGTGGCGAGATCATAGGCGATGGCGGAACGGAGTTCTACGGATCGTCCCTGCTCGTAGTCGACGGCGACGTCACCTTCCTGCCGTCCCTCACGCTGCGTGACAGTTCACAGGTTGTCGGTGGCCGCACGCTGCGCCTTGCCGGATCAAACCAGGTGTTAAACAACACCATCAGCTCGCCGCTTCAAATCCTTAGCAACAGCTTCGTCCGCATAGACGGCGCCGTCCTGAACGGCCCGACGGAGATCGTTCCCGGCGCACAGATGCATGTGCTCGGGAATCGCACGCTCACCATCAATGGTATCCTGACTAACGCCGGCCTGCTCACGATGGTCAGCCGTGACGTTCATTCCTATGTTGATGGATCAGGCCGGATCGTCGTGTCGGGCTCGTTCGACTCCGTGGTCCAAGGCGGTAGCGTTGGCTTCGCCCATGTCTCTCTGCCGGTCGAAATCCTGCCACCCGGAAGGCTCCTGGTCCGGACGAACGCTTGGATGATTTTCCACGCCGGCAGCAGCCTGAAGGCGGCTGGACTGGTCGAAGTCCAGACGGGCGGACGGCTCCTGCTGCTCGACGAGTTCCCTGCTGTCACGATGCAACTGTCCGACGGAGCCCGCATCATTGGCGACGGCGAAGCGGTCTTCACCGGCCGCGGTATGCTGGACGTGACGGGCTCGGCTTCGATCGAGCGGGGATTGTTCCAGTTGCAGGGCGCGACCCAGATCGGCGGTGGTGGCCTGCTGACGATCAGGACCAATGCGACTCTCAGCATCGACCACAGCGCCAATTTCGACGCGTCGCTCACGGTCGAAGGAACCTTTGCCCAGACTTCCGCCGCCGTGGAAAACCGGATCGAAGGAACGCTGACAATCCAACCCGGCAGCGTGCTGACGGTTCCTGGACGGCTCACGGCCGCAAACGTCGTGAACAATGCCGGTGCTTTGCCCGGAACCGTCGTCTCGGACTCCTCGCTGGTCGTCACGCGGTGGACGAATGCGGTGAGCGGCAACTGGAGCGTGTCGGGCAACTGGTCCGCCGGTGTTCCCAATGCGGGCCGCATCGCGCTCGTCGATGTTCCCGGCACCTACACGATCACCGTCGATGTCGCCGCGTCGGCCGCCCGCCTGCTGATGGGCGCGGATGCGGGCACGCAGACGGTGCGCGTCGCGAGCCAATCCTTGAATTTGTCGGCTCCCAGCACCGTGGGAACCAATGGCGTGCTGGAACTCTCCGGCCCTGCCATCGGGGGCAATGCGGACATCCGTGTCGACGGTGTTTTCAATTGGACCGCGGGAACGCTTTCGGGTGGCGGCTTGCTGACGGTCGGAGAAGCGGGCCGGTTCAACCTGATCTCCTCGGGAGTTCGGACATTGGCCAGGTCCGTCGCCATGAGTGGGCGGATGTTCTACTCTGGAGGCGATGTCCGCGCTCTCGGCACCGTGCTCGACATCGGGACGAACGGCGTCTTCGAGATCGCCGGTGACCTGCCCTACTACGACGGCGTTCTCAACAACCTTGGAACCATCCGCAAGACCGCCGGAGCCGGTGCGGCGACGGTGCAGAATGTTTTCGCCAGCAACACCCGCTTCAACAACTCGGGGGTCGTCCGCATCGAGTCCGGCCAATTCCGCATCGATAACAGCGGTATCCACGCGGGGGCTTTTGAAACCGCGACGAACACAGTCCTCCGCTTCAACGGTGGCACCCACACGCTCCTGGCTTCGAGTTCTGTGGCAGGCCTGGGAGAGGTCCAGGTAACGGCGGGATCGGTTTCGATCTTCGGAACCTATCTGCCCACGCTGCCCTCTTCGGTCAGCGCGGGCGGACTTGGATTTGAGAACGGTCAGCAGACGCTTGGCACGGTCAATGTGACGGGCGGCAGCCTTGGTGGATCAGCGGAGGTGACGGTGACGAACAGCCTGTCATGGGTGGCGGGGACGCTGTCCGGTGGCGTATTGAACATCGCGAGCAACGCGACGATGACGGTGAGCAGCGGCAACGCGCACGAGGGCCGGCGGACGATCAACAACTTCGGCCTGGTGACGTGGGTGAGCGACTCGGCCTACATCCGGCACACGGACAACGTGTGGAACAACAAGGCCGGCGCGACGTGGCTCTGGCAGAA
>Ga0163144_10002574_pt1 | contig 41648 bp, 31 predicted proteins | sample OliLak19BULKMAT1_FD_123175 | JGI IMG/M metagenome (GOLD analysis project Ga0163144, IMG submission 123175) | Freshwater microbial mat bacterial communities from Lake Vanda, McMurdo Dry Valleys, Antarctica - Oligotrophic Lake LV.19.BULKMAT1 | ecosystem: Environmental > Aquatic > Freshwater >...
CGCCGATTCGACGACCACACTGCACCTTCACCGCCTCCACACCGCACCTGCTCCGCCTCCACACCGCCTCCACACCGCCTCCACACCGCCTCCACACCGCCTCCTCTCCGCATTCTCTCCGCCTCCCCATCGCGCCCTACGGCACCGCCGTACGGTCGCGTTCACCCTGGAGGCGTATCACATCAACCGCCACGCCCAGGCGCATCGCAGCCTCCACGACTCGCTCGTGGTGCGTAAAGACGATCACCTGGGTGCGCTCGCCGAGCTCCGCGAGCACCGCGAGCGCGGCCTCGGTGCGTTCGTCATCGAAATTCACGAAGAGGTCGTCCGCAACAAATGGCATCGGCTCGGCGCGCTCGAGCATGTGCTCGACGCTCGCGATGCGTAGCGCGAGGTAGAGCTGGTTCTGCGTGCCGGTGCTCATCCCCTCGACCTTGACCGAGGTGCCATCGAGGCGGCGCGCGACCATGATCGTCTTGCCCCGTTCATCCTCAGAGGGGTGCAGTTGCGTGTAGGCGCCACCGGTCAGCGTCTCGAACAACGACTGCGCTCGTGTGAGCAACGGCCCCTGCGCCTCCTGTCGATAACACTCGACCTCACGGTTCAAGAGCTGCTGCGCGAGCAGCCCGACGAGGTACGCGCGCGCTGCGTCCTCGAGCTCGGCCTCGATCGTGGCCAAGCGTTCCTCGCGCACACTCGCTTCGTCGTTGCCTTGCCCCTCCACGGTCTGCTGCAACACCGCGATCTTCTCGGACCATTCTCCGAAGCGTTCCTCGCACGCTCGAAGCTGCTCTTCCACGACGTCGATCTCCGCCTGCAACTCTGCGGCGCTGCGCTCGCCGATCGCAGCGCGCGCGGTGTCCGGGTCGCGGGCGCCTGCGTGCTCGTCGAAGTCACGCAGTAGCGTATCGCGCTCGCGGACGAGCCGTCGGCGTCGTTCCGCGCGCTCGGCGTGGGCTAGGCACGCTTCGAGGCTGTCCGTTCCCGTGCGCCGCTGGAATTCGTCGAGGCGCGCCTTCATCACAGCGATCTCGGCCTCGGCGCGACGCTCTGCTTCGCGCTCGAGTTCGCGCTGACGCTCGATGGCCGCGGCCGCCGTCTGAGCGACGCGAGCACGCGCGAGGCTCGTGACGAGCGCCCGCGCTCCCTCGATCACTAGCACGTCCGCAACGTCGCCGGCTTCGCGCGACGCGCGCTCGACCGCCTCCGAGCTCGGCTCGACGCCCACACCCTGTGCCAGCATGCGAACATCGCGTACGAAGCCCTCGGTGAGCGCGACGTGCGCGACTAGGCGCAGCTCGCTGTCCGCCACCTTCGCAACCGCGTTGGCGAGCTGGTCGAGGGCGCGCAGATGCTCGCGCGCCGCGGTTGGATCCACGTCCGACGCGAGGCCCTGCGCCGCAGAGTACGCCGCCCATTCCGCGCGCGCCGCACCGACCGCCTCGTGCGCGGTGGCTAGGGCGCTGCGTCGCGACGCGAGCTCCGCCTCCGCGCGCTCGACGTCCGTCCGCGCACGCGCGCGCGCCTCGTCGATCCGCGCCAGCAGTTGACGCCTGCGCTCGCGCCACGCCTTCATGTCCAGAGGCATGAGCGCCCCGAGACCGACGTCCGCGAAGAGCTCCGCCCAAGCCACCCGCGCGGCTTCGAGCTCCGCCGTTGTCCCGAGATGGCGCGCCTCGGCGAGCTGCAGCTCGGCATCCGCGCGCTCGATCCGTTGCTCTGCGGAAAGCCGCGCGGCAGCTCGCTCGGAGTCCTCGATGAGCCCATCAACAAGGTCGTCCGCGCGACGCACCGCGGCGCTCGCCGAGACGGAGGTCGAGGGTCGCGGCGCGTCGTCGAAAGCGCGCAACAGGAGCGCATCGCGTTCGGAGCGGGCGCGCTCGACCTCAGCGCGCGAGGGCGGCAGCGAGCGCTCGCTGCGGGCGAGCTCGTTCAGCTCCGCGCGGGCGGATTGGACCCCGACTTCAGACGTCGCGAGGCGCCGCGCGGCCTCCGTGAAGCGTTCGCGCGCCGCGTCGAGCACGCCTGCGAGTTCTGCTGCACGCTCGGCTGTCGGCAGCGCGAGGGCCGCGAGCTCGCTCGGCGTCCCGCGGAACGGCGCGAGCTCCTCCAACGCGGCGCGAAACTGCAGAGTGAGCGACTCGTCGAGCCCTTGTACACACGCGACCGAACGCGCGAGTTGTTCTTCGGCTCGCCGCACCTCGGGCAGCGTCGCATCCAGCGTCTGCTCCGCTTTCTGAGTACGGGTCAGGTGCGTCTCGGTCGCACGCAGCGCCCGCTCGGTGGTCCCATCGAGGCCAGCGAGCGCACGCAGAGACGCCGCGGCGTCGTCACCATCGACCGCGGCGAGGCGCAGTCGCGTGAGCGCTTCGCGGCGCTCTGCAAGCGCGGCTTCGAGCTCGGATCGCGCCTTTGGGGTAGCTGTGCGCGCGCTCCGATATGCGTCGAGTCGCTCGTTCACGCTGTCGATTTCGTCCGCGTGCGCGAGGACCGTTGGCGCGCATGCGGTCGCCGCGCGAGCCGCGTCCTCGTCGTGGCGCGCGAGGCGCGTCGCGCGCTCGCGCGCGCTCGCCGCGGCGGCGCGCCACCTTTCGTGCAGGTCCTGCAGCTCGACGAGCGCTTCGGTGTCGAGCGCTTCGGTGTCGAGCGCAGCGCGCTCGGGTCCATCCTGGCTCGCGAGTTCTGCGAGCTCGCGCTCTTTCGCAGCCAGCGGCGCGAGCCCGGCGAGCGCGCGCTGCAGGACGAGAAGCCTCTTGCGCTCTGTTCGCAGAGCCTCGCGCTCCTCTTTCTGGACACTGCGCTCGCGGCGCGCGGTCTGCAGCTCGCGGCGCTCGCGATCGAAGGCCGACGCCGACAGCGACGCGCGCCGGATCTCCTTCTCGAGTTCTTCGTGCTCGCTGCGCAAGCGCTGAATGAGCGCGTTCTTGCCGCGCTCGACGTACAGCGCCTTCGTCTCGTCATCGAGGCGCGTGACTACTTTCGCGAGGCGCTCGCCACCGAGCCCGGCGCCGAAGAGTGCGCGCCCGACCTCGCCTTCGCCCTGCAACAAAGCCTTGCCGCCAGCCTCCATCGTTGCGAGGTCGAGCCCGAAGATATTCGTGAACTGGTCGCGATCGACGTTGCCGAGGAACGGCGCGAGCAGCTCTTCCGCCAGAGGTTCGGTGTCGGACACGTCCCAGAGCGGCGACTTCTTGGCCTTGCGGCGCACAAACTCGAGCGCGCTGCCGTCGGAGCGCAGTAGGCGCGCGCCGAGGCGTAGACTCCCGTGTTCGAAGCGGAAGTTCCCGCCCCGCTCGCCGAAGCCGTACAGCACGGACCGTAACGCGTCGAGGGACGTGCTCTTGCCGGCCCCGTTCGTGCCGAACACGAGGTGGAGTCGCGCCGCCCCGTCGAATTGCAACGTCAGGTTCTCGAAGGCACCGTAGGGCGCGAGAGCGAGGCGTGTGAACCTCATTCCGGCTCGCCTCCGTGGCGTGCGTCGACACCGTCGTGATCGTCGTGATCGTCTTTGGACGACACCTCGCCTGCGAGCAGCGCAGCGAGGTAACGCGCTGCCTCGGGTGCGAGTGCCTGGAGCGCAGCTGGGTCGTTTGGCCCGAGCGCCGCGGCGACGCGCGGCGGCAGACGCTGTGCGAAGCGAGCGAGCTCGCCCGCGAACACCGCTGCTTCGTCGTCGTTGAACGAAGCGGATTGGATACGTTCGATAAGGGCTGGGAAGCCTGGGTCTTGGCTCGTGGGCCGCCCAGGCGTGCGCGTCTCGATACGCACCTTCTCGATCCAGAAGCCGGCGTCGACGCTGGCTGCAAGATTGCGTACTTCGCCCTCGATACGCGCGCGCTGCCGACGCAGCGGACCATCGAGTGGTGTCTCGCCGCGGAGCGTCACCCGCGCCGCGACGAGGCGCCCTTCGGCCTCGGCAACGACCTGGATGAGTTGCTCCCGGACGCGCGCCAATAGGTCCACTTCCAGGGCGACGTCTTCGAGCGCGACCTCGACGTGGGCCCAGCGCGCGACGTCGCAGGCGTGGAACGTAACGTCGACGACTTGGCCCTCTTCGACGGTCACGAGCGTCGCGCCCTTGGGGCCGAGCTCGCGTACGTGGCGCCCCTGCAGGTTGCCGGGGAAGACGACCCAGGGTTCCTTCGCAACGATCTCGCGCTGGTGAATATGGCCGAGCGCCCAGTAGTCATAACCCTTCGCGACGAGGTCGCCGAGCGTGCACGGCGCGTAGGAGTCATGTCCTTCGTAACCCGTGAGCGCCGTGTGCAGCACGCCGAGGTTAAAGCAACCGGGAACGGGCGCGGGGTAAGCGAGCGCGAGGTTGCGCATCTCGTCGCGATGTTCGAAGCCTTGGCCATGGAGCGCAACATCGAGGCCCTCGACGCGCAACGTCACGGGCGCCGTCGTGTCGAATTCAAACGCGCCCTCCGGCAGCGTGAGTTTGCGGGTGGCGACGCTGGCGGCATCATGGTTGCCGCGCAGCAGATAGACCGGGATACCCGCTCGGACGAGCTGACGCACCTCGTACGTGAACGAGAGGCACGAGTTGTAATTCGCGAGGTTTCCATCGAACAGATCGCCCGCGATGACAACGAATTGCACGCGCCGGTCGAGGGCCAATTCGACGAGGTTCTTGAAGGCCCTGCCCGTCGCGCCACGCATTTCGGCGCTGGGAGCGCCTGGATAGAGCGTCAAGTCGCGCAAGGGACTGTCGAGGTGCAGGTCCGCCGCGTGGAGGAAGGAGAACGTGCGCGCGCCCATGGGTACGGACAAGGTTAGCGGCTCGGAGCGCGACGGATGGCTCCTCAACGCCGCTCCGCAGCACAAAGTGTCGCCAGGTTCGATGGCGAACGTCGTCGAGGCCGCGGTCCTGGGCTCCACCGCGGACCAGGACAGGGATCGATTCGCGCCGCCGATCGATCGGCTTCGCGTAAGCACCGGCAGGGCGCGCGGCGCGCGACGCATTCTTTGTAAGCGCGACCCGCCACGAGCGCCCGAGAACCACGCACACGACCATGCACACGACCATGCACACGCCCTATCCGCTACGTAGTTTCCGCCTGCGCCTCACACCGGGGCGTCGCCTGCGCCGGCGCCTCCGACTCGCGGCCGGCGCCTTGTGTTTTGCCCTCGGCGCCGCTGCCTGCGCGGCATTCGGGGGCGAGAGCGGGCGTTTGCAGCCGAATCTCGAGCTGCCGACGCTCGGCGGGAGCCAGTTCTGGACGGACGTCGCGTGGGACGCGGACTGGAAAGTGCAACAGCACACCTGGACGGGGCACGGGCGGCTCCTCGATCCACGAGGTGTGCGCCGCGCTTGGGGCGCAGTGGATGCGTGCACGGCGCGTCTCGGTGAGGTCGCACATCTCGACCACGATGCCGCCGAACCCACACGTCCGTTCGTCGTGTTGTTGCACGGTCTCGGGCGCTCCCATCGCTCGCTCGGCGCGCTCGAGCGGCGCCTCGAGAACGAGGGTTACGAGGTCCTCGCCTTCGAGTACGCGTCGACGCGCGGCACGATCGAAGTTCACGCGAAGGCGCTCGCCGAGCTCCTCGCGGGCCTCCCCGAGCCGCGTGAGGTTTCGTTCGTGACCCACAGCCTCGGCGGCGTCGTGTTGCGCGAGCTCACGCGCGACCCCGAGGCTGAGTGGCGATCGCGACACCGCCTCGGCCGCGCCGTCACACTCGCTGCCCCCCACGGCGGCGCGGCGATCGCGGCGCGCACGGCGCGCTGCACGCCGCTCGCATGGATTTTGGGCCCGGCGTACCGGGCCCTCGCCGATGGCAGCGCCGCGGCGCTGCCGGCGCCGGATCTCGAGTTCGCGACAATCGCGGGCGCCCGCGGCGATGGCGGCGGTTGGAACCCGTGGGTCCCAGGTGACGATGACGGCCTCGTCGCGCTCGACGAGGCGCGCTTGGACGGCGCCAGCGACCACCTCGTCCTGCGTGTCGCGCACACGTTTATCCTCTCGGATCCGCGCGCGCTGGACGCGGTCTGCGCCTTCCTGCGCGTGGGGGACTCGACTGCAGCTCTCGATATCGAGTGACCGAGGCCAGGGGCGCGGAGATGCACGCTAGCGTCAAGGAGCGCTACGAAGACGTAACGCTGCGCGGGCCCGCGCCGATTTGACGCGGCCCCGAGAGTCAACTGAGACGCGTTCCGGGCCTGCCTTCCGCCTTTCGCAAACCTCTAAGAGGCACGGCGGCAGTTCCCCCCGTTCGGCACGGCGCTTGCAGGAGTCTGGACGTCCCCGACCTCCTCGACCATGACCCTATTTCGTCGCCTCTTGTTGCCCACCCTCGGGCTCTCCACGATGGTCGGGCTCGCGTGCCATTCGCAGCAGCCGAGCACCGAGATCAGCGCGCCGCCGCTCCCGCCGCCGATCATCCTGACCTCGAGCGCCTTCGAGGCCGCCGCCAACGTCCAGTTGCCAGAGGTCGCGCCGAGCGAGTACCCGGGGCTCCACAACGTCTTCCGGCTCGGCGACCACATCGTCTCGGGCAGCGAGCCCCACGGCGAAGAGGCCTTCGCCGAGCTCGCGAAGATGGGTGTCAGAACGATCCTCTCGGTCGACGGCAAGGCGCCCGAGGTCGAGCTCGCGGCGCAACACGGCCTGCGCTATGTGCACGTGCCGATCCAGTACAAGGGCCTCACGGAGGACGAGATCACCAAGATCGCGAAGACCTTCCGCGAGGTCGAGGGGCCCTTTTATGTGCACTGTTTCCACGGTCAACACCGTGGGCCCGCAGGCGCCGCGATCGGACGCATCGTGTTGGACGGGCTCGACCGCGAGACCGCGATCGCCGAGATGCGTCAATGGTGTTCGACCGCCGCGAAGTACGAGGGTCTGTACCGCGACGTCGCGACCAAGCCGATCCCGAGCGCCGCAGTGACCGCCGCGAGCAGCTTCGATTTTGCGCCCGCGCACCGCTTCGAGGGCTCACGCGACTTGATGATCTCGATGGCTCGGCACTGGGACAACATCAAGCTCATGAAGAAGGGCGGCTGGGCGGTCGACCCGGAGCACCCGGACCTCGTGCCGTTGCAAGAGGCGACGCAGGTGCACCTCTTGTACAAGGCCCTCGTGGACCTGCCCGAGGTCGCGACCTACGCGGACGACTTCCGCAGCTGGATGGACGAGGGGTTCGCGGCGAGCGAGCAGTTGGTGCGTTTCCTTTCGGAGTGCAGTGACCAGGACGCGACTCCGGCCGAGCTGCTCGCGGGCCTCGACAGCGCGTACAAGGCTGTGGGCGACAGTTGCATCAACTGCCACAAGGTCTACCGAGACTGAGCGAATCGAGCGCCAAAGTGTGCGCCGTCGCCCCGTGGTCCAACTTCACGGACGGCCTCTCGCTCGAGTCCAACCAGATCCCGTCAGGCAGCGCCGCGCCAGCGCTCACTCACGGGCCAATCCAAGGAGCGAGCAGCGCGGCGCGCGCGCGCCTTCGGGCGCGGACTTCCTCCGGCCCGTGAACCCGCTCGAAGGGCGGCGCGAGGGCGCCCCAGAGGCCCGCCGCGGCCGCGTGCGTCGGGCTCTTCAGCCCGACACGTTCGAGCCACATGCCGAGCAAGCGCTCGGCTTCGCCCGCGTCCGCCAGCGGGTCGCCGAGGCAACCCGCGAGGTAAGGCACGAGCGAGTCGCCCGCGTCGAGCTCGATGAGTCCCGCCGCGGCGGCCATACGCAAGTCGTGCGGCGACTTGGGATCGTCGGCGAGGGCACGCAGCGATGGCAGCGTTGCCTCGTCGGCGAGGCGGCCGAGGCCGCGCACGGCGGCGACTCGCAGCTCGTGCGTAACGCCAGGAACTGTGCGCTCTTGAAGGCGCTCGCGGACGACCCCCGCGCGCTCAGCGACGCGCTGCCCGCGGCCCGTCTCGGCCTGGCTCGCGAGCGCTGGCGGCCAACGGCGCGCGACATTCCCGAGCGCTTCCGCTGCGGCCGCCGCGACGCCCGAGTGCGGATCATCGAGGCGCCCGAGGAGCGCTTCGAGCGTGTCGCATTCGGCGCCGCCCGACCCTTCGGCCGCGCTGTTCTCTGCCTCGCGCAACTCGAGCGCCGCGGCCCTCGGGCCCATGCGTTCGAGCACTTGTGTGACGTGCAATCTCACAAACGGGTCGTCGTCCGCCAGCGCCGACGCGAGCTCTCGCGCCGCGTACGCGGGCAAGCGCAAGAGCGCGTAACGCGCGTCGTCGACACCGCGCAACTGGAAGTGTTCCCCCGAGAGTTCGCTCACCGAGCGCCACAAAGCGTCCGTCAGCGCGGCGCTGGGTCGCTCGAGTGGACTCGGAGTCAGCCCAAACTCCCAGAGGGTCTGCAGCGCCTCGGGAGTCGGCGCGGCGCTCGAGTCTTCGACACCCGGTCGAGAGCCGTTCGACCCCGCCTGCGCGAGCACTCGTTGCAATTCACCTGCGGCGACGCCCGATGTCTCGAGGCTCGCGTCGCCGATGCGCGCGAGCTCCTGCACCCCCGCGAACACCCCGAATGAAGCGAGCGTCCCCGCGAGCCAAACACGCGCTTCGGCGTCCGTTTCGTACTTCAGCCGCAAAAGGAGCGCAGGCAGCGCGCCGTCCGCGCCAGGGAACTCCGCGGTCTCGCGCGCGCGCCAGAGCGCGCTTCTGCGGAGCCAAGGCTCGTCTGCGTGCTCGCCGACGAATGCGAGCCCTAACGCAGCGGCCCCTACTCCGGTCTTGGGCAGGAGCTCGACCGCCGCCGCGCGCACCTCCGGCGAGGCCGTCGTATCGAGGGCGACCGTGACGAGCGCGCGCACGACGCGCGCCCCTTCCGCGCCGATGTCTTTGGCCACCGCCTCGATGCCGGCCGGGTCCTCGGCCACCGTCCGCGCCATCGCGCGCGCGAACTCGAGCTGCTCGCTCGCCTCCGGAGTGAGCTCGGCGCCGTACGAGCTCGCATCGACAGCTGGTCCCTGTGCAGCGAGTCGCGCTGCGAGGACGGGCGCCGTCGGCGCGACGGCTGATTGAGCGTCGGACGCGACACCACGGTTCGGCGGTCCCGCGCCCTGATCAGGCGAAGACGCGGGCTGCTGCTCGCCACACGCGACGGAGAACGCCGCCAACACAGCCGCACCGACGGCAAAACACTTCATGGCCGCGCGACGACCCGCTGCACGAGCTCGGCGTCGATGAAGGGGTCCGTGACGTCCTCCGTCGCGATCGGCGCGCCGGTGATTGGGTCGCGGTAGTACGGCGCGCGTTTGTAGACGAGCGCCACCTCTACACCACCCTCACTCGCCGCATCGTCGATCACGAGCTCGCGGTGTTCGCCGTACATGAGCAGCGTACTGACGAGGTGCGTCTCGTGCCGATAGGGATCGCGGATGCGGTGTAGGTGCCGCCACGCCCCGCCGTTCTTCGTCACGCCGTGCACATCGAGTGTCGCCGTTTCGCCCTGGATCGGCCGCCACCAGACGTCCGACGCGCGCGAGCGTTCGTCGGTCGGATAGGCGTGGCCCGCCCCCACGTTCGCGACGATCACCTGGAAACCACCTTCGGCGCGCGGCGCTGCCCTCAGTGTGACCGCGGCGCGCACGACCTCGATGTAGTGCCCGCCCGGCATCGTGTGCGTGCGGCCAGCCGCCGGGTCGTCCGTGCGATTCGGCATGTGGCACTGGATGCAACCGATGCGTTCGTTCGCGAACTCGGTCGCCTTCCACTGCTGCACGGTCTTGTGCTGGTCGTGGCAACCCGCGCAAAAATCGACCCGTTGCAGCTCGCGGCGGATCGTCGGACGGCATGGCGCATTCGGATTCTCGACCGTGCCCGCGACGCGGCCGTCCGGCAGGAGGTGGCACGTGAGGCAATCGACACCTTCCGCGCGACGCGAGGCGCGCGGCATCACACGCTCGCCGATGCCCGTCTCCCAGACGGAGCGCGGCGCGTGGCAGTCGATGCAGTCCTTGTTCGCGAAGTCCTTCGACTGAACGCGCACGTCCTCGTTGTTCCAGGAGTTGGCGTGCGGCGACGCCAGCCACTCGTCGAAGACCTGGGTGTGGCATTCGCGGCACTGGGTGGAGCTCGTCCATTCGGTGGTCTGGAGAGCGCCGACGTCACCGCCCCCACCCGGCGCCGGCGCGGCGGGCGACCCACCGCTACCGACGAGCGCGCGCACGAACAACGCGGTCAGCGCGAGCAGAACGACCCCGAAGAAGATCCTCGTCATGTTCATCAGCGCGTTTCTCCGTCAGCAAGAGCCCCAGCGAGGCGCCCCCCGTCGAGGGTCACCGTGCGGTCGGCGATGCGGCGCGCCTCATCGGGGTCGTGGGTCACGTGTACCACGGTCAAGCCAACGTCGCGCCGCAGCGCGCCGAGTGAATCGAGCAGCGCCTCGCGGCGCGGCGCGTCGAGCGGCCCGAGAGGCTCGTCAAGGAGCAAGATCCTCGGCTCCGATCCGAGCGCGCGCGCGAGGCCGAGGCGCTGCGCTTCGCCGCCCGAGAGGCTCGCGGCGCGGCGCTTCTCGAAGCCCACGAGGCCGCACATCTCGAGCAAACCCTCGGCCTTCGCGCGCCGCGCGCTGCGCGCGACTCCGCGGCGGGCGAGCACGAACTCGACCGTCTCGCGCACTCCCATGTGCGGCCAGAGCGCGGCGCCCTGGAACAACATCCCGATGCCGCGCTCGTGGGGCGCGAGCAGCGCGCGTCCTCCATCGCTCGCGACGCGACCGAAGAGGCGCACACTGCCGCTCGCCGGCGTGACGAGGCCTGCGATCGCGCGCAGCAGAGTCGACTTGCCGGAACCCGATGGTCCGACGAGCAGAACGTGCTCCTCGGCGGCGACGGACAGGGTGACCCCATCGAGGAGCGTGTGCCCATCGATGCGTACGATCACCTCGCGGACATCGACCGCGGGTTCGCTGAGGGGAGAGGTCACGGGAGGAACTCCAGACGTTTGCGCGTGAAGAGGGACCAGAGCATGCCCGGGAGGAGCAACACGAACACGACCAACAGACACAGCGCCGCGACGAAGTCGTCGCGTCCGAAATGTACCGCGTTGAAGATGCGGAACAGGACGGTGTCGTTCGCCGCTGGCACGAGGATCGCGGCGTCGAGCTCGCGCACCGAAAGGACGAAAACGAGGGTCCAAGCGCCCGCGAGCGCCGGCAGCACGTTGGGTGTCACGATCGCTGCGAGGCGGCGCGGGGCCGAAACACCCGCGAGCGCGGCGGCCTCTTCGAGGCGTACGTCGACCGTCGCGGTGGCGCGTGAGAGCGCGAGCATCGGGAACACGAGGAAACGGCCGACGTACAACAGCACGACGAGCGCGCTCGACTCATAGACCGCGGCGGTGGCGTCGTGGTTCCAGACGCCGATGGCGCCGATCCCGAACAGGATCGCCGGGGCCGCGAATGGCACGATCGCGAGCAGCTCCAAGAGCCGCCCTTGACGACGCCGGGCGGCGGCGTGACCGAGGATCAACGCGAGCGGCGCCGCGACGGTCGCCGCCGCGGCGGCGATGAAGAGGCTCATCAAGAGTGACCCGCGCGACAGCTCGAGCGCACGCGCGAACGAGCCCTGGACGTTGCTCGCGAAGCGCCGGAGGCGCGGGAGGAGCGGCCCTCGGTTCGCAGGCTGCTGGGCGCCTTCGGCCTGAGCCGCGGCCTCCGCAGCGCGCGCCGCGAGCGCTTCGGGCGTGTCCGGGCGGAACGAGCCTGCCGCGGCGGAGTTGGTCGGGGCCGGGACGAACACGGTGCTGTTCTCCGCCGCGCGCGCGGGCACGCTCGAAGGCGAGGGCGAGGGCTCTTTGGGTCGCGGCGCAGCCTGCGTTGGAACTTCGGGCACCGGGGGCTTCACAGCGCCCGTCGCGCGTGCATTCGCGAGCCGCGCCGCCGCTGCGGCGGCCTCGACGGCCGAGGCCCGCGAGGCGGCGTCGGACGCCGCCACAACACGCGTGTCGCCCACGCTCTTCACCGGCGCGCCGGATATGGATGATGGGCCAGTTGATGAGCCAGGCGTCAAAACGGATGCTGCGCCGGGGCTCACTTGCGCCGCGCCGCCGCCCTGTGTCCAAGCGGCGCGCCGAATCGAGCCCTGCCCGAAGAGCCGCGAGCCTCCGCCGGCCTCGAAACAGAGCCTCGCGATCGGCACGACGGCGCCGAGGAACACGAGACCCGCGCAGAAAGCGAAGGCCGCCCACCGCGCGTGTCCGAGCGACAGCGGCGCGGGGCGCTGGAAGTCGCCGCTCGCGGCTGCGCTGTCGCGCCGACGAAACAACAAAGCGGGCGCGAGCGCGAGCATCGTCAAGAGCACGAGCGGCAACGCGATCGCCGTCGCGCGCGCGCGGTTCCCGTCGACCTTCGACGCGGTGAAGACCTCGGTCGCGTAGACGCCGAACTTCTTACCGACCGACGAGACGTAGTCGGGCAAAGAGAAATCGTTGACCGCGAGGCTGAACGCGATGCAGCCTCCGGCGAGGATGCTCGGCAAGACGAGCGGCAGCTCCATGCGAAGCACGGCGCCGAGGCCGCCCGCGAGGAGCGCCGCCTCTTCTTTGCGCGCATCGATCTGCTCGAACGCGCGCGCCGTGAACAGCGCCACCGCCGGGAACGTCGCGAGGCCGAGCAACAGCGCCGTCATGCGCGGTCCGCGTTCGTCGACGAGCATCGTCCACGTCATCGCGAGGACCAGCGGCGGCAGGATGAGCGGCACCATCCCCGCGGAGCGCAGGAACGAGGCGCCTGGCACGTCGGTGCGCGCGACAAAGAATCCGAATGGCGCGCCGAACAGCATCGCCAACGTCGCCGCAGCGAGGCCGAGCAGCGCCGTCTTCCCGAGCAACTCGAGCGTCCGCGCGTCGTAGACCTCGGCGAAGAAGACACGCGGCCCCTCCTCCAACGCGCGCTGGACGAGCGGACGACAGGCCTCGATCAGCGGCGCATACCCGAGCACCAGGAGCGCGAGCAGCGCGAAGACGAGGAGGGGCGTGCTGGAGGGCTTCAACGGGCGCAGCTCAACGATTGAAGAGCTTCGTCAGCTCGACAGCGCGCGCGCCGATGTCTTTGCCGAGCGCGACGTAGTCCACCTGCATGGCGCGGAAATCTCCGAGCCGGCCGACTTCGGGCGGACGCGGGACGGACTCGCGGACTGGGATCTGCGCCGAACGCGACGCGGCGAGGCGCGCCTCGACCTCGGGTCGCAGGAGCCAGTCGATGAAACGCTTCGCGGCCTCGGGCCGCGGCGCGTCCTTCAGCAACATCACCGTGTTCGGGATGACGAGCGCGCCGACGGGCTGGCCGTCCTTCATCAGCGTGCCTGGCGCCTCGACCTGGTCGGGATAGATGCGCGCGACGGACGCGCCGTCGATTCGCGCGACGTTGTAGTCGTCGGTATCCGTCCAAGCCCACGCGAGCTCGCCCGCCTTGGTGAGGGTCATCGACTGGCCGTTCGAGTTCGGCAGGTTGACACGCCCGGCGGCGTTCTCGGCGACGACCTTCGCGAAGAATTCGCGCGCCCATTCCTCGCCCATGACCTGGTACAGCGCGGTCGCGTGGGTCAACGTCGTGCCCGTGAGCGGCACGGCGATCCCGGCCTTGCCGCGCCAGGCCTCGGCGAAGAGGTCTAGAGTCCCGTGCACCTGATCGGGCTCGACCTGCCTCGTGTCAGCGATAAGTACCCGCACACGCGCGGCGAAACCCGTCCAGCGCCGCTCGGGGTCGCGGTACGCCTCGGGGATGTCGGCGGCGGCGGGCGAGTCATAGACCGCGAGCAGGCCCGCCTCCGCGAGGCGGATCGTCTGAGCGATCTCGTTGTTCCAAAAGACGTCCGTGCGCGGCCGACCCGAGGCATGCTCGGCGAGGATCGCGTTCACGTGGCCGACGGTCTTCGACTGCTCGATGTCGTACTGCGCCCGCACACGCAGGCCCGTCTCGCGCTCGAAGTCACGAACGAGCTCCTCCGAGAAGACCTGGTCCACCGAGACACGCACGACGAGATCGGCCTCCTTGCCGCATCCGGTCAGGACGAGCGCCACGGCGGACGCGATCAGGAGACGGCGCCGCCGGATGGGCCGAAGGTCGGGACCGCGATTGGTCGTGTGTAGCATACGAGGATCGAAGGGTGAGGCGCGCGACGGGCTCGCCAAGCGTAGGGAGCGTGGTCGCAGGGCCGCGCGCGTGTGCACAGGGGTCAGGCTCCTGTAGTCCGCGCGCTGCGCTTGGCCACACCCCGGGACGCGTGGCGGCTTCTGAGTGCTCGAATTAGCCGAGCGGTGTCAACTCGACACGCCGGAATTCACACTCCGCGCCCTCGGCCTGCAGCGCGATGCGGCCCTCGCTCGCCGTACAGCCGGTGCCGACGTTCACGAGGTCGCCGTTGACCCAGACGGAGATCGTGTCGCCGCGGCACTCGATCACCATCTCGTTCCATTCGCCCTTGGCGTGTTCCGAGTCGTCGGTCAGATTCTTGATCCGTCGGGCGCGGTCGCCGTCGACGCCCCAGCGGTCGCGCGGCCCGCGGCGCGCCTCCATGTCGGGCACGGTGATGTCCTCGCCGATGCACCAGAAGTCGCCAGCGTTGCCGCTGTGCATCTGGCACTCAATCGACTGCGGAAACATCGCGTAGAGGCGCCGCGGCGTCGAGGCGTGCACGAGGACGCCGCAGTTGCCGGGCTCGCCTGTCCAGCGATACTCGACCGCGAGGCGGTAGTCGCGGTACGAAGCGTCGGTAACGAGGTGCCCCTCGGGCTTGCCGAGGCTCACGAGCATGCCGTCCCGCACAACAAAAGACGGCGCGATGTTCGGGTCCTCGTCAGCGGCAGGCACATCGGCCGACCAGCCGGCGAGGTCCCGTCCGTTGAACAAACTGGTCGTCGTCGGCGTCGCTGTGTGCGTCTCCCCGCAGCCGATCAGGACCAGCAACGACACGAGGAGCAGGGCCCATGGCGTGCTCCTCGAAGTGGCCGTGCGAGCAGCAGTGACGAGCCTCGAGACGCGCCCGTTCGGCGTAATTTCCGTGTGCGACGATGACATGGACCACAGTGTGCCATCGCTAGCCGAAGAGCGTCGATCGCCAGCACTGACTCTTCTCGCGCGCGTTGACCCGCCGGACCGATGGCTCAGAACCAGGCCTGGAAGCTCCGGTTCTGACCCGCGAGGATCGGGACCTGGACGAGACCTGGACGAGACCTGGAAGCTGGAAGAAGGGTGCGCTATTGCGCGACGCGCCAAGAATTGGTCCTCGTCGGAAGGCGCAGCCGTTTGGCGCGATGAAGAGGAAGTGTGTTCCGTAGGTAGTTCCGCGATTCGAGCCAGCAAGGAAGCCGCACCTGCCAGCTCTACCCACGTCGCGCAGGCGCTGCGCCCCGCGACGGCGCAACGCACCACACGTGCCGCTCATGTGTTGTCAGCCGAACCCACTGCGGGAGGCGCGACCACCCGCCGAGTCGGATGCCGTCGTCCAGGATGGGCACCGCGACACCGGTCCGATGGGTCAGCCGTGATCGAACTTCACGGACGGGTTGTCCGTGGCGTTCCAATAAACCCATCAACGACGCTGCGCGCCGACCCCGGGCTTCGGGAATTCGGGCGCAGTCGTCGAGCGTGGCGCGACCCCGAGGTGCCGCAGCACCGCGTCGCGGGTCGCGCGCCGAAATGCGCGTGGCTCGAGGGCCTTCAGCGTTTCGAGCTCAGCTGCGCCCACGCCAAGCTCGGCGAGGACGACCAGGATGCGCGCGCGCCCGAGCTCGCCCAAGAGGCGGGCCCGCAACGCGGGGGCGCGCTCCGCGAAGTCGATGCGCTCGGCGACGGTCGGCGCGCCGGCCTCGCGTATCTGCCGCATCCAGCGCGCGGCGTTGCGCTCGGCGAGGGTGCTCGAGGGGCCCTCGAGCGCCGCGTCGTCGGCAAAACCGACATCCGGCGGACCACCGCGAGGTGGACCGGCCTCGAGGCCTCGATTGCCCGGCCGAGGCGGCCCTCCGCGCGGAGGCGGCGGGCCGGGATCGAGTCCGGGTGTCTCGCCGCGCGAAGGCGGTCCGCCGAGAGGCCGACCGCGCATGTCCGGCCGGTCACCCCGCCCGCCAGGGGGGCCGCCGAGCGGACCGCGGTCGGGCCCGTCACCGGGGCCGTTCGCCCCGTCCGAGCCGGGGCGCCCGCGCGGGCCCTCGGCTCCACCTGGGCCACCGGGTCCATCTGGGCCCCCGCGGCCTTCGGGTCCACCTGGGCCACCCTCACCCCTGCGCCCACGCGGCGGCCGTCCGTGACCCGGAGGGCCGCCACCGAAATGCTCCCGCACACGCCCGTAGCGGCGCGCAAAGACGTCCGGCGGCGCATCGAGGAGGCGCTCGAGGGCTCGCGGGTCGAGCCCAGCGGGCGCGCCCTCGTCTTCGTACCAGCGCCGCACGCGCAGACGCATGAGCTCGCCGAACTCCGCGCGCTGCGCCTCCGGCGGCAACGCCGCGAGGCGCTCGCGTTCCGCGGCGGGTAACTCGAGCTCCGCGGCGAGGCGCGCGAGGTGACCCGGCAGCTCGCGTTCGTGCTGGCGGCGCAGCTCGCCAAACAAACGCTCGCGGTCCTCACCGCGCCGCAGCCCCTCGATTTGGTCGGGCGGCAAGGCCTCGCGCAACCGCTCCGCGCGCTCGCGGGCGCGGTCGAGCACGAGCTCGCGCATCAGGTCCCGCCGATGCTCCACGTCGAGCGCTGCGATCCGCGCGCGCTGCTCCACTGAGAGCTCGTCGAGCACGTCGTTCTCGATGCGCTGCAGCTCGCGCGAGCGTGTCGCGAGCGCTTCGCGCTCGGCCTCCGGCAGCGCGGAGAGCTCTTTGAAGCGACGCTCGAGCTCCGCCCGGCGCTCGGGCGACATCGCGCGCCAACGCGCGGCGCGCGCCCTGGCTTCCTCTTCTACTTCTTCGCGCGACTGGGCCACATCTTCGCGCGACTGGGGCACATCGTTCGATGTCTCCGTCGCTGGCGCCGGGTTCGGAGGGCGCGCTTCTCCCTGCGCTCGTCCACCAACGACCTCGCCCCCGCGCTGCGCCGCGTACCCAGCCGCGCACGGCAGACCGCAGAGCACCAGCGCAGCCAGGGTCCACTTCGCAAATGCAGCGGTGAGGGTGAGACGCATGTCAGCCGTTCTCCTCTGCAGCGAGCAACAGCGCGAGCTCGACGTCGTCATCGAGCGCGGCCAAGGTCTCGAGGTCCATGGGGTCGAAATCGGCGCCGTCCGTGGCGACGCTGTCGCCGCGGATCGAGTCCCAACGTTCCAGGATGGGCAGGAACTCGAGCAGATCCGCTGGCGCCTCAGCGACTTCGAAGCGTCGTTCGATTTCACCGTTCGGCGCAGTCGACGCGCCGGGCTCGATCCAACGCCATGCACCGAACGCCAGCCCGAGGATCGTCGCCGCCGCAGCGACTCGCGGCATCATCCCTCGCGCCATCTTCCCAGTTGCCGACGTTCCACCTGGCAACCACTGGAAGCGGCGTCGCGCCTGAACTCGCTGCTCGGCGCGCGCCGCTTGCAGCACGCGCTGCGCGAGGTCACTCGGCGGCGCGTCCACGAGGTCACGCCCCGCGAGCTCCAACAGGGAATCGAGCGCCGCGTCCTCTTGCTGGCGCAGACCCGTGAGCACCCGCGCGGCGAGCGCGCGGGGTACGGACCGCTGATCTTCGCGGAGCGCGAGGTCGAGCAGCAGATCGAGCCTGTCAGCGTCAGGTTGCGGAGGTGTCTCGGGCAGCTCGGTCATGCCACTTCCTGCTCCAAATAAGGGATCAAGGCCGCGCGCAGGTTCTCTCGCGCGCGATGGATCAGGGACTTGATAGCCCTCTCGCTCGAGCCGACGACCAGGGCGATCTCGGCGTGCGGGAGGTCGTGGTACTTGGCGAGGACGAGCGCCATGCGCTGGCTCTCGGGGAGGCTCGCGAGCGCCTCGCGGACGGCGCGCACGAGGTCGGCGCGCTCGAGGCCGGCGTCCGGCGCTGGCGCTCGATCATCGACAGCGTCACCGTCGGAGCCGATTCGCCCGCGGCTCGACGGCGCGCTGAGCGCGTCTCCGAGCGCGAGGCGGCCGCGGCTGCGCTGGGTCTCGTTGACGGCGAGGTTGAACACGATGCGGTAGAGCCAGGTGGTGAAGCGTGCGGTCGGGGCATATCGATCGCGCGCCCGCACGACGCGCAGGAAGACCTCTTGGACCAGGTCCTCGCGGCCTTCGCGGGGTCCGAGAAAACGTGTCAGGAGCGTCCAGACGGCGCCGGAATAGGCCTCGACGAGGCGCTCGAACGCCCCTTCGTCCCCCGCCTGCCAGGCCTGCATCCACGCGGCGCCCGGGTCAGCGGTGGGCGCCGGGCTGGACGCTGGGCCCTGGGCCTCGGGTTCGGGTCGATCGAGCATCCGTTCTTTCGTCAGGGTGGAACCCACGGGCTGCGTCGAGGTTCCGGGCCGAGTTCGCTCGATCTCCAGCATCGAACGTGGGGCAGCGTGGCCCGGGCGTCTCTTTTCGGGGCATCTTGGCCCACGCCGAGGCTTGTTTAGCCTCATCCGGGGCCCCCCGGGCCGGATTCTCGCCTCGGGGCGTGACCTGCGCGCGCATTTGTCGCAGTTTCTAGCCACGGCGTGACTGCGACCGCCGGACGCGCTGGCATGGGTACACGAACGATGCGAGAGGGAGGCCCCGGGGCGGTCGCGCGACAGTCGCGGCCGGGCTCCGAGATGGGACTCGATCGCCCGTTCGGAAGCCCTCAGCGGCGCGGCTCCCAAGCAGGATCCGGGGGGCGCTCTCAGCGCAACTCGGGGCCTGTGAACGTGAAGAAACCCTGGTTGAGCCTCAGGCTCGAAACAAGAGACACTCAGTATGGAGTTCAAGACCAGAATGGAAGGCATGTCCTTGGATCAGTCCCTGCGTGCGTACCTCGATGAGCGCATCGAGCACGCGTTGGGGCGCTTTCGACACATCGTCAGCGGTATTGACGTGCGTCTGAGCGACGAGAACGGCCCGCGGGGCGGTGAGGCCCTGCGCTGTCGCGTCGTGGTCGACATGCGCGGCGAAGGTGCGTTGGTCGTCGAAGAGACGCGGGCTGACCCGTTCACCGCGGTCGCCCACGCGATGGACAGGCTGCGGACGTGCATGCGCCGGCGGGCGAACCGCCGCACCCACCGCTTCCACGGGCGCGAGTGATGCGCCAGGGGGGCGTATGCGGCGCCCTTTGCAAACGAGTCGACCCCCAGGGCCCACGGGCGCTGGGGGTCGACTCGTTTGTGTCGCACCTCGAACGCTCTCATCGGCCTCTCGTACACGTCCGGGGCGGCGCGCCGAAACCACTATGATGGGCAGCACTATGAAACACCCCTTCCTCGCCCTCGCAGCGAGCGCCCTGATCGCGGCGGACTTCGCCGCTGCCCAGGTCGGCTCTCCGCTCCCCAAAGTCGACGTCGAGGTCAATCACCCCGCCGCCAAGTCGTTCGATGCCTTCCAGGGTCGCTTGATCCTGGTCGAGTTCTTCGCCCACTGGTGAGGCCCGTGCCGAGGTGCAGTTCCGCACCTCAACAAGCTGCACGAAGAGTTCGAGAGCAAGGGCCTGTCAGTCCTCGGGGTGACCGCCGAGAAAGAGGACCACGACTTGACCGCAGCGTGGGTGAAGGAGCTCGGGGTCGAGTACCCCTACGGCTACTTCAAGGACAGCAAGCTGTCCGAAGCCACGGAGCACACTGCGTACCCGCACGCGGCATTGATCGATCCGAAGGGCGTCATCGTGTGGGCGGGCCACCCGGCCTCGCTCTCCGACAGCATCATCGAGAAGCACCTTGCAGGCGCGAGCAAGTACCTGAGCTACGGCTGGAGCGACACGTTCGAGCCCGTGGCGAAGCAGCTCGCGAAGCAGGACTTCGGCAAGGCGATCGCCGAGGTCGACAAGCTCGTCGCGAGCGGCGCCGAGGGCGCGGCGGACGTGCGCACCGCGGTGATCGGGATGCTCGACGCGCGGATCGCGACCATGTCGAAGGCGCTCGAGAAGGGTGACTTCTACGCGGCGAACATCGTCGTGGAGGAGCTATTGGGCAGGCTCGGTGACCTCCCGCAGGCGGCGACCATCGATGCAGCCGAAACACGCCTCGGGTCCGACAAAGAGGTCAAAGAGATCCTCGCCGGGCAGAAGAAGCTGCACAAGATCATGGACGGCGAGCTGCGCAAGGACAAGCAGCTCGAAGGCGCGATCAAGGACGCCGAGAAGCTCGTGAAGAAGTACCCGGGTACGATCGTCGAGCGCCAGGCGAACGAGTTCATCACGAAGCTCAAGGACCGCCTTAAAGGTTGATTCCTGATCGGCGCTCAAAGAGCGCCTTGAAGGTTGATTCCTGATCGGCGCTCAAAGAGCGCCTTGAAGGTTGATTCCTGATCGGCGCTCAAAGAGCGCCTTGAAGGTTGATTCCTGATCGGCGCTCAAAGAGCACCTTGAAGGTTGATTCCTGATCGGCGCTCAAAGAGCGCCTTAGAGATGTGTCCTGAGCGGCGCGCGCTTCGCGCCCCGTGATTCCCGCGCCCCGCGCCGTCTTCGTGACGGCGCGGGGCGCGGTTCCAGTTTTGGCGAGTACCCTCACGTCGATGTTCGACGTCGAATTTGCCCGCGCCCAGTTCCCCGCCCTCGCGACACCCTGGGCCCTCTTTGACAACGCGGGCGGCAGCGTGCCGCTACGCGGCGTCATCGAGCGCACCGCGCACTACATGTCGACGATGGCGGTGCAGCTCGGCGCCAGTTACGACCTGTCGCGCGACGCTGCCGAGGCCGTCGCTGCGGGTCACCGCGCGATGGAGCGCCTCGTCGGCGCTGACCCGGGTGAAGTCGTGCTCGGACCCTCGACCACCGTGCTGGTCCAGCAGCTCGCGACGGCGCTGCGCGCGACCTGGCACGCCGGTGACGAGGTGATCGTGACAAACCTCGATCACGAGGCCAACATCGGCGCTTGGCGCGCGCTCGAAGCGACCGGCATCGTCGTGCGCGAGTGGTGTTTTCGGCCCGACACTCACGCGCTCCACACCGAGGACCTCGAGGCCCTCTTGTCACCGCGCACACGACTCGTCGCGTTCACGCACGTCTCGAACGTCGTCGGCACAATCCACGACGTGCGCGTGTGGACCGACCTCGTGCGAGCCGCCGGCGCCCTCTCGTGTGTCGACGGTGTGGCCTTCGCGCCGCATCGCCGCGTCGACGTGGGCGAGCTCGGCGCGGACTTCTATCTCGTGAGCCTCTACAAGGTGTTCGGGCCGCACATCGGGCTGCTCTTCGGCCGTCGCGAGGCGCTGCTCGCGGGCCGGAGTCGCAACCACTTCTTCCTCGGCGAGGACCAGCTGCCGTACAAGTACGAACCTGGCGGCGTGTGCCACGAGCTGGTGGCGTCCTTGCCGGCGATCGTCGAGTACCTGGAGGCCCTCGGCGCGCGGCGTCTGCACGCCGAGTACGCGCGAGGTGCCACGCTTATCGAGCGGGCGTTCGCGGCGGCGGCGGAACACGAGGCCGAGCTCGTCGCGCCGCTCTTGGAGTTTCTAGGCTCGCGGCGCTGCGTGCGCCTTTGGGGCGAGCCGCGACCGGACGCAACGCGCCGCGTGCCGACAGTGGCCTTCACGGTCGACGGCCTCGTGTCAGCGGCCGTGCCGCGCGCGCTGGATGCTCGGCGAGTCGCCGTTCGACACGGGCATTTCTATGCGTATCGAGCTTTGCGGGCCTTCGGGCTCGAACCGGATGACGGCCTCGTGCGCATCAGCATGCTCCACACGAACACTCCCGACGAAGTGTCGCAGTTGATTCGAGCCTTGGACGAAGTGCTGCCGCGTTGACGACGCAGGTCTTTCCGTATGGAACGGCGCCACCGCCTTGGTCAGACTTCCAGAGCGAGGCAGTCCCCCGCATTCGATTCCCAAACCCCGACACACTCTCGCATACCCCATGCTCGGTGAGTTCAAGAAGTTCGTTCTCCGCGGCGACGTCGTCGCGCTCGCGACTGGCGTGATCATCGCTGGCGCATTTGGCACGATCGTCGATGCTTTGAGCAAAGGCCTGATCGAGCCGTCCCTCAGCCTGCTCGGCAGCAATCCAGAGGTCGCGTTCGGCTTCGAGATTCGCGGGATCCACTTCGACATCGGCGTCATCATCAGCGCCATGATCAGCTTCCTGATCACCGCTGCGGTGATCTTCTTCTTCATCGTCAAGCCATCCCGGGCTTTGATGAAGCGCCTCATCACAGAGGAGACGGCCGCCCCCGCCGTCCCGTCGCCGGACGTCGTGTTGCTGCAGGAGATCCGCGATCTCCTGGCGCAGAAATGAGTGGTTGACGGATCGCCCGCGGAAGCACACCACTGTCGCGCACAAGACCCTAACATCGAGGCCGATGCCCGAGGTCCCGGCCCCCAAACTCGCCCCCCACCCGGGCCACGCCCGCACAAACGGGGCGCCGCTCGAGGGCGAGGGAGTCGCCGCGCGCGTGGCGCACGCCGTGCCCTGGGCCGAGCTCGGGGTGACCTCGAACTTCAGCTTCCTCCGCGGCGCGAGCCACCCGGAGGAGTTCGTGCGCGCCGCGGCGGCCCAGGGCCATCGCGCGGCCGCCATCGCGGACCGCAACTCGCTCGCGGGGATCGTGCGCGCGCACCTCGCAGCCAAGGAGACCGGGATGCCGCTCGCGATCGGCGCGCGACTCGTGCTGCGTGCGCGCGAGGGCGAGGCCGCGCCGCCCGAGCTGCTCGCCTTCGCCGCGGACCGCGCGGGGTATGGGAGGCTGAGTCGCCTCCTGACCCTCGGCAAGCTGCGCGGCGCGAAGGATCAGTGCCTCATCGACCTGGACGACCTCGCGCAGCACGCGGAAGGCCTCTTGGCGATCGTCCTGCCGCCCGCGCCCGGGCCCGCACGCCCGACGGCGGCGCCGCTCGATCCGGCGTTTCGCGCCGTCGTGCGCGAGCTGCGCGAGGTGTTCGACGACGACCGCCTGTCGCTCGGCGCGACGCGTTTGCGTGGGCCCGACGACCGCGCGCTCGGCGCGGCATTGCTGCACCTCGGCGCGGAGTACGACGTGCCGCTGCTCGCGACCTTCGACGCGCACGCCCACGATCCGGCGCGGCGCGCGCTGCAGGACGTCGTCGCGTGCATCCGGCACGGTGTGTCGCTCGGGCAGGCGGGGCTCGCGCTGTTCCCGAACGGCGAGCGGCATCTCTGCGCGCCGGACGACGCTGCGGCGCGTTTCGTGGACGCGCCAGAGCTCCTCGCGCGCGCGGCCGACGTCGCGGAGCGCGCGGGCTCGTTCTCGCTCGACGAGCTCGAGTACCGCTATCCGAGCGAGGTCAACGAGAGCACACGCGACGCGCTCGAGCACCTGCGCTCCCTCACCGCCGACGGCGCGCGGGAGCGTTATCCGGGCGGCGTGCCGAGCGCCGTGCGCGAGCGCCTCGAGCACGAATTCCGCTTGATCGGCGAGCTGCGTTATGCGCCGTACTTCCTGACGGTGCACGACCTCGTGCGCTTCGCGCGCGCGCGCGGAATCCTGTGCCAGGGCCGCGGCGCCGCCGCCAATTCGGCGGTGTGTTATTGCCTCGGCGTGACCTCGGTCGATCCCGATCGCGTCGACCTGCTGTTCGAGCGTTTCCTGTCCAAAGAGCGCGGCGAGCCGCCCGACATCGACATCGACTTCGAGCACGAACGCCGCGAGGAGGTCATCCAGTACGTCTACCAGCGTTACGGCCGCTTGCGTGCCGCGCTGACCGGCGTCGTCGTCAGTTACCGCGGTCGCAGCGCCGTGCGCGAGGTCGGCAAGGCGCTCGGATTCTCGCTCGATCTCGTCGATCGCCTCGCGAAGGACATCGACTGGTGGCACGACGCGCTCGGCGCCGAGGGCACACCCGGCCGCGACGAGAAGCTGCGCCAAGCGGGCCTCGCGCCCGAGGCGCCCGAGGTGCGGCGCTACACCCGCCTCGTGCAGGAGCTGCTCGGTTTCCCGCGCCACCTCGGCCAACACGTCGGCGGTTTCGTCATCACCGAGGACCCGTTGTGCGAGCTCGTGCCGATCGCCAACGCGGCGATGCCCGAGCGCACGGTCATCGAGTGGGACAAAGACGACATCGACGCGCTCGGCATTCTGAAGGTCGACCTGCTCGGGCTCGGGATGCTCACGGCGATCCAGCGCTCGTTTGCGTTGATCGCGAGTGTGCCGAGCGCGGCCGAATCCGGCGGAGGAGGCCTCTCCGACGGCGGCCGCTTCGACGTCCCCGACGGCGGCTTCGCGTTGCACACGATCCCGGCGGAGGACCCCGCCGTCTACGACATGATCTCGGCCGCGGACACGATCGGGGTCTTCCAGATCGAGTCGCGCGCGCAGATGTCGATGTTGCCGCGCCTGCGGCCGCGCGAGTTCTACGACCTCGTCATCGAAGTCGCGATCGTGCGCCCCGGGCCGATCCAGGGCGACATGGTGCACCCCTACCTGCGCCGCCGGAACGGCGAGGAGCCGGTGACCTATCCGAGCGAAGCGGTGCGCAAGGTGCTGCAGAAAACGCTCGGCGTGCCGCTGTTCCAAGAGCAAGCGATGGCGCTCGCGGTCGTCGCCGCGGGCTTCACGCCCGGCGAGGCCGATCGCCTGCGCCGCGCGATGGCGGCCTGGAAACGCAAGGGCGACCAGATGAAGCGCTTCGGCGAGAAGCTGATCGACGGCATGCTCGCGAACGGCTACGACCGCGACTTCGCCGAGCGCATCTTCAAACAGCTCGAGGGTTTCAGCGAGTACGGCTTCCCCGAGTCCCACGCCGCGAGCTTCGCCCTCCTCGTCTACGTCTCGAGCTGGCTGAAGCTGTACCACCCGGCTGCGTTCTGCGCTGCGTTGATCAACTCGCAGCCGATGGGTTTTTATGGACCCGCGCAGCTCGTGCGCGACGCCGAGCTGCACGGCGTCGAGGTGCGCCCGATCGACGTGAACCACAGCGGCTGGGATTGTCGGCTCGAGGTACGGTCCCTGACACGCGTCGCCGACTCGTCATCAGAAGTGCGGCGCCCGGCACGCGGCACCGATTCGCCCTCTCGCGCAGACGATCAAAGGGACCACCTCGAAGCGCAGAACGCTCACGCGAGTCGCAGTGACAGGCGCCAGGCACCGCACTTCGGGCCCGCGCTGCGCCTCGGCATGCGCCTCGTGAAGGGTCTGCGCGAAGTCGACGCGCGCGCGATCGAGCGCGCGCTCGCGCAGCACGGTCAGCTCACGACCCTCGCGGATCTGCACGCGCTCTCGGGCGTGCCCGCGCGACGTTTGAAGCCGCTCGCCTACGCCGACGCGTTCGGTTCCCTAGGCCTCGATCGCCAAGAGGCCCTATGGGCCGTGCGTGCCCTGCGCGACGACGGCCCATCGTTGTTCTCCGCATTGCGCGAGGACGACGAGGCCTCGGGCGCGGAGGCCTTGCCCGCGGTCCCGCCGCTGCAAGCCGTCGTGCACGATTACGCCTCGCACCAACTCTCGCTCAAAGGCCACCCGATCTCGTTCCTGCGCGCCGAGCTCACGCAGCGCGGCGCTGTGCGCGCCATCGAGCTCTCGAACCCCGAGGCTTTCCCCCAGGATCGCGCCGTAACGGTCGCCGGCCTCGTCCTCGTGCGCCAACGCCCCGCGACGGCCCAGGGCATCATCTTCATGACCCTCGAGGACGAGTCCGGCGTCGCGAACCTCGTCGTGCACCCGAGCACGTTCGACCGCCACCGCGCCGAGGCCCGCCACGGCGTAACGCTCCTGGTCGAGGGCCGCATCGACCGCTCGGACGCCGTCGTGCACATCGTCGTGCGCCGCTTCGAATCCTTGGACGAACGCGCGCGCACGCTGGCCTCGATGTCGCGGGACTTCCATTGAGTGCATAGAGAGGGACTCGCTCTCGTTCTCCCTGAAGCGCTTGCCGTCTATGTTGAAGTCGACGGCCGAACCGAGCTTGTCGAGGGTCCACGTGCCGATCAGGTCCGCGCGCGCCCCCGGAGGACCGAAGTTGTCCTGGAGCGTGTAGGTGACGGTGCTCGGGCATTTGAACTCGTAGAGCCGCGTGCGAAACGGCGACTGCGGGACGATCCGAAAGTCGACGTCACTCGATTTGCACGGCCCGGATCGGCGCCCATGCGCCGGATAAGATGCGGGCACCATGTCCCTCGTCGCCCTCGTAGCCCTCGCTATATTCCAGGCCTCCGATCCGATCGCGGAACGCGTCGCCGCGCTCGTCCCGACCGCAGCCGAAGAGCGCTTCGCGGCGATCCCGTGGGAGACGAATCTCATGCGCGCGCGCCGCACCGCAGCCGCGCGCGAAGTCCCGCTCTTCGTCTGGATGATGAATGGTCACCCGCTCGGGTGCACACTCGTCGACAATGTGCGCGGCGAGCCGCCGATGTGGTCCGAGAAGGACGTCCGCGCCCTCGCCGTGACGGCGACGCGGCGTGGAGATTCGTTCGAGCTCGTCGGCGCATTCGACCTCCGCACCGCGGACGGGAAGCGCGGTTACGTGGGGACGCTCGCGGACCGCTTCGCGCTGGACGCGCAGGCGAGGTCGCTCGGCGAATGGACCCTCCTCGCGAAGGGCGAGGCTTGGGGCGAGGGCCAGTGGACCGCCGGCGCCCCCGCGGGTCACTTTCCGCTCGCCGTGGCCTTCGTCCTCCCGCCGGCCGACGACGTTCTCGCGCGGGCGATCCCACCCCAGGCTGCGGCCTGTGGTCTCGACTACCTCGCGGCGCGGTGAAGTCTCGCAGCGCGGCTGCACGAGGGCATCGCGCTGCTCGATGCGCACGCGGAAGGGCTCGGCGACATCTTCGTGCGCGCGCGCGTTGGCCTCGAAGTGGTGCTCAAAGAGGCCGTCAGAGACCCGCGCGCTGCAGCGCCGTTAGCGCGCGCGCGAGGGACTCCTCGCGCGTGCCCGACGTGTCGACCTCGCTGTGCATTCTCTGTACGCGCGGTCCGAGCGATTCCCAATTGCGCCGCACGTGCCCGTAGATGGCCCAATCGGCGTCGGAGGGGTCGCCGACGCGGTTCTGGAGCCGGTCGCGAACCACCTCGGGCGGCGCTGCGCACTCGAGAAAGTACACGGGCACGCCCCACTTGCGCGCTGCTTCGACGAACGCGACGCGGTGACGTTCTTCCTTGAAGCTCGCGTCGACGAGCACGCGCCGCCCGGAGTACAAGTGCTCCTGCGCCCGCGCGAGGCATTCAGCGTACGTGCGTTCGTTCCATTCCGGTGTGTAAATGCCGCTGCTTACTTCGGCGCGCCCGGAGGCCAGCGAATCGAGGCCGGCGAGCTCCTTGCGAAGGACGTCCGAGCGGAGCCAGACAAACGCATCCCCAGCCGCGAGGCCGCCCGACAACACGGACTTACCCGTGCCGGGCAGGCCACCGACGAGCACGAGGCACGGTCGCTCTTTGGGTGGCGAGAGCTCACCGACTGCGAGATGTACGTGCGCGCGCGCGAGCTGCAGCGCGTCGGCGCGCTGCTCTGCGGGGATGGCCGCCGCTTGCGATTGCAGCGCGCGCACCTTCGCGCGCACGGCGGAGCGATAGGCGACGTACAGGGGCACGAGCGCCCGACCCTCGTGGTCGCGGCTCTCGTCGAAGTACCCGTCGAGCAGCGCGCGTGCTTCCGGCCACGCGCCGTGCGCGCGCAGGTCCATCGCCAGGAACGCGACGTCGGACACGGGGTCGGCGCACAAGAAGCGCGGCGAGAACTCGACACAGTCGACGATCACGGGGCCCGACCCATCCGTGGTGATCGCGGCGCGGAGCTCCGGACCGTCGAGATAGACGTGCTCGAGCCGCAGGTCGCCGTGCCCCTCGCAGGCCATGTTCGAGCGCGCGCGGCGCTCGATCAGCGTGCGTTGTGCATCGAGCTCCGCTCGCGTCGCGAGCTCTAGGCGCAGCAGCTCCTCGACCGGCGCGACCGAGCCGGCGTGCTGCGCCAAGGCCGCGAGGTTGTCCTCGCAATTCTCACGCACGGGCGCGAACTCGGCCCAGACGGAGATGTCGGGTCCTCGCCGAGCATCCGCGTGGAAGCGCGCGATCGCGCGGCCGAGGTCCGCGAGCACCTCCTCGGCGACCGGACCGCTCCGCACGCGCGCCGCCAGCGAAGCCTCTTCGGGCAGACGCCGCATGTGCACGGCGTACTCGATCGGCTCACCCTCGCCGCCGAGGACCGCGCGTCCGGAGCGCTCGGTGATCGGCACGACGCCGAGATAGACGCTGGGCGCGAGGCGCCGGTTGAGCGCGACCTCGGCTTCGCACATCACCTTGCGGCGCGCGAGGGTCGAGTAATCGAGGAAGCCGAAATCGACCGGCTTCTTCAGCTTGTAGACGTCATCGCCCGCGAGGACGACCGCCGACGCGTGTGTCTGCACGAGCACGGGCGCCTCGCTCCCGCTCGGTTGCAAGGCAGGCTTCAAGAGTCCGCGGAGAATGGCGTCGAGGTCCAAGGCTTCGCATGCAGCTTACTCGGTGGCGATGGGCGTGGTCAGGCCCGACGCGCTCGTTGCGTGGCATCTTTTACAGGGTGCGCCCTGGCGCGAGCAGACCCCGTGTCCGAAGGCGGGGTTCGGGCGTGCGGATCGAACACACGCTCCGCGTCGCCACCGCGAAGCCCGGCGCGTCCGAGCCGCGCACGGGGCGCCCTCAGCGCTTCGCCGCGCGAAAGCGCCCGCGCAGGGCCGCGCCGCGCGGGTGGGCGAAGATTCAGAGCAATGCTGCGCCCTGTCGACGGCGCCGCGCGGCGGTCGTCGGCCGTGTCCTACCAGGACGAGCGCGCCGTCGAGGCAGGCGCGCACGTAAGCCGCAAAGACATCGTCGAGTTCCACCTCGACCACGGGGTCGTCGTGTCATCCCGGACATGGCGAGCCGGACGTCGGAGAGTCTCGATTGCTCCGGCACTTCGTCTTCGTCTTCACGACAACACGTGTGCGGCACAATACGTGCGGCACAACACGTGTGCGGCACGAAACACGCGGCTCACCGTGCTCGCAGAAGGGCCCCGTAGCGGCCGGTAGTTAGCGCGCCGTCTTCGCGCGTGACGCGACCGTTCACGAGTACGAGGTCGAAGCCAGCGGCGAATCGGAACGGGTCGGCGAACTCAGCGGTCTCGTGCACGCGCTGCGGATCGAAGAGCAGGAGGTCCGCCTTGGCGCCCTCGCGCACGACGCCGCGGTCGGCGAGGCCGAGCACCGACGCTGGCGAGGTCGTCGCCTGGCGCACGGCCTCCTCGAGGGTCAACACGCCGAGGACGCGCACGTAGCGCTCGATGAGCTTCGCGAACGTCCCGTAGCTGCGCGGGTGCCGCAGCGTCGGTCCGCCGTCGCTCGCGATCGCGGTCATTGGGCTCGCGACGAGCACGTCCTGCAGCGGCTCGTGCATCACGAAGTGCGCGGCGCCAGGCCCGTCGGGGCCGAGCTCGACGAGCACGTCGACCCACGGTCGTTGTTGCGTCGCGGCGACCTCGGCCAAGGTGCGGCCCGCGTAGGGCGCGACGCCGAACAACATCGCCTCGGGTCCGTTGCGCCGGGTGACGCGCGCGGTGAGCGCCTCGACGAGCTCGCCGCGACGCGCGCGCACGACCTCGGCGTAGTCCGCGGGCGGTCGCGCCCAGCTCGGGAAGACGAGGCCCACGCCGGCGTAGCTCGCGGCGTAGGGGTAGGCGTCGGCGCTCAAGCGCAAGCCGCGAGCGCGCGCCGCAGCGAGGTACGCGAGCAGAGCCTCGCCGCGCTCGGCGGTGCGGCCGAAGACGATCTTCAAGTGCGAGACGTGCACACGCGCGTGCGCGCCCTGGGCGAACAGCTCGTCGAGGGCGCCCTCGATCGCGCCCTCGTCCTCGGTCCGCATGTGGCTCATCACGACGCCGTCGCGGTGGCCGACGATCGCCGCGAGGGCGCCGAGCTCCGCGGCCTCCGCGCGTATGCCCGGGACGTACTCGAGGCCGGTGCTGAGGCCGAACGCGCCGGCGGCGAGATCGGCGTCGAGCAGGGCACAGAGGGCCGCGAGCTGCTCCGCGCTCGGGCGCCCGACGTCGTCGCCGATCCCCGCGCGTCGGCGCAGGGTGCCGTGGCCCGCGAGCAGCGCGACATTGGTCTGCACGCCGGTTTGCGCGGCCTCGTCGAGCCAGGCCGCGACGCCGGCGTGGTCGACGCCGCTGCCGTCCTGACCGAGCACGACCGTAGTCACGCCCATGGCCAGGAAGCTCTCGAACGACTGGACCAACGGGTCGCCGTGCGCGTGCAGGTCGATGAAGCCGGGCGCGAGCACACGGCCGCGGGCCTCGATCGTGCGCGCCGCGCGCGCGTCGAGTGCGACGTCGTCGTCGCTCGCGTCCGCGTTCCCAGCGCCGCGCCGCACGCGCACGATCGTATCGCCGCGCACGAACACGTCTCCGACGAACGCGGGCGCGCCTGTGCCGTCGACGATCCGCGCACCGCGGATCAAGAGGTCGAAGTCCTCGCGCAGCCCTTCCTCTCGCGCCGCCCCCCCGCAAGCGCCGAGCGCGAGGGCCAGCGCGCCGCCGAGCAACGCCGCCGCCGTCTGGCGCACGTGGTTCGACTGGAAGCCGCCGCTGGTGACGATCACGTCCGCGCCGCGGGCGAGCGCGTCGCCGAGCGCGAACTCGAGCTTGCGCGTCTTGTTGCCGCCCAGCGCGTGGCCGGTGCAGTCGTCGCGTTTCACCAGCAAGCGCGCGAGACCGAGCGACCCCGCGAGGCGCGGCAGCTCCTCGAGCGGCGTCGGGAGGTGCGCGAGCGGGACGCACGGGAAGCGGGAGAGGTCCATCAGGGTTCGCGCGTCGCGGCTGCTGTGCTCGGCGCGGCCCGTGAGTATCCCTCAAACGGCGGGCCTGCGCGCGGCGTCGACGATGAACCAGTTGTGATTCACGGCGGCGACGATGCCGGGGATGGTGAAGAGGGAGAACCAGAAGTCCCCCGGTGACTTCAAAGAATTTGCGCGACTCGTGCGCGGATGTAAGGGACAGGGGCAGGGTTGAAGTGGGGAGAGGGCAGACAGCGTCCGCTAGCGCGCGCCCCCTCTCCCTTTTTCCCCCTCAACGCGGGCGGACCGTGCTCAGCGGCCCGCCCCAGACTCGATTCATGTTCGCTGTCGGCACCTGCTGCGCCACGTGGTCCCCATGGAAGGCACGCACCCAGATCGTTCCACGATGCGAGCGCGCCACGAATTATGCGATCTCGGAGATTCGTGATCCTGGCCACCATGCCTCTACGCTCCCTTACCCATGACGCAAACACGACTCCTACGTTCGAACGTGCTCACGCTGGTCACCGCGCTGTCGCTGGTCCCGGGTTGTGCCGCGCCCCGGGCCTCGACGCCGTCGCTGCCGGCATGGTCGTTCGCCGAAGCGATGGTGTTCCCGGCCGACCTCTCGCTCGCTCGCGCTGAAGACGGCATCGCTCTGCCGGACGGCAAATTGATCGTGGCAGACCAGGTCCACGGTCTACGCGTCCTCGAACGGAACGGTCAGAGCCGCCCTTTCGGCGACCTCCCCGGCGCCGGTTTCGCCAACGACCCGCCGCGCCGGCATGGGGCTCCGAACGGCGTCAGCCTCGAGCCCGATGGGATGCACCTGCTCGTCTCCGACGTGCTCGGCGGCGAAATCTACCGCGTCGAGGTCACGAGCGGAGAGACGCAGCGTGTGTACAGCCATCCGTTCGGCGTCAACTCCGCGATTCGCGACTCGAGCGGAGCGATCTGGTTCACACAAAGCGCGCGCAACACCGAGGAGCAGGGCGAAGCCGGCATGTTTCGTCCGGTCGAGTTCCCGGTCGCGGAGGGCGCACTGTGGCGACTGCCCTACGAGAAGGGCGAGTTTGCCGCCGAAGCGGTATTGGTGGAGGACGGGCTCTTTTATGCCAACGGCATCACCATCGATGAGTCGCGACAGAAGCTCTACTTGTGCGAGCTCGCCGCGGATCGGGTGCTCGAGTTCTCCGTCGACGTCGCGACTGGATCCGTGGGTCCGGCCAGGACCCTGTTCGAGATGCAGACGCCCGACAACATCGAACGTGACGCCGATGGCCGGCTGTGGATCGTGTCGCCGGTCCGAAATGAGGTGTTGGTGTTCGATCCCGACACTGGCTCGGTGCACTCCGCCTTTCACCAGCAGTCTGCGGCGCAGGTCGCCCTCGCCGCCGAATGGGCCCGTCGCGGCGCAGCTCGGGTGCCGCGCCTCGACCTCTTGACACCGGCGCTGTTCGAGCCGCTGCCGGGGATCCTGACTGGAGTCATCCTCGGCTCACCCGATGGCGCCGTCTACGTGACCGGCCTCGGCAACGCGCTCATCCGGCTCGCCGCACCGGCCACGAGCGCGTCCGAGCTGAACGACTTCGCCACGCGTTATGCCGCCGCGTGGAGCAGCCAGAATCCGACACGCTTGGCGTCGTTCTATGCCGATCACGGCTCGCTGATCGTCAACAGCAAGACACCCGCCACGGGTCGCGAGGCCATCGCAGCCAAGGCGCGCGCGTTCATGCAGGCGTTTCCAGACATGGTCGTCACCATGGACTCCATTCGGCACGAGCGCGACCGGGTGGTCTTCCATTGGACCTGGACCGGCACGAACACCGGCCCTGGAGGAACGGGCCGGCCCGTACACATCCAGGGTCACGAGCAATGGACCTTCAGCCCGACGGGCCGAATCGCCTTGTCCGTGGGGCACTACGATGAGGCCGAGTACGAGCGCCAAATGAGCGAAGACCCTGCGCCACGCTGACGTCGACCAGCCGAGCGGGCATGTCCCGCCCCCTCGCCGCCATCCTCGTACTCCACGTCCTCGCGGCGACCGGCGCGGCGCAGTGCCAACTATGGGCGGCGCCTCGTTTGCGAGCGCCTGGATCGACTCTCTGCGCAGCGGGCGCGCTCTTGCCGCCCGCGGCGATCAACGGCACCTTGCCCTCGATAGGAATCGACTTCGGCATTCTGAGCCTGGCCGAGCTGGATCTGCCGACCGGCGCGCAGCTTGGGATCATCACCGCGGTCGACTCGAATATCGCGGCGCGCAATCAGCTGGACCTCTACGCATTCGATCTGCCCCAATACTCGTTCGACTTCTTCGTCGTGTCGCCCTTCCAGGCCTTCGTGCCGAACGCCGGCGGTAGTCAGGGCAACCTGTGTATCGGCGCGAGCACGGGGCGCTTCCTCGCCCAGCTCGGCAACACCGGCACGGACGGGGCCTTGTCGCTGCACGTCGACCTGACTCGCCTGCCACAGCCGAGCAGCGACTTCGCGGTACCAGGCCTGGAAGCGCTCGTACGATTGCTCTGGCACTTCGTCTTCGTCTTGACGACAATAGGTGTGCGGCACGAACTCTCGAGCTCTCACTCGATCCTGGGGTCGTTGAGCCGCTTCCTGACGGCCACGACAAGGCGCTCGCGGGCCGCGTCTTGTTCGCCGCGCGAGCGGTCCAGCCACGGCAGGACACCTGCGACGAGCTCGTGGTCGGCCAGGGCGCGAAGGTCGTGGTTGAGCGCGCGCCAGAATCGGCCGCCGTCCCTTCTCCGCGCCTCGAAGCGCGTTCCGAGCTCTGCTGCGAGCTCGTCGCCGAGGGCGAGATCGCTCGCGAGCCATGAGCCGATGACGAGACGTTCGAGCGCCTCTGGCGCCTGGCCCCCGGCCAGGAGGCGGCGCCCGCTCTCGAGCGCAGCCGCGCTCTCGGCGCGGACCTCGAGCAAGGCGCGGGCGTCACCCTCGAGTTCCGCGCCCTTGCCGGCCTCGAGCGCGAGGCGCGCGTCGGCGGCATCGAGTTGCCACGCCATCGCGACAGCGAGGCCTTGGTCCGCGCCGAGCGCCGCGAAGTAGTCCCCCCTCTCCATGGGCTGCACGTCCACGATGCGGGCCGACAGCACGAGCTCGAAGTCGACGTCCAGGCTGGCGTTCGTCGACAAGGCCGACGCTTCGCGTCGGGCTGCGAGAGCCTCGGCGAGGTCCGGCGCGAACCGACGCCAGTCACGCACGAGCAGCATTCCCGCGACTTGTGCGCGTCGCGAATCGGACGTGTCCACCTCGGCGACGGCAGTGGTGAGCGCATCCTCGACGGCAGGCGGCAGGTCCTCGGCCCAGCGCCGAGCGAGCCCGAGGCAGGGCACCTCTGCCTCGAACGACGGATCGATGTCGCCGCCCGCGAACGCGTCGACGAGCGCGAACACGTGCCTGGGTTCGGTGCGTGCTCCGTACTCGTCGAGCCCGGCCAGGAGCGCGCGCGGCGCATGCAGGCTGCCGCCGATCTGCGCGAGGCACTGCTCGACCAGGTCTCCGGACTGCCACGGCGCGAGCAGCGCCGGGTCGAGCGTCGTGAAGTGGAGAGCAGCCTTCACGAGCACGCCGAGAGCTTCGGCCGCGTCGAGTTCGAGGCTCCTGTCCGCGAGCGCGACGAACAGGTCATCGACCGCTGGCGCGCCTCGCGCGAAGTAGCCTTCGACGAGTCTTGCGGCGGCGCGTGCGTCGCGGTCCTCGAGCGCGTCCCCGAGCTCGGACAGCAGTGTGTTCGTCGCCCTCCGTCGCGACTCGGCGTCCGCCGCATCGAGCTGTGTTACCGCGGAACGGGTCGGCGGGCCGGGCACCAGCAGCGCGACGACTGCGCCCGCGACCTCGGCCGCGGTCTTGCCGTCGACGGGGCTCGCGTCGAGTCGCGCCTCGCGCCCAGCGATGTACACGGCGAGGCCAGTGGCCGTGAGGAGAAAGGCGGACACGGCGCCAACAGTGGTGATGGATCGGCGTTGCATGGCTATTGGGTCGCGGCGGAGACCGCCGTGCCGGGGCGGGTGGCGCTGTGAGCTCCACAGCGCCTCCCGCCCCGGCACGACGGCGTCACTGCTCAGAGACTCGCACCTCCAGCGACGACGGGGCAGGCTTCTTCGTCCCAATGGTTGACCGTCTGGGCAAGGTCGTTGGAGTCACCGTCGGGCTTGCAGCTCGGCGAGCGGAACCAGCCGCCGCAGTCTGCTTTGTAGCGTTGACGCGTGTGGTTCAGGGACTGCGGTCCGACCGGATTCTTGTGCAGTCGCTGCACGAGCTCACCGTGTCCCGGCACCATGTCGATGAAGGCGGGACAGCCGTGGTACGTCACGGAGACCTGGCCACCGGCCTCCTCTGTGCCGATGGTGAAACTGAACTTCGTCTTCGGGCACTGCGTCGCGCCGATGTTGATAACCTTGGGCGCCCTCCACTCCGCGCCGAGGTGCTGACACTGCGGCTGCATGCCCGCCGCACCGGTCGCGCACAACGCCGCCAACGCGGCGCAGGCAGCCACGGATCTCAATCGATACTTCATCATCATCATCTCTCTCGTTGCTCCAGCAATGCGGCCGATCCGGGGCCCCTTGCACGGGGACCGGGCACAGCTCGGCCGACGACGCACAAAAGACTGATCGCCGCCGCGTCAGTAACGGGCGATCTTGGATTTTCGGACGGACTGGTTCGCACGCAACTCGACGGCAACCGCGAATGGAGCCCGGCTGTCTCCCAGCACGTCGATCGCGCACTCGATCCCACCCATCGCAAAAACGCCTGCCGCGAGTCGAACCTAACGCTCGGCTCGGTGCTCTTCGGACTTGACACCTGCCGCGCTTCGGGCAGCAGTCTCGGCGTCGGCGAGCATGCGGCGCAGTTGGATCACTTGCGAGTGCTGCTCGCCCCGTGCAGGGACGAGGATCGCGACGGCGCGGCGCAGGCGTTCGACGGCGAGCTCGTGGTCGCCGTGGGCCAAGTCGAACGAGGCGACATTGGCGAGGCTGATCGCGAGCAGAGGGTTCGTGGGCTCGAACTCGGCCTCGCCCGCCGTGAGGCCACGGCGTAGGTACTCCTCGGCCTTGACCTTGTCACGTTCGACGACCTGGGCCCAAGCGCCGAGATTGTTCAATACGCTGGCGCGCGCCCGACTGGCGTCGCTGCGAGCTTCGAGGATAGCGAGCGCCTCGTGCCAGAGGCGCGGCAACTCGGGCGGACCCTTGCGCTGATGGAAGAGCGCCGTGCCGAGCAGGTTCATGGTCGCCGCGCAGTCCGGATGCGCCACACCGAGCAGCGACTTGCGCGCTCCGAGCGCCTCGCGCAAGACGATCTCGGCCTCGGCCGCGCGCTCCTGTTGCAAGAGCACATCACCGAGGTCGTGCGCGAGGTCTGCCTCGATGCGTGTCGAGAAACCTGCGGAAGTGCGCAGCTGGGCACGCGCGGCCTTCAGGGTCTCGATCGCTGCATCCTGTTCGCCATTCAAAGCCTCTGCGAAAGCGAGGTTCTGTTGCGCTGTCGCGAGCGTCTCCGGGGACTCCACAGTGGCAGCGAGCGACACGCCCTCACGACCGCGCTCGAGCGCCTCGGCGACTCTGCCCTGCCGTGCGAGCACCACGGCCAGGATGCCGAGGACGCGCACGCGACGGCGCGCGAATGCGCCGCCGTTCTGATCGAGCAGGTTCAGACCGAGCTCGGCATGAGTGAAGGCCGCCGTCGAATCACCGGCCGCGAGGTGATGGCTCGCGGCCTCGATATGGGCCACCGCCAGCTGAAATGCCCCGGGCGCATGGTGCGCGGCGAGAACGACGAGCTCGGCCTCTTTAAGCGCTGCTGCCACTCGCCTGTCGCCGAACTCGGCGCTGAACTGGGCGACCGCAGCGAGCGCAGCGGCCGCGACCAGGTCGCTGCGCGCCGCGAGCTCGTTGCCGACCATCTCGTATTCAGCGAGCTCCCCATGGATCACCGCGAGTCCTTCTTGCCGCCCACGCAGGATCGCGAGGTTGAAACGCGCGCTCACCGTACGTGGATCCCGAGCGCCGAGCAGGACCTCGCACTGCTCGCGCACGTACGCCAACGCCACTTGTGCCTCGCGCTCGCGCCCACACGCGGACAGAGCCAATGCGAGCACCTGCTTCAGGTGCAGCGCAGCCAGGCTCCCGACGCCGAAGCGCGCTTCAGTCAGTGGAAGGGCCCGCTCGGCCAGCTGCGTGGAGAGCTCGAAGCGCCCCTGCTCGAAGGCGAGCTCCGCCATCTCGCGCGTCGCGCCGAGTATGCCCGCTTGCGCGTCCTCGTCATTAGGCAACTGCGACGCGAAGAGGCGCTCGAGCGATTCGACAGCGCTCGCGCCGTGGCCCTCGCGGAGCGCGAGCTGAGCGCCCAGGTAGACTTTTGTCGCCTCGCTCAATCGACTGGCGGTGACCGCCTCGACGGCCCGACGCGCATCGTCGAGAGGCGCACCCATAAGCGCGACGTAAGCGGCATCGCGCAGGAGGCTCAGGTTCGGCTTCGCGACGCCGACGTCACCGAGCGCCGAGAGCCCAGCCGCCCGCGCGAGGTGCGGCCACGCGAGGTCGTTGCGGCCGAGCTTGTGGTAGGTGCGACCGATCGAGGCCGCGAGCTCGCGTTCGGCTTCGCGCGAGCGCGGCGGGCGCTCAGCCAGGCGCCCCGCGGCGGCGTCGAGGACCTCGCGCAGCTCGACACGACGGCCGCGCACCCTGTCTGGGTCGATCGAATCGAAGAGGCTCTTCCAGAACGCGCTCAGTTCATTGGCGCGATCAGCCTCGATCTCGGCCGTCACGCGGCTACCCTCGGCGCGCCGCCACAGCGAAGTCGAGACGACCGCCGCGCCGGCCGTGGACATCAACGCCAGGGCCGCGAGCGCGGCTTTGCCACGGTGTCGGCGAAGCGTCTTGCGCAGCACGTAGATCGCGCTGTCCCGACGAGCGTCGATCGCCTCACCGCCGAGGTAACGCTCGATATCGTCAGCCAGGGCGCCGGCCGTCGCGTAACGACGTTCGGAGTCTTCGGCCAACGCGATCTCGAGAATAGTCGCGAGGTCGACGGCCAGGCCGCGCAACGGCACGCGGTCGATGGGCCGCGAACGAATCCGGTGGGCCACCTCGAAGCTCGTCCCGCGTACGTCGTGCGGAAAGCGACCCGTCAGGGCTTCGAATCCGAGCACGCCGAGCGAGTACACGTCGGAACGGACCTCGATTGCCCGCGGGTCGCCGAGGAGGTGTTCGGGCGACGCATAAGCGAGCGTGCCCATGAACTCGCCAGTGCGCGTAAGTCGCTCGGCGTCGCCATCGGCTGGCTCGCGAGTCGCCGCGAGGCCAAAATCGAGCACGTGGGGAGCGCCGTCGGCGTCGACGAGGACGTTGCTGGACTTCAAGTCACGGTGCAGCACACCGCGCCGGTGTGCCGCGTCGATGGCGCGACACAGCGCGACGTACGTACGCAAGATCTGATGTTCGCCAGCGGTGCGTCGCGCTTTGGCCCATTCCCCGAATGGCTCGCCCTCGACGTACTCCATCGCGAACCACTGCGCGCCGTCTTGGGTCTCGCCGCTGTCGAAGACCGTGACGAGATGCGGGTGGCGCAAGCTCGCGGCGAGCTCGACCTCGCGCTCGAAACGCGCGCGTGTGCTCGCGCTCGCGAACTGCGCGCCGACGAGCAACTTGATCGCCACGGTGCGCCGCGTGGAGCGCTGGACCGCGCGCCACACCACGCCTTGGCCGCCGCGCGATAGGAGCTCGAGGTCCTCGTAACCCTCGATCTCCGGCTTGCGCGTGGTGCCAGCGCGTAGGGGCTCCGTACCAAGTACGGCGCGCAGCTCACCCGCGAGCTCCGCCTGAGCCACGAGCGCCGCGAGCGCATCGCGGCACTCCGCGCATTCCGCGACATGGCGCGCGACATCCACACGAGGCTGGATTCTGTGCGCTTCAAGGCGCTCGAGTACGGGGTGTTCGTTCACGCGGAACCTTCATTCGGACGATCGACATGATCGGCGTGCTCGAGCGCGAGGATCACCTCGCGCAGTCGTTCGGCCGCGCGGAATTTCGCTTGATAGACGGCGTTGGCGGTCAGGCCGAGCTCGCGCCCGAGCTCGGCGGCGTCGCGCCCCTCGAGCGCGAGGCCCTCGAACGCGGCCAGCGTGCGCGCGCCGAGGCCGCTCTCCTCTCGCAATCGCCGCAGGCCTTCGCGCAGGATCGCGGCGCGCCATTCGACCTCCCATAGTTGTGACAGGCGCACTTCATCCTCGACCTGGTCGAGGGCGGACTCTCCGCGCACCGCGCCGCGCGCGTGACGCTGGCGCCACAGGTTCTTGACCCGGTTGCGGACCACGCCGTAGAGCCACGGCGAGAGCGATCCAGACCCTGCTCGATACGTCCCCGCGCGGCAGGCCTCTACGAGCACGACGAGGGTCTCTTGTGCGAGCTCCTCCGCGTCCACGGCGTCGAGCCCGAGCCTCTGGGCGAAGCCCGAGAGCGCGCCGCGGTAGCGCCGATCGAGCTCACGCCAAGCGTGTTCGCCTTGCTCCCCGGCCAAGTCATTCAGAAGGCGGCTCTGGAACTCGGAATCCATGGGACCAAGGAGATGCTTCGGGTCCTGCGTAAGACGGGCCAAGGCGCGGGGAAGAGTCGAGCGCGGCGGCCTTCCCATCCTCCCATTCCCTCTGGACTCGACAAGCACAACCATTCGAGATTCCATCCTTCTCGGGCTGCTCCTCAGCGCGCCGTGCCTTGGACCGCTGCCGGTCCGCGAGGACGCGGGCGCGACCTGGACACGACAGTCGAGGCTGGAGCGCAGCTCGGAGGCCTCGCGACGTCGGCCATGCTGTCGCGCTCAAGGACGACGACGTGGACGTCGTGGCTTGACAAGACAACGCGGCGGGCACTTCCAGACCTGGCACCGCGACACGGTCAGTGGCCTGCCGAGGTCGAACTTCACCAACGCCACGACGCTGATGTTCCAGTGACTCCCGAGCTGACGTTCGAGTGATCGCGGCCTCTGGATCTCAGTCGCCGCGGCCGTGGACTCTCAACTCGTACCAGACTCCGCGGCCGCGCCCGTGACGAGCGAGGTGGCCGCGCGCGACGAGGCTCGCGAAGTGGCCCTTCAGCGTGCCGCGGCTCTTGCCAGTCGCTGCGATCGCTTCGGCCATCGTGATGCGACCGCGTGCGCGCGCGGCCTCGAGAATCGCGAGGGAGAGGTCCGGAAGTGGCGCGAGTACGTCGCGCTCGTGCTCGACGAGCCCGCGCAGGTGTTCCACCTGACTACCTAGGGCACGGAAGAAGAAGTCGAACCAAGGGCGAAAGTCCGGCGCGTCCGTGCGCAGCGTGCCCTGCGTTCCACGAAGCGCCAGGTAGTAGGCCTCTCTGTTCTGCTCGACGACGCGCTCGAGCGAGCTGAAGGGAACGTACGCGTAGCCCGCCTTCAGCAGTAGCAAGGTTGTCAGCACACGCGACAGGCGACCATGGCCGTCCTGGAACGAGTGAATTTCGAGGAACACCACCGTCGCGATGGCGATCACGACCAACGGGTGGTGCTGGCTGCGGCCCATGTGGTCGCCCACCCATTCGACGAGCTCGGCCATTCGTATGGGGGTCTCGAACGGCTCGGCTGTCCGGATGACGATCCCGACCTGCTGCCCCTCTGCGTCGAACGCGGCGACCGTGTTCGGATTCGTCTTGTAGCGCCCACGGTGCCATGCATCGCGCTCGCTGTGCGCCAGGAGCACTTGGTGCAGGTGCCGGATGTGGTTCTCGGTGAACCGCAAGTCCTGCCACGAGGCCAAGAGCAGCTCGATTGCCTTCGCGTAGCCGACAACTTCTTGCTCGTTCCGATCATCGAGCGCCCGATCTCCAGCGCGCCGCAGAAGGGCAGCGACCTCAGTATCGGTGAGGGTGTTGCCTTCGATCCGGTTGGAGGAGCCGATGCTCTCGATGGTCGCGACCTGCCTGAGGGAGTTGAGGCGCTGGGGAGCGAGGACGCCCAGGGCGCGCCACGCGCCCTTGAACTCGTCGATCCGCGCGATCAGCCGCGCTTGCTCCGAGGTCAGGGTGATGCGGTCGAAGGAGGGCACATGGCCATTCTTTCAGCCATTCGCGGCCACTGTCGGCCAATTGTCGGCCATTTTCGGCCATTTAAGGCTCGGCGCCGTACCTCACCGGTGGCGAGCGCCGTTCCTGGCCCGTGCTAGCCATGGACCCCGCAGGCCGAACGATTCTCTCGACCTTCGTCACGATCCGGCCCTACGCCGCTCGCCCAGCGGGGTCAACCCGTTCGATAAGCCGCCTCGAGCCACCCACGGACGGCCTTGTCGACCTCCGCCACCGACTCGAGGCACACCCGGTGGGTCAACATGGAGTTGAAGCTGCCCGAGGCCTCGAGTCGGCCCTCGGGCGCGACACCCTTCAGGTTCAGGCCGAGGTCGAGACGAGTCGCTGTCGAGGGCTGGATCAAGGCGAGCTGCTTGGTGCCGCGCAAGCTGACGTAGGCTTTCTTGGGCGCGACCTCGACGTCCTTGCCGAGCTTTGTCGCAGCGGCCAGAAGCGCGTCGTAGATCGGCTTCAGATCGCTCATTTTGCCGGAGTATTGGACCGCGACGAGCTCCTCGTCCGGCTGAGCGGAGGCCCCAGACTTCAGATAATAGTGAGCGACGAGATTTGCATAACCGTGGGTCAACTCATGCTCGGTCTTGAGGTGCTTGACGATCTCCCCGTGCTTGGAGAGCCCACTCTTGCGCGCGAGCGTGAGCCACTGATTCATGGACTTGCCGGCCCTCTCTTCGAGATTGGCAACCATCGTCGCCTCCACCTCTTCGGGTGTCGGTGTCATCGTGTTCCTTCGGGCTCTCCTGCTGCTTTAGGGATGTCCATCCGGGCGTGAGAACGCGGGCGTGACTTGAACGCCACCGCAGCAGAGGTGGATGAGTGCCATGAGCGCGAAGGCGTCGTGGAAGCCGAACGCGC